>ENA-OWRJ01001255-OWRJ01001255.1-human-gut-metagenome-genome-assembly--contig:-NODE-1255-length-27307-cov-6.112469_pt1 | contig 27307 bp, 20 predicted proteins | sample MGYA00248269_ERZ651897 | MGnify/ENA primary metagenome ERZ651897 (study PRJEB26924, sample SAMEA4378252) | human gut metagenome | biome: human gut; feature: human-associated habitat; material: faeces...
AAAAATAAAACTGCGCCACAGCCTTGGCAGGCCATCGCGCAGCGATTTTGTTCAAGCGGAATTTGTAGGGGCGAAAATTCTTACTTTTAGTGTTAAAAAGAGAAAAATAAGATTTATAAGAGAGGAGTTAATAAAACATGTATGAAATTGTAAAAGAGATAAGCTCGTTAAATGAGTATATTGACTTTATACATAATTATCGAAAAAATGCAAAAACGGAATTGTGGTATAGAGGACAGAGGGACAACAGGTGGAAACTAGATACTACACTAAATCGTGAGAAAAAACTAGATATTCCAACATTAGGACCAGGTGAAATTACCACATTAAAATATAAGAATATACCAAACTTTATGTTAGAATTAGATGAATTCAAAAAAAAATTGGGTGGTAGTATTCCTAATACATATAATAAATTTCATTTAATGTTTTTAGGACAGCATTATAGGTTAAAGACACCAGCACTAGATTGGTCGACAGACCCATTAGTAGGTCTTTTCTTTGCGTTATATGATTTCAAATATGAAAAGGATGTTTTTCCAGTGGTATTTATTTTGAAACCAGCAAAACTAAATGAGAATTCCATAATAACTAAAAACAAGTCGTCTATATGTGAACCATTAAATATTGATGAATTATCAGATTCTATTTTTGATGAATGGTTTACTGATGTTAATAATACTCCGTTTTCATGGACACCGTTGGCGGTAAAAAGCAATTATGATATATCGTATAGAATTTCTAGACAATCAGGGGTATTTACATTGATGGATACAAGACAATCATTAAGTCATCCATGGATTCAAACAAATGTAGATGGAGAACCATTTGGGATAACAATTAAGATTAACCCTACTAAGGTTGATGATATACTGCAACATTTGGAGTCATTGAATATAACCAAAGAAACAATATATGGAAGTGATCATAAGGAGTGGGATGACATTTGTGAAGAAATAGTAAAGACCACGCCTAAATTATAATTTTCTACACAAGAAAACATGACAAATTCAAGTTTGTTGAATTAAGAAAATCGGAAGTTGTCAAACACAATGCCTCTCCCAACTGAAGGTTGAGTTTGATAATTCTACTTACGGTTCGTGTACGAAAATTAGTAGAAATTGTAGAATAAACCATGAAAGGAGGCATATTTTTATGAATCAAATTGATATAGGAGATGGAATTAGACCTAGTGAACGGAGAAAAGGTTATGCGACAGCAATGATTTCTTTAGCATTGGATGAATGTAAGAAATTGGTATCAAGAGAGTATTGATGACCTGCAACAAAAATAATATTGGTTCAGCAAAGTCCATAATTAATAATGGTGGCATATTAGAAAACGAGATTGAAATAGATGGACATATTGAGCAACGCTATTGGATTCAATTATAACTTAGCTTTTTGACTTAATATACTAGGAAACAACATAGTATGTAGTTATCATATTATGTTCTTTTTTTGATTGACAAACCATTCAATGAGTGGTAAATTAAAAATACAAAGAAACCACACAATGAATGGTAAAGGGGGGTGGCATAGATGAGACAAAGAGAGATCTTAAATGCAGCAAAAGAGCAGGCAGGGATGACACAGAAAGAGTTTGCTAAATATTTTGGTATTCCTTTACGGACCGTAGAGGGATGGTTTACTGAAAAGCGGGAGATTCCCGATTATTTGCTTCGATTGATGCTGTATCGGCTGGAGATAGAACATAAGGTAAGTAATTTAATGCAATATGTTCCTTTTCCAGAGGAGAAAGATGAGAATGGCAAATGAGGTGGAGGTGTGTGATATGAGCAAGAAGTTGATAATGGGAGTGGTGATGGCATTAGTATTGGTGGTATGTATTCCGCAGACTGTCTCTGCAAAAACAAAATGGAAACTATCAGCCACTTCTAAAAATTTACAGGTGGGAAAAACAAGTAAATTGACCGTAAAAAATGTGCCGAAGAAGGCGAAGGTCAAGTGGAAAAGCAGTAAGAAATCGGTGGTAAAGATCATAAAAACTGGTAAGAAATCAGTGAAGGTGAAAGCCTGCAAGTCTGGAATAGCGTATGTTACCGCAAGGTACAAAGGAAAAACAAAGCGGTGCAGGATCAAAGTAACTGCAAAGAAACAAGCTGCTCCCCAAGCGGACATTCCGATACTGAATGCGACATCAGTAGACATTTACCATGTGGATGATGCATTGAAACCATATATGACAGTAGATCCGGCACATAGGACAACCTTTCAATTTCAGGTCACCGGAACAGAACTGGAAGTGGAGAAGTGGAAAGTGTCTACAGAATCCGGATTAGTAATATCCGATGACGGTCTTCTGACAACGGTTTGGGGACCGGGGTACGGCACAACATATCTGACAAGTACGGTAACAGCAATACTGGAAAATAATCAGCGGTTGACAGCCACGGTAAGAGTATATGCTGAAAGTAACTTTTATGTGGATAAAGTGCTGACTGCATTTGAACAAAGGAATATTACTTCTTCTATGACAGGTAAGAAAAAAGTGGAGAGGGCAGCAGCTTACATCGGTGAGACAACGGATTATCAGGTAAATCAAAATAACTGGCAAATGCTATTACTTGGAGGAAAGGGAGACTGTCGGGCAAGTCGTGTTTTACTTGCCTATATGTGTAAACATATGGGAATGAAAGCGGAGCCATGTGGAGAGTTTGAGTATCATGGAGAAACTTTAGTCAAGTCAGATGGAACATACTATATTGTCATTACTGGATTTGACGAACCACGACCTAGAGGGTATGTGATCACGGAGATAACCGATCAGAGCCAGTTGCAGAAGATTATGGACGATAATAATCTGAGTACGGCGATGTTTGATTAAATCTGCATAGGAACAACAAGGAAAGCAATTTAAGAGAGAGGAGAACAGTGCAATGGATAAGAAAGATATGACTTTATTGATCGAGGCAGAGGATGCAATCAATGATATGGACAGATTGCTGGTTCAACTGACCAGTATGGGACATTCTGATGGGATGTTCAATAAGATGGATAATGTGTACGAGGTCATCATGAACAATTCCCATGAATATTATCAAAAGGCGAAAAAAGAAAATAATGATAAAATAGAGAGTTTGTTTTATTACATCGTGAACAATCAGGAGTTGCTAGCAATGGATCGGGCTGAGATTTTGCTGGAGGGAAAAGTTCGCTGTTGTTAAATACATGTGACAATGCGAAAGAATGTTCGAAAAAATAAAATAAGTTGAAATTACAGTCGCTTCAAAGGTATAAAATAAAATGTGACAGTACGTTTTATAGGACTATTAAAATGATATAATAGTTATAGAAAAGAAAAAGAACATCGTATGAAAAGTCATTACCGTGAAGCGAAAGGATGGTGTCTGATATGAACAATTCAGGAGCAGAATTTTTAGGCAAAGTTTTAGGCATAATTGGTTTCTTTGTTATTATAGGTTTAATCGGTGGTGCATTTAGAAATGATGAGCCGACATGTATTAAGCCCGGATGCGATAATTCGCAGGCATCAGGTAGTAGTTATTGTTATTTACATAAACCGTCAAGTTACCGGTCATCGTATGGGACATCGTCAGGATCAACATATAATTCGGACTCCACGAGTAGTTACAGATCTGGAAATTCAAGTTACAGCACTGGAAAGTATTCGTCTAAGACTGATCATAGCACGGGCTATCGTTCCGAAATGTATGACTATGACAGTGCGGATGATTATGCAGATGACTATGCAGAGGATTATGCGATTGACGAATTTGGTGACACAGATAGCGAGGAAGCGTATGACTATGGTTATGATGAAGCATACGATGACTGGGAAGATGAGATGGATGACTAATGCAGTAATTGCCTGTATGAAACAGGAGAAAAGGAGCCGTTATGGGATTATTTGGGGATAAGGATGCTATAGTATATGGGGCGTTAGGTGCGGGAGGTGCATTTGACAAAGATAAAAAGACGGATCCGGCGATTGTGTTCGGAGCAGCTCTGGGAGCTTCTGTAGCGGGAAAAAAGAATTGGACAATGAAAGACTCTGCCAGGTTGTACGCAGCAATACAGACAAGTAATGCATGGAAGAAAAAATATTATTTAAGGAAATGTTGCTTGCAAGAGAAAATATAAGATGAAAGAGAGGAAAATGTAAATGGGAATTTGGGATGATGATTATGACAGAACTTTTGATATGGATCGGGATGGAAAACTTGATCGTGGTGAGCGGTTTCTAAAAATGGAATTTGAAACAAGCATTTTTGACCAAAATGAGGATTCCTTTGACGAAGAGGATCAGGAGGACATTTTATCGGATACAGGACTGGATCAAAGTGATCTTGAATTTATGAATGAAGATGAGAGACGGGAAGCTCTTGAAGATGCGGGATTGGATCCTGATGATTTTGATTTCTAGTGGTGAGTGTAGATAGCCGAAGACGATATGTCTTCGGCTATCTGTGAAAGGAGGAAATGTTTTGCCGTGTAAAGATGATCTGTGGCGGAGTTATAAAATGGACAATGAATATTTTGAGACCTGTATTTATGCCTTTTGTTTATGCGGTCAGTATGGTATTCTAAATATATAGAAAATCACAGATTACGCAGAGGGGAGAAGAGCATGGCAAAGAGTACAAATCAAAAATTAAAACTATTATATTTGATGCGGATCCTGCTTGAAAAGACGGATGAAGAGCATGGTCTGCGTCTTGGTGAAATAATTGATGAACTGGCAAAATATGATGTGGATGCGGAGAGAAAAAGTCTTTACTCGGATTTTGAAGCACTGCGTGTATTTGGAATTGATGTGAACAGCATACAGAAAAACCGTACGGTTTATTATTATGTTGGAAGCAGGGATTTGGAAGTTGCCGAATTGAAACTGCTGGTAGATGTAATACAGTCTTCAAAGTTTATTACAGAGAAGAAATCTCGTCAGTTGATCAAAAAGCTGGAGCGTTATGTCAGTCAATACGATGCTCAGAAATTGAATCGGCAGGTATATGTACATGGGCGAATCAAGACAATGAACGAAAGCATTTATTATAATGTGGACAAGATTCATAATGCCATAGATGAAAATGTGATGATCAAATTCCAGTATTATCAGTGGAATGTTGACAAAGAGATGGAGTTGAAACACGGAGGAGCATTTTATAAGGTTTCTCCATGGGGACTTGTCTGGGATGATGAAAATTATTACATGATTGCATACGACAGTTCGGCAGAGATGATCAAGCATTTTCGGGTAGATAAGATGATTCGTATTAGTCAGTTGGATATTGTGCGGGAAGGAAAGGATGATTTTAAAAAGATTGAAATGTCCTCTTATACCAGAAAGCGTTTTGGAATGTTTACGGGAAAAGAACAGTCCGTCACAATGCTTTGTGAAAATGAGCTGGCGGGAGTTATGCTTGACCGCTTTGGCAGAGATGTCAAGATTCGCAAAGTAAGCGAAACACAATTTCAGATCACTGTAGATGTGGCAGTTAGCCATAATTTTTTTGGTTGGCTTATTGGATTGGGAAATGGAGTAAAGATAATTGCACCAGATAATGTGGTGGAAGATATGAAACAATACATAATGCAGTTATATGAAATTTATGGCTTGGATGATTAAAAATCGCATTGTTGTGCGAATTTTGATTACATAAACAATAGATTATCTTGCGGTGGATGAGTATAAATGGTAAACTGTAATTATCTTGAAATGTTATGATTTCAAGGTAGATGAGTATGCTGTGTTTACTTTATATCATTATAATTGTGAGAGAGGTATTATCAATGAAAATAAGCTATAAAAAGTTGTGGGTGATGCTTGCTGAACATGAAATGTCAAAGCAGACATTTCGTATAGAATTAGCAATATCTACTGGCACAATGACAAAACTTAACAAGGGGGAAGAGGTATCTTTGAGTACGCTTCTTCGTATATGTGACTATTTTGATTGTAATATTGGGGATATATGTGATGCGGTTAAAGCGAAGAATTTACATAAGGTAGAGGTGGAGTGATGAGAGAACTGATATGTCCAAAACACAGATGTCGCACTCCTCTTGGCAAATGTATGGAAGAGGAAATAGATAAAAAAACAGGTAAAAAAATAAAATGTGGGACATCTCCTATTATATCGAATACGCTATATTGGTGTGAAAACTGTAATGTGCCAATATATGAAGAACACTGTTCGGTTTGTGGAAGCAAGGGGAAATATATTGCAACGGATATACGACCTGTGTTTCCAGAAGAAAAAGTGTTACTTGCGTTGTTATTAAAAAAAGAAGATCCGCTGTGTTTTGAGGATGATTCGGTGTGGAATAGCACAAATTTTTATTTCATAAATGGGGAGAAGATTAAAGTATCCATAAAGAAGTTTAATGAAATGGAAATGAGTGAAATATATAAAATTAGACAGAAATATAATGAGGTCATCGAACAGATTAACTATTCTAAGTTTGATGAAATCATTTCTAAGTTTATCAATGCTAATAGAGAAAGGTATGCATTGATTACAGATGAGGCTATTTCATATGTGCAGCAATATGCTGACAGATATGCTTATGAGGATATGTTTGTGTCATTTAGTGGTGGGAAGGATTCTACTGTGACATCGGATATTGTATTAAGAGCATTTTCATCAGGAAAAATATTGCATATTTTTGGGGATACAACACTTGAGTTCCCAACAACATATGAATACAAAAAACGGTTTGCCCAAAGCCACAGAGTGTTGACTGCCAAAAATTACGAAAAAGATTTTGAAAACTTATGTACACAAATCGGACCGCCAAGTAGAGTCATGCGATGGTGCTGTACAGTTTTTAAGACAGGTGCGATTACGCAGAAAATATCGTCTGCGTTTAAGGGAAAAACAAATATACTTTCCTTTCAGGGAATTAGGCATAGTGAGTCTGCTAGTAGAAGCAAATATGAAAGAGAAAGTGAAAGCCCTAAAATCACTAAGCAGACAGTTGTTTCTCCGATTATTGAGTGGAGTGACTTTGATGTTTGGTTATATATTTTGACGACAAATATTGATTTTAATTATGCATATAGACTAGGGTATTCAAGAGTAGGATGTTGGTGTTGCCCTAATAATGGTGCATGGTCAGAATTTTTGTCAAAGATTCATATGTATGAACAATATGCAAAGTGGAGGGGATTACTTATTGACTTTGCAAAACAAATAGGAAAGCCGGATCCAGAGGAGTATATAGATTCCGGTGGTTGGAAAGCTAGACAAGGTGGCAATGGCTTGGAGATTGCAAAAAAATCCATTGTATCTTATGAACCATGTGCTACAGAAGACAATGCATTTAATTATGATCTTCAAAGACCAATTACTGAAGAGCTGTATGAACTTTTTAAACCATTTGGTTACATTGATTTTCAGCTTGGAAATAAAAGGCTTGGTGAAGTTTATGTGTTAGATAAAAAAGGAAATGTTGTATTGGTGCTTCGTGGAAGGATAGGATCAACGAGGTTAAAGGTGACGATTAAGAAAACGAATATAGCCGGAGCTAGAAGCTTAAGTGTGGCAGAAGGAAAGATACAATGTCAATTGACAAAGTATCAGATGTGTTTGGGGTGCAAAGCTTGTGAAAGTATTTGCAAACACAATGCCATTACAGTTAAAGAAATGGACGACGGGAGCATGTCATATAAAATAGATGAGGAAAGGTGTGTTCGATGTGCAGAATGTGTAAGCCATTTTAATGCTGGATGTTATATGAGAAAAGTTTTGACAATAAAGAGAGGTTAATATGGCAGATAAAGTGATATACAAATTAAAAGGACACGAAAAATTCCCTCTAAGGGAGGGATGGTTAAATAAAGGGCTTTCTGCGGCAATAACACGGGGAACCAAAGTCTTTTTAGATAAAAAGGCACCAGATGTTTTAGGCGTGGGAACCAACATGGTAAAGTCGATGCGTTATTGGATGCAGTCCTGTGGTTTGTTGGTAAAGGAAGGTAATAAAGAAAAATTATCTGAATTTGCCCATATTATTTATGATAATGACCCATATATTGAGGATGTTTTTACGTTATGGCTGCTACATTCAAATTTAGCTAAAAATATTTATTCTGCGACAGTTTGGTATATGTTTTTTAATACATTTGAAGCAGAGGAATTTACAAAAGATGATTTATTGAAGCGAATGAGATTAGAACTGTTTAAATATGTAGGGAAAAATGTTACGGAAAGTTCTGTTCATGATGATGTGGATGTACTTTTGAATATGTATTCAAAGAGAAATCTGAAAAATGATGATCCTGAGGATAAAATTATATGTCCGTTTGCTTCCTTAGGTTTATTGAGGAGAGAGGAGGATACTTATTATAAAATGCAGCCGGATTTAAGAAAGGTTAGTGAGTATCTTGTTCTATATGAATTGAGTTGCATGTTTGAAAAGGAGAAATCTCTTTCTATTGAAAAAATAGCAGCGGGTGCCGGGAGTTTAGGAGCGCTGTATCATTTATCCAGAGTGTCTGTAAATAGATATTTGGATATAATAGAAACACTTGGACATATACGAGTAGATAGGACAGCGGGGTTAGACGTTGTGTATCCGATTGCAATAGAGAAACCAAATGAAATAATACAGGCATATTACAAACAAAGGCGGTAAATATAATGAGTGTAAAAAAGTTAAGTGAGATAGTACAACTGAATAGCAACTTTAGAAATGCTATTAATCTTTACTTGAATCTCAATAAAAGAGATAAGATAGAGAGCTATATTCCAACCAAATCTTCCCTTCAAATTTTGGAAAGATATATGGAGGCAATAAAAGAAAATAAAAATCAGTCTACAATATTAGTTGGCTCATATGGAAAGGGCAAATCGCATTTGTTGTTAATACTTTTGGCGATTGCTTCAATGGAGCGAACAGAGGATAATAATGAAATTATTTCAGCTTTATTAAATAAGATTCAACTTGTAGATGAAGAAACAGGGAATATGGCTAGAAATATTTGGTGTAATAAGGGGCGCTTTCTGCCTGTTATTGTATCAGGGAACCAAGATGATCTTAATCAAACGTTTATGGTTGCGTTAAGTGATGCATTAAAAAGGGAAAAAATATCAGATTTAATGCCAGATACATTTTATAGTAATGCGCTTAGTACTATTGACAGATGGGAAAGGGATTATCCAGATACATATTTGGATTATTCTAGATTATTACAAGACAAAGGCTATACATTAGAGAAAATGTCTGCAGAGCTAAAAGTATGCAACAGGGAAAGCTTGGTTGTTTTTAAGGAAATATATCCACAGCTTACTGCAGGAAGTGAATTTAATCCATTAGCAGGTGGCGACGTGCTGAAAATGTATCAGGGAGTTGCTGACAAACTTTGCGAAGAGTTTAAATTTAGTGGAATCTATATTGTATTTGACGAATTTAGTAAATTTATTGAGGGACAGGATAAACAGGCGGCAGGAAATAATATGAAACTGCTGCAAGACTTATGCGAACTCGCAAACGATTCCAAACATGCTCAGATATTTATGACTTTAGTGGCGCATAAGTCGATTAAAGAGTATGGATATTATTTGTCTGATGCAACAATTAATGCATTTACTGGAATTGAGGGGAGAATTGAAGAAGTATTATTCAATACCTCATCAAAAAATAATTATGAGTTAATTCAGAACGCAATTAAAACAGATGATGAACGTTTGGAAGAGATTCCGGTAGCAGCGATGTGTTTCTCGGAGAAAAATGTACAGAAATATCACAGCTTGCCAGCGTTTAATACGGTTTTTACAAAGGATGATTTTGAGAAGATTATTGTAAGAGGTTGCTTTCCATTAAGCCCAATATCAACATATGCGTTGCTTCATATTAGTGAGAAAGTAGCTCAAAATGAACGTACATTATTTACGTTTATATCTAAGGATGAACCATATAGTATGGCAAAATATGTTAAGAATCATCCGGCAGCAGATGCGGCTGAATGGATAATTACACCAGATATAATATATGATTATTTTAAAAATATTTTTAAAAAAGAGATTTCAAATGAGCATATACATAGTGAATGGTTAAATGCAGAATATGCAATTTCTAAAGAAAAGGAATTTAGCAGAATACGTATGTTGAAAACACTTGCGTTACTGTGCATTATTAACAAGTATGATGAACTTCCACCGACCGAGGAAGTATTGGTACTAGCTTCAGGACTTGTTAATGCACCTGATATTCTTAAATCACTTGAGTCTAAAAAACTTATTTACAAGAAGGGTGCGAATAATTGCTATGCATTTAAAACTAGAGCAGGAATAGAACTTCGTAGTGAAATAAAAAAAAGAAAGGCACTAAAAGAAAATGTTAATATATCTAATATATTGTCAGAGATAAGTGATATTCAGTATGTGATGCCCAAACGCTATAATTCTGAGTATCAAATGACTCGTTATTTTAGATATGAATATATGAGTGCCATTGATTTTATGGATATGGATGATGCTACCGTTTTTTTTGATGATGGAAAGTTTCAAGATGGAAAAGTGGTTGCATTGTTTGGCTTAGAGGATACGGATAGATCTAAAGAAATCAAGAACAAAGTAAAAAAATTTGGTGTAGAAAATTTGATTGTATCCTATTCCAGAAAAAAATTTGATTTATATGATGTTGCACTTGAGTATGAGGTGATTCAAGACATAAAAGATGATAGTGTTTTTATGCGTGAAAATCAGGTCTTAAATAAAGAATTACTGATTATGGAGGAAGAACGAAAAAGGGAGCTTGCGCAATATGTAGATGATGAGTTCGGCGAAAATGGGAATACATTGACGTTTTACTACAATGGAAAGGCATGGCAAAGCAAAAATGACATACCAATATACCGTGCGGTTGATGTGGTCTGTGAAAATTGTTTTAGAGATACATTGGTTATTAATAACGAAATGATTAACAAACAATTTATTACGACTTCACCGATAAAAAAAGCAAGAAAGATTATTATGGAAAATCTGTTGAGTAAAGAATCGGATGAGATTTTCCAAAATGGAACGAGTGCTGAGGCAACAATTTATAGAGCGGTGATGATAAATTCGGGGATTTTGGATGCTGAAAATCATGCGACAGCTCGAAAGTTGTTAGATATATTTGAACGATACTTAAATTCGTGTATAGAAGAGAGAAAGCCGGTTTCGTTATTGCTGAATGAATATATGGGGAAACCATATGGAATGAGAAAAGGGGTGTTCCCTATTATTTTCTCCTATGTGCTTTCTTGTAAAAATGAGGATTTAGTTGTTTATTGTCAGGATAAAGAGGTTTCGTTGGATGTAGATAACATACTTGCCATGACAGAAAGTCCGGATAAGTATGATATGTATATTTCAAAGGATAGTGCTGATAAGGAGGCATACCTAAAACAATTAGGTGAAATCTTTGATATGGAAAACGAACTCAATTTGCATGGCAATAGAATATCAAATATTTTAACTTGTATGCAGAGATGGTATCGTGCACTGCCGCAAAATACCAAAAATTTGAAAAAGAATAATGTTTATTTGCAGGATGTTGCAGTTGCAGATATGCTTCCTAAGTTTAAGAACATTATGCAACAAATGGACGTCAATGCATATGAAGCCTTGTTTAGGAGCATTCCTCATCTTTGCAGTAATCGAAATGATTATACCGATACGATTAATGTGTTGGTCAGAATGAAGAAGATACTGGATGGATATATGGACTGGTTACTGGAAAGGGTAATTGCAGATACAGTACATATTTTTGATAGGAAAGAGAAGGAAGATTTGTCACATACCTTAAAAACATGGTATGAGAGGCAAAGCGAATTGGCAAAGAACGGATTACATGATTCCACAATCACTGGTTTTATGAATTGTATTGCGGATATCAATACATATGATAATAAGGAGATTGTAAAAAAAATAATAAAAATAGTAAGTAATGTATATGTTGATGCATGGAATGACAATTCTTATAAAGAATACTTGGATAGTGTCGAACAAATCAAAAAAGATATTGAAGGCATTGGAAATCAAAGTGTTGAAGGAAAATGTGAATTGTCATTTACAGGTATGAACGGAGAAACATTGCACAAGTATTATGAGAAAGTAGATGAATCAACAGGTGCTATTTTTAGAAATATTTTAGAAGATACGCTTGAAGATTTTTCTGATTTGAGTGTAAATGCTAAAGTAGCGATATTGCTTGAGGCAATAGAAAAAATCATGAGAAAAGAGGAGTAGTAATGATTTATTTGGACAATGCAGCAACTACATTCCCTAAGCCGGAGAATGTATATCAGAGGGTTGACTGGGCGAATAGAAATTTAGCAGTCAATGCAGGACGCGGTTCTTACAAAGCAGCTCGTCAGGCAACAAAATTGATTGATGAGACCAGGGACATGTTAGTCAAGCTTGTTCACGGAGCAGGGGTGGAAAATGTAATATTGACACCGTCAGCTACAATTGCGTTGCATATGGTATTACAAGGGCTAGATTTAAAAAAAGGAGATACAGTATATGTTTCACCATATGAGCACAATGCTGTGGCAAGAACGCTTCAAAAAATAGTGGATGAGAAAGAGATAATGATTAAGGAATTGCCATTAACTCCTGCAACATTAGAGATTGATCTTGAAAAAATGAGGTATATGTTTATAAAGGATCATCCGGTATGTGTGTGCTGTACACATGTAAGCAATGTAACAGGGTATATTCTTCCAGTACAAGAGGTGTTTTCTATAGCCAAAGAGTATCAGGCTGTTACCGTTATGGATGCGGCTCAGTCGTTCGGACTGGTTGATATTGATATAACTATGATCAATGCTGATTTTGTAGTGTTTGCTGGACATAAGACATTATATTCCCCTTTTGGAGTAGGTGGATTTGTTGATAATTCAAAGAGTAAATTGAATGTCAGTATAGCTGGGGGAACAGGGAGTGATTCGTTAAATTTGCATATGCCGAAGGAGGAACCTTTACGATTTGAACCAGCAAGTAAAAATATTGTTGCAATTGCAGGTTTGCATGAATCTCTAAGCACTTTGAGTGTTGACGAGAACTTTAAAATAGAAAAAGAAATGACGAAGTATATAGTAACCAAGCTTGCAGAGATAGATGGTGTGGAACTATATTTACCTTCTGATATTGACAGGCACATTGGTGTTGTTTCATTTAATATCACCGGCTATAATGCCGAGGATATTGGCATGATTCTTGATGAAGATTATGATATTGCGGTGAGAACAGGATATCATTGTGCACCGTATATACATAAGTATTTAGATGATGAAAAGTATTTGGGAACTGTAAGAATTGGAATAGGACAGTACAATACAAAAAGTGACATAGATTTGCTTGTAGCCGCTATACGTGAGCTGTAATGATGAGAAAAGAGGTTAATTATGAACAATAAGCTGTACGTTGATTATTTAAATTCATTGCATAATTATAATGCTCAAAATGAAAATGCATATGGTGAAAGAAATATTGATAATCCATATTTTAAAGACGTTATGGTTAGAGTAGGATTATGCGATTATATAAAGGAAAATCTTACATTGAAAGAACCTCATATACTCATTTTGACAGGTCATGCCGGAGATGGAAAAACTAGTATAATGTATCAAGTCCTGACTGACATGGGGGCAAAGTTTGATGTAAAAGAAAAATTAAGTAAGATTACACTTCCAAATGGTACAAAATGTTTATGCGTAAAAGATTTTAGTGAAATTCCAGAAGAAGAGCAAGCAAATCAGATTGACAGAATTAATGTGTTGAAAAAATCTGTAGATATGGTTAGAAATGGAAATTATGTTTTCATGGTAGCTAACACAGGTCCACTTATTAATACATTTGGTGAGTTATTCGATACGAATGATAATAAGGAAAAATCCAGAATTCAATTAATAAATATGATGGATAATAATGATGGAGAAATAAAATGCATTCAAGATGTTCCATTATGTGTAATTAATGTAGCCGCTGTTGATAATGTGTATTTTGCAACAGAATTTCTTGAGAAAATTACACAGGATAAATTATGGGAAAAGTGTGAGGCATGCAATAAACATCATTACTGCCATATATATAGAAATAGAAACTTAATTGTAGAAAATAAAACAAAAGTGTATGAATTTATAAATAATCATTTTATCTGGCTAACGGAGTACGGTACACGATTGACTATTAGAAGCATGACAGAACAACTTGCATATATGATTACGGGGGGAATATCCTGTGAGGAAGTGACTAATAATGATGCATATAAATATCTATTTAGCAATTTGTTTTTTGGATATATAGGTACTAAATTAAATGCTAGAGCGTTGAATATAATTGCGATAGCAGCAGCAAATAAACGCATGTATGATCATAAAAGATTACGTTCTGATGAAAAACTTCTAGTAGGTAAAGAATATAATGATATGTTTGGTAATGCAATTAAAGAGATTATAACGGATGCAGAAAAAAATAATGCATTTATTGGTGGGTGGACGGAATTTCTTCGTAGAACATATCTGTTTGCTAATATAGTCACAGATGATATTGTGATATCACAAGATTATGAAGATGTATTTTCAAAACAATTTAAGAGATATCTTGCATTAAGGGATGGAATAGATACTCCATCAAAGACAGATGCAAATTTGATAGCAGATGCATTATCAATGATTTACATAGGAACGCCAAGTGATGGAACCGAAATTCCATTAACTTTGAGTAGAGAATCAGGAATTACACAAAATGTACAGTTAATTACAGGTACAATTCCGGTACGAAAACTAAGGGTTAAGGCAATAAAAACGAAAGACAGCACTTTTAATAAAGGTAAAGATAGATACGAACTAAGATTAGAAATTGATAGGACTAGCCTAGGTACAATATTAACTTTGCCAATGTTAGATTATTTTGAAGAGTTGAAAAATGGTGTGATAGCAACAAATATTGATCCGCAACTATCGCATGGAGTTGAAAGCATAAAAACACAAATATCTGAATTGCTTGAAGACGATGAAGATGAAAATGTGATAGAAATTGTTGTTCTTAAAAATAGTGGAAATGATAATGTCCGTCTCGAATTAACTGGTGACGGAAAAATCAGAGAAGTGTAGGAGGCAAGATTATGGAAACATTCCCAAGTTGGATGGAAGATGATTATAGAAAAATTGCAAATAAAGGTCCACTATCTACATTGATTTTTGGACACAGATTTAAATCAGATCAGACTTTATATGAATATTTAACAGAATTTTTGTTAGTGTTTGTGTCTGCAAAAAATGCAGATTTAAATGAAGGAAAAATGCATTTTCATGATATTACTATTGAGAAAAGTCTTAGTTACTGGGTAGAACCAAGAATGGCTTTACGAAGATTTATTTTTTATGACAAAGCAAAAAAGAAAGGTTCTATACCCGCAGATACCGATGCTTATCGTGAAATGATAAATTTAATATCAGATAAAATTGATATAGGAGACAAAGAACTGGCAAAAGAATACGTTGAGGATATTCAGGATTTGTTTCATGGCTATGCTGCTGTAGTAAGAAATAGATTTTGGGGAGCTCAAACACTGTTGCCTATATGTCCTGAATTTGTGTTGTGTGGGGTTGATCCAACTGAAAAAAAGCGAAAGAAAGAGGTCAATTGGGAAGATGATCCTCAAAGCTTGGATACAAAATTTGATTTTACAAAACATAACTTTTTGTCTAGAGGCGGTGAATTGTATTATCTGCATTTACTTCAAGGATTAGATGGAGACAAGAATAGACAGGATAAATTAGAACATCTTTTAAATGACTTGGTAAATGGACAGTGCCAGAAAATTTCAAAATTAGCAAACTATGTTCAAGAGTCATGGGAAGAACAATATTCGTTGGATAAGACTGCATTATCACAAAAGTTAGAAGTAGCATATATTCCAGCTACAGGTTACAAAGTATGTGGTAGAAGTAGTGTGGATGAATTGATTAGTTATCTTTCGTGTAAGTTACATCCAATAACAAGAGTAGAAATTCTTGCGAAAGGTGTCATGTTTCAGATTATGCGTATGATGTCTTTTAGGGTAGCAGATTATCTCGGCAAAGAAACACCAATATGGATAGTAGACATGAAGGCAGAAAATACTGATACTGTAAAAAAAATAGCACATGAGTCATTTAGAAGTTTAGAATCTGATTTTATGACTGCTATTAATAAAATGGCAAATGAGGCAGGAATTGCTGACGATGAACGAATGAAGAAAGTGCGTGAAGCACGCATTAATTCATTGGATATTTTTAAGAGCAAAGGAAAAGAATTGCAGTGTATTATACCGATTTCGGGACCTTTTGAAAGATTTACATTGTCTGAGGATACGATTCGGTTTCTTGTATTGTCATTAATTCAACCAGGAGATAAGATGACGTTAAAAATGTTTTTGGGAAAATTATATCAAAATTATAGGATAGTGATTGGTCCAGAAGAGTATAGAAAAAGCACGCAAGATTCAGCTATGGATTCTTCATTAGCGAATAGCTTTTCTGGAAATGTAGTTGCATTTCAGCAATTTTTACGTTCCACAGGTTTTTTGAAAGAATTGTCAGATGCAACTTCAATAGTAATTAATCCATATGAGCCAATTGAGGAGGTAATTTCATGAAATATGTTGTAAATAGAATTATTGAACTGATAATGGATAATGCGCCTTCTAAAAATAAAGAAACCATGATTAGAGTGGATGGTTTTGATAATATAAAAATATATGAACAAGTCGCATCAAAACTAACGGAGCTGCTTTATAAAGAAGGGCTTACTTTAGATATAAAGCTTGCAAAGAATAAATGGAATGTATTTAAGGAAAAATCAGACAATACAACAATTTTACAATCTATGATGCAGCATAATTGGGTGGCAGAAGAAGATAGTATGACACACTATAGAAATCTTCACAATAGTAATGTCGTAGTACTCTTGGGGACAGAAGATGAGGAAGATAAAGGAGGACTTGCTAATTTTCAAAGCATTACTCCTGATATTCTTATTAAAACATTAAACGGCAAATATCATATGATTTTTAATGATGATTCGCTTACTGATTCTGATAATGAGGTGATCGATCGCCTTTACAAAGATTTGTTTGAGTTTGAGGCAATAGATATATGTAAATTAAGTGATATAGCAGATTCTTGGAATGGGAAAATTTCTAATAGTACAGATTTTGTCGAATTGTTCTTTAGTGAATTACCTATATGGGGACTGCCTTTAAGACGACTTGAATTACCGAGAAGGCAGGAAATTATGGGACGTAAAAATGTGTTAGCCGGGTGTCACAGATTCATTACACGTCAACCATTTAATAGTAAGATGTCTATTACTCAATATAATAAATACATGAATAGAATTGATTATTATAATTCTGGAGATGCAGATTTAGCAAAATATCCTGGGGATAATGATTGCTGGTCTGAACAAGGGATAAGCAATTATGATGAGTTCTCAAAAGCATTGAAGGAATTTATTATCGGTGAGAATTTAAGTGAAAATACAAATAAGCTACTTACTGTGGATTACAGTATAGTAGAAGATGTATTGGGAATAGGAGTGCCTACTGGGAAAAGACCACCTAAAGATAAAGTGAAAACATTGGTGGGAGAGCCGCTTGAAGTATTTACAAATGCATTATTTACAACGTTAGCACATATTAAAAATGCTGATATTAGTATTGAAAATATTGAGTTTAAATTTTCACAGGCTGAAATAGTATGCATGTATTCAGATATTGAAGATGATGAAGAACAACAGCAATTATTGGATACATGGAAGGCAATATGCACTCACTGCGGTGGAGTTATAGAATATTTAAATAAAAGGATGTGGACAGTTAATAACAACGATATAGTATTAACATGCCAGCCGGAGGGATTTCTTATACCGGCACAGGCATATCATTTTATTGAAGAAGGTGCCATGATTAAGTCAGCATCAGCAAATAAATCCGTTAGTAAGATTAATTTTTCTACTTGTTATGATGTTAATGGGAAAAAATTTCATCATGATTTTCAGTGGAAATTCGATGCAGCAAATTCATGGGATAAAAATTTTGGCGAATTATGTTTACAAGATTTTTGCAAGGATAAAGAAGGTATTTATATTCCGGTATCTGAAATAAAAAAAATTAACTCCTTGATATTTTCAAAGAGTGAAGAGGAATTTTTTGATCGCTTAAAAGAGAGCGATATATCATTTGATTTTAATTTGGCAGATTATATTGATAGAAAGATACCCACAGACGAGAAAGTTATTTCAGCAAGGTTTGACGAGGCAGGAAAGGCATTTACGGAATTTGCATACGCTATTGCTAATGAAGGCTTTTATACATGTTTAGCAAAAGATTGTTCAGAAATATCAAAATTATGTTTAGCGTATGCAAATCTTGGAAAATATTTAAGAGAAAGAACATTTCCGGAAAATCTAAAATGGATTTTAGATGCATATATCAATTCGTTTAATATAATTGGTGATATAAGTGTGTTCGAAGCAGAAAAAGAAATTGAGAGTTGTATAGTTCCGGCATGGCATCCTGCAACTTTAGAAAAGATAAATGATCAAAAAATATTTTTCCTGGATGGATGTGGTGAATGGTGGAATGAGGCACAAGAGAAGGAAAAAGTAACTGAAAAGGAAATATCAGATACACTATCAGATTTACTTCAAATGAGTATGTTACAGAGCACACTTGATCTGTTCCCTTCTTATGGACAGGTGTATTTTGGCACAATAGCTTCCTATGGAGCATTTAGTTTATATGGAAGAAATGATATCAAAAATGAAAACAGATTAAGAGATATGATTCATAAGGATGCTATCTTCGATGATGATTTTGATAAAAATGAAGTAGCAAGACTAAATGACAATGCTAAGATGATATATGGTGTAATGTTAGATTATGCAAAGGCTTTTCCTAATTCGGCAGATAATCTCAGTATTGTTTTTATAGATCCGTCAGAATTACAACCGATTGTAGCTGCAATATATAAGTATATTGATACTAGAAGAAAGAATAATACTACTGCTAAGATTGATATATCGTTGCGAATTCTTGTCAAACCAGAGAATAAAGGCGGAAGAAATTATCTTGCATATTGGATGGATGAATTTTTTTCACAGGATGAGAATGTGAATATTCATACTTATTTAAATGAATGGAACTCAAAGTCACAGCTGGAAAAATTATTGAATGGTAACAATGATATAGCGTTTGTAATGGATATTCTCAAGGTAAATAATTTGGGATTTGTTGCATCACATAGTAATGAGAGTTTAGCACCAAGTCAGTGCAGATTTCCGATAGTTTATAAACCTACGCCTATATCTAGTACTTCAGTAAAGAGAACAATTGAATTGTCGCAACCACAGTTTAAGGCAGCTTATGAGCATACACAAATTGTGCGTTATCGTAATAATATGGAAAAAATCCCAGATGAAATGTACATTGCTTCTAAAGAAGTAAGTATTGATTCTGATGGTCAGGCAATTGTCCATTTTCTTCATGAAAAGGCTTATTGGGTAGTGTGTGTTGATAGTGGTATGGATGGGGCTTTGTTAAGAAGTGATGATATACATCAGCAGGACTACAATATTATTGGTTTTAGCACTGGAAAAGGTGCGTATGGACAATATAATTTAACAATTACTACAAGAAAAACGATATTAGAAACGATTAGGAAAAAATTGGAGGATCGTTTATATAGTTTATTTAAGTGGGACAAGGAACAGATAAAAAAGGCAGCACAGCTTTGTATTGATGAGGCAAGTGGGTTGGATGGAATTAGTCTTTTGTCTGCAATTAATCCAAAAGATGAAAATATTCGCGAATTTTTAGCGTATATATTAACTTCGTTGAGGGAAGAAAAATCATATAGTGATAGTGTCCTTAAAATTGTAATTCATTTAGACTCATATAAGCACTGGTTTGATGGAGATATTGATAAGGATGATGATAATTCTGCTTCGCGTCCTGATTTTCTTGTGCTAGAGGCATTTTTTACCGATGAGGAGAAACTAAAATTAAAAGCCACAGTAACTGAATGCAAGACTTCAATATATGCTAATGCTGAACAACACAAAAACCATGCACTTGAACAGGTAAAACATGGAGTTCGTAGATTAAGCAAAATTTTCAATCCAAATTCAAAATCAATAAAAAGAAGATATTGGTATGCTCAATTATATCGTGCATTGGCATTTGCCCAGGTTACTTTTAGCAACAATACAGCGGAATTTGCTGAAGTGTCTTCAAGACTTCGAAGTATATTGGATGGCAATTATGAAATTGAATGGAATTCAAGAATATTAGGATTTTGGATAGATATGCCAGGTGACAATGAGATTGAAAATATATCTGATGACGGAATAATGGTATGTGATGTTCCGCAGAAAGTAATACAGTCATTTTTATTGGGAAATGAGGTAAGTGATGTTAATTTTGTAAATATAAATGCAAAAGATTTTGTTGAAGATGACGAGGAACAAGAACGGATTAAAGAGCGTGAAAGGATTCTTGCGGAGGAAATTGAGTCTTCGCAAAGCGGAAAAATAAAAAGAATGCAATTTGCTGAATCATATAGTCCGATTAATAAAGATGATGATGTTTCTGAGGAGATACCGTATGAGAAAGCTAAGGTTGCATCAGAAAATGTATCAGTACATGGTACTAATGAGGAAAAAGAAACTGCAAATTTAGATGAGAAAATTGAATCACATATTTTATCTAATGTGGCATCAGAAGCCGCACATAGTGATTCTCATCAACCTATTAAGACAGATGCGATTGAGAATAAGGATAGTCTTGAAAACATCAGGGTTTTGATAGGAAAAAATAAAATGTCTACAGATGTATATTGGGAATTTGGAAGTCCGCAAATGGCAAATAGACATTTATTAATTACGGGTACGTCAGGTCAAGGAAAGACATATAGTATTCAGACAATGTTATATGAATTAGCTAAGGGTAATGTGTCTTCTGTTGTATTTGATTATACAGAGGGATTCAGACTTGATCAACTTGAGCCAGAATTTGTTGATAGCATGCATAATAAAATTAATCAGCATATTGTAAAAATACAAGGTGTTCCTATAAATCCATTTAAGAGACAGGAACAAGATTTTGCCGGAATGAAGATACAAGATACACCAGCTGATGTAGCTGGACGATTTGCCAATATTTTAACTCATGTATATGGGTTTGGCGAACAACAGTATGCGGCTATCTATGAGGCTACAAGAGTGGGAATGGAAAAATACGGAGATGTTATGGATATGAATCATTTCCAAGAAGAATTAGTGGAGATACAATCAAAAAATGCATCTGCAAAAACTGTTGTATCAAAAATGACACCTTTTTTCCATAGTATAGAGTTCAATAAAGATGCAGATTTTGATTGGGGTAAAATATTGTATGCTGACGAAGCAAAAATGAATATATTTCAATTGACGATGATAGATAGAGAAATGCAAGTTATTGTTACTGAACTAATGCTTTGGGATGCATGGTATTATACAAAAAATTATGGGTCAAAAGAAAAACCGTTTGTAGTGGTTTTGGATGAGGCACAGAATTTATCACATAAGGAAAACTCACCAAGCAAGGCTATCCTTACAGAAGGAAGAAAATTTGGTTGGTCTGCTTGGTTCGCAACACAGTCATTAAAAGTACTTGCTGATGACGAAGTGGTTAGATTGATGCAGGCAGCGTTTAAATTATATTTTAAACCTACTGATGAAGAAATAACTAAGATGTCAAAGCAACTAGATCCTACCAATTCCAGTCTTTGGATTGGAGCATTGAAGGCATTAAAAAAAGGACAGTGTATAGTGGTTGGTGACCGTAAAAAGGATGATGGTACTTTTGGTGGAACTAAACCTACAGTCACCAATATTACATCGTTTAAGGAGAGATGTTAAATGTCAAAGCAAGTTAATGTGAATTTTCACCAAACATTTAAGCCAGAATGCCAGTATATCAGCAGTATCTTAGATATTGCTGATGGCATTACATGGCGTTCAGTAAAGGATATTTCAGCAGTAACAGGCATTCCTCAGGGGACTTCTAGTGGAAAAGTTGAGCCACATATAAGTTATGCGGAATATATGGGATTAGTAAAAAGTGAAAGAAAGGAAAAACAGATAAAATTGTCAAGGACGGATTTAGGGAAAATCATTTATATGGAAGATCCGGGCTTGCAAGAATTATTAACGAAAACGCTTTTACATGCTATGATTTTGCGTCAGGAAAATGGTGCAGATATGTGGAGTGATATTTTTAATAGCATTTTTCCAAAGTATCGAAATGGAATAAAGAAAGAGTTATTGATATTAGAATTAAATCAACTATACGCCAATAAAGTAACAATTAAAAATATTGCCCCTTTTTTTTGCTCATATGACGATTTCTTTTCAGAACTTGGAATATTGACAATTCAGGATGATGTAGTTAGTTGTAATTCACTTCCGTATGATAAAGAATTTATATATATGTATGCGACAGTATTATGGAAATATTGGGACGAATATTACCCTGAACAGGACGAAATATCATCAGTTCAATTTGCAGAATTAGGATTTGGAAAAGCTTTTGGATGGGATTTAAAAGCAGAGTATGAAGTAATGGAACATTTAGCGGATAGAGGATTGATTAGAATGAATAGGCAGTTAATGCCGTACACGATATTGAAACTTGTAACAGAGGATGAATTGATAAATAACTTGTATAGTGAATTGTGTTAGGAGGAGTTCATCATGGAGTTAGGCAAAATACTAGAATTTAGAAGAGATTTATATTTTGAAGGCGCTGTTCAAGCGGATTGGTTTTATTCACAAGAAAAAGCCGCAAAGGTTGCAGAAAATTTTGTGTTTCATGGAAAACAGTATTTTGGTGTAGAAGATCAAGGTGCTGGAAATAAAAAGCGTATAGATACGATTAGTTTGGTTGAAGAGCTTACAGATAAAATGTCAGATGACCATGCAAATGCGCTGACGTTAGCAATTGCTGATTATGGTACAGGTAAATCACACTTGGCTGTAACATTGGGACAGATATTTTCAGGAAAGGATTATATGCCTGAAACATATAATAAAATTTTATCTAATATTTCTAGTATTGATGCTGAGGCTGCAGAACATATAAAATCGTTGACCGATGAGAAAAACTTTGTGTTGGTAATCAATGGAATGAGAGATTTTAACTTACATTCTGAAATTTTGAAAGCAGCACAGAAGAGCTTAAAATTATATGGACTGCCAGATGATGGATTAAAAAAGCTAAATAGAGCTTTAGAAACTGCAGAAACTTTTTTTGATCGTAATGCAATTAATGCTATTACTCTGTTTGAAGAAAAAGCAAGGAAGTTTGGTTGGAATGAGACTGGAGATAATTTGGTTAGAAAGATTAGGGATAATCTTATGACCGATGAAGTAGCATTTGATATTGTAAATGCGGTATATATGGAAATTAATGGACAGGAAATAAGATGGGATGAGGGACTATCCGCTTCAAATATTTTAGAGATGCTTATTTCAGAATATTGTGGAATTAATGGTAGGTTTGAACATGTTATTTTATTGTTTGATGAATTTGGAAGATACTTAGAATATGCTTCAGGTGTTAATGCTGCAAAATCAGGAGATTCTGCATTACAGCAAATTTTTGAAACTGCTCAAAATGCTAATGGTGTTTTGCAGGTGATTAATTTTATACAGTCTGACATTAAAACATATTTACAACGTGTTGACCAAACAAAGAACATCAGCAGATATATTGGACGATACGATGCAAGTGACAAGTATTATATATCTTCTAATTTGGAAACGGTTTTTGCTAATTTGATTCAGCGTAAGGATAAGATTGCTTTTGAAGAGAATATAATTGTATGGCAAAAAAATAATGAAAATTTGTGGAAGAATATATTTGAAAAATTAAATAGGTGGCTTGTAACAAAGGGAATGTGGAGAGATTACGCATTATTCCGTAAAGTAATTGTTGAAGGAATATATCCAATGCATCCTATTTCAACATTTATGTTAACTCAATTATCGGATTACCTACAGAATCGTTCGTCATTGACTTTAATTAGTCAGTATATTGATAATTCTAAAGAAGTTGATATTTCTGATAACGCATTTTTGATTATGCCAGAAACATTGATGAGAGGCGATTTATATACAGAAATGCTTGTTGCAGAGCAAGAGGGAAAACAACCATCACAACAGTGTATTAGATTTGATAATATTTTACGCAAATACGGGGACAAGTTATCAGAAAAATCGTTAGTTGTTCTTCGCTCAAATTTAATTCTTAGAATACTTCGCTTCAGAACTAAGGGTTATGCAGATGCTAAAGAAGCATTATCTGTATGTAGTGGTTTTTCAATCTCTGAAATAGAAGAAGAACTTAAATGGTTGGAAAATGAATATGCAGTATTAGGATTTGATGATCATGCTGGTTGCTTCGATTTTATGGAAGAATCAAATGGAGCACATGATTTTAAAGTGTTAAAAAAGAGGCTCATGGCGGGAGCATCCATAGACAAATCAATACTGCAAAGTTTGAAAATTCAGGAAATAGCAGGAGTGCTTGAAAAACAAACTACAAATTTTGCTCTGCAGCATAAAATAACGACTAATGAATGGTTATTTGAACAAGAGTTATATGCTATTGAAGAATTTGATGAGAGTAGAATAAAAATATACATAGATAACTGGAATAATGCTATTAGTTCTACAGCAGCTAAAGGAAAATTAGTGTGGTTATATGTAAATAAGGATACCGATCTTTCTTATGTGGAAAAAGCTGAAATGTTGTCTAAGCATTTAGGAAATACTCCTATAATTATAATGTTGTTGAATGATTCCGATAATAGATTGTATGATTCTCTTTTAGAATACGATGTATTAGATAAGTTAGATGATTTGAATCGGAATAAATATGATCGTTATTATCAAGCAGATTTTGGTCAAGCAGAGAATAATTTGAAAGACGAATTTGCTGAATTGAAGAAGCAAAGAATTCATTTGGGAGCAAATGGTACCGAAGAGATTAAAATGAGAATGCCAATGTATTTAACATCAGTATTTGATGAATTATATCCCGATGCTATTCCATTCTCTTTTGATGGATTCGTTACAAAAGGAAATAACCTTGGTGGTAAAGGTGGTACATATTATTGCACTATAGTTAAAATGCTACTTTCTAATTCTGTAAATGAAACCACTATACATAATTTTGCAAGTGATGTACGTAACAGAATAGAAGCATTGTTAATGACAACTAATGCAACTTCATGGAAATGTATTGATCAAGAATTTAGAGTCATTCCACCCGAAGAAAAAAAAGCACGTAAAGTATATGATAGTATTGTGACAAAAATTAATGAAAATAAAGAGTATGCATGTAAAGATATTTTTGATAGATTTTGTCGCCCGCCATATGGTATGAGTGAAGATGTTGTTGTCCTTATGATTGCAGTTGTCTGTGCTAACTTAAATTACTGTTTGAGATTCAGATGTGATGAGTCTTTAACCAACATCAATAATTGGAAAGAATTAGTAGTTATTAAGGACAAAAAAATAGACATTGATGTTGTGAAGAAATCTACATTTGTTATGGTAGATGCAGGGGCAGTTACTGGTAAATATGTGCGCTTCTTCGAAAGGATACAATCTAATAAAAGTATTTCGGAAGTAATTTCTTTAGAAAACATCCTTGCGAATATGATGGCTGTAGATGAAATCCCAGAAGAACTTGAGACACAGTATTTACTTGCAAGAAAATACCTGGATTCCGGGAAAAAAGCGAATAATGAATGGAAAACATGTATTGGAGAAATAGATGAAAAGTTAGAGGCTTCTATAGAGGAAAGCAATTTATATGATGCATTAAAAGGATTACAGTTAGTAGAAGCAATTCCTTATACGAAAATATTCAAGGATAATGGCTATGAATTAGATGAAGAGTCTAAAAATACGGTAAAGGAATTGATATCATCCCTAAAAAGTGAGGTTGAACAGCTGATTACACCTTATTTGGCAAATATGTATTGCAGGTCAGTAGAGGGAGTGAATACTTTTAGAAATCACAATACCAAAATGCAAAATATGCTTGAAGAACTGGGCTTTACAAATTATGCTATGCAGGTGAAGAGACGTAAAGAAGAGGAATTAAGTAATATTGATGAAATTCGTTCTCGCCAGGAATTACGAGCAGATTGTGAAAAATATTTGGAAGAAAGTCAGATTACTAGATATGTGACATATGTAAATATATGTCTTTATTTAAAAAGAGGGAAAGAACTTCAAGCAAGAGTAGAAAAGTATGGCGTGGCACTTGGAAAAGATGCACAAAAAATTCAAGAAAATATTAATGACAGGGTGGTTTCTCTAGAAAAAAATCATGACCGAACTATGCAAGATATGTCTGATATTTGGGATGACTTGTACGAAGTAAAAAACGCTGATGATGTCGAAATGTTAATAGATAATATAGCAAGTGTATTGCAAAAAGGAATACCAGATGCTGATAGGCTTGATTTTGAGGAACTTCAAAAGAATTTATCTGAATTATTGGATGATATTAATGAAATTAAGCGAGTAACAAATTCTAGAAATGAATTCAAAAAGATATCAGAGAATATGATTAATAAATATGAACATTCTGAGTTCGATTTTGAAGTGCTGCCGATAATTCACGAGGTTATTTCTGATATGGAAAATAATATGAATGTCAGAGAACAGGAGTGGATTAATAGTGTACTTACACTAGGAGATAAAAGCAGAAAAGCTGTACACAAATGGAAAGAAAAAACAGCTTATTTACCAGAATATCTCTCAGAAGAAACCATTGAAAAAGTAAAGTTGGTTGATAAAGAAGCGGATGAGATAATAAGTGAAGGGAAAATTGAGGATGTTATCTTTTATTTTGACAAGTTGGATGACAATGAGAAGCTGGAGTGTATTCAAATATTACAAAATCGATTAAACAGATAGTATCTTATGTGATGTGGATATGACACACATTATAAGGGAGAATTAACATTCTCCTTGCAGTTAAGCTCATATATGAGACAGCATATATGAAGAAGGATGAAAGCCTATGGAAGAGACATCAAATAGTGCTTATACGGAATCAGTATATGAAAGATTTGTGAAGGAAAAGGTGTAGAAATATGAAAATAGCAATCATATTTGCATCAGTACATCATGGCAATACACGAAAGATCGTGGAGAAAATTGCTCGGAATAACGATGTAGATCTTATTGATGCAACACAGGTAAAAGAGAAAGATCTATCGGAATATG
>ENA-OWRJ01001273-OWRJ01001273.1-human-gut-metagenome-genome-assembly--contig:-NODE-1273-length-26996-cov-6.231283_pt1 | contig 26996 bp, 28 predicted proteins | sample MGYA00248269_ERZ651897 | MGnify/ENA primary metagenome ERZ651897 (study PRJEB26924, sample SAMEA4378252) | human gut metagenome | biome: human gut; feature: human-associated habitat; material: faeces...
ACGCCGGACGGGAAGGAAAACACCTGCTGGTGCAGATCATTGGTCAGAACGAGCAAAAGAAGCAGCAGCGTTGGAAAATACAGAAGCTTGGTCCATCGCGGCAGCTGAAAATCCTCTCCCTTGCCCAGAGACAGGGAAACAAAGACCGACAGCATGGGGATGAGCAGCATTGGGAAATAGTAGAAGTACCACAGCCAGCGCCCGGCATCCATGTTATCAATGGAAAATTTGATTGAGCGCAGCAGGATCCACAGCACCATCAGCACTGAGATTGCCAACAGATAGCGCCGCACCTGCGTCTGCACGATGCGCATCCAGATGGAGTAGCACCACGCGCTGAACAAAAACACATAGATTCCGCTTCGCAGGTGGTTGACAGCCGGAGAATGAAAAATATGCCGGCTGGCATAGCGGAGCCACATGGCAAACGCAATGAGCGCCAACACGCCCAGCACATACAAAAATCTCTTTTTTGTCACTTTGCTCATGCCGCATACCTCCCCATTCTGCACATCCGTATTGATAGTATATCATGCGGATGGAAAAAGGCAACACAGTTTTGCACCCTTTGCTGAGAGAAACGAGTCAGACAATGGCCTTTGAACAAAAAATAATTGCAAACCCTATCCAATCGGTGGGGGCAAAAAAGAGCGGTAACGGATAAAATAAAAACGGAAACTGCAAAAGGAAAAAAGGCGGTGAAAAGCACAGATGCGAAGAATTGTGTTGGATATGAAGAACGGACTCCTGGCGGAGGCGGTCACGCAGTCGCTTTCGGGATGCGACATGGATTTCCTTATCTACCGTTCTCCAAAGCCGGAGGAAACGCTTGCTCTGTGCCGTACCTGCCGTGCCAACGTGTTGGTGATGGAGGTCATCCGACAGGGCCTCTGGAAGCTGAGCGAGAGACTCAGGCTCTGCAGTGCTGTAAGGCGGCTCGGTTGGGCCTGCAAGGTCCTGCTTCTGGTAGATGAGAGCACAGACGAACTGCTTGCTTCTGAGGTGCGGCAGACGGTGAAGGATCAGCTGGCCGATGGTTTTATCTATGCGTCGGTATCGCCAACCTACCTTGCAGGCGTAATCGACACGCTTTGAGGAAAGGATGGGTGAGAAATGAGAATGCTTTGTGCATAGCAAAGCGAGGAAGAGAGTACATAAAAGCGGGACGAAGGAAAGCAGCATTGGGCGCAGCCGGAGGCGTGTCGGCCGGCCTACAACGCATTTCCGTTGCAGGGCAATCGCCGAAAACGTCTCTGTAACACCACCTGATGGACTCAATTTATACAATACACAATGTAAAAGGAGGAATCAAGATGAAATCAATCACCCAACGCAGGATATTCAGCTTACTGCTTTCATTGGCAATGCTGATCGGCCTCCTCCCCGCCTTGGGGAGCATCGCCTCTGCTGCAGGCAGCGGCACCACCGAAGGCGACCCAAGAATCGTAACCACCTATGCGGAGCTCAGCTCTGCCCTGAGCTCCGGCGTCACCTATGTCAAGCTCGGTGCCAACATTAACACCAAGGATTTCAATGACGGCGCGGGATATACCAAGTCCATCCAACAGACCGGAACGGTGCAGCTGGATCTTGACGGCTATTCCGTGACCTTTTTCAGCAGAACCTCTCCGCTCCCGGCTGCCATCCGCGTCACGGGCGACCTGTCGGTCAAGGACAGCCGCGGCGGCGGCAAGCTCTACATCGACGCCAATCCCAATACGGCCAGCAGCAAGCAGGTGCTGATCCACGCCGAGACCGGAAGCTTCACGCTCAACAGCGGGCGGATCGGCGTCGATAACGGTCTTGCCAAAAACAGCATTGTGGTCGTCGAGGGCAAGGGCGACGCGAAGGTCGTCTTTAACGGCGGCAAGGTCGACGCCATCTCCCCGAAGGTCGGCATCCCCTATGTCTATTCCGCCCTGCTGTCGTCCAACTGCAAGGCCGAATTCAACGGCGGCGAGTTCGAGGGGCTGGTCGGCTTCACCTACGCCACCCGAACGGACGGGAAAAGCAAGCCGAATGCCGTGATCAACGCCGGCAAGTTCAAGGGCGGTATCGTCGTTAAAAAGGGCAGCGAGACCATCACGGAGGGGCGGACTTTCCCCATCAGCATCCGCGGCGGCAGCTTCGGCCGCGGCCTCTTCACGGAGAATTTCGCGCTCAGCAGCAGCGAGCAGACCCTGGAAAACTTTGCCTTTGCCGCAATGTTCCCGGAGAGGACCGCTCTGCTTCGCCCCGACGAGCGGACCCGCCTGATCTACCGTCAGAAGGACGTCAAGAGCGAATACATGGCCAACTCCATCTCGAAGGAGTATATCATTGCCCTGTCAACCAAGAATCTTGATGACTATAAGCGCGTCGCCTTCTCGTCCTACAGCGGCACGGCCTACACCGACGTCTGCACCAACGCCTTCGGTCTGGTCAAGGTGGAGGTCAACGGTGCGCCGGCCTATGTGCCGCACCAGATGGACGTGACGGGCGGCTACAGCGGCGCTCCGCTGTACGCGCTCAATCCGAAAAAGCAACTCCGGTTCTACTGGAACCCCCTGCCGGAGGCGATGAGGGACGCGGGCTACAGCTATAAGATCAAGTACACGCTCAACGGTACGGATTATCCCGTCACCGCCAGCAGCTACAATAACAATCTCTTGTTTCAGACTATCCCTGTGAATAGCTATAGCTACCAGACGGAGGTGCAGAAGCTGGGGATCACCGTTGAGCTTTATAAGGACGGCGAGCCGCTGAGACTGAGCGGCGCTTCCAATATGTTCCTGATGCGCTACCGGATGATGTCGGAGACCGATGTCGCCATTCCCGAGGTCACGCTGACGGTGAAGGACGGCGACCTGACCGCCGCGTCCGCCGCGACTGACAGCCCGGTCACCGTTTCCGACGACGAAAGCTGCACCGTTAACAGTCAGGTGAACTGGGCGGACAACGGAGCCGTGCGCAACAAGTCGGTGGTCCTGAAGGCAAAGGAAGGCTTCTATCTGACGAAGGACACGAAATTCAACGTCGTCGGCGCGAACAGCATCACGGCAAAGTGGCTCTACAGCACAGACGGCGGTCAGACCTGCGTCGTCGGCGTGGAGGCACAGGAGTGCGAGCTGATCACCGAGGCAAAGGGCATCGTGCGCGGCCTGGTCTATTATAATCGCGTCAATGACATCTATGTGGAGTCGTATGAGCCGAGCAAATACACCATCACCGTTAAGAAGGTCAGCGAATACATCCGCTCCTCCGGCTCTACCATCTATGACAGCTTCCTGTGGCCGGATGAGCTGCTCGACGAGACCGGCGCCCCCTATTATCTCTACTGCACAGTCGAGGCAAAGCCCGGCTATGTGTTCCGCAGCGGCACCGGAACGCTGAAATATGCCAATGAGGAGTGGAAGCCCGGAAAATGGGCGGAGGCCATTTGGAACGACGACTGGATGGACATGGACAACATCAGCGCAGGCGCATGCTATAAGCTGCACGACGAGTCAGACACCAATCTGGGCGGCCTTTGGCTGAACCGGCTCGAGCTGACCAGCCTGAATCTGTCCGTGAAGGCACCTGTCGCAGGCGAAAGCCCCGCACCGGGCAGTGACTACTGCAAGATCGACGGCCTGCCGCCGTACATGAAGCTCGAGCGCGTCGATTGGCTGAAGTGCTATGACGACTGGAGGTACTATTCCGATAAGCCCTTTACCTTCCAGGCAGGAAAAACGTCGGACGGTGAGAACTGCGAATACCAGTGCTTTATCTATGTCTCCTATGACCTTAGCGGCGTCGGGGTCGCGAAGGGCGCCAAGTTCTACCTCAACGACACGCCGTGCAAGCTGGACTGGGAGAATAAGTTCTTCTGGACTGAAACCATGACCGCCGAGGGCAACCCCGTGCAGGAGGATCCCGTTATCACGGCCAAGGCAGGTGCCAACGGCACAATCACGCCCTCCGGCAGCGTCACTGTCAAGGCCGGCGCGGATCAAGCCTTTGCCATCCAACCGAACAGCGGCTATACCGTCTCCAAGGTGCTGGTAGACGGAACGGACGTCAGCGCGGTGACGTCGTACACCTTCAAGAACGTCACGGCCAACCATACCATCGAGGCGGTTTTTGCGAAGGTGGAAGCAAAGCCGACCAATCCCTTCGTCGACGTTGCCGAGGGAACATACTACTATGACCCGGTGCTTTGGGCGGTGGCAAACGGCATTACCTCCGGCGTGGATGCGACGCATTTTGAGCCCGAGGGCACCTGCACCCGTGCGCACGCCGTGACCTTCCTGTGGCGCGCATCGGGTCAGCCCGAACCGAAAACGACCAATATGCCGTTCCGGGACGTAAAGCCCGGCAGCTACTATGAAAAGGCCGTGCTCTGGGCCGTGGAAAACAAGATCACCAATGGTACCAGCACCACCACCTTCAGCCCGGACGAAAACTGCACCCGCGCGCAGATCGTCACCTTCCTTTGGCGCAGTGAGGGCGAGCCGTATGCCAGCGATAGCAATAACCCGTTCACGGACATCGCATCGGACTACTACATGGATGCCGTTTTCTGGGCAGTCAAGGAAGGCATTACAAACGGCACCACCCCCACGACCTTCAGTCCGAACGAACGGTGCACCCGTGCGCAGATCGTCACCTTTATCTACCGCGCAATGGTTTCCTGAACGAGGGTGCGCGCGGCGGGACAACCGCCGCGCATCCCCCGGGAGGCCCGATACGGAGGAACGCCACTTTACAGCATAAGGAGGGATCATCTTGCAGGTCGTAATTCAAAAGATTCCGGAAAATCTGCCGGAATTTGAACTGCTTGCCGCCGAGGGGCGGCAGCCAGAGCGCATCTGCGCCCTGTTTCTGTGCGCGCTGGCGCTGTTTGACCGAAATAAGGAGGCCGGCGCTGCCGCAATGAACCTTCTGCGCGGCCCGAGGCCCCTGACGCCGTATGACTGCCAGTTTCTGCGCGACCGACTGCGCGGCAAGCCCTATCTGCCGCTTGCATTTTTTGAAGGCGCGACGCCGGAAAACGGGTATCAGCCGCAGGTTCCGTACGCGCTGAACGTGCTCGCAGACCCCAGACCACAGGATTTGGAGCCAGGCTATCTGCGTGTGTTCCTTAAAACGGCGGGCGCAGATTCGCCGCGGCCCATGAAGCTGCGCCAGAAGGCCTCGACCGGCGAATGGTTCCTTTGGGAATACTCCAGCATTCTCAGCGGCATCCGTATTCCTGCGGCGGAAGACCCATGGAGCTGACGGGCGAAGGAAACGGCGCGCTGCGCGGCAGCCTGTGAACGCAGCGGCTGTTCCAAAAGGGAGATCAACGTGAAAAAATCACGGAAAATTGCACTACTTATTGTGCTGGCGACCGCGTTTGTTATGCTGGCGGGCGTTTTGCTGTATCGGTATTTTATCGGGAGCCGGATACAGGACGGAGGCAGAATGGAAAACCCGGATGCGTACCGGGTGGGAAAAGAGCTGATCGAATTTCGCTGGCAGCAAACCCATACGAATTCTAACCGCTGCTTTACGATGCATTTTTATCTGGAGAACGACCTTCCCGTGCTGACCGGACGGTTTCTGAGCCCGGATGGCGGCGAGACGAGAGAAAACGGGAGGGATGCGTCTTCGACCCCGATCCCATGGCAACTTACCTGGGTGCAATGGTTTGAGCTGCAGAATACGCTGGCGGAGGCTGCACTGCCCGCGTACGAAAAGCCATCGCACAATGCTGCAGAGGAGGCTGGCAGCGAAATCTCCATCGTCTGGCGCACCGAGGACGGAGAGCAATCCGAAAAGTGCAGCGGCGAGAACGCCGCCGCGCTGGAGACCTTGGTGCTTCGCATTGCAGAGGAGGCCTACGGCACATCGCAGCTTGAGGCGGGGCTGCCGAGGCCTGCTCCAAAAGGCGGCTGAGCGCCCCTTGCGCGCAGCGCTGAACAACAGTACGTTTTTGCGCAGGGCACACGGCTGTGCGCCCTGCGGAATCACGAAAAAATGAACCAAAAATTGTAAGGAGGATCTATTATGAAAGGACATGTGTTTTTGAAGGTTACGGGTATTTTGATGATTATTGCAGCTGCATTTTCCATCATTGTGGGCGTATTGCTCGCCGGAATCAGTGCACTTGCTGCGGGGCTGGGTGCGGCCTCCGGACTGAAGTTTACCTTCTGGGCGGCGCTGTTTTTGACGTTGGTCGGCGGCATCTGCCAGCTGATTGCCGGAATCAAGGACATCAAGCACAGTAAGCGCAGCGAAAAAGCCGGCAAACTCATCGCTTGGGGCGTCATCGTGGCTGTGTTCAGCATTTTGAGCATCGTGCTGGATTTAAGCAATGGCGGCGACTTTAGCATCGTCAGCGTCGTGACGGGCGTGGCCGTTCCGGCTCTGTACATCTTGGGTGCAGCGCTCAATGCCAAGGCAGACGCGCCCTACAGCGCATAATTTAGCAAGCAGACACAAAGGAGATCGAGATATATATGGGACTGTTCGATAAAAAGTATTGCGACATTTGCGGAGAAAAGATCGGCTTACTTGGAAACCGCAAGCTGGAAAACGGAAATCTCTGCAAAAACTGCGCCAGAAAGCTCTCCCCGTGGTTCTCCGACCGGCGCGGCAGCACCGTAGAGGAGATCCGTGCGCAGCTTGCCTACCGGGCGGAGAATCAGGAAAAGGTCGCGGCCTTCCATACGACCAGAACGCTCGGCGCGGACACAAAGGTGCTTCTTGACGAAGATGCCGGAAAATTCATGGTGACCCGGGTCAGGAATCTTGCGGAGGCCAACCCGGACGTTCTGGACTTTGCCGACGTGACCGGCTGCAACCTCGACATTGACGAGAGCAGCACGGAGCTTAAGCGCAAGGACAATGACGGCAAGGAGGTCAGCTACAATCCGCCGCGCTATGAATACTCCTATGATTTTTATATCACCATTTTTGTCAACAATCCCTATTTCGACGAAATGCGCTTCCAGATCAACTCCAGTTCCGTGGACATTACGCCGCCGCCTGGAACGCGTCCGGGCATGACGTCCCGGTATAATCCGGAAAGCAATGTTGAGTACCGCAATTGTAAAAAGCTCGGCGAAGAAATCCGGCAGGTTCTGACGCAGGTCCGCAGGGATGTGCGCGAAAAGATCGAGCAGGCTGCCGCTCCCAAAGCGGCAGTCACCTGCCCCTGCTGCGGCGCGACGACCACGCCGGATGCAAGCGGTTGCTGTGAATACTGCGGCGGCGCAGTGAACGGCTGAACCATCCATCAAACGAACAGAAAGAAAGAGGGACTAAAAAATGAAAAAGTATGTAGCATTATTCCTGATTGCGGTTACGCTTCTGACGCTTGCCGCCTGTGGCAGCAAGGATGCGCTGGCCGGAACATGGTCTGCTGATCTCGGAGATGACGGCGTGATCACATGGACGTTCAACGGAAAAGGCAAATGCACCATGGAGAATGCGTACATGAAGCAGGATGGCACCTATACCATTGACGGCGACCAGCTTACGGTAACACTGGAGGCTTGGAGCGAACCGTCTACTTACACGTTCTCCGTGGACGGCAGCAGCCTTACCATGAAGGAGAACTCCGGTTACGGCATCAGCGGCACCTTTGCCAAAAAATAAGCTGCACAGGAGCCGGCGCGAATAGAAACAACGAAAAATGTCTCAGATATGCACTCACATTTTTCGCCGGAACCGCATGCTATTTCTGCTGATCGGCAGATTTGCACATCCCTGAAGGATGCTGGGAGGGAATTATGAAACAGACGAAGACCAAAACTCTATGCCTGCTTCTTGCAGCACTGATGCTGCTCAGCAGCCTCACCGCCTGCGGAAAGGACAAGGAGAAAGACTCCAATTTGATTCAGCTCGGCGACTATGAGCTGCTCTACAAGGGCGCGTGCATCATGGAAGATTCGGACGGAAACGACGCAATCGTTCTGTCGCTGGACTTTACAAACAACAGCAAGGAGAATGCCTCGTATCTTTGGAGCGTCGATGAAACGCTCATGCAGAACGGCACAGAGCTGGAAGTCGCTACAGTCTATACCGATTACGATACCTTTACCACAGTGATCGAAAACCAGTTTGAGGAAATTGCGCCGGGTGCAACGCTGGAGGTGCAGACCGCCTTCGTGCTGAACAACGCGTCCGGCGAAATCGAGGCGACCTTTGAGGAACTGCTCGGCAGCAAAAGCGGCACCATTACCATCGACCCATCCACGCTCACGCGGGAAACAGGCGTCAATGCCGGCACGGAGCCCACACTGCCTTCCGCAACGGCTGACGACGCTCTGCTCGAGTGGTGGAACGGTGAATGGTACGGCTGGTGGAAGATGACCGACTGCTCCGGCTCATATGAGAGCATGGAAGGTCAGTGGTGGGATATCTGCGGCGTGATTGAGATCGACGCAGACCGCACGGGCACCGTGACGCTCTGGGACGAGGACTACACCAAGGACGATGCCATGGTATCGGCAGCGGTCAGCCTGAGCGACACCGGTACTGGCGAGCATGGCACGCTGACATCCGAGGGCGGCTGGTTTACCGATGTGGCCCTCGCGCACGCCGACTGGATCGTCGACCCGGGCTTGCAGGAGCTTGCGGATATCATCTGCATCGACGGCCGGTACGAAAACGGCGACGATACGTACCGCTATGAGATCTATCTGCGCCCGTGGGGACTCTATTGGGATGATGTGGAGGAGGAAAACCGCCCATATCTCTATGCCGACTGGTATCTGCCGCTGATCGACGCGGGCAAGTCCATGCCTGACAGCATCGGAGCGGATGCTCCGGCCGGAAGCGGCAATATGGGCACTACGACGTCGAACCCTGGCGGAGAAACTTCCGGCGGAGACGGCATTGTAACCGAAGAACAGGTACAGAAGGGCTATGTCTGGATGAACGAGGTCAATAAGAATATTTTCGACGCTACTTATGATGATATTGCTGCCTACTTCGGCGTAAAAGGCCAGTTTGTCAAGGAAGAGTACAGCGACCACATGAAGGCAAACTACCGCTACTACAAATGGATCTCTGAGGACGACGAATCCCATTTCATCTACGTCAATTTCAAAGAAACTGTGTCGGGTGTTTATACGGTAAGCGGATTCAATACCAGCGGTTTCTCCGGCAAGGAGGCCATCGCGAGGTATCTTGACACGGTAAAGGCGGAAGCCGCAAAGGCAAACTAGGCAGCGTCTGCGAACGCCGAGATGCAGGACTTCTCCGTGGAAGTCACCCAGTTTGCAAAAGACGATGTTAAGGTCAAAATCATGACGAAGATCCCGATATCTGGCTGGTCGTATGACGAGGGCAAGCGTTGCTTGGTGGAAAACGACGATCCCACAGCGTTCGGTGCGGGCGCCATCCAGTTTAAGGTAAGAGAGAACGTTGAAAAATTTGATTTCTACAAGGACGACTTCGAGAACTATCAGGATATGGAAGACCGTGTGATCGGCGGTATCACGTTCCGCGGCCGCACCTACAGAAACATCGGCTATGATTGGATTCAGTATATCACACAGCTTGACGACGGCCGCGCCCTTTCTATCGGGCTTCGGAATATGGACTGCGTTCCGGGAACGATGCCCGACATCATTCTCAACAACATGACGTTCCAGTAATGGCGGCATCTTTCTGAGAATTTATATGAAAACCGGCTCCCGCCCCAATTTGGAGCGGGAGAATCCGGTTATTTGCGAAAAAAGCGGAGGTGATGCTGTGAAGCTCAAAACGTTCCTCATCACGGCAAGCCTGTGGATGGGGCTGGTCGGCCTGACCGCCTGCGGCGGTGCTGACGTGCGCACCTATCAGTACCCGGAGACCGCGCTCCTTTTTGACAGTCTTCACATCAAAAAAACCGTTTACAGCCCGGGCGTCATGGAGCTCTATTACCGCGGCGGGCAGTTCAAGGACAATCCCATCCGCTGCTACGACGCGAATTTTGAAGATCTGGGCGATCAGTTTGACCATACGTTCCGAAACGGCGTTCTGACAGTTCAGGCGGATTTTGCAGAACAAATCAGCGGACTCACGATCGAGGATAAAGACCACGATACGGTCTATCATCTGCGCTATCTGGACTCACCGCAGTTTGCGTGGCTAGCGGATACTTTCTGGCTGGACTACGGTATGATGACGCTGGGCGACGAGGCGCGGTATTACAGCGACGCGGAGCGGCAGGAGCAGGCAGAGCGGGAGCGCACCGAGCATGAGCAGACACGCAATGTTTTTGCGCTGCTCGAGGGCACGTGGATCTCCGAGGATGGCCTGCAAAAATATGTGTTTTCCACAGACGCAGATGGGAGCGAGCTGCGCGCGGCGGAGCTGTGGCGCAGCGGGACGGAGCAAATGTGGAACGGCTGGGAGCTGCGCATCGAGTCCGCGTTTCAGGCGCCGTATTTCGGCGGCGAATACGGTGAGGATGTGGCAGAGCACCTGCAGGAAATCGTGCTGAGAAACAGCGACCATGCAGCGGCGGATCTGCACCTCCTGTACGATACGCAAAACGCGGTCATATTGGGCGGCGGGATGACTTACCGCAGAGAGCAGGGCTGAGGTGCCGTCTGGCCCCGACACAGGAAACGAGGAAGGAACATGGCAACACAAATCACAAATTATCAATGTCCCGCCTGTACGGCACCGCTCCATTTTGTAGGAGAATCCGGCAGGCTGGAGTGCGATTACTGCGGCTCAAGCTTCAATATCGCAGAAATTGAAGCGCTCTACGCGAAAAAAGAAGCGAAAGCAGCAGAAGCGGCGCGAAAGCAGGAAGAAACGGAAGCGGCTCAAAAATCTGCCGAAGCGAAAGAGCAACAGACTGCCGCAGACGGCTCTAACTGGGATACCTCCGGCCTGAGCGAGAACTGGGGTGCGGACGCAGACAGTATGAAAACCTACTGCTGCCCATCGTGCGGGGCAGAGCTGATTTGTGACGCAACGACCGCAGCCACGTCCTGCCCATACTGCGGAAATCCGTCTGTGATTCCGGGGCAGTTCAGCGGCATCTTAAAGCCCGATTTTGTGCTGCCCTTCAAGTTGAGCAAAGAGGATGCCATTCAGGCGCTGAAGAAGCACTATCTCAAAAAGCCTCTGCTGCCGTCGACCTTCTCCAAAGCCAACCATTTGCAGGAGATCAAGGGCGTGTATGTCCCCTTCTGGATGTACGACGGCGAGGCCAGCGGAAGCGTGGAGTTCCATGCCACCACGGTACATAAGTACACCTCGGGAGATTATGAGGTCACGGAGATAAGTCACTACGATGTACGCCGCGCCGGTTCTGTCAGCTTTGAAAAAATCCCGGTGGATGCGTCGAGCAAAATGCCGGATGATTACATGGACTCCATCGAACCGTTCAACTATGCGGACTTAAAGCCGTTTTCCACAGCGTATCTGCCCGGATTTCTGGCGGATAAATACGATGTCAGCGTTGAAGACAGCCGGGAGCGGGCGGACAAGCGCTGCGCAGGCTCGCTGGTATCTGCGCTGGAACGCACGGTTTCGGGCTACACCTCCTGCGATGAAACGAGCCGGGATATCCACTTGAAGCGCGGCAAGGTGCATTACGCGCTGCTGCCCGTCTGGATCCTGAATACAAGGTGGGAGGGAAAAGATTTCCTCTTTGCCATGAACGGTCAGACAGGCAAGCTGGTAGGCAAGCTTCCCGTCAGCACGAAACGGGTCGTCGGCCTGTTTGCGGCGATCGCGGCACTTCTTATCGCAATCAGCGTGACTGCGCTGCTGCTTTTGGTACGCTAGGGAGGGCTGAGATATGAAAAAAAGAATATGCCGCCTCCTGTTGGCGTTTCTGTTGGTACTTGTATTCTGCGTGAGCATGGCTGCGGCTGAGCAGACAGGTGCACAGCTTTCTTGTGTGACGGACACTGCCGGACTTCTCAGCGAAAACGAAAAAATGCTGCTGGAAAGGATGGCGGAAAGCGTTTCCCAAAAGTATGGGGTCGGTGTATACATCGTAACCGTGGAGGACTATCGGGACTTCCATTCTGAAGGCGTCTATAAGGCGACCTACACCATCTACCATCAATACACCATGGGTGTAGGGCCAAACCGCGATGGGATCATGCTCCTGCTCAGCATGGATGACCGCGACTGGGCAATGTTCTGCTATGGCTCACACTGCGAATATGCCTTCAACAGCTATGGTCAGGAGAAGCTGGAAAAGGTCTTCCTCGACAATTTCGGCGAGGACGACTGGTACGGCGGCTTTGAGGATTACGTCAAAGAATGCAGCGTCTATCTGGAAAAGGCTTCCGTAGGAAAGCCCGTCCGGGCGAGCTTGTTCTTTCCGATCCTTATCGTGATCGGTCTTTCCCTGCTGGCGTCAGCCGCGGTCGTCGCTGTGATATGGCAAAAAATGGAGACTGTATCGAAAAAAGCAACCGCGAACGACTACGTCTCCGCGGGCCTCCGCCTTACGGAGCAAACAGATCGCTTTACCCATAAGACGACTTCCAGCCGGAAGATCGAGCGCAGCTCTTCCAGCGACGGAAGCAGTCAAAGCGAATCCGGCGGCGGTGGTTCCGGTCGAAGCGGGACATTCTGAAAGGAGCGGCCATGAAAACAACACCCAAACGAATACTCGCGCTGCTGTTGGCGCTGGGGTTGCTGCTGTCCCTCTGTGCCTGCGGGCAGAAGGAACAGACGGTGCCCGACGAACCCAAAATGAGTACAGATAAGGTTGATCTTCTCACAAAGGCCGATAAAAAAACACCGGAGAGGCAGCCGGAAGAAGCGATATCGCAGAGCGACATGAGTGATCGCGTGTCACGCGACGAGGCGACGGAAACACAGCCGGTACAGTACGGTTTTTCACAGGAGGCTGAGACTGCGCTTGGGTGGCTGCGCGACCGGATCGACGTGACGGGCGTGATGTTCGGCGCGGCGTATCTCGGTTATGTCGGCGGGCTGTTTGACGAGGGCTTCGAGGCGGGCTTCCCCGCGTGGCTGTGGGAAACCAACGAGGCCATGCTGCTCAAATACCCTTTTATCGCGGAAATCGACGAGGAGCATATCATCGGCGGCGCGGGACATCTGTACTGCATCGTGCCGGTTGATGAGAACGCGACGCTTGCGATCAACCGTGTGCAGTGGAATGCACAGACACAGCAAGAAGAAGTGACGGAGGTTCTCTATCGCTCGGAGACCGGCGAGCCGGTGCTGCTGTTTGCGAATCTTGACGGTGTGGCATACGAGGCGGACACACAGCTATTCATCACCGACAGCAACAATACCTACGAGTGGTATCCGGGCCTCAACGCGGAAAGCAGACTTGCGCTGGCGCTTTCGTATGATTACCACATCTGGGACTTTACGGAGTATACCTGGCAGTATGCACCGCCGAGTCTTGCGCAGTGGCTTGCTGACGGCTGGGGTGGCGTGACCGCACTCTCTCTTGCAGGCTCGGAAAGCTACGGTATGGGCTGGTTCTATCAGACGATGGTAGGGCAGACAGACCGCGTTGCGTATTTTTCTCTTCGCTTCTATCACGATGATGAGAGCGGAGGCTCTGTCGACCTGGAGTGGACCTACGAGGGCAGCAGCGATATTGAAGAGATGTGGAGCGGCTTCTGGACGATCGAGTCGGTGATGGACGGGCCGAGCTATGTGACGCTCAACTTGTCGCTTGTGGGCGGTAATAGCTATGAGACCACGGATGGACCGTTTTATATGTCTGAGACCTATCCCCTCCTGATCAGCCCGAGCGGCACGGAGCTGATGATCGGCGCGGGTGAGAACGGCATTTGCCTGCCGTTCATGTCGCAGAGCACAACGGCATGCGTGCTGACACAGGCCGTAGGATAGAAAGCGAGCGAAGAAACGTGCTGTTTTATGGGATTCTCCAAAAACAGCGCTTTTCTTCGCGATCCTCCTTTTTGCCCAAGTGCAGCACGCTCTACCGTGTCGTTATTTTCTGAATCATAGAATGCAAAAATCGTTGTGTCCGCATCAAGGTCCCACACATCCGCCCAGATCCCGGGCGGCATGACATCCGGCTCTCCCCAGCTGCGGCGGAGACTGTCTCTGTCCTGTGTCCGCAGCTACTCTGCCGCATGTTGCTCACCCTTTTCCAGAATATCCGCGGCACGGTTTCTTTGGATGGAATACTATTGTCGTTTTTTTCTCTGTCAGAGAGCCGCACCGCCAGCACAGGCGCCAGAAACACACAAACGGTTACGGTTGTTAATGATTTGTCTTTTCATAAGCTGCTTCCAGTCCTGTTCTTTCCATATCTGTCGTTTACATAAGAACCTCTGTCCCTGTGTTGCCACTTTTTTGTCTCCGCCAGAAATAATATTGAGACTTTATATCAAATAAGCCTTGTCAAAGCCTTCTTTCTCCTGTATAATACAGATACAGGGGAACCACGAATGCAACACCCTTGGAGACAGCGGGAACATCCCTTCTTCTCCGATCTCATAGCTTTGATCTTATGTTTTCCCAATGCACAAATTCATGGCTGCGGTCCGCTACGAGCCAGTATCTGCAGTATGTCATCCCTGTCCCATGGCAGGTTCCCCCTATGCCTGCTGTGCTCCTTCCTCCGCCGCTCCTGTCCCCGTACAGGGGCGGCCCTCTTTTGCCTTTTTGGCAGCACGGACGGCTCTGCCCGGCTGTCATTCTCAACACAAAGTTTTTACGTCACATGTTTCTTTTTGTGTTAAAATAGCAGTGAGCTTACCGGATTGCAGTTTCATTTTGCCGGGAAGCTGACTCTGACACAAAGGATGGTTACGCCGATATGACAGCCTCTTCGTCTCTCCCGTTTCATGAAAGCCCGCACCGCTACTTTGTCATGCGGAATTTGTACGAGTCCGCTGTAAAGCAGCTTGTGCTGAAGCTTGAGATTTTGAACAGTGAATTCAATACGCTGTATGCACGAAACCCCATCCATCATATTGAAAGCCGGGTCAAATCCTTGGAAAGCATCGCCGCCAAGCTCCAGAGAAAGGGATCTCCGGTTACGCTTGAAGCTGCGGCGCGGGATATCAACGACATTGCAGGCGTCCGCGTCGTCTGCAATTATATTGACGATGTATACCGGGTTGCCGGGATGCTGGAGCGGCAGGAGGATCTGGAGATCGTCAAACGGCAGGATTATATCGAAACGCCGAATTATAACGGCTATCGTTCGCTGCATCTGGATGTCCGCGTCCCCGTATATCTTTCTGACCGAACGGAGCATGTCGTCGCCGAGATCCAGATCCGCACGATCGCAATGGATTTCTGGGCCAGTCTGGAGCACGACATCCACTACAAGGCGGATCGGACCAAGCTCCCGGCGGGCATTGATGAAGAGATGCTTGCCTGTGCGGAAAAGATCGCCGAAATTGACCGGCAGATGCAGGATATGTATCGCCGCATCGCAGACGCAGAAGCGAATGCAGACGCCGTCAAAAAGTAACGCTTGCTCCTTTCAGAGAGGCCGGCAGCTGCATGGTTTTGCAGCTACCGGTCTTTCTTAGTCCTTCCAGGTATCGATCAAACGCTCAATCTCCGACGTAAAGCGCCGCAGGCGCTGATTGGACTGTTCCTTGCAGGCCATCGCAACCGCGACAAGCCGCTGCGCAGCCTCGATAAGCTGCGCAAAGACTTCGTTCTTTCTCGCGCGGCCTTTTTTCTCAATGCGCTGTCCCTCTGTGACCATCAGGAAATTTCCATGCAACAGATCAAATTCCGTCCCGCTGAACGGTGCGACCGCACAGTAGCCGTCCGAAACCAACCGGTCCCGGAACGCCTCACAGTTTTCTTCGTCCCCATGATTAACAAATACAACGCGGGGCTTGCGCGAGATCGCCTGTACCCATTGGAGAAGCCCATCTCTGTCCGCGTGTCCACTGGTGCCATGCAGGACACAGATCTCGGCGCTGACCGAGATCTCCTCACCAAATAAGCGGACTGTTTTTGCACCGTTCAGCAGACTACGCCCCAGCGTTCCCTCTGCCTGATATCCGGCGAACAGGATGATATTCTCCCATTTCCAGAGATTATGCTTGAGATGGTGCCGGATACGACCCGCATCGCACATACCGCTTGCGGATAGTATGACTTTCGGACGCAGGTCTTCATTGATCTTCTTGGATTCCTCCACACGTTCCGTCAGGTACAGATTGGCGGACCAGAGCGGATTGATTCCCTGCCGCAGCAGATTTCTCGTTTCAGCATCGAGATATTCCGGCTCGCACTGCATGAAAACAGCCGTCGCCGCCTCAGCAAGCGGACTGTCCAGATAGACCGGCCAGCCGTCATGCCCCTGCACCAACCGCTTCTGCTTGATCTCGCGGATCGCGTACAAAAGCTCCTGCGTTCTGCCGACCGCAAAGGCCGGGATGATCACGCTGCCGCCCCGGTCAAAGGCGCGCTGCAAAACTTCGGCAAGCTCTGCCACGGTATCTCCGGGTTTTTCGTGCAGGCGGTTTCCGTAGGTGGATTCGATCACGAGATAATCGGCCTCGTCTACTGTCAGTGGGTTGCTGAGCAGCGGCTGATCCGTATTGCCGACGTCGCCGCTGAATACGATCTTTCTGGTTTCCCCGTTTTCCGTCAGCCACAGCTCCACGCAGGCTGCGCCGAGCAGGTGACCGACGTCTGTAAACCGGACATCCACGCCCTCTGCCGCTTTGATGCGCTCTCCGTAGCTGCACGGACGCAGCAGCTGCAGGACGCCTGCCGCGTCCTCGGTCGTATAGACCGGTTCAATGGGCGCGCGGCCGGCACGCGCCGCTTTTCGGTTGATCCATTCCGCATCGGACATCTGGATGTTGGCAGAGTCCATCAGCATGATCCGGCAGAGATTTTCCGTTGCCTGCGTCGCATAGACCTTGCCCCGGAAGCCGTCCTTGTACAGCTTTGGCAGCATACCGGAGTGATCGATATGCGCGTGTGTCAGAAAAACTGCGTCGATCTGTCCGGGCAAAACCGGGAGCGGCGCATTTTCAAAAACATTGACACCCTGCTCCATGCCGCAGTCGACCAGATAGTTCCCTCCACAGCATTCCAGAAGCGTACAGCTCCCCGTCACTTCATGCGCCGCGCCGATGAATGTGAGTTTCATAGAAACGCTCCTTCCTTGCTTTTCAGATCAGATATTTTCTACAATATACCGCTCCGCCTGCTGTGCGGCCACCGCGCCGTCCGCTGCGGCAGTCAGAATCCCCCGGAGTAGTTTTGTCCGGACATCACCGGCGGCAAAAACGCCTGTGAGGTTGGTTATAGTCGTCTCATTTGCAAGAATATATCCCTGTTCATCCAGTGCAACCTGACCCCGGAACAGACCCGTTTCCGGCACGCCGCCGAGGCAGATAAATGCGCCGTCGCATGGCAGATTCCAGATCTCCCCGTCCCGCTCTTCCCGGATACGGATGCTGGACACCCAGTTTGCATGAAGAAATGCCAGGATTCTGCTTCCTGCATAACGCTCAATATTTCCCATCATTTTCAGTTTATTCATATAGGCGGGGTTGATCTGCATCCGTATGCCGCGATGCACCAGGCAGACCCGTTTGGCGATACGGGAAAGGAGCATCGCCGCCTCAGCAGCCTGCTCCCCATCTCCGATTACGGCAACCGTTTTCCGTTTGTACATCATGGAGCGGCAGGCGGCGTAATAGTGAACACCGCGCCCCAGCATTTCCTCCTCTCCCTGCACGCCAAGTTTTTTCGGCGGTGCGCCGGTCGCCAGAATGACGGCAGGCGCTCGATAGGTCTGCTTTGCTCCTTCGATGATTTTAACCGGCTGCATCAGCCGCACACGGCACACCTCGTCTGTCACCATTTCCGCACCGAACCGCTCTGCGCCGCGCTGCATTTTTTCGCTCAGGCTCAGCCCATCGATTCCGGCGTCGAAGCCCGGGTAGTTTTCAATATTTTCGCTGTGTACCGCCTGCCCGCCGATACGCTGCTTTTCCAGAACGACCGCGTGAAGACCGGCTCTTGCGGCATACAATGCGGCAGAATACCCACCCGGACCGCCGCCGACAATCACGATATCATACATATTTGCCATACAGACCTCCCGCATTCAGCCCGAGCATTTTTCTCAGAAATACATCAATTTCCTTCTCAGAGGAAGGGTCGATCAGAAAACCTGCCACAGCCCCATTGATGAACAGCAGCAGCGTCGGCAGCGCATGGATGTTGTATCTGCGCACCAGAGCCGTCTCCGTGTCAAAATTTACACGCCCTACGGAAATCAGGCTTTCATACTGCTTTTCAATTGACTCCAACGCCGGAGCGAGCGCACGGCAATACCCGCACCACGGCGCCCAGAATTTGATCAGAACCGGCTTTCTCGTTTTCAACACATCATCCCGAAAACTGTCTGTCGTAATTGCCTTGATTGCCATATTCCGCTCCTTTCCCGGCGCTTTGCACCAATTCTTCTTTCTTATGCACCCTCCAAACATACACATATTCTGTCGGCAACTATTTTTTCTCCGGGAACAGCACGACACCGAACAAGATGCCGATACCGGCGCCCAGTGTCACAACAACCGTTCTGTCCTTGACCAGCTGCGCACTGGCCCCAAATAAGCTGCTGCTCAGCCATCCGAGCGTTCCACCCACAACCGCCAGCGCAGCGATTCGCAAGCATCCGCGAACGATTCTCCACTTCATTGCTCCCGCCTCCCGTCTGCTCCTATGAGATCAGGTCTTTGTCTTATTTATACTTTCACTTTACCAGCAAACACCGGTCTTGTCAAGAAACCGTCCGTAAAATGCCGCCAAACCTTCCGGTTCAACTATGGCAGGTTTGGAGCTCAGATACAGGCGTCTTCATTTGCGACTCCTGCAGGGATCCTGGCCATCTGTATAATATGTGCCTTTTAGCAGCTGCAAGGTCAAACTGTGAATGGATCAGGCAGCACCACACAATGATACCGGTGCGCTTTGACGGTTTTTCGCCAATCCTGCGGCTTGAAAAGTTTGAAATACACAGAGTATTCCTGCGCTTTTCAAACCTTGACCCGGCGAAAAATCTCTTGCCAAATCTGCTTGCCGAATTGTGCAGTACTGCCTTTATAAATTGCTATTGAAACCGGAACTCAGTATCAGTATAATAGACAAAATACAAATATCGGGCAAACACAATGAAAAGAAAGGAGCTTGGTATGACAAAGAGTAACGTTCCGGTTTACAACGGCACACTGCGGAATCACAGCATCCGGCTGCCACATTGCATCCGCGAATGCAGCGGCATCCGTATTTTTGGAATGCGCATCAAGTCCATTGCGTTTACAACAGACGTTGCGATCATCAAAAACATCAATGCCGATGCAGTGATCGCCGTCTATCCCTTCACGCCGCAGCCGACGATCTCGCAAGCAATCATCGGTATCTCCGATGTGCCGGTTTTTGTCGGCGTCGGCGGCGGAATCACAGGCGGAGACCGCGCCGTTCGATTGGCAATTGAGGCAGAAAACCAGGGGGCGTTTGGCGTGGTCGTCAATGCGCCGATCTCGGACGAGGTGATCTCGCGCATCAAGCAGGTCGTAGACATTCCCGTGATTGCGACGATCGTTTCCGAGCGCATGGACATTCGCAGCCGGATGGAAGCCGGGGCAGATTTTCTGAACGTATCCGGCGCAGCGGCAACGCCGCAGATCGTAAGAAGCATCCGTGCGCAGTTCCCGGATGTGCCGATTCTGGCAACCGGCGGGCCAAACGACGAGACGATTTTGAAGACCATTCGCGCAGGCGCGAATGCCATCACCTATTCCCCGCCCAGCAACGGAGAACTCTTTGCCGATATTATGCAAAAATACCGCGGAAAACTTTAAAAAGAGCAAAAAAGCTGCCGGCGTAAGCCGGCAGCTTTTGCTGTACTGTGTGAAGAATTATCCGGATTTACCTTGCTGGGCATCGAGCAGACGGCAGGCGGCAAGCGCAGCTGCTGCCCCATCTGAAACGGCGGTTGTAAGCTGACGTACCTGCTTTTTGCGTCCGTCTCCGGCTGCAAATACGCCGGGGAGACAGGTATTCGTGTCCTCGCCTGCCAGATAGTATCCGTTTTCGGTTGCAACGGCATCTTCAAAAGGCGCGCTCTGCGGCGTCTGACCGACCGCAACAAAAAGACCTTCTATATAGATTCGCTCTGTTTCCCCGGTTTTTCCGTTTAAAAGCTCTGCGCCCTGCAAACTGTCATCCGACAGCAGAAGCTTCTGAACGGTGCAGTTTCGCAGAATCCGAATGTTTTCCTGCACCTGTGCGCGGCGAACCAGCTGGGCGCTTGCCCGGAAAGTCTCTCTGCGGTGGATCAGTGTGACGCTGCGGCAGGTGTTTGCCAGAAACAGCGCGTCTTGCAGCGCCGTATCACCGCCGCCCACGACAGCCACATCCGCGCCATCATAAAATGCCCCGTCGCAGACTGCGCAATACGATATGCCGCAGCCGGTAAGCGCGTCCTCTTGCGAAAGACCGAGCTTCCGGTGCGATGCGCCGGTTGCAAGGATCACAGTCTTTGCTTCCAGTGCGTCGTCTGCGCAGGAAACAAGAAAGCCGTCTTGCGCCTTGGAAAGCCCGGTTGCCTCTGTAAAAAGAAACTCTGCGCCGAGCAATTTTGCCTGCTCGGTCATCTTCTGGGCAAGCTCTGCCCCGGAAATTGACAAAATCCCGGGATAATTTTCGACCAGCGGCGCGGAGACGATCTATCCGCCGGTGGTTTCCCGCTCCAGAACCGCGACAGTTTTTCCTGCCCGAGCGGCATAGATTGCCGCCGTCAGACCGGCAGGACCGCCGCCAATGATCAAAATATCATACATTTGCGTTCTCCCTTGCCGCAAGGAATTCCCGGATGCCGCTTACGCCTGCCCACTTCTGCCCGCCGGACACCAGTGTCGGCGCCTGCCGGATACCAAGCGCGCGCACAGCATCGCGGTGTTCCTCAGCAAGACATACCGTGTAGCTGACGCCGGCATCGTCGAGCAGCTGCTTTGCCAGCGCGCAGTTCGGACAGGTCTTTGTGACAAAGAGCCGGATTTCCTCGCAGGACTGCGCAGGACTTATCTTGCTGTCCGCCTTCTGCGCCGGGACGCCGCTGTGTGTCAGCTTCGATGCAGCCACATCATATGTTCTGCGGTCTTTGAATTCCTGCGCTTTTCCGTCGTTCCAGTTCTGCACCGGGCGGTAATAGCCGGTGATGCGGCTGTAGACCTCGGCTTTTTCTCCGCAGAAGGGGCAGACCGGCTGCTCTCCTGCAAGATAGCCGTGGTTCTTACAGACGGAGTAGGTCGGCGACAGCGTGTAATACGGTAGGCGGTAATTCTCCGCGATTTTCCGAACGAGGCTTGCCGCCGCCTTCCAGTCCGGCAGCTTTTCTCCGAGGAAAGCATGGAACACCGTGCCGGAGGTGTAGAGTGTTTGCAGCTCATCCTGCACATCGAGTGCGGAGAAAATATCCTCGGTGTATCCGACCGGCAGATGGCTGGAGTTTGTATAATACGGCGTGCCGTTTTCGTTTGCCGTAATGATATCGGGATAGAGACGTTTGTCGTGCTTTGCAAGGCGATAGGCGGTAGACTCGGCAGGCGTCGCCTCCAGATTGTAAAGGTCTCCGTATTGCTCCTGATAGTCGCTCAGGCGCTGGCGCATATGGTTCAGCACATCTTTCGCAAACGCCTGCGTTTGCGCGTGCGTCAGATCCTTCCGGAGCCACTTTGCGTTCAGCCCGGCCTCATTCATGCCGACAAGACCGATTGTTGAAAAATGGTTCTCGAAGCTGCCGAGATAGCGCTTGGTATAGGGATAGAGCCCGCCTTCAAGCAGCTTTGTAATGACGGTGCGCTTCGTCTTGAGCGACCGCGCGGCAATGTCCATCAGCTTGTCAAGACGCTGGTAGAAGTCTGCTTCATCCTTTGCAAGATACGCGATCCGCGGCAGATTGATCGTCACCACGCCGACCGAGCCGGTCGACTCGCCGGAGCCGAAGAAGCCGCCGGACTTTTTGCGCAGCTCCCGCAGATCGAGCCGCAGGCGGCAGCACATCGAGCGCACGTCATTCGGCTCCATGTCGGAGTTGATGTAGTTGGAGAAATACGGCGTGCCGTATTTTGCCGTCATTTCAAACAGAAGCTTGTTGTTTTCCGTGTCTCCCCAGTCAAAATCCTTGGTGATGGAATAGGTTGGGATGGGATACTGAAAGCCGCGTCCGTTTGCATCGCCCTCGATCATCAGCTCGATGAAGGCCTTATTTACCATGTCCATTTCCTTCTGGCATTCGCCATAGGTAAACGGCTGCTCGCGGCCGCCGACAATGGCCGGAAGATTGGCCATGTCTTTGGGAACGGTCCAGTCGAGCGTAATGTTGGAGAATGGCGCCTGCGTGCCCCAGCGAGACGGCGTATTGACGCCGTAAACGAACGACTGCACACACTGCTTGACCTCGCGCTGCGTCAGCTTGTCCACGCGGACGAACGGCGCAAGATATGTATCGAACGAGGAAAACGCCTGCGCGCCCGCCCATTCGTTCTGCATGATGCCGAGAAAGTTCACCATCTGGTTGCAGAGCGTCGACAGATGCGACGCAGGGGAGGAGCTGATTTTTCCCGGCACGCCGCCGAGCCCCTCCTGGATGAGCTGCCTGAGGCTCCAGCCGGCGCAGTAGCCGGTGAGCATACTCAGATCGTGCAGATGCAGATCTGCGTTCCGGTGCGCCTGCGCGATCTCCGCGTCGTAAATTTCGCTCAGCCAGTAGTTTGCTGTGATCGCGCCGGAGTTGGACAGGATCAGGCCGCCGACGGAATAGGTGACGGTGGAGTTTTCCTTTACACGCCAGTCGTTGATCTTGAGATAGTTGTCCACCAGCTCTTTATAATTGAGCAGCGTGCTTCCGACGTTGCGCAGCTTTTCTCGCTGCTTGCGGTAGAGAATGTAGGCCTTGGCAACGTCTGAATAGCCGGCCTCGCTCAAAACACGCTCCACACAGTCCTGAATATCTTCTACCGAAATCAGATCGTTTCGGATTTTCGGCTCAAACTCCGCCGTTACGCGCAGAGCCAGCAGCTCGATCACACTCGGATGATACTGCCGACCTACCGCCTCAAAGGCTTTGGTGATGGCATTGCCGATTTTGGCAATGTGAAATTCCATCATGCTTCCGTCTCTTTTCAGTACTCGGTACATAATAGGTCCTCCTTCTTCATGTGCCGCTGATACGCAAATGGGATGCCGCGCTTTGCGCTGCATCCCATTCTAACCTGTATTAGACCGGTCTGTCAATAGAAAATAACAATATATTGTGTCTTATGTTTTTGGCAAAAACAATATATTGACTCATATCCCGCGCAAAGACACATCGGATATGTTAGGACGCACCAGCTCTGCCCAGTGGTGCAGCTGCGCCGGGCTCGGCGCGTGAAGATCTGCCTGCAATACAGTCTGCCGCGGTTCAAAGCACTGGATGAAATATCGCCTTGCGCCTGCGAGCCAGTCTGCAAGGCTTAGAAATGAGGCATCGTCGTGAAACTCTGCAACGGCGGTCGTCCGAAATTCGTAGTCTACGATGCCGCGCAGCAAAAATGAGACACTTTTCTCAATGGGTGCAAGGTCAAGCTCCGCCATGCTAACAGTTTGTGCGTAGCGTGCGGGGCTGTTTTTGACGTCCATGGCGACGCAGTCTGCAAGCCCGGCGCGCACGATCTGCTCCAGACGATCCGGGAACGCACCGTTTGTGTCCAGCTTGACCGCATAGCCCAGCGCCTTGATCTTTTCCAGCAGAGCGGGAAGGTCCGGGCGCAAAAGCGGCTCTCCGCCGGTGATGGCCACGCCGGCGAGAAGCCCCTGCCGCTTTTTCAAAAATGCCAGCAGCTCCTCTTCGGCCATTCCGTCTGCCGCGTCCGCTGTGAGCAGGGGGGTATTGTGGCAGAACGGACAGCGGAAATTGCAGCCGGATAAAAAGATCGTACAGGCTGTTTTGCCCGGATAATCGAGCAGCGTCAGCTTTTGAAGCCCCTGAATTCGCATCTATAGTGTTCCTCTCTTTCTGAATCAACCGGCATAAATCAGACAGGGGCACAAGGGGTTCTTCCGTTTACTTTCCGGTTCGTGTTCATGCCTCGAATCCCAGCATAATCCCGCCGCGCTCGGCATAGTAGCTGCACAGCCCCCGCAGCGGATAGCTTTTTATGTCCGCCTGCGGAAAGAGGTGCAGCAGCTCGGAGCAAAGTTCCTGCGCAAGCATCTCGTTCTGGCAATGACCGATGCGGACGCGACCGCCCCTGTAGCCAAGCCGCTCCATCTCGAGCAGCAAAAACTCCAGCGTCCTTCGTGCACCCCGGCATTTTCCGAGCATCTCAAGCGTACCTTCGGCACTGGCCTGTCCCACAGCGCGGATTCCAAGAATGCCGGCCACCGCTGCCGTCAGCTTGCTGATCCGCCCGTTCTGGGCCAGGTTGTGCATGGATTCCAGAGCGAAAAGCAGATGCGTCTGGCTTTGATACGACTTCAAGACATTGCATACGGCATCAAAGGTTGCGCCGGCGCGCAGTTCCGCAGCAGCCTTTTCGATGAGAAGGGCGATCTCCGGACCGGCAGAAAGAGAGTCGAACACCTGAATGCGGCGGGAAGGGTCATGCTCTTCACAGCTTTCTTTTGCCGCGCAGGCAACGCCGTAGCTGCCGGAGAGTCCACTTGTAATGGTAAATGCGATCACGTCGCCGCGCTCGCCGAATGCCTCCTCCCAGTCTGCCACGTTCGGGCAGGCACTGTAGGAGCGACCGTTGGTGTCACGGAGCGCACGGACCATTTCGTCAACATCGAGCGTTGCGTCGTCCCGGAATTCCTCTGTTTCAGTGCGGATGGTGAGCGGGACGCTGACAAAGTCCATTCCGCTCAGGGTAAGAAGGTCGCAGCTGGAGTCTGCGACAAGGCGAACTTGATTCATGGTGTATCCTCCGAGTCCCAAGAAGCGTTTTATCCGGTTTTTAAGAACCGGTATGCAAATATTATCAGGTTTTCACCATTGCGTCAACATCCGGGAACGCCATCCTTCTTTTGGAAAACTTCAAAAACGGAAAAGGAGTTGGTTCCGCAGAAGAAGTATAGGGAAGATCCAAACGGCGCAGGGGATGGTGTCGTCCGCATAGGCGTTGCACCACTTGCTCTCATTCACGTCATGGAGGCCGCTCGTGGTGCTGCAAGACGCCTTCACACAGTTTTTGTCCATCACGCGGTCACGCAGTGCAAGATTGCCGCCGCCTTTGCGCAAAAGCTCTTTTTCTGCTTTCTGCAATTTCTCTATGGCGTTTTCGGCGTCCTGTGTTATACTGAAAGTGGAAAGAATCCGTAACCGTTGCATGAAAGGAGGTCGTGTGATGTATCAAACCTATCTGATTACCGGCGCCACTGGCTTTCTCGGAAGAGCCGTACTCCAGCTTCTGCTGGCGCACAGCTGCCGCGTTCTGGCGCTGGTCATGGACAAAGACCCGCTTGCTTATATGATTCCGGAAAATGTGACCGTGTTCTGCGGCGATCTCACAGACAAAGATACCCTGCGCAGCTTTTTTGCCGCAGGCGGAGATAACTTCTGCGTGCTGCACTGTGCCGGCATTGTATCCGTCGCCTCAAAGCCGGACGAGGCGGTCTACCGCGTCAATGTGCAGGGTACGCAGAATATCATCGACCTGTGCTGGGAGTTCGGCGCGGGACGGCTGATCTATGTCAGCTCCGTCCATGCCCTCCCGGAGAAACCGGCGCCGGAAACAATCACGGAGACCGGTTGGTTTGTGCCGGACGACATTCTTGGCGATTATGGAAAGAGCAAAGCCATGGCAAGCGTTCTGGTGCTGGAGGCGGCGCAGAATGGTCTGAACGCCAGCGTGGTCCTGCCCTCCGGTCTTATCGGACCCGGTGATTTAAGCTGCGGAAATACGACGCGGATGCTGCTTGCCTTCTGCCGCGGCAGGCTGCCGCTCGGTGTCAAAGGAGGCTATGACTTTGTCGACGTGCGGGATGTCGCGGCCGGCGTTCTTTCCTGCGCAGAGCGCGGGAAAGCAGGGGAATGCTACATTCTTTCCGGGCATTACGCGAGCATTCAGGATATTTTTACCCTGACCGCCTTCCTGCTCGGCAGAGAACCTCCAAAGCGCTATGTACCTGCTTCGTTGGCAAAATGCGCCGCCCCTGTTTTTGAGATAATCGCCCGGCTCCGGAACGAGCGTTCCTTTTTCACGCCGTATTCCATTGCCGTGCTTCGCTCTAACGGGAATTTTTCGAACAGAAAAGCCTCCAGGGAGCTTGGATTTCACGCGCGTCCGCTCAAGGAAACACTGCGAAGCACGATCCTCTGGTTTCAGGAGCAGAAGCTGCTTTCTCTTACCCGTTAGGGTCTAATGATGGGAGGACACCTGAATGGATGATGTACCACAGAATGCCATGCTGTTTTTTGAGCAGCATCCGGAATCATACCCTTTATATGAGGCGTTTTACGAGAAATTGATGTCTCGCTTTCCAGAAGCCAGGGCGAAGGTGCAGAAATCTCAGATTTCCTTTTATAACCGTCATCTTTTCGCCTGTGTTTCCTTTCTGCGGGTAAAGAAGAAAGCGGACTTGCCGGAATGCTATTTTGTTCTTACGCTGGGACTTCCGGAACCGCTGGATTCTGACCGCGCGGCAGCGAAAACAGAACCCTATCCGGGCCGCTGGACAACACATTTCGTGATCAGCGAGACCGCCGATCTGGATGAAGAACTCTTTGAATGGGTGGCACAGGCGTATGCCTTTGCGCAGTACAAATAACAAAAATACTTTGGAGGGTAACCGTGGAACGATTAGAAGCCTTTGAAAAGATGCTTGACGATCTCAAGGTACAAGCTGCTTACGAAGAGAATCAGATGGAACAGCTCAAAGCCGCTGTATCGAGATGCCCGAGGAATATACACGTCGGGCATCAGGAGCTTGCGGCGTGGGTTGAAGGACTTGGACTTTAAGGGACAGACAAATCGGGATTTATAAAGGAGAATATTGATGAAACTATTTTTATGTTCGCACTTTTCAAGTGT
>ENA-OWRJ01001281-OWRJ01001281.1-human-gut-metagenome-genome-assembly--contig:-NODE-1281-length-26856-cov-7.081937_pt1 | contig 26856 bp, 26 predicted proteins | sample MGYA00248269_ERZ651897 | MGnify/ENA primary metagenome ERZ651897 (study PRJEB26924, sample SAMEA4378252) | human gut metagenome | biome: human gut; feature: human-associated habitat; material: faeces...
TCCCGGAAAATGCGTTGCTGCGGTAAGTTGGCGGGCGACCAATGGTCGCCCCTACACACGCAATAGGGCAAGAATGCAATTTTTTGACGGTCTGCGCCTTCCCCCACGGGGGAAGGCTTTTTATTATCCTCACCACTGCCGCCGGTATTCCCCCGGCGTCGTGCCCTCTACTTTTTTAAATAAGCGGGAAAAATAATTTGCGTCGTTCAGCCCGCATTCCTGCGCAACGTTCTCCACGCTTTTGTCCGTGAACCGCAGCAGCCGCTTGGCCTGCGTAATGCGCAGCTGCGTCAGGTAGCTCGTCACCGAAAGACCGAACTGCTCCTTGAACACCCGCGTAAGATAAAACTTGTTGATGTAAAACCGCTCGGCCAGCGCGTCCAGCGTGATCTTCTCGGCAAAATGCAGGTCAAGATAGTCCTTGATCTCCTGCACATTCTGTCGCTTCGTGCCCGCAGTGCGCACAATTTCGGGGTGCCAGCTCTCCTGCATCAAAAGGGTCAGCAGGGCAAACAGCCCCTCGCAGATCTGCATATCCCGCACGTAATTGTCAGAGGCCGCCAGCGTGTACAGTGCTTCGAGACGGCGGGTGTAGGGTGCGGTATTTTCCGGGTGAAAGCTCGGCTGGCCGCCGCGCTCACGGTATTTTTTGTAGATAGCTGCCATATTCGGGCCGTAAAAGTGCGCCCACCGCAGCTGCCACAAATCATCGCCCGTATAATGGCGATAGGGGCGGCGGCAGTCGAGAAACACACAATCCCCGGCGCTTAGCACGCGGGTCTCGCCCTCATATTCCAGCGTGCCGCTGCCGCTTTCTACCACAAAAAACAGGTAGGAGGCCAGCCCCTGCCGGGTGCTGGCATGGGGGCTGCGTGCCTGCAGCTGCCCGACCTCCTGCAGATGCACAAGGTTCGATTTTGCAAACGCCGACGGCGTGTAGATCATGCGCCGGGCGTGCACAAGCTCACCGTCAAACAGCGGGGTATCCATCCGCGTCACCTCCCGGAACCCAGTATACCAAAAAAGTCAATATAATGCTAGTCTTTTGCAAGATTCCCACTGCCCAAGCACAAAATAATGCGGTACAATAACAAACAAGATACGAAAATCCGCGCAGTACGCTGCGCAAGATACAGATGAAAGGGTAGTAACCTATGAAAAAAGCACTCATCACCGGCATCACCGGCCAGGACGGCAGCTATCTGGCTGAGTTCCTGCTGGAAAAGGGCTACGACGTCCACGGCGTCATCCGCCGCTCCTCCGTCGATTACCGCGAGCGCATCGCCCATCTGGAGGGTCACCCGCACTTCCACCTGCACTACGGCGATCTGAGCGACTCCATGAGCATCCTCTCCATCGTCAGCACCGTGCGGCCCGACGAGATCTACAACCTCGCCGCCCAGAGCCATGTGCAGGTCAGCTTTGATGTGCCGGAGTTCACCGCCGACGTCGATGCCACCGGCGTGCTGCGCGTGCTGGAGGCTGTGCGCCTGTCCGGCCTCAAGGACACCTGCCGCATCTATCAGGCATCTACATCCGAGCTGTACGGCAAGGTCGAGGAGGTTCCCCAGAACGAGAACACGCCGTTCCACCCCTACAGTCCCTACGCCGTCGCCAAGCAGTACGGCTTCTGGATTGTAAAGGAATACCGCGAAGCCTACAACATGTTCTGCTGCTCGGGCATCCTGTTCAACCACGAGTCCGAGCGCCGCGGCGAGACCTTCGTCACCCGCAAAATCACGCTGGCTGCCGCCCGCATTGCGCAGGGCAAGCAGGATAAGCTGTATCTGGGCAACCTGTCCAGCCTGCGCGACTGGGGCTATGCCAGGGACTACGTCGAGTGCATGTGGCTGATTTTGCAAAACGACAAGCCCGAGGACTTCGTCATCGCCACCGGTGAGCAGCACTCCGTCCGCGAGTTCTGCCAGCTGGCATTCCACGAGGTGGGCATCGAGCTGGAATTTGTCGGCGAGGGCATGAACGAGAAGGGCATCGACAAGGCCACGGGCAAGACGGTCATCGAGGTCAGCCCCGACTTCTACCGCCCGACGGACGTCGTCAACCTCTGGGGCGACCCGTCCAAAGCAAAACGCGAGCTGGGCTGGAACCCGACCAAGACCACGTTTGAGCAGCTCGTCAAGATCATGGTCGACCACGACATGAAGAAGGTTGCCGTCGAGCGCGCTGAGGAGCACATCAAGACGAACCTGGCTGAGTATCTCGAAAAGGGCGTTATCAAATAATTTATTCAAAAGAGGGTAACTTATTATGATGGACAAAAATGCAAAAATCTACGTTGCCGGGCACCGCGGCATGGTGGGCAGCGCCATCGTGCGTGAGCTGCAGCGGCAGGGCTACAACAATATCATCACCCGCACCCACAAGGAGCTTGACCTCTGCCGTCAGGAAAATGTCGAAAAGTTCTTTGCTGAGGAAAAGCCCGAGTACGTATTCCTTGCCGCGGCCAAGGTCGGCGGCATCGTCGCCAATCAGGAGGCGCTGGCCGATTTCATGTGGTTCAACATGACGCTCGAGATGAACGTCATCCACTCTGCCTGGCAGAACGGCTGCAAGAAGCTGGAGTTCCTCGGCTCGTCCTGCATCTATCCGCGCATGGCTCCGCAGCCGATGAAGGAAAGCTGCCTGCTGACTTCCGAACTGGAAAAGACGAACGAGGCTTACGCCCTCGCCAAAATCAGCGGTCTCAAATACTGCGAGTTCCTGAACCGCCAGTACGGCACGGACTATATCTCGGTCATGCCCACGAACCTGTACGGCCCCAACGATAACTACCACCCGACCCACAGCCATGTGGTTCCCGCACTGATCCGCCGCTTCCATGAGGCGAAGGTCAACGGCGTCGAGAGCGTCACCTGCTGGGGCGACGGCAGCCCGCTGCGCGAGTTTTTGTATGTGGATGACCTGGCGAACCTCTGCGTGTTCCTGATGAACCACTACTCCGGCAACGAGACAGTCAACGCGGGTACCGGCAAGGAACTGACCATCAAAGAATTGACCGAGCTCGTTGCCAAGGTCGTCGGCTACACCGGCAAGATCGAGTGGGACACCTCCAAACCCAACGGCACGCCCCGCAAGCTGCTGGACGTCTCCAAGGCGACGAACCTCGGCTGGACCTACAAGACCGAGCTGGAGGATGGCCTGCGCCTGTCCTATGAGGACTTCCTGAACAACCCGATGCGCGCCGAGCGCTGAAAGGAAACGCTATGAATATTATCCTGCTGTCCGGCGGCTCCGGCAAGCGCCTGTGGCCGCTGTCGAACGACATTCGTTCCAAGCAGTTCATCAAAATCTTCAAGACCGCCGACGGGTACGAGTCGATGGTCCAGCGCGTCTACCGCCAGATCAAGGAGGTCGACGCCGACGCCAGCGTGACGATTGCCACCAGCAAGACGCAGGTATCGTCCATTCACAACCAGCTGGACAATTCGGTGGGCGTCTGCGTCGAGCCGTGCCGCCGTGATACCTTCCCGGCCATCGCACTGGCGACAGCCTACCTGCACGACGTCAAGGGCGTCGGCCTCGATGAGGCTGTCGTCGTCTGCCCGGTAGACCCCTATGTCAACAATGACTATTTCGCCGCGCTGAGAACCCTGTCCGAGCTGGCCGGGCAGGGGAACGCAAACCTCTCCCTGATGGGCATTGAGCCGACCTACCCGAGCGAAAAGTACGGCTACATTATCCCGCAGAGTGCCGACGCCGTCAGCCCGGTCAAAACATTTAAAGAGAAGCCCGACGCCGCCACCGCCGAAAAGTACATTGCCCAGGGTGCGCTCTGGAACGGCGGTGTGTTTGCCTACAAACTGCGCTACGTGCTGGACAAGGCCCACGAACTGATCGATTTCACCGATTACAAGGACCTGTTCGATAAGTACGAGACGCTGAAAAAAATCAGCTTCGACTACGCCGTTGTCGAGAATGAGTCCCAAATTCAGGTAATGCGCTTTGCGGGCCAGTGGAAGGATATGGGCACCTGGAACACCCTGACCGAGGCCATGGAGGAGCCGAGCATCGGCAAGGCTATGCTGAACGACACCTGCCAGAACGTCCATGTACTGAACGAGCTGGACGTGCCCGTGCTCTGCATGGGGCTGAAGGACGTCGTCGTCTCGGCCAGCCCGGAGGGCATTTTGGTTTCTGACAAGGAGCAGTCCAGCTACATCAAACCGTATGTGGACAGCATCCATCAGCAGATCATGTTTGCCGAAAAGTCCTGGGGTTCCTTCCGCGTGCTCGACGTCGAGGACGCGAGCATGACCATCAAGATCACGCTCACCCCCGGCCACGGCATGAACTACCACAGCCATGAGAACCGCGACGAGGTCTGGACCGTCATCTCCGGTACCGGCCATGCGATTCTGGACGGCGTGCGCCGCGACGTGAAGGCAGGGGATATCCTGACGATGCCCGCCGGCTGCCGCCATACGGTCTTTGCCGACAGCGAGCTGAAAATCATCGAGGTTCAGCTCGGTCCGGCCATCAGCGTGGAGGATAAGCAGAAGTATCCGCTGCCGCAGGCTTGACAGCCGGCGCAAACCGCGCTATACTAAATAAGTATTCGCAAAAACACAGCGACGGAGAAAGTATACACAAGCTGCTTTAGGCAAGAGAGGGCGGTCACCGGCTGCAAGCCGCCTGTAAAGCGCTTATGCGGAAGTTCGCTCCCGAGTGGTGCGCGGGAAAGGCCAAGGCCGAGTAGTGCGCAACGGCTCTGCACCGTTACCGGCAGCAAAGAGTGCCGCGCTTTACAGTGCGGAACACGGGTGGTACCGCGGAGAATTGTATTTTGCAAGGCTTCGTCCCTGATTCAACACAGGGACGGAGCCTTTTTGTTTGCTCCGGCCCTACTTCAAGCAGAGGTGTACTATGGAAGAAAAAATCAAGGAGCTGCGCGCCGCCATTGAGCAGGCCAGCGCAGACGTCACCGACAAAGCCCGGCTTTCTGACTTTTGGCAGAAATACCTGAGCAAGAACGGCGAGGTTGCGGGCCTGACCAAGAGTCTGCGCGATGTCCCCAAGGAGGACCGTCCCGCCGTCGGCAAGACCATCAATGAGTTCAAGCAGTGGGCCGAGGCACAGTATCAGGCCCTGTCCGAGCAGGTCGAAAAGGCCGCGCTCGAGGCCCGCAACGCCGCCGAGACCATCGACATCACGATGCCCGCCAAGATTCGCCAAACCGGCAGCCTGCACCCGATCACCCTCGTCAAGAATGAGATCATCGACGTGTTCGCCGGTATGGGCTTTGAGATTTACGAGGGCCCCGAGATCGAGGACGACGACCACAACTTTACCCGCCTGAATGTGCCGAAGAACCATCCCGCCCGCGACATGCAGGATACGTTCTACGTCGCAGACGACATTGTGCTGCGCACCCAGACCAGCGGCGGTCAGATCCGCGTCATGGACATGGAAAAGCCGCCCATCAAGGTGCTGGCCCCGGGCCGCGTGTTCCGTTCCGACTCCGATGCGACCCACTCCCCGATGTTCCACCAGATGGAAGGCCTCGTCGTTGACAAGGGCATCACGCTCTGCGACCTGCAGGGAATGCTCGACAAATTCGTCCAGGCGCTGTTCGGTGCAGACGTCAAGACCCGCCTGCGTCCGTCTTACTTCCCGTTCACCGAGCCGAGCGTCGAGGTCGACGTTTCCTGCTTCGAGTGCGGCGGCAAGGGCTGCCCGCTGTGCAAGCACACCGGCTGGATCGAGGTTCTCGGCGCCGGTGTCGTCCACCACAGCGTACTGGAAAACTGCGGCATTGACCCCAACGTCTACTCCGGCTTCGCATTCGGCATCGGCATTGAGCGTATTGCCATGCTGAAGTACGGCATCAACAACATCGGTCTGATGTTTGAAAACGATCTGCGCTTCTTGAAGCAGTTCGAGGATTGACAGGGGAGGAGTACAGAGTATGAAAGTACCATTCAGCTGGTTGAAGCAATATGTTGACATCGACGTCACCGCGCAGGAGCTTGAGGACAAGCTCTTTGGCTGCGGCTTTGAGGTCGAGGATCTGATCGACCTCGGCGGCGAGATCTCCAAGGTCGTTGTCGGTGTTGTGACCGAGTGTGTCCCGCAGGAAGGCACCCATCTGCACATCTGCAAGGTTGACTGCGGCGAGTACGGCCACGACATCCAGATTTCCACCGGCGCACCCAACGTCTACGCCGGTATGCACACCGCCGCCGCACTCGACGGCTCCACGCTGCCCGGCGGCGTAAAAATCAAGGCGAAGCCCCTGATGGGCGTCGAGTCCAACGGTATGCTGTGCAGCGGTGAGGAACTGGGCCTGAACGATGATCTGTACCCCGGTGCCGAGGTCTACGGTCTGCTCGATTTGCCGAAGGACACTGTCCCCGGCACGCCCATTCAGCAGGTCGTCGGCCTTGACGACTACATTTTTGATATTTCCATCACGGCCAACCGCGCCGACTGCCAGAGTGTGCTCGGCATTGCGCGCGAGGTTGCAGCAGTGCTGAACAAGCCCCTCAAGATGCCCGCCACCGACTACACGGTCAGCGACTATGTGGATCCGCGCCTGTCCATCAGCATCGAGGCCGAGGATCTCTGCCCGCGCTACATTGGCCATTATGTCCGCAACATCACGCCGGGCGAGTCCCCACGCTGGATGCGCCGTCAGCTGGCCCTGTGCGGTCTGCGCAGCATCTCCAACGTCGTTGACATCACGAACTATGTCATGCTGGAGATTGGCCAGCCCATGCACGCCTTCGACATGGACGCGCTGGAAAGCTGCCAGATCCTCGTCCGCCGCGCCAAAGACGGCGAGAAGATCACAACGCTGGACGAAAAAGAGTTCACCCTGACGCCCAACAACCTCGTCATCTGCGACGGCTCCAAGCCCGTTGCGCTGGCGGGTGTCATGGGCGGCCTGAACAGCGAAATTAAAGATACCACCACCCAGCTGCTGTTTGAGAGCGCCAAGTTCGCCCGCGACAACATCCGCAAGACGGCCCGCGGCCTCGGGCAGAACACCGACGCCTCCAGCCATTACGAGAAGGGTATCTCCGAGTACACCACCGAGCTTGGCATGGCCCGTGCCCTGCACCTGATTCAGGAGCTGGGTTGCGGCGAGATCACCTCCACCCATTTTGACTGTTCTGCCGGTGCCCCGCGTGAGGGCAAGCGTTTCACGGCCAAGGTCAGCGGCATCAATGCCATCCTCGGCATCACTGTGCCCACCGATGTGATTCTGGACATCCTGAACCGTCTGCAGTTCGAGGTCAAACTCGAAGCCGACGGCGACACGATGCAGGTCGTCGCGCCCCGCTGGCGTGAGGACATTGAGGTCGGTGAGCCCGACCTGGCCGAGGAGGTCATCCGCGAGTACGGCTATGAACACATCGTCCCCACCTTCCTGAAGGCTGCCACCGTCACCACCGGTGGCCTGACCGCCGAGCAGAAGGCGCAGGCCAAGGCCAAGCGCACCATGTGTGCCCAGGGCTTCTACGAGGCCGAGACGCTGGCCTTCTACGCCGATGCTGACCTCGACATGCTGCACATTGCCGCTGACGCGCCGGAGCGCAAGGTCATCCGTATCCTGAACCCCATTTCCTCCCATCTGACCATCATGCGCCCGCTGCTGGCACCGTCCCTGCTGAATGTCGTCGTCGACAACCTGCGCAAGGGCAACGCCGAGGGTCGTCTGTTCGAGATGTCCAACATCTACATCCCGAAGCAGCTGCCTGTCACCGAGCTGCCCGAGGAGCGTCTGCATCTGGGCTTTGCTGCCTGGGGCAGTGAGGAGGACTTCTTCGCAGTCAAGGGTGCTGTCGAGAGCTTCGGCGCTGCGTTCGGCGTCGAGCTGACCGTCGAGCGCGCGACGGACGTTGCCTGGCTGCACCCCGGTATTGCCGCTTATATCCTGTGCAAGGGCGAGCGCGTCGGTGTCTTTGGCAAACTGGCTAATGATGTGACAAGCGAGCTCAAGCTGCCCAAGGACAGCCGCGCCAACCTGAACATCTATCTGGGCGAGATCGACTGGGTCGCGTTCCACGCACTGGTCCCCGCCGCCATCCACTACCAGCCCATCCCCGAGTTTGCCCCGGTCCAGCGTGATCTGGCACTCGTTGCCCCCGAGAGCATGGAGTGCGGCACCCTCGTCACCGAGATGCAGCGCGCCTGCAAGCAGCTGACCAAGATCGAGCTGTTCGACATCTACCGCGGCGAAAAGCTCGGCGCGGACAAGAAGAGCATGGCGTTCAGCCTGTCCTTCCAGCCCGCTGACAAGCCGCTGACCCCCGATGAGATCGACCGCTTCGTCAAGAAAATTCTCGGCAACCTGAAGTTCAAGCTCGGCATCGAGATCCGCGAGTAACCTGTTTTTGTTGTCCGTCCTGCGCCGCACGGTGCAGGACGGATATTTTTTACAGATTTTTGTGTGATATTTCTCTTGTCTTTTTGCCGCGCAGGTCGTATAGTAAAAATAGTATTGTGTTACAGGAGAATCCATCATGGCAAAGATTCACCGCAGCGATGCACCGCTGCCGCAGGCCCCTTCCGTTCAGGTAAAGGCATCCTATACAGTCACCGATCTGCCGAAGGTTTCTCCGCAGGAATCTGCTGCCTTCTACGACCAGGACAACGACGAGGACTATCGCCGGCGCGAGACCGCGAAGTGCAAAAAAAAGCGCGGTAATCTGCTGTACACCCTCGCGATGATCGTTTTCGCCGCGATTTTCCTCATCAGTGGCGGCCTGCTGGTCAAGCGGTTCCTCGATGACCGCAAGACCGAGAGCGAGTTTGCCGACCTGCAGTCGATGATCGATACCGCGGCGACCCCGGCCCCCGCAGGGGAGAATGTCAACCCCAACGGTGCCAGGTTTGCTGCCCTGCGCGACAAGAACAGCGACTTTATCGGCTGGATCTCCATCGACGGCACCAATCTGGATTTTCCGGTTATGTACGCACCGGACAACAAGGACTTCTATCTGCGTCATGACTTCAACAAAGCCTACAGCGTCTACGGCGTACCGTACCTGGACGAACAAACGACGCTCGGGGCCAACGCCGAGAGCGACAACCTGATCATCTACGGCCACAATATGAAAACCGGCACGATCTTCGGCTGCCTGACCGAGTACCGCAAGACCGACTACTATCAGGAGCACCCCTTCATTGAGTTTGACACCGTCTACGGGGACGCCAAGTATGAGGTGTTCGGTGCGTTCACCATCGATGTCGTCAACGACACCTCGTTTATCTACAACCAGTATATCGACATGGACGAGGACACCTACAACCGCTATGTGGACCAGGTGGTCTCCCGCAGCGACGTGGACAGCGGCATCCGCCCTGCCTACGGTGAGCAGCTGCTGACCCTCTCTACCTGCGAGTATTCGTCCGCCAACGGGCGCTATGTCGTCGTAGCACGTCGGGTCAGTGACTAATTTCCGAAAGTAATTGCATCATGTACTTTAGATTCTTTTGCAAAACGCGCAAAATGCTCTCTTGCTTGCAGATTGCACTTGCTATTCTTCCGGGAATGTGCTATGCTAATAAATGCGCGATAACTTTTGATTCGTTCTTATATGGTGTAAGAAACTGGAAAGGGAGAATGCGCGCAGCGGGCAGCCGTAGCCCTTGACGGCTGCCCGCTTTGTCTTTATGCTGCGCACATCTGTACAAAATCTGCGTAAAACTATAGACATTTGTACCCAAATGGCATATACTGTAGAAGTATTTTGCTCTAATCCAATAAAATGGAAAGTATAGTTTCAACGCTGTAACAAAGGGAGGATACCTGTTATGTGTGGAATCGTAGGCTTTACCGGCGCGGCACAGGCCGCCCCCATTCTGCTGGACGGCCTGGCCAAGCTGGAATACCGCGGCTATGACTCTGCCGGTATGGCGGTGCAGAACGCCGCCGGCAAGATCGAGGTCGTCAAGGCCAAGGGCCGCCTAAAGGTCCTGAGCGAGATGACCGACGGCGGCAGCGCCGTGCCCGGCAGCTGCGGCATCGGCCATACCCGCTGGGCGACCCATGGCGAGCCGTCCGTCGTCAACGCACACCCGCATTATTCCCGTGACCAGAAGATTGCCGTCGTACACAACGGAATCATTGAAAACTATCAGGAGATCAAGGAGCGTCTGCTCAACAAGGGCTTCAGCTTCGTCTCCCAGACCGACACCGAGGTCGTTGCCCAGCTGCTTGACTACTATTACATGGGCGAGTCAGCAGGCAACGCACTGGACGCCATCACCCGCATGATGCTGCATGTCCGCGGCTCCTACGCGCTGGGAGTGCTCTTTGCCGACGAGCCCGGCGTCATCTACGCAGTGCGCAAGGACAGCCCGCTCATCGTCGGCAAGTGCGAGGACGGTGCCATCATCGCCTCCGACGTTCCTGCGCTGCTCAAGTACACCCGCACGGTTTACTATATTGACAATCTCGAGATTGCCCGCCTGACCCCCGACTCCATCGAGTTCTTCAACATCGACAAGGAGCCCATCACCCGCGAGTCCACCACCATTGAGTGGGACGCCGAGGCCGCGGAGAAGGGCGGCTACGAGCACTTCATGATGAAGGAGATCTACGAGCAGCCCGCCGCTGTCCGTGATACGATCTCCCCGCGCCTCAAGGACGGCCAGATCGACCTGTCCGAGCTGGCCCTTGACGAGGAGGCCATCAGGAATGTCCATCGTCTCTACATCATCGGCTGCGGCTCCGCCTACCATGTCGGCATGGCCGCGCGCTATGTGTTTGAGAGCCTGGCCCGCATCCCCGTCGAGGTCGATGTCGCCAGCGAGTTCCGTTACCGCAATCCCGTGCTCGAAAAGGACGCACTCGCTATGGTCATCAGCCAGAGCGGTGAGACCGCCGACACGCTGGCCGCCCTGCGCCTGTGCAAGGAGCGCGGTGTGCGCACCATCGGCATTGTGAACGTCGTCGGCTCCAGCATCGCCCGTGAGGCCGACGCCACAATGTACACCTGGGCCGGCCCGGAAATCTCCGTCGCTACCACCAAAGCCTACAGCACCCAGCTGGCGGCCTGCTACCTGCTGGCTACCGAGTTTGCCCGTGTGCGCGGCACGCTGGCGGACGGTCAGTATGAGCACCTCGTCACCGAGCTGGAAGCTCTGCCCGAGAAGATCGAAAAGACCTTGGCCGACAAGGAGCGTATCCAGTGGTTTGCCAGCAAGTACGCAAACGCCAAGGACGCCTTCTTCATTGGCCGCGGCCTCGACTACGCCGTCGCGCTCGAGGGCAGTTTGAAATTTAAGGAGATCAGCTACATCCACTCCGAGGCGTTCGCCGCGGGCGAGATGAAGCACGGGCCGATTTCTCTGGTCGAGAATGGAACGCTGGTCGTCGGCATCCTGACCCAGCCGGACCTGTATGAAAAGAGCGTTTCCAACATGGTCGAGGTCAAGAGCCGCGGTGCCTTCCTGATGGGCCTGACCACCTACGGAAATTACAGCATCGAGGACACTGCGGGCTTCACGGTCTATGTGCCCAAGACTGACCCGCACTTTGCCACGAGCCTGTCGGTCATTCCGCTGCAGCTGCTGGCCTACTACGTCAGCTGCGCCAAGGGATTGGATGTCGATAAGCCGCGCAATCTGGCCAAGAGCGTGACCGTCGAGTAAATCGCTTTCGTCCGTTTTACCAAAAATTTACCACGATTTTTATACAACATTAGCCCCATTTGTCTGCCCAAAAGTAGGACAAATGGGGCCTTTTTGTGTTATAATAGCCTATATGACAATTTTGCCGGGCTGTATTGCGCCCGTTTTCAGATAGAAGAACGTATAGTAAGGATGGAATCGATGCAACAGGTCTCAAAACAACTGATAAAAGGGCTTCCGCGCCGCATCGCACTGATGCTGCTGGACTGCGGGCTCATTGTACTTTGCTACTGGCTGGCCGTCATGCTGCGCTTTGACAGCGGCGACGCCTACCGCCGCGTGGAAATACTGCGCGCCATGGCCCCGATGCTCTTATACGTCCTGCCCATTTATATGATCGTGTTCTGGTTCGGCGGACTGTATGAGATCATGTGGGAGTACGCCGGTATGCGCGACCTTGCACGCCTGACCTGCCTTTCCGGGCTGGCGACGGGCATCATCATGCTGTTCGATCTGATCTACCACAGCCGCCCGATCTCCGGCGCGGTGCTGATCTTCGGCGCGGTATTCAACACGGCGGCCATAGCGGGCGTGCGGTTCCTGTGGCGGCTGGTCCTGACGATGCGCAACGCCAAGGCCAACAAGCCGGAGGACAACACGCCATTGCTCATTGTCGGCGCCGGCAACGCCGGTGCGTGGGCCGTCAACCTCTGCAAGACGAAAAATCAGAGCTTCGGCAACCCGGTCTGCATCGTTGACGACGACCTGACCAAAAAGGGCCTGCGCGTGCAGGGCGTACCGGTGCGCGGCACGATCTCCGACATACCGGAGCTGGTGCGCAAATATCATATTCTCGAGATCGTCATTGCCATCACGACGGTCAAGGGTGACCGTTTGAGCGAGATCATCAACCTCTGCAACTCCACCCACTGCCGCGTGCGGATGATCAGTGACCCGCAGGCTGTTGACGAGAACGGCAATCCTGTGGCGGCGGGCTTCCGTGAGCTGAACACGGCGGACTTCCTCTCCCGCGACGAGATCCAGCTGAACAATGCCCAGATCTCCGAGTACCTGCATGACAAGATCGTTCTCGTCACGGGCGGCGGCGGCTCCATCGGCAGCGAGCTTTGCCGTCAGATCATGCGCTACCAGCCCCGCCGTCTGCTGATTTTTGACATCTACGAGAACTGCGCCTATGAGCTGGAAACCGAGCTGAAAAACAAGTACGGCCCCGAGGCTCCTATTATCACCCTCATCGGCTCCATCCGCGATAAAGCACGTCTGGACGATGTGTTCGACACCTATCATCCGTCCGTCGTCTTTCACGCGGCGGCGCACAAGCATGTGCCGCTGATGGAGATCAGCCCCGCCGAGGCCGTCAAGAACAACGTCTTTGGCACCAAGAACCTGCTGACCTCCGCCGCCGAGCACGGCGTGGAGCGGTTCGTCCAGCTCTCTACAGACAAGGCTGTCAACCCGACGAACGTCATGGGCTGCACCAAGCGCCTGTGCGAGATGCTGATCCAGACCTTCTCCCGGGCCACGTCGATGACCTGCGTTGCGGTGCGCTTCGGCAACGTGCTGGGCAGCCACGGCAGCGTCATCCCGCTGTTTGAGGAGCAGATCAAGCGCGGCGGCCCTGTGACCATCACGCATCCCGATATTGTCCGCTACTTTATGACCATCACCGAGGCTGCGCAGCTCGTTCTGCAGGCCGGCGGTCTGGCGAAGGGCGGCAGCATCTACGTGCTGGACATGGGCGAGCCGGTCAAGATCATGGATCTGGCCAACCGCCTGATACGCTTCTACGGCTACGAGCCGGGCGTAAATATGCAGGTCAAGGTCACCGGTCTGCGCCCCGGCGAAAAGCTGTACGAGGAACTGCTCATGGACTCCGAGCAGGACAAGATGGCCAAAACCGCCCACAACAAAATCTTCATCGCGCCGCCCATGCAGATCGATCTGGAAAAATTCTACACCGACCTGCAGCGGCTCAAGGACTCTGCCCTGCACAACAGCGACGAGGTCGTCGACGTTCTGCAGGAGATGGTCCCGACCTACCACCCCAACCGCCGCGTGCGCGCTGACCACACCGTTGTGGCCGCCACCGGCAACACCGCGCTTTTCTCCCGGGAGGAGATTGCGCAGAAGCTCCGGGAGACAGAGCATCCCGCCGAGGAGGGCTGATTTATGTACGAGCGTTACGGCAAGCGCCTGCTGGACATTGTCCTTTCGCTGGCAGCCACGATCATTCTTGCAATTCCGATGGGGCTGGTCGCGCTGTGGATCAAGCTCGACTCCCCGGGGCCGGTCTTTTTCAAGCAGCGCCGCGTCGGCAAGGGCAAAACGCACTTTAACATCCTGAAGTTCCGCACGATGCGCGGCGACACCCCGCACGACGTTCCCACGCACCTTTTGAAAGATGCGGACAGCTACATTACCGGGAGCGGTGCCTTCCTGCGCAAGACGAGCCTGGACGAGCTGCCGCAGATCTACAACATACTGGCAGGGCAGATGAGCGTCATCGGCCCGCGCCCTGCACTGTACAACCAGTACGACCTGATCGAGGCGCGCGACAAGGTCCGCGCCAACGACATCCGTCCTGGCCTGACCGGCTTAGCGCAGGTCAACGGACGCGACGAGCTGCCGATTGACGTCAAAGCCCGCTACGACGGTGAGTACGCCGCCCATGTGACGTTCTGGAATGATGTAAAGATTTTCTTCCGCAGCATCACCTATGTGTTCCAGCGCCGCGGCGTCGTCGAGGGCGGCACCGGTGCCATGAACCAGACAAAAGAGGAAAAATCGTCAAAATGACGGACGTTGTACCTGCCGGGAAAACACCGGCAGGTACATTTTTTGTGCTGATTTGAAAAATGTACAAGAAAATCTTGCGATTTTCGTGAAAATATGTTGCAAAAGCCAAGCGGATTGTGTAAAATATACATTATGATGTTTTGGTTTTCAGGCAGATTACCAAACGGCAATTTTGCCAAACACGCATAGCCCGCACTGCACACCGGTGCAGACTGTCTAAATAACAGCTAAAAGGGGAGTCACATATTATGGCAAACAGGGTATTCCAGAACGTGGTCTACCAGATGAAGGACGCAGTGGATCGTGTCGTCGGCGTGATTGATGAGACCGGCACCGTCATTTCCTGCTCTGAGCTGGGACAGATCGGTGAGGTGCGCGAGGGCGTGGCCGCTGTCCGCCAGACGGCCGGGGATGCTTTCGTGCGCGATGGGTATGCCTACCATCAGTTCTCCAACGCCAAGCACAATGATTACGCCGTCTTTGTCGAGGGCACTGACACTACCGCCGAGCAGTTCGCCGCCATGCTCTCCATCAGCCTGCAGAGCATCAAGCAGTACCACGACGAAAAATTCGACAAGACGAACTTCATCAAGAACGTCGTGCTCGACAACATCCTGCCCGGCGACATCTACGCCAAGGCGCGGGAGCTGCACTTTGTCTCTGACGTGCAGCGCGTCGTACTGCTGATCCGCGTGACCTCCGGCAATGATATTTCCGCCTACGATGTCGTCAGCGGTCTTTTCCCGGACAAACAGAAGGACTTCGTCTTTAACATCAGCGAGACCGACACCGTCCTGGTCAAGGAGATCAAGCCCGACAACAACACCCGCGATATGGAAAAGCTGGCTGCCTCCATCGTCGATACACTGCAGGGCGACCATTACATCAAGGCCGTCGTCGGCATCGGTACGCCCATCGGCAACATCAAGGACCTGGCCTCCAGCTTTAAGGAAGCCCAGATTGCCATGGAGGTCGGCAAGGTGTTTGACACCGAGCGTCAGGTCATCAGCTATGACCATCTGGGCATTGCGCGCCTGATCTACCAGCTGCCTACGACACTCTGCGAGGCATTCCTGCGCGAGGTGTTCAAGCAGGAGAGCATCGACTCCCTCGATGCCGAGACACTGTTCACGATCCAGCGCTTCTTTGAGAACAACCTGAACGTCTCCGAGACGAGCCGCGGTCTGTTCGTTCACCGCAACACGCTGGTCTACCGCCTTGAGAAGATCCGCAAGCTGACCGGCCTTGACCTGCGCAACTTCGATGATGCCATCGTCTTTAAGGTGGCGCTGATGGTCAAGAAATATCTGTCCGCCAACCCGGCCAAATATTGATTTTAAAAAAACTTTCACAAATGGCGCTGCACCGCAAGGCAGCGCCATTTTCCTGCTTTTTATAGCCGCAAAGCACCTTGACCGCAGGGGTCTGACATGGTATTCTATTATATGTATGACTGTAACAATAACAGCAAAGCCAAACCACGGCAGGAGAACCCCGAATGATCGATTTTGAACATGTATATAAAACCTACGAGACCCACAACGATGAGAACGTCGCGCTGGAGGACATCAACATCCATATTGACGAGGGCGAGTTCGTCTTTATCCTCGGCCATTCCGGCGCGGGCAAATCCACGTTTTTAAAGCTCATTCAGATGGAGGAGAAGCCCACCGAGGGCAAGGTCTTTATCAATGGGCAGGATTTAACGCGCATCAAGCGCCGCAAGGTGCCCTACCTGCGCCGCCAGATGGGCGTTGTGTTCCAGGATTTCCGCCTGATCCCCACCATGACCGTCTATGAGAATGTCGCCTTCGCCATGCGCGTGACGAACATCTCGACCAAAAAGATCAAGGACCGCGTACCGTTTGCACTCTCCCTTGTCGGTCTGGAGGACAAAATGGACCGCCTGCCGGATGAACTCTCCGGCGGCGAGCAGCAGCGTGTGGCCGTTGCCCGTGCGCTGGCCCACGGCCCCAAGCTCATCATCGCGGACGAGCCCACCGGCAACATCGACCCCGAAATGTCGATGGACATCATGCAGCTGTTTGAGGCCATCAACAAGGTCAACATCACCGTCGTCGTCGTCACCCATGAGCACGAGCTCGTCCACAAGCTGGCCCGCAAGTACGGCAACCGCGTCATCACGCTGGCCAACGGCATGGTAGCCTCCGACACCGCTGACCCTGCTGCCGCGCGCCGCTACGCTGCCGCCATGGCCGAGCGCGAAGAGGACGACTACGAGTACGACGAGGACTGATTTGTAAGTAAGAGGGGACACCATGCGTTTTTCCAGTTTTATCTACTTAGTCGGCCAGGGCCTGCACAATCTGCGCGCCAACCGGCTGATGACCTTTGCCTCCATGGGCGTGCTGACCGTCTGCATGCTGCTGATCGGCGCAGCCTCGCTGCTGGGCATCAACATTGACCACATGGTCGAATACATCGGCAACCAGAACGAGACTGTCGTCTACATGGGCGGCACCGGCGAGAGCGAGGTCGCCACCGACGAGCAGATTGCCGCCGCCGACGCGGCCATCCGCAGCACGCCCCACGTTGTGAGCGTGACCTATATGTCGCCGGAGGATGTTCTGGCGACCTACAGCGATATGCTGAAGGATTACACAAACCTGCAGCAGGTCTTTGCCAATGACAACCCATTCACTCCCAACTACCGCGTGACCGTGGACGACCCCGACAACATTGAGGAAGTCTCCGCCCAGCTCATGCAGATCGACGGCGTTTACAGCGTCAAGGCCCCGCTGGCTATGGCGGATACCTTCACGTCCCTGCAGAAGGTCATCAACTACGCCTGCTACGGCCTGGTCGCGGTGCTGGCCATCGTCTCCATCGTCGTCATCAACAACACGATCAAAATCACCGTCTTTAACCGCCGCAAGGAGATCGGCATTATGAAGCTCGTCGGCGCGACCAACGGCTTCATCCGCTTTCCGTTCTTTGTCGAGGGCGTCACCTCCGGCCTGATTTCGGCTGGCATTGCGTCCGGCATCGTCTGCGGCGCGTACTATGCACTCTGCCGCTGGTATGCCGAGAATCCGTCCAACCTCTCGCAGATGTTCGGCGGCACGCTTGTCCCGCTGGAAAGCGTCTGGTACTACATCGTCGGCGGCTTTGTGCTGCTGGGCTTCGTGCTCTGCGGCCTCGGCACCGCCACCAGCATCCGCAAGCATCTGAATGTATAACAGGGGATAAAGGGAACGTATAAGACCATGAAGCATGTAAAACACGGCAAAAAGCTGATTTCGCTTCTGCTGAGCGTGGCTGTCGCCATGAGCATGACGCTTTCCACCGTCATGACGCCGCTGGCCGCCTCCTCCAGCGTCAGCGACCTGCGCCAGAAGCTGCAGGAACTGCAGTCTGAGCAGGAAAAGGTCAACCAGCAGCTCAAGGACGCGCAGAGCAACAAGGCCGACGCTGAGGCTCTCAAAACGCAGCTTGAGCAGCAGAAGGCACTGATTTTAAGCCAGATCAGCAACCTGTCCGAGCAGATCGGTTCTTTGGATGAGGAAATCGTCAACAAGCAGGACGAGATTGACCGGAAGCAGCAGGAGGTCGACCAAAAGCAGGCCGAATACGACCAGCGCTGGGCGGACTTTAAAGATCGTATGCGTGCGATGCAGCGTCTGAATGACGGCGGCTCCATCGCACTGTTGTCCAGTGCCACCAACCTGTATCAGCTGCTGACCTTTGCCACCACATTGGATCAGATCGTTAATAAGGACGAGGACACCTGCCAACAGCTTGAAAATGAACACGCCGAGCTGGAGCAGCAGCGCGCCGAGCTGGAGCAGGCCAAGGCGGACCTGGAGGCCACGCAGGCCGATCTGGAGACCCAAAAGACCGCGCTGGACGGCAAGACGAATGAGCTTGCCCAGAATATCTCCCAGACCGACGCCAACATTTCCGCAGCGGATGCCGAGATCGAGGCCAACAAGGCGGCCCTGATCGAAGCCAACAAGGCCGTGGATAAGGCTGCTGCCGAGCTGGACGCCGCGCTGAACGCCGCCAACCAGGCTTACGGCAATGCGTCCATCCAGTGCTCGCTGGACTTTGGCCGCCCGCTGGCCACCTATAAGTACGTCTCCTGCTACTTCGGCGGCAACGGCCACCGCGGCACCGATTACGCCGCACCGGGCGGCACCGAAATCTACGCCGTCTCCGGCGGTGTCGTCACCGCTGCGGCCTACCACTGGAGCTGGGGCTACTACGTGCAGGTCTACCACGGCAAGGATGACAACGGCAATACTTATTCGACGCTGTACGCCCACATGAACAGCGCGCCCGTTGTCAGCGTGGGGCAGCCCGTGGAAAAGGGCAAGGTCCTTGGTTATGTCGGCTCCACCGGCAACTCCACAGGCAACCATCTGCACCTGGAAATGAAGGTCAACAACGTCCTGGTCAATGTCATGAACTACCTCTCATAACGAAAGGGGAATCTGTATGAAGCCGCAGAAGCACAAAACCTCCGTGCGTATTTTCTGCCTTGTAGTCGCCGTTCTGATGATACTCAGCCTTTTGTCTACGGTATTTTTCTCACTAGCCTACGGGGCATAACGCAAACACAGTAAGGAGCCATCAGACCCATGAGCAAAAAAATCAGTCTTGGCGTGGCGGCCACCATTGCCATCATTGCAATGGCCGTCACCTTCTCGCTGACCATGGTCGTGTCCATGAAGATGTTCAACACCACAGTGTCCAGCGTCAAAAACAAGGAGCGCCAGTACAACAAGCTGTCCGAAATTGATCGTTTTGTCCGCGCAGGGGAGTATTTCACCATCGACGAGGACACCTTGAATGACCGCTTGGCTGCGGGCTACATGAACGGCATCAACGACAAGTACGCCGTCTACTACACCGCCAAGGAATACAGCGAGAAGCAGTCTGTGGAGAAGGGCACGCTGACCGGCATCGGCGTCGCTGTCGTCAATGATACATCCTCCGGCTACGCCCGCATCATCCGCCTGTATGACAACTCGCCCGCCGCAGAGGCCGGGATGCAGGTCGGCGGCTTCATCACCGCTATCAACGATGAGTCGACGCGCAACATCACCTCCACCGCGCGCCTGACCTCAAAGCTGCTGGGTGAGGAGGGTACGACCACCACGATCACCTACCTGACGCCGGACCGCCAGGAGCAGCAGCTGAATCTTGTCCACTCCAACTACAAAACACCCTCCATCTACACCCGTCAGATGGTCGCGGACACCTGCGGGTACATCCGCATTGACGCCTTCACCTCCGGCACGGCCAGCGAGTTCAAGGCTGCTGTGGATGAGCTGCTGCAGCAGGGAGCGAACAGCCTTGTCTTTGACCTGCGCGACAACACCGGCGAGAACCTGAACGCCGCCCTTGTGGCCGCGGATTACTGTGTGCCCTCCGGTGAGATCGCCAAGCAGCAGGACAGGGACGGCAATGTGACCGTGCTGCGTATGTCCGATGAGACCGAGATCAACGTTCCGATTGTCTGCCTTGTCAACGGCTCCACCGCGGGCAGCGCCGAGCTGTTCGCCAATGCCCTGCGCAAGATGGCCGGTGCGACGCTCGTCGGCACCAAAACTGCGGGTAAGGGCGTCGTTCTGAGCGACGCCCAGAGCTTCTCCGACGGCTCCGCCGCTTACATCACGGTGGGCCTGCTGCTCGATAACGAGGATCAGACTTGGAATGAGGAGGGCCTGCGCCCCGACATTGACGCCGCGCTCTCCGTCGACGAGCAGAACGCCTACTACGATTACACACTTGATACTGACCCGCAGATCAGCAAGGCCGTCAACGCGGCCACGGCACTGGCCGGGCAGAACTGATTTTTATTGACTCGGAAAGGACGTCCACCGTGCCCACATTGACTGACCTGTCCACCATCCGTGACCTCTGCGCACGGTATGACTTTGCCCTGTCCAAGGGCTTCGGCCAGAATTTCATCATCAACCCCGGCATCTGCCCCCGCATTGCGGAGGCCGCCGGTATCGGCCCCGGCTGGGGCGCACTTGAGGTCGGCCCCGGCATCGGCGTGCTGACCGAGCAGCTTTGCAAGCGTGCGGACAATGTCGTCTCCATCGAGGTCGACAAGCGTCTGCCGCCGCTGCTGGAAGAGACGATGGCCGACTACGACAACTTCAAGCTCATCCTGAACGACGTGCTGAAGGTCGATCTGAAGGCTCTGCTGGCCGAGGAGTTCGGCGGAAAGCCCGTCGCCGTCTGTGCCAACCTGCCGTACTACATCACCAGCCCGATTCTGATGCGTCTGCTGGAGGAAAAGCTGCCTATCCGGAACATCACCGTAATGGTGCAGAAGGAGGCCGCACAGCGCCTCTGCGCCGCCCCCGGCACGCGGGATGCGGGTGCAATCAGCTACGCCGTGGCCTATTATGCCGAGCCGAAGCTGCTGTTCAGCGTCCAACCCGGCAGCTTTTACCCCGCCCCCAAGGTGACAAGCGCCGTCATCCGCCTAGATGTGAGGGAGAAGCCCGCCGTAACCGTGCCGAACGGCGACGAAACCGCCTTCTTCGCGCTGATTCGCGCCGCCTTCTCCCAGCGCCGCAAGACCGCCGCCAACGCCATCGCCAATGGCCTGCACCTGCCCAAGGCGCAGGTCATCTCCGCCCTGCAGGCCGCCGGTCTTGATGAGCGTTCCCGCCCCGAGCAGCTGACACTGGAGAATTACTGCGCTCTGCAGACGGCACTGGCAAACACTTAAAACAACAAAGCAAAACGCCCGGTAAGCATCACGCCTACCGGGCGTTTTTTAGGAGTATATAGAGTAGGGTGCAATAAGGAAAAGCTTCTCTAAATATTCCTCAAGAACAATCCATCAGCTTTATGTACAGCAGCATTCCTGAGTTCAACCCTGACTCCACGTTATGCGATTCTACTGCGTTTACGACTTGTTTACGACCTGTTTTTTACTGTTTAGGACGCAAAAAGACATACAAAAGCAAGAAAAAAGCGCGTAGCAAAGTGGATTTGCTGACGCGCTTTTTTAAGTGGAGCTAGTAACAGGAATCGAACCTGCAACCTGCTGATTACAAATTGGGGCTTCTTGGCGTTGTATCGTTTATTATCGTAAAATATTTTACGATAATATGCCAATCTGCGTTAAGTGCAATTTAGTCACTTTCGGCAGTTTTTAATGCAATTATGCCCAAATTATGACCATTTTTGCAGTCCTATAAATGGGAAGAGCGCCCCGCTAAGGGCGCTCTGCCTGTTATGGGTTCTTCCCGCCGGGGGTATTGGCCGCACGGGGTCAATTTTTCGGGGTGTACTGGGCGATGATTTCCTGCGCCCCTGCCACAAACGCTGCCATTTGGTCAGAGGTAAAGGTCAGCAGTATGGATACTAAGTATTCAATGGTTTCCGATTCTTTATCAATCATTGCAAGCACCCCCATTCTTTGCCGCTTGGCGACGGGCTTTTTCTTCCTCGCACAGTTCAAGCAGATATTCAAGCTCTTTTTTACTCATTTCGTCAAGAGCTGCATCAATGCTGTTCCCTGTTGCTGCTAACGAAAGAACCTTCACAATTTTAGTGTAATCCATTTTAAATACCTCGCAAGCCCGTCAAGCCTGATAGCGCAGCTGTGTTTATTCGTTTGTTATGCTTCAATCGGCTGCACTTGGCTTGCGCCGAAAAAACTTGCCTTGTACGTTGCGCCATCGCCGTGACTTGCCCAGATCAGGACGGCGCGGAAAAGTGCCTTGCTACCGTGAATCACTTCATAGCCCGTCGCTTTCCAGTCAGCCCACGTTTTGCAATCCTCTGCATTCCCGGCGGCTGCTTTGGCTGCTGAAATCGCTGCCGCGTTCTGTGGGCGGGCTTTGGCGCTCTGCCAAGCTCTGTGCAGGGCTTCGGCAAATACTATCCCGCCCTTGCGGAAAATCGTCCATGCACGGCTCATAATGGCGGATAAATCATACTTCATAGCTTGCTCCTTTACTTTTTGTAGAAAGCGTGCTATACTGTTCTTTCTTTCCTGTATAGCACCCTTTCGCGTGTGGGACGCGCTCGGTAGTTCGCTGCTGCCGGGCGCTTTTCTTTTAGGGTATCCACCTGATGGATACCCTTTTCATTTGTCTTGGGGCTTCGGGTGCGCGGGGGCTCGGTGCTATCTGCTCGGTCTTGCCGGTTCCTGCAATCCCGTCCGCGTCTTGTCTGGTATTTCTGGTGGGCTGGTGGGCTTGACGTCTACCTTGACCCGTTTTCCCTTTCAACAATATCATTATACTACACTTAATAAGTGAATACAATTGACAGGTTGCACAAACATTCACTTAATAAGTAGTGCACATTTTACACTTGATAAGTGTATAACGCTATGGTATAATAGGGATGATGAAAAAGGAGGTTTTCACCTATGGCACCGCAAAAATACACAGCCGCAAGAAAAGAGGGCAATAGGAAATGGGATGCTCAAAACCTTGACAGAATTTCTATTGCGCTCCCTAAAGGCAGCAAGGACAAAATAAAAGCCCACGCCGAAAAGCGCGGGGAAAGTATCAACGGCTTTGTTGGTCGTGCAATCAGCGAAACAATGCAGCGTGACGCCCTGGAGCTGCCCGGCGCAGGTCAGACAGACCCGGACACAGAAAGCAAGCGGGCGGCGCTTTTGGAAAAGCTGCAAGGCGCACCCGCCTGGAATGATAGCAAAGAATAGGACAATGCGCTGCAAAGCCCCTGCAAGGCTCTGTGGCGCGTTTTGTATTCCAGACGGCAAACTATATTAAACAGACCTGCAACGTCAAAGTGGGCGTGTTTCTCGCGCTTTGGCGTTGCGATGCTCAAAGTATGCAAAAGCCCCCGGTGGTTTACAAGCCGCCGGGGGTATGAATCAGATTCACACCCCCGGCGGTTCGTCCCGCCGGGGGTAAATTAGTTTAATGACACGATACGTTCGTTATTCTTCGATTGTATCCGTCAACAGTTCCTTGCCGTCCAGAACGTCCATCATGTCAATGAATTTCTGGCAAAACTTGTCGTTTGCAAGGCAGGCGGCACTATAGCCGTTAAAGTCGCTAAGTGCTTTCTGTGCAAACATTTTCAGCGTATTCATGGCACGCAACGGGGCATCCACGTCAAGGATGCGAATATTAAAGCCTTTTTCTGCGGCATATTTGCGGATGGGTTTGCACATGGTCGGGTTTTTGCGGTGCCTGTCGGCAATGTGCTGCAAGTCAGTTGAGCACGTGATAAACACGGGGTTAAGCACTTTCAGGTCGGCTTCATCAACCTTGCTGCCGTCCGGCGCAATCCATGCAGAATAGGCCGCGTCAAAGTCTGCAACGATTTTGTCAGCCTTTTTGCGGAACTAAACCTCTTTCGGGGCGGTTTCAAGAATCGTGGCGAGCTTAGCTTCAAAAGTGGCCTTTGTAATGCTGTGGTCGTTGTACTCGTTTTCGAGGGCGGCGCGTGCTGCCTTTTCAGCTGCAACGGCGGCGGAATATTCGCGGTAGCAGTCAATGTAAGATTTTGCGTAATTCATAGTTTTTTACTCGCTTTCTTTTTCTTTGTTTGTGTAATTCTGCGGATTCAATCGGCGGTCTTCGGCAGCGCAAAAGTGCTCGAAGTCTGTCCATTCTTCCAGGTGGTCAAGATGGTATTTCACGTCATCCACAAGGATGACGCCATATCGTCCGCGTAACGCGTCTAAATCAGCTACAACCTCTCCGCCTGGGAGTTTATAGCCATTGTCCACGCGGTCAACGATAATAACGCCGTTGCCCCGCTTTACGGCATCTTCAAGGCGTTTCAGCCGCGTGATGGTGTCACTTTTCACGGTTCGTTTTTACTCCTTTCTTCCAGCGCCCTTAAACGCTGTTCAATATCTACGGCTTCATTCAATCGCAAAGAGTATTCGCACACAGCGCGGGCGGCTGCGATCTGTTCGCGTGGCTGCTGCGTGTCGTCCTGTACAATCGCGTTCAGCCTTTCAATGGCGGGCGGCAGGGCGCTTTTTGCTTTGGTGCAAGCCGTTTCCAGCAGTTCAGCGCAGCGCCGTTTATATTCTGCTGCAAATTCCGGGTCTTGACGATAGCGACGCAATGCAGATTCGGAAAGCCCTGCGGTTCTAGCTGCTGCCTTCGCTGTGGGGCATGAAATAAGCGCTGCAAGCGCCTTTTCTTGTTTAGGTGTCATGTTCCGCCCCCTCTCTTAAACATTCGTTTTTGGACGTTTTTTCACGCTTTGCGGCGATTTCAGCGGCTTTCCGCATCCAGTAGCGCTCCTGTGTAGCCTTTACCCTTTCAGGATTGCGCTTTCGCCATTCTCTTGCATATTCTCGGCGGGCCTCTCGCTTTAATTCCTCCATATCCATTTGTTTGTTCTCCCTTCATGTTAGTTCGCTGTCAACTACGGCAGTGTTGAACCACCGCAAATAGCGGATGCAACCGCTGAAAAAATGGCAGATGTTATAATCGCAACCATCACGGTATTTTGTGCGGAAATGCCCATCAATCATGGCGGGATAATCCGCTGGGGAAAATTCCATATCATCATATGGACAAGTCTCTGGTGTTTCTCCCTCATCCATGCGCTGGATAATGTCAATTATCCTCTCGCGCTTTAGTTGTGGGTGTGCCGTTCCCGTGTAATACTCATACGCCAGGAAATACTCGCGGAACACCTCTAATGCATCATCGTAAGCAAATAGGCCGCAATCACTACCGCCATTCCGCTTACGTCTAGCGTACTCTGCTACGGGATAAGCCCGTTTAAACCGTTTTGTAAATTGCTCAAAGTCAAATTGCATTTGCTTTCCCTCGTGTGTTAACAGCAATCGCGGTGCGCTTTAGCGCGCCCTTGATTCCGCCTATGGCGGGACGTTCATTGCAAAATGAACCCTTTACAGCGGCACTTTGCCGCCCTTGATACCCGCATTTTGCGGGATTCTTCCTTCTGTATCTGTTTCTGATTCTGTTTCTGATTCTGTTTCTGATTCTGATTCTGTGCCGTATGATACCGTATGGAACCATACGGTTTTTAATCGGTCTTTGGAGGTCGGCCGCCGTTCTTGCCGCTATTGACGCGCTTGTTGTATTTTTCCCATGCTTCCTCCATATCGGGGAAAAATGCCGAAAATGCAATTTGTTCCAGTGCTGAAAGATTGGTAGGATATTCACCCGTCTCTAAGTAGTCCCAGCAGGCCAGCAGCACATTAACTGCCGTTTTAGGTTCGAGTTGCTTTACAAGTTGTCGGCGCTCGATCTTCATCTTAAACCAAGTAGGATGTTTTTCTTTGACTTCTGCCATATTACTTTCCTTTCACGGTGTTTATCTTCAGCTGCCCCGCCGGGATTTTCAGAAATCTCCCGGCGGGCGCTATCGCCGCAAAGCCGTTGCGGCATCGTGCCGCCTGTGTGTGGTAAAACTCCGAAACTTCGCGTTGTGCCTGTTCTTCGTCCCGTGACGGCAGAAAATAACCACCGCGCCCGCCGGGCTGGTAAAGAATCAATGCACCGCGCTTGCGTTCGTCCATGATAAGGCGGCGCAGCTCTCGCGGGGTCGTGTGCGTCACCGCTGCCAACGTGGCGGCGCCAATGGCGTTCTCTGCGCCGTGTCCTAAATAATCCGCAACACTCATTGCTAAACTCCCTTCAAAATGATAAAATGGGAGTGGAGAGGGCTTGCAGGCTTTTTTCTCCACTTTTTGGCCGTCTCGGTGTTCCAGCACCGGGGCGGCTTTTTGCGTGTCATAACTGCACCCGGCGGATACCGGACTGCTGTGGCGGCTCGCCGCCGTCCATCCATGCGGCTAAACTGGACAAATTGACCAACGTCTTCCGCCCGCATTGGACACTGCGCACCGTGCCCGCCTTGCACAGCTGACGGACGCGGTAAGCAGGAACACCTGATTCGGCAGCGGCCTGTGCGATGGTTCCCATGCGGGGAAATTCAACGGTTGGCATTGGTTTCCACCTCCTCATCTTGTGTTGAACGCATTTCTGCGATGACAGTTAAAATATGCTCCCTTTCGGAAACCGGGAGTTCTGTCCGCAGTTTGCGGCTGAGATTGCCGTCGTTGATTCCAAGTGCTGCAGCAAGCTCCCACAGCTTGAACCCGTTTGTTGCAACAGCGTTCCGAATATCGGCATTAGCTCGATTCATAAAATCACCCTCCAAAAGATATATAACATACGGTGCACCGTTCGTTATGCCCCTATTATACATCGTGGTGTTGTTGTTGACAGCGAGAAAATGTTGGTGTAAAATATTATTGAAAGGAAACATTTTGTGTAAGAAAGTGAGGTTATAGACCGGGTGAATATTTGCATCACAGAACAAACTACCACTATCAGGAATGACAATACACAGCCTCCCTGGAAAATACAAACCGAAAACTGCTTTGGTCTTATATACAATTCTTTAGAAAGACATTTCCCCAATTTTAATGAGGATGCCATAGTTACAAACTGTATCAACTATATGCGT
>ENA-OWRJ01001294-OWRJ01001294.1-human-gut-metagenome-genome-assembly--contig:-NODE-1294-length-26643-cov-3.801264_pt1 | contig 26643 bp, 24 predicted proteins | sample MGYA00248269_ERZ651897 | MGnify/ENA primary metagenome ERZ651897 (study PRJEB26924, sample SAMEA4378252) | human gut metagenome | biome: human gut; feature: human-associated habitat; material: faeces...
GCGTAAGCTGCCAGAGCAACCGGCGGGGTAATATCGGCAACAATGCCGAAGTAGAATACGAACATATGCGCTGCCAGTACAGGCACATCCATCTGGATAAGGGCCGGTGCAGCAATGGTGGAAGTAATTACGTAGTTAGCGGTTGTAGGCACGCCCATGCCGAGGATAAGGGAAGTAAGCATGGTAAATACCATTGCCGGCATAAGGTGGCCGCCTGCAAGGTCAAGCAGTGCAGTTGCCATTTTAAGGCCAACGCCGGTTTTGGTTACAACGCCGATGATAATACCGGCGGTTGCACAGGCAATAAGTACGCCCAAAATGCCTTTGGAACCGTTAATCATGCCGTTTACAAAATCTTTAAAGGTAATGCGGGTTGATTTGCGCAGGCAGGAGCTTACAATTGCAAGCACAATGCCTACCAAAGCCGCACGCATAGGAGTATAACCGTTGGTAAGGAAGTAAATGATAGCGATAAGAGGAATTACCAGATGTCCTCTTTCTACAAAAATGGATTTATAGCTCGGCATTTCGTCGCGGCTCATGCCTTTAAGGCCGAGTTTCTTGGCTTCAAAATGTACGCCCAGCCAAATGCCGGTAAAGTACAGAATAGCCGGAATAACGCCTGCTTTAACAACTTCCATGTAAGGAACGCCTACAAATTCAGCCATCAAAAAGGCTGCCGCGCCCATTACAGGAGGCATTAACTGGCCGCCAGTAGAAGCCGCAGCTTCAACGGCACCGGCAAAGTCTTTGCCGTAGCCTAATTTTTTCATCATCGGAATTGTGAACGAGCCGCTGCCTACTACGTTGGCAACGGAGCTGCCGGATACGGTGCCTTCCAGAGCACTGGAGATAACCGCTACTTTAGCAGGGCCGCCGGATGCCCAGCCGGCAATAGCATTGGAAATATCAATGAAGAATTTGCCAAGGCCGGTAGTTTCAAGGTAAGCGCCGAACAGAATGAACAGATAAATGAAGGTAGAAGATACGCCCATCGGGGTACCGAAAATGCCTTCGGTTGTATAGTACAGGTAGTTTACAAGTTCATGCAGGCCAAGACCGCGGTGAGCGATAATGCCCGGCAGCATGCGCCCGAACAAACCGTACAGCACAAACAAAATGGCAATGGTAATCATCGGCCAGCCAACTACGCGGCGTGCGCCTTCAATTACAAGCAGCGTGCCAATCAGCGCTATAATATAGTCCGTTTCGTTGTTCATACCTGCACGCAGTACCAAATCGTGGTAGAACACAACTATGTACATTGAAACAGCAACGCCTACAACGGCAAAGCCAACGTCAATCCAGTTCATTTCCTTGCGCGACCAGGACTGGCGCATCGGGTAAAGCAAAAATACCAGTGCAAAACCAAAGGCCAGATGAATGGCTCTTTGCAGCTGCGCGTCTAAAATACCAAACGCCGCAGTATAAACCTGAAAGATACAGAAAACAATGCAGATTGCATTAATAATCGTATTCCAAATGCCCGTAAGTTCCCTCTTATCCGATTCTTTATCGTATTTTCTTAAAATTTCTTCTGCGGAAAGCTGGGCCTTTTCAATATCGTCAATAATTTCTTTCTTTAAATCCATTACATCCACCTCTCACAAACAAATTTTATAAAAACAAACTCATTCCAGCCAGTAACGGTAACGCGGTTCTGCTTTTATGGTAAGCAGCGTGCCGTGCCCGAACATCTTACATAAATCATATACAGTTTCATTATGCAGTATTTTGGGGCTCGCCTGCACTGCGGGCCGCATTTTTATAATTTTATAAGGCCGGTTTAATGTAAGTTTAAAATGCCCGTCAGGCAGCGCTTCAAATTTCCCTTCAGAGGCCAAAAACGGAAATCCGCACCCCTGCGACTGGTAAATGGTATGCGTTAAAACCATATCGTCCGCGCCGTTAACGGTAAAATTATCGCGCCACAGCGTAAGCTCATAAGAATGCTTGAATTCCATCTGCCAGGTTTCTCCCGGTTCAACCGCAAAACATGCTTTTGCACCGCGCTCCGGCAGCATGGCAACTACAAGCTGCGAAGCATACCAGTAAAACAAACCTGCGGCGGCAATAACGCTGCATATAAAAACCGTATATAATTTAGATACACCCCGGTTACCGAGCACAAACGGTGACCGGGGCGTCTCTTTAAACCACATTGTTATTTTTCTTTAAAGAATTTTTCAGCGCCTGCATTTACAGGAATGGACATGCCATCCATAGCGCTTTCTTTAGTGATTACATTTGCTGCGGAATGAGCTGCTTTAAGACGGTCGAGGTTGGTGTAGATAGCCTTGGTTACAGCATAACCGGTATCGGCATCCATTTTGTCGGTTACAGCAAGCATGCAGCGTACTGCTACTGCGGAGCAGTCGGCAGCCTGTTTGTTGTAGGTGTTGGCAGCAATGTTAACTTTGGTGTAGAACGGATATTTTGCAATCAAAGCGTCAGCTTTATCCGGAGCAACCGGCAGCAGAACTACATTGTTCTGGGTAGCAATATCCTGAATTGCTGCGGTCGGATGGCCTGCGGTTACGAAAGCAACATCAACGTTGCCGTCTTTCAGTGCGCTGGAAGCTTCAGCAAAGGAAAGATACTGAACGTTAATATCATCATAAGTAATGCCGTATTCGGCAAGAATCTGGCGTGCGTTTGCTTCGGTGCCGGAACCCGGTGCGCCTACTGCTACGCGTTTGCCTTTAACCTGGGAAAGGTCGGTAATGCCGGTTTCGGCAAGGGTTACAATCTGAATGGTTTCCGGATACAGAGTTGCCAGGCCATAAAGGTTGGTAACTTTTTTGTCTTTAAACATTTCAGTGCCGTTTACGGCATAATAAGCGTTATCGTTCTGAATGAAGGCGATATCAACCTGCCCCTGCTGCAGCATGTTAATGTTGGCAATGGATGCGCCCGTTGCCTGTGCAGAAGCGTTGCAGCCCGGAATATTCTTGTTAAGGATATCCGCAATTGCGCCGCCGAGCGGATAATAAGTACCGGCAGTGCCGCCTGTTGCGATATTAATGAATTTCTGCGTTGCGGCTTTACCGCCTGCCTGGTCTTCACCGCCGCCGCAGCCTGCGGCAAGTACAGCAAAGAGCATCATGGACATTAAAAAAGCCAATAGTTTTTTCATAGTTTTCCCCCCTGTAAATAGTGAACGAATATCCTTCTTGAATGTAAACAGGTATTACGCCACATTATTATGTTGTTAAATTCGCTTTTTTTTCACAAATTCCTGCAAAACTGTTTTTATTTTTGGCATTTTATTGTTTGTATACACGTATACTTTTGACCAATAAATACTTTTGCAAAAAAAGTGTAAATATGTTATCATTTTTGTATAAATAATTAAGCTATATAAGCAGATTTTAATGAAGGATGTGTTATAAATGCAAAACAACAATGCTTATAATCTTCAGCTTGCCAAAACCCTTTTTGAAAACACTTATGCGGCAAGAGTATTAAACGACAACAAAGACGTTATCGGCAAACTGCGTATTGTGCCCTGCCTGCCACTTGACAGAAGCCTGCTTCCTGCCGACGCACCGCAGGTAAGCCCGTTTCTTCTGGTTATTGTAGACGACGCCGATATCAACAAAGACAACCTTATCGACTTTGAAGAACGCGTATCTCTGGCACTTTTAAAACGCTTCTCCACTGAAACCGTTGCTTTCCAGCACTGCCAGTTCTACTATCCTTCCCCGGCCTTTATTTTTGAACAGCCCGGTGCAACCGACACTCCGCTGCCGCCGACCCCTGTAATGTAAGCACAAACTTAACAAAAAATTAAGCATCTGCTTTGGAGTTTTTCTTCCAAAACAGATGCTTTTTATTTTGCATGTTTTAATTAACGCATTCCTTCTACAACGTCAATACCAGCTGCCATAAATTCTGCGGCCATTTTCTTTATCACCGGGCATAACTGTTTATCACCATTTTCATTTTTCTTTTTAGTACAATTTGCTAAATGTACATAATCAGGTGCAAGTGTTTTAATACGCTCTACTTTCTTTTGTAGTTTTTCCTTATCGCCAATTATAATATCTCCACATCCATTGCAAGTAAAACACGCCAAAATCTGTGGCCCTTCCTCACCATAACGTGCCAGTGTTTCATTCTTATCATTTAAAACATTAAAACAACTGAAACCTGTACAACCTGCGCTCGACTTCAAGCATCTTAAAATAACTGCTTTTTTCATCATCCATTCCTCCTAAAATAAAATTAAAGCTGTTTTAAAAGTCTAATATGCTTAAATCCATCCTCTAAAGTAATTTTCGTCCCAACATTATACATTTCTCTTACGTTCTTTTCTGTTAATACTTCTTGTGTATCTCCTAACGCAAAAATATGCTTATCTTTCAGCATTAAAATTTTATCACAAAACATAGAAGCTAAATTTAAGTCATGTATAGTCATAATAATCGCAATATTATTTACTGCTGCCAATTCTGCAACAATATGCAAAATAAATAATTGATTATGTAAATCAAGGCTACTTGTCGGTTCATCTAAAATGATTACTTTGGGCTGCTGCGCCATGGCACGTGCAATAAACACTCTTTGACGTTCACCGCCGCTCATTTCTTTTATATTTCTAAAAGCAAACTTTTCTAAATTCATTTTTCTTAAAATTTCAAATACTATACTTTCATCTTCATCTGAATACTTTCTGTCAGCATATGGCAGTCTTCCCATCATTACGATATCAATAACATTTACATTAAAAAAGCTGCTTACATACTGCGGCACATAAGCAATAATTTTAGCACTTTCCTGTTGCTCCATATTACTTAAGTTTTTCCCATTAAACAGTACTTCTCCACAATCAGGTTTTAGTATATTATTTATACATTTTATAAAAGTTGTTTTACCCGTTCCGTTAGGCCCTAAAATACCAAGTATTTCCCCATGCTTAACATTCAAAGAAATATTTTCTAAAACATTACTGCCTTTTTTATAACTAAATGAAATATTTTTTATTTCAAGCATGACTACACCTCATGTTCACAAACTAAAAGCCGGATATGTATGGCCCGAAATATATTTTAGCCCCTGATACTTTTCTAACCAAACTTTAAAAACTTCTTCAGGATTAAGTTCAGGCAAAAGTTCTGGATACATAAATTTAGCAATATACATAGTACCAACAAGTTTAGATGCACCACCATGGCAAAAATGCGACAGCAATAAAATTTTATTATTCTTTACCGCATCAATACTATCCCAGCCTGGTCTATTTTTTATCTCTTTCATACGTTTAATAAACTCTGTTTCTGTAGGTGGTATATAACTGCTGCTCACATTGTTTTCTCCAACTTTAACAATACATTGCGGATTTCGTTCAATAATACTTTCACTGTCTACCGAAACGTTCACAGCATCTTCAAAAATATTTTTACCGCCTGCGTATTTCACCATATTATAAAAATAATCTCCAGGTACAGTAGTATTACCTTCTCTGCGGTATTCAAAATAAACCGATTTTAATTCTGCATTAGACAAATTAGTTTTTATATAATCCAACTTTTCTTTAAAGTAACTGCTTAATTCTTCAGCTTCCCGCTTTTTACCAAACAAAGCACCCAAAAGTTTACAATTATCAAAAAATCTATCAGTATAATAGACATCAAGCACTATAACTTTTATGCCAAAAGGCGATAATTTTTCTTCTGCTTCTTGCCACGAACCATTACCTGTCAAAATTAATGCCTGCGGAGCTAATTCTATAATACGCTCATAATTAAGCTCACGCTGACTTTTTCCTATGACGTTCTCCATTTTAAAACGACCTTTATAACCTTCTTCGTCCTGGTATATTGCGTAGTCAACGCCTACAACAGTATCAATAGCGCCTATAGCATTAATTAGTTCGGTATTATAGGTATTAGCAACAACAACCCGTGTAAGCGGCACTGTTATTTCTATATTTCTGCCAATGCCGTCAGTAATAACATCCGTTTTTTCTTCCGTTATTATATTTTGTTGAGAGCACCCACAAATAATAAATAATACCAAAATTACAAATAAGCCAATAATAAATTTTCTCATCATTCTAACCTCTTATTTTTAGATAGAATTAAATGAACAAATAACGGTACTCCCAAAAACGAAATTACTATACCGACAGGGATATTAACAGGATATAAAATAAACTTGCCTATAGTATCAGAAAGCAATAAAAGCAATGCTCCCATAACCGCCGCAAAAGGCAAATAAAAACGATGGTCACTGCCGATAATAAAACGCGCCATATGCGGTGCAATTAAGCCTACAAAACCTATAACCCCGGTAAAACTAATAACAGTAGCCGTCATGAATACCGCCAATAATCCTATAATTGTGCGCATACGTTCAGCATTTATTCCAAGGCTCTTTACCGTTTCGTCATCGTTGCTCGCCATAGCATTCAGCGGTAAGCAGTAAAACATTATAATACTAAAACATACTGCAATTATAATAAATGTTAAAAACACACATTCCCATGTTGCCCTGTTAAACGAACCAAAAGTCCATTGCACTACTGCTTCAAGTTTATGCTCTTTAGCAAAAAATTCTATAGTTGCTGTCATCGCGCTAAATAAATAATTTAATGCAATGCCAACAAGCACAATGCTTCCGGGCGTTATGCCAACCTGTCTTGAAATACCATAAACTATCATTCCACAGCCGCAAGATGCCGCAAAAGCACAAACAATCATCCCTAATTCACTTTGAAAAAACATCCCTGTACCAAAAACAATACATACCGAAGCGCCAAACGCTGCGGCCGAAGAAATACCAAGCGTAAATGGGCTAACAAGATAGTTGCGCGTAACAGATTGCATAACAGCCCCGGAAACCGCAAGCCCAACACCAGCTAAAATAGCAAGTAAAATTCTTGGCATCCGCAGCAGTAAAATAATTTTATTAATTGCTACATCAGAACCAACATTAATAGTCCCGTCAAAAAAACGCTGTACAGCAATAAAAGTCTGGTCAATACCAGCTTTTGCTATGCCAATAGTTGTAAAAATATACGCACATACTATGGTTAAAACGGCTAAGGCAAAAATTAATAACTGCTTTTTTCTTTTAACTTTTTCATAATCTTTTTTTAACATAAAAATACCTTCAATCGTCTAAACTAAAAGCCGGATACGTATGACCTTTTATATACGGCAAATGCTGATATTTTGTTACCCATTCTTTAAATACTTCTTCAGGATGCAAGTCTGGCAAATATTCCGGATATAAAAATTTTGCTATATAACAAGTCCCTATTAATTCAGCTGCGCCGCCAAACGCATAATGCGACAAAAGTAGAATCCTATCGTTTTTTACCGCATCTATGCCGTCCCAGCCCGGTCGTTCTATTAAATGTTCTTTCCTTAAAATAAATTCTTTTTCAGAAGGTGGTTTATATTGTCCTCTTACATTTGATTCGCTTGCTTTAACTATATATTGAGGATTACGCATAATCACTGCTTCGCTATCAATATACGGACTATCAGCATCATCAAATATATTTTTTGCACCAGAAAATTCTACCATCTTATAATACGGTCTGCCTGGCGTTACAGTTGTATTTTGATTCCTATATTCAAAATATAAAGTACGTTTTGGAACATCTCGTAAACATTCCTTTATATAATCTATTTTATTTTCAAAATAAGTTGCAAATTCGTCCGCTTCTTTTTCATAACCAAAAAGCTTACCAACTAGTTCACAATTTTTCCTAAATTCACCAGTATAATAAGCATTGAGCACAACAACCTTTATTCCAAAAGGTTCAAGTTGTTTCTCAGCTTCTTGCCAATAACCATTACCTGAAATTATTAAAACATCTGGTGCTAAATTGATGATTTTTTCATAATTTAAAGCTCTTTGATTTTGTCCTATTAAATTTTCTTCTTTAAACCTGTCGCCATAAGCATTTTTATCCTGATAAATACCACTATCTACGCCGACAACTTTATCAATAGCATTACCAATCGAATTTATAAGTTCTGTATTATGGCTATTTGCAACAACAGCCCGTTTTATTGGCAAATGCAATTTAATTTTTCTGCCCACACTGTCTACTATAACATTCTCATTTTGCTGTACATCATTGTTCGTAAAACTACAACCTACAGAAAAAATTGCTATCAAAAATACAAGTACAGAGATAAATTTCATTTTCATTTATCATTCCTCTATTAAACAGCAAAATAAAGGGAGATTCAAAATGAATCTCCCTTTTTTAACAGGAGTTTTAAATATCAAACTGAGCTGACAGCATAAAGGTTCGAGGCGCACCAAGTGCAACGGAAGTACCTCTGGAAATCCAATAATCTTTGCCGAAAGCATTATAGCACATTGCGCTTAATGTAACAGGTGTGCCGTTAAGTTCTGTTTTATGTTTGTACCCCAAGTCTACAGTAAGATAATCAGGTGTTTTAACGCCATTATCATTAACATGCGATTCACCAACATAATTTAAACGCACAATAGCAGAATTATTTTCGTCTGCTTCATACTCTGTAGCTAAAACTGCGTTCCATTTTGGTGCACCTGTCGCATAACGCCCTTCTAAATGTTCACTCCCAGATGCTAAATTTTCTCTTTTAGCATTCAAATACATCAAACCGCCCATTGCATTCCATTTTGGAGCTAATTTACCTACAATAGAATATTCAATGCCTTTATATCTATTTTCACCTTCTTGTGAATAATAAAGATCTCCATTACCTGCATCTTCGCTTATATAACTAGCCTGATTTAAATCAAAAAAAGCCAAACTGTGCAGTAAGCCGTCATTTTCATATTTAATGCCAATTTCATCCTGTTTATTTTTAATAGGCTCAAAAATTTCGCCACTGTTAATATAACTTGTACCTACTTCAACAGGCTTAGTATAAGACTCTGCATGGCTAACATACATAGACAAATTATCAACTGGTTTATAAGCAATTGCAAATGTCGGATTTAAAGAATCTTTACTATAAGAATGCCCAGTCGAGCTTTCTACTTCTGTATCTTTATATTGCAATGCACCATATATAGAAGCTTTACCAAATTCTACCCTATCTGCGACAGTAACGGCATAAGCACTTTCTTTGCTATAAGCTGCTGATTTTATAGAACCAGCATAAATGGGATCACCAACGACAGTTACACCATTCCAAATATCACCTACTATTGTTGCCTGCCCATTTTTAGAACCACTATTTAAAGAACGACTTTTATAATTATACCAATCAACAGCTACAGATAAATTATTTTTTGCATAATCATTTAATTTTGCTTCATTACTTACGCCAACCTGCCAATATGTACTGGTACTTTCAGATACATAATCACGGAATTTACCACTTAACTTACCATCATTTTCTAATGTTAAAGACCCACTATTAGGATCCCATTTATGTTCATTATACTTGGCATAACCGCCATTAAAGAAAGCACTCCATTTATCACTAAATTTTTGTGTATGATTTAATGTAAATAAATAACCATGATTTTGTTTAGTTTGCCTATCAAAACTTAAATCAGTTTTCCCATCTGGTGCACTTGGCAAATGACTTTTATCAACTTTACTTGCATTAAGCCATCTTTGCCCACCATTAACTTCCCAATCAAAATAACCGCCGAACAAATTGGTTTCACTGTGTTCATCTTTATGGTCTAAGTTAATATAAATGCTTTTATCTTTAACATCTGCTCCTTCAATAGAAAGTCCGCCTCCTTCATGTTGGGCATTTACACGGATACCCCATTCTCCATCTTCACCAAAACGTCGCCCTACATCTATCTGTTCAGTCCAGGTACTGCGTCCAGAAAATCTTTGCGTATATCTTGTAATCGGTTCATCTGTAGCACGTTTTGTTTTACCATTTAACAAACCTGCCGGTGCATCTGTTCCGTTTGTACCATTATTTGAAAACGTTGCGCCATTTAAAACTGTATTCGGACCAGAAACAATATCAACACTTTCAAGCGTATAAGCAGGAATACTTCTAGTCTGGTTAAACATATTAGGAATACCATTTATATAATAATGTGCTGCATTCATATTTACGCCACGCATACTAAAATCTGTATACATCGGCGAAGGACTACCTATACGAATTGAAGGATTATTTGCCAAAACACCGTTCAATGGTTGGTTAGGGTCATAAAAATCAGTAATTGTTTTTTCAGTATACTGCTTTTGGGTAAAAGGAACATCTATTGCCGCAATTTCCCCTAAAATACCAACTCTGTCTTTAACCGCAATATAACCACCAGGCAAAACATCTTTGTCGCCTTCAACCGTAATGCCTGCTAATTGGTGCGTCTGCACCGCTTCGCCGCTGCCATCAGCCTGCGTATTTACGCTTTGCGCCGTACTGTCAGGTTCGGCAGGTTCTTCTGCGCAGGCATAACTCATAAACCCCATGCTGCTTACAGCACACAACACTGCCAAACCCAGTGCTTTTTTCTTACTTTTCAACATCAAAAATACACCTCATTAATAATTTATTTTTTAATTTTCCATGCCGAGCTTGCCGAGTTTCGCTTGCCAGAAAATTAAAAGCTGATTGGGCTTCCTTTTGACGCAAAAACAAAACGCCTGTCTGCAAAAAGGCAGACAGGCGTAATAATTCCTTTCGGTTTGCGCCATTCCGTCTATCGCAGAATGTTTCTTGCGTCTAAATCAGGCAGTTCTTCTGGCTCTGCTTCATCGCTTGCCTTGCCTTCCCAGTTTTACCCAGTGACATTTTTAAGGCTTGCTCTGCATTACAGCTGCGGGACAGCACAGGTTTTACACCTGTTTCTCTATTAAGCATTAACGCACCTGATTTAATAATTATCGATATAAAGTTTCAGTTATATATTTTTATTATTGATATAAAATATCATATTCAGAAGTATAGCATTATAAGGGATTTACGTCAAGTATTTATTTTTAATAGTTATAAAAAACTATCGATATCTATTATCAAATATACCCATGTGGGTATTGCTTTTGTATTTTATTAGTATTATACTTTCAATAAATCTTAATATTATCAGCCGCAGGCGTGCCAGGCACTTAATAGAGAATCCGGTATAAGCCGGAACGGTCACGCCGCTGTAAGGGGAGCAAACTCCATTTATGCCACTGGAAAACCGGGAAGGCGGATTTTGCGATGAACCCAAGTCAGAAGAACTACCTGCGGTATCCGGTTCCTGCGAGCGATATGGATAAGGAGCAACAGTTTATTTGCTATGCCTTCTCTGCTACAGGAAAGGCATTATTTATTTTTAGGAGGATTAGTAATGGATTTTATCAGGGAAACAATCATGTATTTTCATAAAGGCGGGCTTGTAATGTGGCCGTTTTTATTTTGTTCGTTTACAGTTTTTGCTATTGCTATTGAGCGTTTTATGTTTTATAAGGCTGCGGATTCCGGCGAAAAGTTTAAAAACGATTACTGTGATTTGCTGAGCCAAAATAATTTGCAGGGCGCTGCGGATTTGGCAAAAGTTACGCCAGGGCAGGTTTCTAAAATAGTTTTTAGCGCTGCCGGCAATGCCGCAACCCAAGAAGATTTAGCCGATTACCTGGAAAACGAGCTGGATATTTTTACATCGCTTTTAAAAAACAAGCTGGACTATTTAAGCATTATTGTTACGCTGTCACCACTGCTGGGGCTTTTGGGCACAATCGTCGGCATGATTGGTGCTTTTAGTATTTTTAATCTTCAGGCAGGCGCGCCGATAGCAATTACAGGCGGTATCGGCGAAGCACTTATTGCAACAGCAAGCGGTTTGTGCGTGGCTATTATTTCTCTTTGTTTCCACGCTTATTTTACGCACCGTATGGATAATATTATTACAAATGCCGAACGCTGTGCTACTGCACTTTTACAAGCTGAAAGAAGGTGTGCCCACAAATGAAACTGCGCACGGAGCGAAACCGTAAAGTGCCTGAACTAAATATTATACCGATGATTGATATTATGTTCTTTTTACTGGTGTTTTTTATGCTTAGCACGATGTACATGATTGATTTGAAAACTATACCGGTTAAATTGCCGCAAGCTGCCAATGCCAGCGCTGATACAACAACGACTTTTGCAGTAACATTAAAAAGTGATGGCAGTATTTATCTAGGCGATAAGGAAACAGATATGCAATCACTTTTAATGCAGGCTGCATTAGAACAAAAAAACAACAGTAATTTTGCCATTGTTATAAGAGCAGAAAAAGATATTGAGTACGGAAGTGTTATTGAACTTGTTGACAAGCTGAAGGGCGCAGGCATTACGCGCTTTGGGCTTGCCACCGACGGAGCGGCAAAATGACGGATGAAAAGAAACGGCGCAATGCCGGTTTTATTGGCTCTGCCCTGATACATATTTTAATAGTTTTGGTTATTTCTTTTACCGGATTATTACATTTTTCTTCCGATACCGAAGATATTGTTGAAGTGACATTTTTCGGCGGCGGTGGCGGAGGCGGCAACGGAGTTGAAGCCGCTATTGTAAATGATGGAGCTGCCGGTGAAGAAAGTACTTCTGTTGAAGAAATAGTACAAGATAACAACGACGCAATTCTGGAAGCGTCAAAAGATATTCCTCCCTCCTCACCCTCCAAACATAAAGCTGCTGCCGTAAAAAGCAAGGGCAGTTCTGCCGGTACCGGCACCGGGTACGGCAGCGGTCGCGGAAGCGGGACAGGTCCGGGCTCTGGCAGCGGCAGTGGTGGAGGCCATGGAAGCGGGCACGGTACTGGCACAGGCAGCGGCTATGGCGAAGGTACCGGCGTTACAGCGTCACCAGCTGTGCCGCCGCGTATTATTAAAAGCTACCAGCCATCTTATCCATCTGCCGAGCGCAATGCAGGCATTGAAGGTACGGTAGTTATACGCTTTTTAATTGACCAAAACGGTAACGTTGAGGATGTAACCCTTATTAATTCTTCTGGCAATGCTAATTTTGATAGTGCCGCCGTATCAGCTGGATATAAATGGCGTTTCAGCCCCGCAAAAAACAACGGCGGCTCGCCAGTTCGCTGCTACGCAAGTATACCCATTACCTTTAAAATACGCAAATAAATATCAGTGCTTACACCGTCTGTTAAATACAGGCGGTATTTTTATATAAAAAAAAACAGTACCGCAAAAGCCATCCATAACTTTTACGGTACTGTGTAATTTTTACATTTTATATTTTCACTTTTTAATTTTCGTATTTATTGCAGTACACACGCGGTATGCGCGGGCTTAACTGGCAGGAAATTTCATCAGGATGGGTATTGGCAAGTTTTGCAATGTCAATTACGGTAATTTCATCATCGCCCTGCCTGCCGATAAGCACCACCTCGTCGCCAACCTTAACAACGGTTTCGCTGCCAAGGTCAACCATCAGCTGGTCCATGCACACGCGCCCTGCCACTTTATAACGCCTGCCGCCGATTAAAACTTCGCCGGTATTGGAAAGGCAGCGCGGATAACCGTCAGCATAGCCGATAGGAACGGTGCCAATCCATGTATCTTCACTGCACTTATAAGTTGCGCCGTAGCCAACGGTATCGCCAGCCTTAATCTTGTGAATATGCACTACGCGGCTGAACAGCCCCAGCGCGCTTTCAAACTTAGGCAGCTTCGCCGCACGCTCCTGCGTTTCGGCGTGCCCTTCCGGCATATAGCCGTAAATAATCTGCCCCGGGCGCACAGCATCGTAGTAAGATTCCGGGAAATACAGCGTCGTTGAGCTGTTGGCGGCGGTAAAAACATATTTTTCAGGCTGCGGTATGCGCCTTACCATGCTTTCAAAGCGCTGCATCTGGCGTTTTACATGCTCATGGCTCTCGCCGTCAGCGCAGGCATAATGCGTAAAAAAGCCGTGCACGGTAATATTAGCATATTTTTTTATGCCCTCCAAAAACTCGGGCACTTCTTCCGCCTGTACGCCGATACGGTTCATGCCGCTGTCTACCGCTACCATTACGCTGGCGGTTTTGCCAAAACGTGCCGCCGTTTCGTCAAGCTGGTGTAAATCGGTCGATTCGCACACCGGAATGATGGAATCCGTATTAAAGGCGTCTTCGTATTCCTCCGGCATCAAAAGCCCCAAAAGATAAATCGGGCATTTAAAACCTGCCTCGCGCAGCTGTTTTGCTTCGCTTGTTACGGCAACGGCAAGAGCCTCGTAACCTTCTTCCATGGCCATTGCCGCCACCTGCACAGCGCCGTAGCCGTATGAATTTGCCTTAACGACGGCGACGGTTTCGGTATGTTTAGGCACCAAAGCGCGTATGGCACGCAGGTTATGGCGCAAAGCATCCAAATATATTTTTAAATACGTTGTTCTCATCAGCAGTAAAACCTTCCTGACTTTTCAGCCTGCAAAAAGGCCGTTTTTTTACTAAACTTATAATATTATAATACATTTTTAACAAAATTGCTGTATACAAATAAAAAAATTTTAAGGTTTTACACAAAATAAAAACTGCTCTGCAAAAATTGCAGGAACAGTTTAAAAACAAAAATTAAATATTTAACGCTTCGCCGCGATGCCTGTTATAAATAAATGCCGCAATAAGTATCAAAATGCAGCCGCCGATAACAAACAAACTGTTCATCGGCAAAAAAGATGCAATCAGCCCGCCGATTAAGGGGCCAACCATAGAGCCGAACTGCTGAGCCGAAAACAGCATGCCAAATACGCGCCCGCGCTGCGTGCGTTCCGTTTTGTTTGCCAGAATTGCACTTATGGATGGCTGAATACCGGCAAAGAACAGCCCCACCGTAAAGTTAAGCGCTGCAAACAAAAGTAAGGAAGAAGGCACCGACTGCATAATCATTACCACGCCCGCACAAACGGAGGAAAGTGCCAGCGACAGGTAAAAGCCCCTGTTCTGCCCAAAGCGCCCCCAAAACGGCGCAGTCATGGCACTGGCAATGCCCACCAGAGAAAATACCAGCCCGGCAACAAAAATAATGTTATCCGTGCCGTGGTAAAGTTTTTCAACATACAGGCTGATAATCGGCTGAATTAAAAGTATTACCATCTGCACAATGCCGGAGCAGATAAGCGCTTCGCGGATAGGCGCATTTTTTAACAGCGCCGTTGCAGATTCGTTGGCAGCTTCCTCTTTTGAAGCCTTGCTGCCCGGCGGTTCGGGAATATAGAACCAGAACACCAGCGTTATCATAAACAGCACCGCACCGCCCAGATAAAACGAAGTGCGCATGCCGAACATGGAAGCCAGCACGCCGCCTATCAACGGGCCGATTACGTTGCCTGCCGTTAAGCCTGACTGCAGTATGCCAAGGCTCATACCTAATTTACCGACAGGTACCGAAGAAGTGGCAATGGCAAGGCACACCGACCACAGTCCGGCAGCAAAACCCTGCAAAACGCGCACGCCAACCATTTGTTCCGGGCTTGTAACCATACCGCCCAACAAGTATGATAATGCAAGCCCCAGGCCGCTGCGTATTGCCATCGGCTTTTTGCCGTGGGTATCGGCCATTTTACCCCATACCGGCGCCATAATGCCGCCGATTAAAAAGGTAACCGAAAATACCACGCCAGACCACATGGTAACCTCGCTCTGGCTTACGCCAAGCTCGCGCACCAGATACATCGGTAAAAACGGTATCAGCATTGTATAACTTGCCGACATAAAAACAACATTGGCAGTTAAAATTGCCAATATAATTTTCCAGTTTTTCAATATATAACCCCCTGCAAAAAGAAAAAGCCGCCGTTAAATACAAGCGGCGGCCTGCCAAACTTATTATTATTTATTGCCTACTTCGGCCTCTACCCTTGCCAGAATGAAGCACAAATCGGATAAACGGTTCAGTGCAATCAAAGCCTGCTGGTTAACGGGTTCTTCCTCAGCAAGGCGCAGTGCGCAGCGTTCTGCACGGCGGGTAGTAGTACGTGCTATATCAAGCGCAGCCGCTCCCAAGGTATCGCCGGGAATTATAAAATGCCCCAGCGGCTCAAGCATTGCATCGTATTTATCAATGGTGCTTTCCAGCATTTTTACGTGTTCCTCTTTAATATAGGGCTCCGGCAGATTCATGCTTGCAATATCGGCCATCAGCGACATTAAAAGCTGCTGAACTTTTAATATAGTGCCTTTTACATCCTGCCTAGTTACCGTAGCACGGGCCAGGCCCAGTGCCGAAGTAATTTCATCTACCGTACCGTATGCTTCCACGCGCAAGCTGTGCTTGGAAACGCGTTCACCGGTATAAAGGCCGGTAGTGCCTTTATCGCCAGTTCTTGTATAAACCGCTGCTTTAGTCATGCTGCCACCATCCTTCCGGAACAATCTCTCTTTTAATCTTAGTAAATTTCTTCGGGTTTGAAGAAGTTGTTGATTTCGCGTGCTGCGGATTCTTCGCTGTCGCTGCCGTGAACAATGTTTTCACCGATAGACAGTGCGAAATCGCCGCGGATGGAACCGGGTACGGATTCCAGCGGGTTGGTAGCGCCCATCAGGCCGCGTACTGCTTTAATAGCGTTTTCGCCGGAAATTACCATAGCGGCAACCGGGCCGGAGGTGATGAAGTCAACCAGTTCGCCGAAGAAGGGTTTGCCTTCATGTTCAGCATAATGGAATTTAGCCTGAGCTTCGGTCATTTTAACAAGTTTCAAAGCGGAAACTTTGAGGCCGCGGCGTTCAAAACGGGAAATGATTTCACCGATAAGATTTTTTCTTACTCCATCAGGTTTTACAAGTACGAGAGTTTGCTGCATTAAAAATCGCTCCTATTCTTCTTAATTATAATTTTATACTAAATCGTTAAACGATTTTAGCCTTTTAAAAGTTCCTGGTATTTTTTGCTGTCCAGTTTTTCAATCATTGCGGTAATAAGTTCCACCGCACCTTCATAATCGTCCAGATGAATAATGGACTGATGGCTGTGGATATAGCGCGTCGGTATGCTGAAGGTTAAGGTTAAAACGCCGTCCCCGTGCAGATGAATACGTCCGCCGTCGGTAGCGCCGCCTTCGGAAATACTGATTTGCGTTGGTATTTTTAAATCTTTGGCCACTTTTGCCGCAAAATCGCGCAGGGCAGTGTTCGGAATCATGCCTGCATCAAAAATCGTAATGGCAATACCTTCGCCTATTTTGGCAGGCGCAACATCATCTGCAACGCCCGGCGTACCGCCTGCAACGCAGGTATCAATAACAAAGGCAACGTCCGGTTTCAAAAGGTTAACGCTGGTCTGCGCGCCGCGCAGGCCAACTTCTTCCTGCACGGTTGCCACGCCGTAAACGGTATTGCCGTGTTTTTTACCGGCCAGTTTATCCATAACGTCAGCCATTACAGCGCAGCCAATACGGTTATCCCAGGCTTTGCCAAGCAGTGTTTTACCGTCTGCCATAACTGCCATTTCGGCATACGGCGTAACAGGGCAGCCTTCAAAAACGCCAAATTTACGTGCTTCTTTTTCATCCTTAACGCCGATATCAATATACATATCGCGTTTCTGCACTACTTTGGTGCGTTCTTCCGGCGTTAAAATATGGGGCGGCTTGCTGCCGATAACGCCCACCAAATCGCCTTTGCTGCCGTGTACGGTAACGCGCTGGCCAAGCATAACCTGCTCCCACCAGCCGCCGAGGCATACGAATTTTAAAAAGCCTTCTTTGGTAATATGCTTAACCATAAAACCAATTTCATCCATATGGCTTGCCAGCATAATTTTCGGCGCGTTTTCATCTGCCGAAGCATTGGTAAATACTACGCTGCCAAGTTTATCATAACTTACTTCCGCTTTGCCTGCAAGGCGTTCCTGCAAAAGTTCTTTCATTGGCGCTTCAAAGCCGGAAACGGCGTTGGTTTCCGAATATCTTTTAAGCCACGCCAGTTTGGTTTTTTTATCCATTTTAACGGCCTCCGTGTTTTCTCATTTCGGCAGCCTGTTCGCGCAGACGCGCTACACGTTCTTCGGTGCTGGGGTGAGTGCTGAACATTTGCTGCATGGTTTTTCTGCTGAACGGGCAAACTATAAACATGTGCGCCGTAGCTTCGGTTGCGCCCGGCATGGTGCGGCGCTGTGCATAAGCGTCAATTTTTAAAAGCGCGTCAGCCAGTGCGTCCGGGTCGCCGCTGAGTTCGCCGCCGCCTTCGTCAGCCATGTATTCGCGTGAGCGGGACACCGCCATTTGAATTAAAGCCGCAGCGATAGGCGCCAGAATCATAATCAGCAGAGTAACGATAAAGTTGCCGCCGTTGTTGCCCTCGTCGTCGCTGTGGCCGCCGCCGAGGAACATGCCCCACTGGGCAATGGTTGTAATAATACCGGCCATGGTAGCCGCAATGGTGCTTATTAAAATATCGTTGTGCTTAACGTGGCTCAGTTCGTGGCCGAGCACACCGGCAATTTCGCGTTTGTCAAGCACGTCATACAGCGCCGTTGTTACGGCAACCGCAGCGTGTTCCGGGTTGCGGCCGGTAGCAAAAGCATTCGGCACCGGGCTGTCGATAATATAAACCTTCGGCATCGGCAGGTTGCCGCGGCGGGCAAGCTCCTGCACCATTTTATATAATGCCGGCGCAGACTGTGCGTCAACTTCGCGCGCATTGTAATGCCTCAGCACCATCTTGTCGCTGTTCCAGTAAGCATAAAAGTTCATGATTACCGAAAAGCTGAGCATCACAATCATGCCCTGCAAACCGCCGAAATAATCGCCGATAAGCACTAAAAGCACGGTCAGTGCTGTCATTAAAAAAGCTGTTTTCATAATAATTTGTGTCCTCCTTCATTTCATAAAACAAAACACTGCAAAACATTTAAGGCAAAGCCCTATTAAATATTATAACAATTTTAAGATTAACTTTCAAATACCATATAAGCCATTAATGTAAAACTTCTGTGATAGGCACCAGTTTCAGCCCCGAAGCCTTAACCTCGTCTATAACCTGCTCCCAGGCGTTAACGGTATGCGGGCGCGCATGGCAAATGGCAATGGCGCTGCCGTATTTATCGGCAATGGCCGCAGCCTGCCAGATTTTTTTTATTATTTCGTCCTCGTTGGTGCTGTTGTCAAGGAAAATATTGTTGCGCCCTGTCGGTACGCCCATGCCTGCCGCCAGTTTATCTCCCAGCGATTTGGCATAGGTGTTGCTGTCTACAAAAAACAGCCCCTGGCGTTTAATTTCTTTTAAAACGGCGCGCATGGTGCGTTCATCGCTCGTTGCCTTACTGCCCTGATGGTTATTTACGCCGCTGATGCCCGGCAGGCTGTTAATCAGTTCGCCGGTAAGCTGCATAATGCGCTTGTCATCCATGCTGGTAAGCACCGTGCTTTTGCCCTCGCTCATTGCCGAAGCGTTCATCGGCTCCATAGGCAGATGCAGCATGGCTACCTGGCCGCCGCCGTTAATTACATGCAGCGAATCACTGCTGAAATCACGGTACGGAATAATGGCAAAACTGAACGGCGCGCGCAAATTTACAAGGCGCTGCACCAGGTCAACATCATAGCCGCAGTCATCAATTATTACGGCAAGCCTGCCGTGGTGGCTGCGTGTTGTGGTTTGTTCCTTTTTAATATCCTTATCAGGTTTATCCAAATTAAGGTTATGGTAAAAATAAACCGTATCCGTAACAAATTCTTTGGTGCCTTCGCCGGCTTTGGTGCTGATGGCAATATCAAGCCTTACGGAATCCCAGTCGTTATAGGTTGTTTCTTCCATACGGACGGTTTTTAATTTGCTGCCTTCCAGCTTGCCTGCCAGCCAGTTTGCAGCGTCACGCAGCTGGGTATCGCGCGGAACGCCGATGGCAAGTTCACGCTTGTTCCAGATTACTTCTGCCCCGGAGCGCTGTTTTTCCTTCTGGCTGCTGCGTCCGTTATCTGTAAGCTGCCAGTTGTCGCGTGTCAGCAGAATATCGTCAACGGCCTTCTGTGCCGATTTTGATTCTTCCAGCAATTCTATCTGCGACGGTCCTGTAATGCCCGTGTTTTCAACATCCTTTTCAGAACGCGAGGAAGCATAATAAATTCCCGCCGCTGCGGCAGCAAGCAAAACCACTGCCAGCAAAAGAACGGTAAACCAGTTGGAAGATTTTTTGCTCCTGCCTCTTTTAGCCATAATGTCCTCCTTTAATCAGGCCCGCGGATGGGATTTTGCGTAAATATCGCGCAGGCGTTTATTGGTTAAATGCGTGTAAATCTGCGTTGTGGAAATATCCGAATGTCCTAAAAGCTCCTGCACGCTGCGCAGATCGGCACCGTTGTCCAAAAGGTGCGTGGCAAACGAATGGCGCAGAATATGCGGGGTAAGCGCTTTGTTGATGTTTGCTTTTCTGCCGTAGGCGCGGATAATCTGCCAGAAGCGCTGGCGCGTAAGTTCATGCCCGCCAAAAGCCAGAAAAACTATGTTGGTCTTTCTATCCTCATGCGTAAGTTTTGGGCGCACTTTTTCAAGGTACTGCTGCAAAAATTCCGCCGCAACAGAACCAAGCGGCACAATACGCTCTTTGCTGCCCTTGCCGAACGCAATGATATACTTCATGTTTAAATCAACGCGCTCCAGCGTAAGGTTAATAAGTTCGGAAACGCGCATGCCGGTAGCGTACAGCACTTCAAGCATCGTGCGGTCACGGAAGCCTTCCGCCGTTGTTATATCAGGCTGGTTTAATAGGCGCACAACCTCATCCTCGCTTAGAACGCGCGGCAGCTTAATGCCTTTGGTGCCTGCTTCAACAACTTCTGCCGGGTTGGCGTCCATATAGCCTTCGGCAGTCATAAAACGGTAAAACGCCTTAATGGCTGCCAGCTTGCGTGCAATGGTTGCCGCGACAAGACCTTTTTCCTTCAGCTGCGTCATATACCCGGTTATCTGCTCACGGCTTACGTTAACCAGCGCATCGCTGTTTTTAAAGCCAAGCGTTTTGCAAAACAGGCGCAAATCACGCTCGTACGCCTGCCTGGTATTTGCCGAAAGGCCAAGCTCCACTGTTAAATATTCCAAAAAAAGCTGCATCCTGCCTGTCATAAAAATACCCTATATAAAGAAAAACAACGCCACAGCGCCGTTTTTCTTAGCTTTTTATTGTTGCTCACGTCTTTCCGGCTGCATAATTGTAATGTTTGCCGCCGGGGAAATTGTAGAAATGGCATGCTTATAAACAAGCTGCTGCTTGCCTTCGTTTTCTATAATAACGGTAAAATTATCAAACCCGCGTACCAGCCCCCTGATTTGGAAACCGTTCACAAGGTAAATAATTACGCCAAGGTTTTCCTTTCTGACATGGTTTAAAAAGCTGTCCTGCAAATTCATAGCCGGTTTTGCATTGTTCATGGTCATTTACAGCCCCTCCATAATTTTATTATTGTTATAATTTTAACCTATCTTAAACTTTTCTACAACTGTTTTAATCATTTCTGCCGTAACATTTTCGTAATTGGGTTCTGCGTCAAGGTTAAACCATTTTACATACGGCATTTTTTTATACCAGGTAAACTGTCTTTTGGCAAAATTGCGCGTTGCCTGTTTAATTTTGTCAACGGCGGTAGCCTTGTCCCACTCGCCCTTTAAGTACAGCACTGTCTGCCGGTAGCCGATAGCCTGCATGGACTGCGCCGTTTCCGGCACTCCTTCTTCAAGCAGGCGGCGCGTTTCTTCTACAAGCCCCTGCTCCAGCATAACATCCACGCGGCGGTTAATGCGCTCGTACAGCACGCTGCGTTCCATGCGCAGGCCAAAAACGGCGGCGTCATAAACAAGTTCTTCGCTTTTGCTGTGCGAAAGGTCATCCCCGCTTTCAGCGGCTTCAATGGCACGTATTACGCGGCGTGTGTTGTTAATATCTATTTTTCCGGCTTCTGCCGGTGCAGATTTTTCAAGCCTTGCATAAAGCACTTCTTTGCCATGCTCAGCCAAAAGCGCTTCAAGCTCCGCGCGCAGTGCGGAATCTTCGCCTTTGGAGCTGAACTTGTAGTCTTCAAGCAGCGCCTTAATATAAAGCCCCGTACCGCCAACTATAATGGGCAGTTTGCCGCGCGCGGTGATTTCGTCAATCAGCCTTTCGGCACGCTCTTTAAAATCAACCACGTTAAACGAGGCTTCCGGCGGCAGAATATCCACCATATGGTGCGGCACAAGCGCCAGTTCCTCCGCCGTAGGCTTGGCAGTGCCGATATCCATGCCACGGTATACGAGCATTGAGTCGCCCGATATAATTTCGCCGTCCAGCTCTTGGGCAAGGGCTATGCCGCAGTGGCTTTTGCCCGTTGCCGTAGGGCCGAGAATAACGGCTATTTGCTTTTTCATAACTATCTCCTGATAATTCCGTATTTTACGCGGCTGTACCTGCCGCCCTGAATTTCCGTGCAGCCCAGGCTGCGCAGAAAACTTTCACTGCGCTCTTTAATAACAACGCGCGGTGCGGCTTTCAGCGCCAGTTCTATTATCTCTGCGTTAACTTCCTTTTCGTAGGCCAGCGGCCGCAGCGGCTTCATGTTGGCCGAAGTTTTTACGCCGAAGCGGAACATAGGGTCAAAATAAACCGCGTCAAAACTGTCCGGCGGCACATTCTGCAAATAATCATCCGCCTTAGCGTGTACAGCTTTTATTCTGCGCATGGCAGCGTCAACGTCCTGCCTGCCGGTTTCATAGCAGGCAAGGCCGCGCGCCACAACAAAAGCAAGCAGCGGCGACGCTTCCACGCCAACCACTTTGCCTGCGGCACCCACCGCGTAGCTTGCCACAATCGCATCGCTGGCAAGCCCTAAAGTGCAGTCCAGCACCTTCATGCCCGGTTTTAAGGCCAGCGCTTCTATTAAGTGGTCGCTTTCTCCTGCGGCAACGTGTTTTAAGCGCAAATCGGCCATGCTGGGGTGAAAAAAGAACCTGCCTTCTTCCGTAAATACCTGCGGGCCAAGCTTTGTTGCCACCAAAAGCGCGCTTACGCTGTGTTTTTGGCACAGTTCTTCCAAGCTGCCGCTGCGCCCGCGGCGCAGGTACGGCACGCCAAACCCCTGTGCCCAGGCGCGCGCCTGCCACTGAAGCCCGCTGTTGCGCCCTGCCGTTACGGCAAATTTCTGCTGCATCATGTGCGTTTAAACATTTTATAAAGCTCTGCCGAGCTTATTTCTATCATACACGGGCGTCCGTGCGGGCAGGTAAACGGATGCTCCGTATTGCACAAATCAATAATCAGCTGGCGCATCTGGCGCATATTCAGCACCTCGCCTGCTTTTATCGCCGCCTTGCATGCCATCATGTGCAGCATGTTCTGGCGCAAATCGCTCGGGCTGATGTTTTTCATCTCGCTCAGCATTTTGGTTATCTCGCGGATAAAATCTTCCGCACCGTCCGCCTTTATATCGGCAGGCAGGCTGGAAACCCTTAAAAGCGCTTCACCGGCCGGTTCTATATCCACGCCGAGGCGCGAAAAATCTTCACGGTGCTTTTCGATAATTTCCGTATCGTGCGCGGTAACATCAATGTACAGCGGCATCAGCATGGTCTGTGCCGGTATGTTGTTGTGCGCGTTAACAAATTTATCGTACAAAATGCGCTCGTGTGCGGCATGCTGGTCAATTAAATACAGCGTGTCCTCGCTTTGGGCAATAATAAAGGTTTTGTCAACCTGCCCAATCGGCCAGATGCTTTCCGTTTCGTTATTAGTATCGGTAAAACCTATAACGTTAGCGGCAACTTCGTCCTGCTTTCTAAATTCCTCGCGCACTTCGTTAATGGTATAAACAGGCTCCGTTTTAGGCGGAGTGTATGTATATTCCACCTGTTTCCATACTTCGCTCTGCACGGGTTCAGGCTGCGGCTCATGTGCCGGAGCTGTTTTAAAAATATCTGCGTAAGCAGGCTTTGGCTGCTGCACCGGTGCCGGTTTTGGCACGCTCTGCTGCTTCGGCAGCGGCATACCGTCTGTAATAATGCCCTGCCCCACCGGCTTAAACACCGCAAGCTCACTGTCCGGCAAAAGGTCAAGCGCCTGCTGCGGTTTGGCGCTCATAGGTTTTGTAAGTGCGTCTGTAAGCGCCTTATACATAGATTTATAAATTACGCTGTCGTCGCTGAATTTTATTTCGCTTTTCTGCGGATGCACGTTAACGTCAATGGTGTGCGTGTCAACCTCCACCATCAGCACGGCAAAGGGAAAACCGCTTTTCGGCACCTGCGACTGGTAAGCGTGGTCAATCGCCTTGCTCATCATGCGGTTGTTGATAATGCGGCCGTTAACCATAAAAGTCTGCCACTGGCGCGTGCCTTTTAACAAAGTAGGCTTACCGATATAGCCCGTAATTTTTACGTCAGTGCCGGTAAAATCCACTTTTAAAAGTTCGTCACTAACTTTTTTGCCGTACAGGGCGGTAATAGCGTCAAACAAACTGCCGTTGCCTGGCGTGCTTAACACCTCTTTATCATTGCTTACAAGCTTAAAGCGCACATCCGGGCGCGAAAGCGCAAGCCGCGTTAAAAGTTCATTAATATAGCGGCCTTCCGTTGCATTGGTGCGCAAAAACTTACGGCGTGCCGGCACGTTAAAAAACAGGTTCTCCACAATAACCGTTGTGCCCGCCTGACCGCCGGTCTGCTGGCATTCGGTCTGCTCGCCGCCGTCAATGCGGATGCTAGTTGCAAATTCTTCGTCCGCCGGACGCGTCAAAAGCTGAAAATTACTTACGGACGCAATACTCGGCAAAGCCTCGCCGCGGAAGCCCAGCGTGTGCAGGCTCATTAAATCCTCCGCCGCGCGGATTTTGCTTGTTGCGTGGCGCAGCACCGCAAGTTTTGCATTGGCTTCCGTCATGCCGCTGCCGTCGTCCGCCACGCGGATATACTGCGTGCCGCCTTCAAAAATTGTAACGTCTATCTTTCCGGCACCGGCGTCAAGGGCGTTTTCTACAAGCTCCTTAACTACCGAAGCCGGTTTTTCAACAACTTCACCGGCCGCAATCTGGTTGGCCGTGTTCTGGTCTAAAAGCTTTACTTCTGCGCTTACGGTCATAAAGCACCTCCTTCGCGCTTAGCCTCCTCCTGCAATTTATATAATGTGTTCATAGCCTCAATGGGCGTCATGCTCATAACATCCATATTGGCAAGGCGCTGCTGCAAAGCGCTGCCAAACAGCGAACCCATCATGCCGCCGTCCTGCTGCTGTGCCGGCTGCGCCTGTTTCGGCCCTTCGCTGTCGTATTCCTTTAAAAATTCGTTGGCACGTTCAAGAACCTTCTTCGGCAGCCCCGCCAGGCGTGCAACGTGTACGCCATAGCTTTTATCGCTGCCGCCGCGCACAATGCGGCGCAAAAATACAATATCGTTGCCGCGTTCCTTAACCGCAACGCTGTAATTTTTTACGCCCTCCATAATGTTTTCCAGCTCAATAAGCTGATGGTAATGCGTGGCAAACAGCGTTTTGGCTTTAATTTTTTCGTGAATGTATTCCATAACGGCGCGGGCAATGCTCATACCGTCAAAGGTACTGGTGCCGCGGCCTACTTCGTCCAGAATAATAAGGCTGTTTCTGGTGGCGTATTTTAAAATCTGCGCCACTTCGTTCATTTCCACCATAAAGGTGCTTTGCCCCGTGGCAAGGTCGTCGCTTGCGCCAACGCGGGTAAAAATCTTGTCTACCGGGCAAATGCTGGCCTGCCGCGCAGGAATAAAGCTGCCCATCTGCGTCATCAGCGTTAAAAGCGCAACCTGGCGCATATAGGTGGATTTACCCGCCATATTCGGCCCGGTAATGATAATCATGCGCTCATCAGTGCTGTTTAAGTTGGTATCGTTGGGCACAAAAATATCGCGCTCCAAAAGGCGTTCCACAACCGGGTGGCGCCCGTCAAGGATACGTATTTCACTGCGGTTGTTCAGTTCCGGCTTAATATAGTTATATTTAAACGCCGCTTCTGCCAGCGAAGCCAGCACGTCGATATTGGCCAGCGCACGCGCGGTTTCCTGTATCTCCGATATTTTGGCGCGTATCTGCTCGCGCAGATTGTTAAAAATATAATATTCAAGCTGTTCGATTTTTTCTTTGGCGCTTAAAATTTTGTTCTCAAAATCCTTCAGTTCCGGCACAATGTAGCGCTCGGCGTTAACAAGGGTCTGCTTGCGCACAAAATAATCCGGCACGGAAGCCGACTGCCCCTTGCTGACTTCGATATAATAGCCGAAAACCTTGTTGTAGCCTACTTTTAAGGTTTTAATGCCGGTTTCTTCTTTAATGCGCTGCTCAAAATTCTGCATCCATGTTTTGTTGTCGCTGGCAATGCTGTGCAGCTCGTCCAGTTCCAAATCAAAGCCGGTGCGTATCATGCCGCCTTCACGTACGGAAAACGGCGGTTCATCTACAATCGCCGCTGCCAGAGTATCGTAAATTTCCTGATGCAAGTGGATGCCGGAGGCAAGATGCGCAAGCAGGCGGCTTGACGCATTGTTTAAAAGCTCTTTTATGCCCGGCAGCACGGCAAGCGAGCTGCGCAGGGCTACCAAATCACGGGCGTTGGCACTGCCTACTTCGATGCGGGAAATAATGCGTTCCAAATCGAAAACTTTTTTCATTTCATCCGCAAGGCCGGTACGCAGCTGCAAATTTTCCAAAAGCTCTTTCACTGCCTGCTGGCGTGCGTTTATCTGCGCCAAATCCAGAAGCGGGCACTCAATCCAGCTGCGGAGCTTGCGAGCGCCCATGCTGGTTAC
>ENA-OWRJ01001299-OWRJ01001299.1-human-gut-metagenome-genome-assembly--contig:-NODE-1299-length-26557-cov-3.866916_pt1 | contig 26557 bp, 29 predicted proteins | sample MGYA00248269_ERZ651897 | MGnify/ENA primary metagenome ERZ651897 (study PRJEB26924, sample SAMEA4378252) | human gut metagenome | biome: human gut; feature: human-associated habitat; material: faeces...
CGCCGAGCTGAGCCAGCTCGACCGCAGTTCGCCTGCGGCGATGGTCACGATTCTGCTTCTTCTGCTGGGTCGTACAGCGTCCAATTTTCATAGGGGTTCATATGCGATAGATGTTCCACAACTCGTTCCTGCGACTTGTAATTTTGCAACAGGGCTTCTTTCTTTTGCAAGTCCTCCTCGGAAATTCTCGGCAGTTGTGCTTCAAATTCCGGCAGCCGTTTCGCACTGTAATACGTCCCGAAACAGTACAGCGGCATTTGCAATTGTTCGTGTTGGTACGCCTCTGTCACGAGTTCATGTGTCATCTTGTGATGAATGTGTCCATACTCGCCGGCTTTGTTGTGCGTGACAACGGATTCCCACGGCTTATCCTCTAAAATCAATGTGATGTCCTGTTCGATTTGTTCTTCCACGTTGCTCCAGTCATCCCGCCGCCCAAAGGTCTTGTCAGGATACTGCAAAATTAAGCAGGCATTTCCGGTTGCTGCTGCAATCGAACGCAGTTCCGCCGACCGTACTGCATCGCCGCCATGTGTCAGGCAGACAATCAAATAATCGCCCTCTAACAGATGTGCTCCACCCCAGAGCGTTTCATCGTCCGGATGGGCGACAATCATCAACTTTTTTGCTTGGCTCAAGTCCAGCTGTGCCAAATCCGCCATGGTCAGGGCTGGAATATCATAATAATTCTGATACCAGATGACAACCCCACTGAGCAGGCACAAAACACCTGCTAATAAAATCGCAATCGTTCTCTTTCCGATGCGTATCCGATTCTGTTTTCCCATCATTCCGCTTCCTTGTTGTTTCTATTTTTTATTTTTATTTTTTGGATTTCATAAAAAGAAACCGCTGTGAACAGAGATTTCTTGTCCACAGCGGAGAAAATTTCGTTTTCTTTTTTCTTATTCCTGATAGAACGGTTTTGTTCTCTCCAGAATGCTCTTGCTCATGTCGTGCTGTGTCGTAATGATTCCCGGCGGGTTTCCGTTGGTGTGGCGGTTTACAATCTGTGCAGCCGGCTGGAAAATGCTCTTGGTATCTTCTACCTGGTCGCAATCCAGAACCAGCATCACGCTTTCCTTGTTGCCAACCCGCATACCAGTCATATAAGCAGCATGTACTTCCGGCACTTCTTCAAAGTGTGCGGAGAGTTCCTTCATCAGGTCGATTGGCTTGTCCTTCAGGTCAAACAACTGTACCCGATTTTGCTGCTGCTGCCGCTGATAATGTACAAACCGTTTTGCCAGGTCAATGACATTTGCCTTCGGCATGGCAACGGATTCATCCTTCCGGAACGGGTTTACCACAATGCCTTCTGCATCGCCGTTCTGCTGGAACATCGCTGCATACTGCAGGAACGGGATAATCATGGTTCTGTATTCCGGCGGATTTTCCCAGCGATTCAGTTCTTCGATGTCGGTAAATGCCGGGAAAAACTTCTTATCGCCATTCTGAACCATCACAAACTTAATCTGTGTCTGGTGCTTTTCGCCGTCTTCCATGTTCAAATCCTGTTCTGCGTTAATCAGCTGTACCGGAGCAATGACCTGCGACCGGAACAGAGCGTCAATCATCGGCAGTTCCGTTTCCTGTGTGCTCTTCTTGCGGAATGCTGCAATTGCACCAACCAGCTGCGGGTTCGACAAAGTAGAAGCATCTGCAAAGGCAACCTTCGGATTCAGCGTCGGTTCTGGCAACGGTTCGTTGCGGTATTCCGAAGCTGCCGGCGGCAGTGTAAGACCGGTCAGCTGTGCCAGATGCGGACGGTCAATCAGGTAACCCTGTTCGCTCGGATTGATCACGATACCGGAAGCTTCGCCGGAACGCTGCATCAGGTTTGCATACTGTTCTACGGTCATGACAACGGTATTGATTTCCGGGTCATTTCTCCACTTCAATACTTCCAGCCAGTCGGTAAATGCCGGAAAATACCGGCTGCCGTCCTTCTGCTGCAGCATTGTAAACTTTGCATTGGTCTGGAACTGTTTGCCATCGCTCAAGTCCAAATCTTCCGGCATATTATCAATAATAACCGGTGCAATCAGCTGTGCACCCTTCAGGGCTTCCATCAGATTCTTAACAGCTCCCTGTGTGCTGTGTTCTTTAAGTTCTGCCAGAGCTTCCACGAGCTGTGGATTCTTAACAGTTGGTTTCTTTAATTTTGCCAATTCCGTTCACCTCATTTTATTATTCACCCGAAATGGATAGATTCAGTATAGCACATTATGCACAAAATTGCAAGTGAAAATCAAAAAAAATTTTATGCAAACCGGAATCTCATGAAAAAACCGCCGATTTTTCCGGCAATTTCCACAGGATTTCCGAAAAAAATATTTGTGTTCTGGCGGTGTAATTTGTAACTTTCCCCAGAGATTCGACAAAAATTCCGATTTTCTGAAAAGATTATTCATCTTTTTATTTTAAAAAAAATCGGAAGTTTCTCTGACAGCAATCTGTCATCTGAAAACTCCCGAATCTTTTTCGCATACATACAAGAAAGCGATGTTTTATACCTTACACACGTTCTACTTTTCCGGAACGGAGGCATCTGGAGCAAACATATACGTGGCAGGGAGTACCCTTCACAACTGCCTTTACTCGCTTTACATTGGGCTTCCATGTTCTGTTGGAGCGTCTGTGAGAGTGGGACACCTTGATACCGAATGTAACACCCTTACCGCAAAATTCGCATTTTGCCATATTCTACTGCACCTCCTTAAACAAACTAACGGACTCTATTATATCATATTGCAACAAAAAATGCAAGCCCTTTTTTTCATTTTTTGAAAATTTTTTTTGAACATCGGAAATCTGCATTTTTCACTTGAAAAAATAAGGAAAATCCGGTATAATAAAAAGAATACTAAAAATAAGAGGTGAACCATGTTATGAACTTACTCTCCATGAGCAAACAGCAGATTCTCATGATGTTCATCGCCCGTGTCATCATCATTCTGCTGGTTTTGCCGCTGCATGAATTTGCACACGCCTGGGTCGCCCGTCTTTGCGGCGATGATACCGCAGACTCAAAGGGCAGACTGACCCTGAACCCCTTTTCCCATGTTGACCCCTTCGGGGCGATCTTGCTACTGTTGACGGGGTTCGGCTGGGCAAAGCCCGTTCCCATCAATCCGAACCGTATGCGAAACCCTCGTACCGGCGTGATCTGGACATCCTTGGCTGGGCCTGCTTCTAACCTGCTCATTGCTTTTGTCATGATGATTCCATTTCGGATTTTAGAAAACATTCCGATTTCCTCAGAGGCGATGTACAACACCCTCTCGATTATTTACAGTATTCTCTATTTCTTCATCCTCGTGAACATCGGGCTGGCAGTCTTTAACCTGATTCCGATTCCGCCGCTGGACGGCTCAAACATCCTGCTGGGATTCTTGCCGTATAAAGCCATCTACTGGGTACAGCAGCATCGGCAGGTGATTTCGTTTGTGTTCCTGATTCTGATTTTCTCTGATTTTCTGAACACACCGCTTTCCTACTTACAGCAGCTGATTTTCAAGGGCTTTATGTTCCTGACGAACTGGGTACCCCTGATGGTCAGCGGACTGACGGGCTGATGACAGACGATGCAGCAACTTTCTTTTGAGATCAACGGGGTTGCAACCCCTATGGACGTGCTCTTGACACTGATTGCAAAGCACAAGCTGAACATCTATGACATTGCCATTTCGCAGCTGCTGGAACAGTACCTGAACTATCTGGCAGACTGTCAGGAACAGGATTTAGAGCTTGCCGGAGCATTCCTTGAAATGGCTGCCCGACTCATCTACTTGAAAACGGCTGCCCTGCTGCCGAAGCCGCAGGAGGCACAGGCGGACAAAGAGGACTTGCAGGAATCCTTGCTGCTCTATGCACGCTGTAAGCAGGCAGCGGCGATTCTTGCCGGACGGTACAAAGAACAGCAACCGTTCTGCCGGCAGCCCATGCCGCTGCCCGAACCGCAAAAAACCTATTTGCGTACCTATCCGGCAGAGGTGCTCCGCAGCAGTTTTCTCTCCATCGGGAAGAAACAGCTGCCGCCCTCCAAGGCTGCCATGCAGGAGAAATTACAGCGAGTGGTCAGCCCGAAAACCGTTTCGGTCTTCTCGAAAATCGTCTGGCTGATGCGAAAAGTTTCCCATGCAGAATCCGTTTCCCTTGTCACGCTCTATGATGACATCTCTGACCGCTCCGCACGAGTCGCCGTTTTTCTGGCGGTGCTGGAGCTGACGAAACACGGCAGAATCGGCATTTCTACGGATGGAACATCCCTCTATCGCCTCCCCCGCAAAGCAGCGGCAGCAGATGCCGCACCACAAGAAATCATGGTTTAAAAACATTCAGATAGGAGGCTTTTCTCATGCTTGCACCAGCTTGTGCGATTTTAGAAGCCATTTTATTTGCCAGCGGCGACCCCATTCCCCTTTCCCGTCTGGCGGCGGCAAGCGGCATTCCCGAACGGGAACTGCCCCAGCTGCTGAACGACTTGAACACTGCTTACCAAAAATCCGGACACGCTCTGCAAGTGCTGCTGCTGGAGAAAACCGCTCAGCTCTGTACCGTAGAACGCTATGCTCCGTATATTCAAGCAGCGTTGGAACAGAAACGCACCTTGCCCCTCACGCCAGCCGCATTGGAAGTGCTCACAATTGCCGCCTATCACCAACCCGTCACCAAGCGGTTCATTGCCCATGTACGGGGCATTGATAGCAGTACCCTCGTCAACACGCTGGTGGAACGGGGGCTGCTCGAAGAGGGCGAACGGCTGGACTTGCCCGGTAAACCCATTGCCTACCGCACCACGCCCGCATTCCTGCGGTGTTTCGGGCTGTCCTCGCTGGACGACCTGCCGCCGCTGCCGGAAATCCCCGTTCCCGAACAGACCGACTAAGCCTTGCACAGAAAGGAGCATGCACAATGACCGGATGGCTGATTGCAGGAGGGATTCTGCTCCTGCTTGCAGGATTGCTGTTTACCCCTGCCGTGCTGCACCTGACGTTACAGGACAACGCTCCGCCGGTGATTCGGCTTTCTTTTCTGGGGATTCCCCTCTATCGCTCTGACCGCAAACAGCACGCTGCCAAACGCTCCGCCAAGCACAAAAAGAAACGAACCAAAAAACAAACATCCTCTTCCAAGAAAAAGAAGCAGACGGATTCGGAAAGCCGCAGTCTTTCCGAATGGTTCGACTTGCTGCACGATGCCTGCTCAAGTATCTGCAAAGGGCTTCGCTGCCTCACCAAACGCATTCGTTTCCGACACGTTTCTATTTATATTGGCGTTGGCAACTGGGATGCGGCAGAATGTGCGGCAGAATACGCCAAGTTGAATACCGCACTCTATCCCTGTCTGGCAGTGCTGGGAACGGTCTGTTCCGTTGCCTATGACGGAATAGATGTTCGCTGCTGCTTCGGACAGAACCGGACTCGCTACTATCTCAGCGGCACGGTTCGGCTTTCGCTTGCCAATGTTCTTGCGGCAGCTTTCGCCTTTCTCTTCTCGTTTCTATGGAATACGCTGGAACGCAAACAAGCCCCCTCGGAACAGTCCTGAGCCACTTTCCGCATATTCCCATGCCTTTTGCACAACCTATTCCCACAAGTTTCTTTTTCATTGTATCAAATCGTTTTGATAGGAGGTTTTTCTCATGCCGGAATCCAATTCCAAACCATCTAAAACCACCATTCCCAACCTGATGGATGTCACCATGGAAAAAATTCGGGACATGGTCGACGTGGAAACCATCATTGGCGACCCGATTACCGTTGGAACGGATGTCACGATTATTCCCATCTCTAAAGTTTCCTATGGCTTTGCCTCTGGCGGCTCTGACCTGCCGGCAAAAGTTCCGAAAGACCTGTTCGGCGGCGGAACGGGGGCTGGTATCTCCATTCAGCCCGTGGGCTTCTTAGTCGTACAGAACGGAGATGTTCGCCTGCTCCAGATGACCGAGGGAAACGGCGATACGGCAAATAATCTCATTCGCACCCTGCCGGAAGTCATCAGCAAAGTCAGCGGTCTGGTGAAATCCAAGAAGAAAGCGGAGAAATCTTCTGACGACGCAACCACGGACGAGGAAGCATAATCCATTCGCAGCGGCATAAAATCACAGCGGCACTCATATCTTGTCTTAACCCACAAGAAAGGAAGATGCCCTGTGTGCAAACGCCTGTTCGGTCTTCTGTTGTCGATTCTCTCCATTATTTCGATTATCTGCGGTTCTGTCTGGCAATGTTCCGCCACTGCTGTGGAACTGCCTCCCGTCTCCGCAAAGGCTTGCATTGTCATGGAAGCCACCACCCGAGAAGTGTTCTTCTCCCAAAATGCAGACGAACATCTCCCCATGGCAAGCACCACCAAAATCATGACAACCCTGCTCTGTCTGGAGAGCGGCGACTTAGACACCCCATTTCCCGTGGACAACAACGCCATTCAGGTCGAGGGGTCTTCCATGGGACTGGTGAAAGACGATATTGTCACGAAGCGTGCTCTCTGTTATGGCATGCTGCTGCCCTCCGGCAACGATGCAGCGGGAGCAACGGCTGTAAAGCTGGCAGGCTCGCTCTCTGCCTTTGCAGACCTCATGAATGAACGGGCGGCACAACTGGGTATGCAGAACACCCACTTTGTCACGCCCTCTGGACTACATGACGAACAGCATTATTCCACTGCCTATGACATGGCAATTTTAACGGCGACTGCCCTGCAAAATCCAGACTTTCGGGAAATCTGCGGACAGGCGACCGCAAAAGTTACGTTCGGCAATCCCCCCTACGACCGCTGGCTCAAAAACTCCAACAAGCTGTTGACACAGTGTGAGGGGGTGATTGGTGTGAAAACAGGCTTTACCGATGAAGCAGGCCGCTGTCTGGTGTCTGCCTGTCAACGAGAGGACATGACTTTGATTTGCGTGACGCTGAACGACCCGAATGACTGGCAGACCCATACGCAATTATGTGACACCCTTTTCCCACAGCTGCACAAGCAGACCGTTGCCCTGCCGGAAACGATTTCGATTCCCGTCGTGGGCGGAACGGCAGACACCGTTTCGCTACAGGCAACCAATTCCATCACCTATGGAACACTGCAAGAGGCGGTAGACCTGCCCCTTACGGTGCACACCAAGCCGTTTCTCTTTGCTCCTGTTCCGGCAAATCAATACGGCGGCTTTCTGGTTGCGGAACGGGACGGGCAAAGCTTGTTCCAGCTGCCCTTGACGACAAAGACCGCCGTTCCGGAACAGCCTGCAACCCCAGAGGAGCAGCCACAAAAGTCCATTTGGCAACGGCTGCAACGCTGGCTGCAAGTGCGGTTCTCATAATCTATAAATGACATCTCATCCAATCAGGAGGATTTTCAACATGGAAAAAGTACGCATTCAAAAATTATTATCCGATGCTGGCTACTGCTCCCGCCGCAAGGCGGAAGCCTTGATTGCTGCCGGAAAAGTCAAGCTGAACGGACATCCCGTCAAGCTCGGCGACCAGGCAACCCGTGCCGACCTCATTACGGTCAACGGAGAAGCCGTTCGCATCCCTCGCAAAAAAGTCAAGCGTTATCTCATGCTGTACAAGCCAAGAGGCTATGTCACCACCACTTCCGATGAACTCGACCGCCGCTGTGTCATGGACTTACTGGACGGCGTGGAAGAACGGGTTTACCCCGTCGGCAGACTGGACAAGGACTCCGAAGGACTCCTGCTGCTGACGAATGACGGCGAATTTGCCAACAACATCATGCACCCTAGCCGCCATATTTCCAAGACCTATCGGGTTACCGTTCGACCGGATATTTCCGAAGAACAATTGATTGCCCTTTCCAGCGGCGTGGAACTGGATGGCAAAATGACCCTGCCGGCAAACGTCGTTGTGAAAACCAAAGAACCAAATCGTGTCGTGCTGCTGATGACCATTCAGGAGGGCAGAAACCGCCAGATTCGCCGGATGTGCGAAGCGTTGGGACTGGAAGTTGCCCGCCTGCGGAGAACCAGCATCGGCCCTTTGAAACTGGGTATGCTGAAGCCAGGTACTTATCGGGACTTGACCGCAGAAGAACTGCGTGCCATTCGCAACGCCATCGGCGGCGACCTCTAATCGCCGTGCGAGAACCAGACGCACCCGAAATGAACCAGAAAGGAGTTTGCATTTTATGCCAATTTGTATTCCAAAAGAATTGCCAGCATTTCATACGCTGGCAAATGAAAATATCTTTGTCATGGATAATGACCGTGCCTCTCATCAGGACATCCGCCCCCTGCGGGTGCTCCTGCTGAATCTGATGCCGAAAAAAATTGAAACAGAATGCCAGTTTCTGCGGCTGCTCAGCAATACGCCGATTCAAGTCAATGTGGAATTTTTACAGGTTTCCAGCCACGTCAGCAAGAACACCAACAAAATGCATCTGGATGCCTTTTATCATACGTTTGCAGAAATCCAGAACGAATATTATGACGGCTGTATTATCACAGGTGCTCCGGTCGAGCACCTTTCTTTTGCCGATGTCGACTACTGGGAAGAGCTGCAACAAATCATGGAGTGGACAAAAACCCATGTCTTTTCCACCATGCATATCTGCTGGGGGGCTCTGGCAGGGCTGAACTACCACTTCGGGATTCCCAAATATGACCTGCCGGAAAAGATGTTCGGGGTCTTTCCACACGAGGTGCTGCAAAAAAATGTGCAGCTGCTGCGAGGATTCGACGACCGCTTTTATGCTCCGCACTCCCGGCATTCAGAAGTCCGGCGAGCAGATATTGAGCAAGTGCCAAATCTGAAAATTCTAACCGAATCGCCGCAAGCTGGCGTGCACATTGTCGCCAACACCAACGGCAGACAATATTTTATCACCGGGCATCTCGAATATGACCGCATGACGCTGGCAGGGGAATATTTCCGGGACAAGGAAAAGGGGTTGCCGATTGCCGTTCCTGCCCACTATTTCCCGAACGACGACCCCAGCAAACCGCCCCTCTATACATGGGGTTGCTGTGCAAATTTGCTCTTTGCAAACTGGATTAATCACTGCGTTTATCAGCTGACCCCGTATGATTTGCAACGGCTGGAGCTGTATAACTGGGAGTGGGAAGCCGGACTATAAGCCGGCGACCTCCACCCGACCATCATTAAAAAATGCAAAAAAAGCCCGAAAAACTGGGATATGACACTCTATGACACTCAAATACAGTCTTAACACAGAGCAAAAAAAAGTAAAATTTTCTCTCTATAGAAAGGTTTGTAAACGACTGTCTTAGAGTGTCATATCTTTCGATTCCATCCACGCCCCTTACGCAGGGCGACCTCCACCGACTTCCACCAAAAAGTGCAAAAAAAGCCCGAAAAAACTGGGAGGTGGAGGTCGTGGAAGTCAAATCCATACTTAACACACGGCAGAAAAAAGTAAAATTTTTCTCACATATAAAAGGTACGGAAACGACCTCCACCGACTTCCACCTTTTGCTCCACCAACGGGTGACGGAATTACAAACAAACATTTTTAAAAAAATTGCTTTACATTTTGCTCCTTTTATGATATAATGGGCACATTGCGTATTTTATCAACCAAATAGGAGGAACAATTGTGCAGCTTTTTCAAACAATTTCTAGAAAATCCCTTTCCATTTGGCTCAGTCTGCTCTGCATGCTGTCCCTATGGTCTTCGTTCTCCCTTTCTGCTTCAGCAGAAGATACCATTCCCTTCCCAATTGCCTGGCAGCAAAGCGAAGGCAGCGGAGCGGAAGAACAACGGCTTGCCTACTTGCCAGAAGTAGACAACTGGTGTGATTATCCCTGGAATCGTGGAACAGAAACCGGAAATACTGTCGGACAAGCGGGTTGCAGCCTGCTCTCCATTGTGAATGCGGTCTATTATCGTACAGGAACATTCTTACATCCAGCAAAACTGGCACAATTTGCACTGGACAACGGCTATCGCATTCCCGGCGTAGACGGGGCAGCAATGGACTTCTTCCCAGCCGCTGCACAGGCATATGCAGAAGAAAGCCACATGACCTTTGCAGGCTGGACAACACAGGCAGCAACGGTTCTTGAACATCTCCGAAACGGCGGAACGGCTTCTGCCAACATCGCCGGACACTGGATTGCACTGGTGGACTATGATGTTACTACCGACCAGTATTTGATGTTGGATTCCTCTCAGATTTCCAGTCGGGCAGAGCACATTGACTGGACAGACCGGGAAAATGGTGTTGCATGGCTCTCCGAAGCGGTCTTGCTGGAAAACGGCAGAAACGGCTACTATGGCATCAACAACCGCTATTCTGCTCTTTATACGTTTGATGTCCCATACACCCTCGGCGATGTCAATCAAGATGATGTGATATCCGTAGAGGATGCCAGATTGGCATTACAATATTATGCAAGCACGGCGGCGAGCCTTGATTTCCGCCTGCATCCCCAGATTGTAACGCACAATGCTGGCATATCGGCGGCAGATATTGACGGGGACGGCGTGGTAACCGTACAGGATGCAGCTGCAATCTTATCTTACTACGCACAGCAAGCGTCCGGAGCGGAACCCTCTTGGGAACAAGTGCTCTGCGGATAAACAAATTTCTAATCTCTATGAATGAAAGAACCGATAAAGAAAATTTGCTCTTTATCGGTTTTTTGTTTCTTTCTCGAAAAATCCTTTTCAAATCCGAAAAAAGGTGCTATAATTAAAAAAGCATACTGACAAGGAGGGTTTCCCATGCTCTATACGTACCATCTCACAACGCCTGTCACGGGCTTCGTTTCCATCACGGCACAAGTCAAAGGGGCGGTGGCAGAAAGCGGTGTCCAGAGCGGCATTTGTGTGGTGTACTGTCCGCATACGACTGCGGGTATTACAATTAATGAAAACGCTGACCCAGACGTGCAGCGGGATTTGCTGCTTGCCTATGCAGAGGCGTTCCCTGACCGCAAAGCCTTTCGCCACGCTGAGGGCAACTCCGCCGCACACGCAAAGGCGGCTGCCATGGGCAGCAGTACCACGGTTATCATCGAACAGGGAAAGCTGCTGCTGGGCACGTGGCAGGGCATTTATTTTTGCGAGTTTGACGGCGTTCGCAACCGGACATTTTACGTCAAGATTCTCGCAGAGGCAGCAGAGAAAAACAGGAGGGAATCACAATGACATCAGACCTTGCAACCTTACAAACCATCATCCACCATGCCCACCGCCTTGTATTCTTTGGCGGTGCAGGCGTGTCCACCGAGAGCGGTATTCCCGACTTTCGCAGCCAAGATGGACTGTATCACCAAAAGTATGACGTGCCGCCAGAAACCATTCTCAGCCACTCGTATTTTGTCCGGCACACCGAGGCATTTTATCGCTTTTATCGGGACAAGATGATTTGCCTATCCGCAAAGCCCAACGCTGCCCACAAAAAGCTCGCCGAAATGGAGCAGAAAGGCATTCTGTCCGCCGTTGTCACACAAAACATTGACGGACTGCATCAAATGGCTGGCAGTAAAACGGTTTATGAATTGCACGGCAGTGTTCACCGCAACTACTGCGAACGCTGTCACGCCTGCTACGATGCGGAATGGATTTTGCAGACGGAGGGCGTTCCCCACTGTCCACACTGCGGCGGACTGGTGAAACCGGACGTGGTTCTCTATGAGGAATCCTTGCCGGAACAGACGGTAGAACAGGCAGTCCGTGCCATCGCTGCGGCAGACGTGCTTCTCATCGGCGGGACATCCCTGACCGTGTATCCAGCGTGCAGCCTGCTCCGGTATTTTAACGGGGAGCATCTGGTGGTGTTAAATCGGGATGCCACACAAATTGACGAGCAAGCAGAGCTTTGTATCCGCGAGAAAATCGGAGCAGTACTCTCCCAGATTGTGCTTCCATAATAGGGCATCCTTATTTCAATGGCGACAAAAGTGCCGGTCGGTGACACTCAAATACAGTCCTTACGCAGGGAGAAAAAAAGTAAAAATTTTCTCTCTATATATAAGGTTTGTAAACGACCGTCACCGACCGGCACTGACTGTCACGAAAAAAGGCAAAAAAGCCCGAAAAACTGGGCTATGACACTTTAAGACACTCAAATACAGTCCTTATGCAGGGAGAAAAAAAAGTAAAATTTTCTCTCTATATATAAGGTTTGTAAACGACCGTCTTAGAGTGTCAATCTTTCGATTCCATCCACGCCCCTGCGTAAGGGGCGACTAAAGACAATAAACTTACAAAAACAGAAGCGGTTAATTTCAATCCACACCCCCATAAGGGGGGCGACAAGCGGTGATTATTTGGTCAACAGTCGGACGGCAGTCGAAAACCCCACCGCAAAGGCGTGCTTCTGCCAGCCCTCACACAGCTGCAACAGGGCTTCCAGAGCTTCCCCGCTGACAGCTGTTGTGAGGGTATCCAACTGTTTGTGCAGGGCTTCCGGTTCAAACAAGTCCGGCTCTCGCCTGCATAGCCCCTCATACAGGGCTTCTAATTCTGGTTTCATGTCCCCCCCCCTTGACTTTTGCTGTGCCGTCTGCTATCATAGATTTAGCAGCGTTTCGGCGTTGTGTTGGGTTGTAAGTGCAGCAGTTTGGTAGCCGTGGCACTTACAACCTTATTTTTTCTCAAAATACTCCGAGCATATCAACCGCACCAAAGAGGCAAGCGAGATGTTTTTCTTGGATGCCTCTTTTTTTAGAGCCTCGTACAATGCAGACGGGATTTTGATATTTAACGCCTTGTCGTTCACGTTCTCACCTCCACTACAATTTTACTACAATTATTGTTGCGTGTCAACCGTCATCTTCCACAATCTTTCCTTTTTGTTTTTGTTGGTTTTGCCAGTACCGCACTTTAGAAATAATACAAGAGAGGAGGCTTTTCATGCCTATTTGGAATCCCTGGCACGGCTGCACAAAATATAGTGCTGGCTGCCAAAATTGCTATGTCTATCGCATCGATGCAACACATGGACACAACAGCACCACCGTGCAGAAAACAGCTGCCTTTGCTCTTCCGATGCAACGGACACGAGGCGGCACACTAAAATTACAGCCGACCGATGAACCCGTCTACACCTGTCTGAGTTCCGACTTTTTCTTGCCGGATGCCGACAACTGGCGACCGGATATCTGGGCAATGATTCGCTTTCGCTCGGACTTGCACTTTTTTATCATCACCAAACGCTTGTTACGTGTGGCTGCCTGCTTTCCGCCCGACTGGGGAACGGGATACCCCAATGTAACCATATGTTGCACAGCAGAGAATCAACAGACCGCCGATGAACGGCTGCCCGTTCTCCTACAACTGCCAATTGCAAAGAAAGAAATCATCTGCGAGCCACTTTTAACGCCCATACAGTTACAACCCTACCTACAGCCACAAATTTCCCGTGTCACGGTCGGCGGCGAATCCGGCGAGCAGGCAAGGCTCTGCCGCTGGGAATGGGTCACGTCCCTTGCGGCACAGTGTCGTGCTGCAAATGTTCCGTTTACATTTAAACAGACCGGAACGTTTTTTGAAAAAGGGGGACTTTGTTACAAGATTCCTCGCAGGCTGCAACAAATACAGGCAAAAAAAGCGATGCAATTTTTATAACAAAAATGCGGTACTGCTCCGGCTGGAACAGACCGCACTTTTTATATACTATTTCAATCCACGCCCCGTAGGGCGACAAGCGGTTGTAAGTGCGACAGTTTGGTAGACGTGGCACTTACAGCCTTATTTTTTGCCTTGGTACTGCTCGACAATCCAATTACGGATTGCTTTTGACCGTGTTATGCCCTGCTCTTTGCAAATCGCATCCAGCAGTGCAAGCGTAGTTTTGTCCATCCGCACACGCAAGATATAATCTTTTGGCTTGTCTGTTAGCTTTGTACCTTTTTTAATACCCATGTTTTTTCCTCCTTTATTTGTGGGTACAATCTAATTACACCGTAGCAACAAACAAAAGTCAACTATCATCTTGCACAATCTTTCCTTTTTGTTTTTGTTGCTTTCTCCAATACCGCACTTGGCAATAAATCGCAACCAGACACGTTCCCAACTCTGCCGCCGGATACGACACCCAAACGCCGTTCATGCCCCAGACTGCCGCAAACAAAAAGACCAGCGGCAACAGCAACACGCCACTCCGCAACAGTGAGATACAAAAAGACGCAGCCGGGCGTTCCACTGCTGCAAAAAAGGCAGAAGTTGCAATGTTGACCCCAACAGCAAAAAACGCCACAAAATAAATCCGTGTTCCGGTTTCTGCCATCGCCTGCAAGGCGGCATTCCCCGCACTGTTAAACAACCGGACAATCGGCTCGGTAAAGCCAAACAACACGCCATACAGCACCGCTGCAAAGCCCAGTGCGGTGCAAATCGTCATCCGCAGCAGCTTTTTCATTTCTGTTTGGTCGCCCTTACCATAGCTACGGCTCAATAGCGGCTGCACGCCCTGTGCGATGCCCGTACACAGACACGCTGCCACCAAGGCGATGTTGGCGATAATCCCATAGGCTGCCACGCCCGTATTCCCCACCTTTTTCAAAATGACAAAGTTAAAACAGAAAATGACAATCCCAGAGGCAACTTCTGTAATCCACTCCGCCCCGCCTAGCAGGAAAATCGGCTGGAACATCTGCCACCGCAACCGGCAGGGACGAACCCGAATTTGACAGGTTGGTTTCCGGAAATAGAAACTCTGAATGGTAATGCCGATGAGCGGTGCACAGGCGGTTGCCAAGACTGCCCCCAGCATGCCCATTCCCAACGGGAAGATAAACAGATAGTCCAATACAATGTTGCCCAGCGTGCCCAGCATCGTTCCCAGCATTGCCCGATTCGGTGCACCGTCATTCCGGACAAACGCTGCAAACAACTGATTACACAGGAATAGCGGTGCAAAACAGTACAACGTCCGCAGGTATACCACCATCTTATCATGGGTCGCTGCATCGCTCCCCAGCCAGCGGCAAATCGGGTCAGCACCCAAAAGCCCAATCAGCATGAAAACCACACTTGCTACTCCGGCAAGCAACAGGGCATGGAAAAAGATTTGGCTGCCGGCTTCCTGTTCGCCTCTTGCCTTGTGAATGGCATACTTCGTTGCTCCGCCGACACCAATCATCAAGCCCGTGGCATTCATGATATTAAACAGGGGCAAGACCAGATTCAAGGCGGTCAGCCCGTCTTCTCCAATGCCATTCGCAACAAAGAACGTATCCGCTAAAATATAGCAGGACGTTCCCAGCATCGCCAGCATATTCAAACTGACATAGTGCAGAAAAGCAGACAGGGTGGATGGTGGTCGAATGGTTTTTGTCATAGCAATTTCTTCCTTTCTCCATTTCTTTCTTTCAATCCACTCCCCCGTAAAGAGGGAGACTATCGTTGGCAGGGTCAACTTTCAACAATATAACACAGCTACTTTGAAAAGTCAAGCGGTTCTGTTCCGCAAAAAATCCATGTTTTCCTATTGACATTTGCTTCCGAACGTGATATAATAACATGAAATTGAAAATCAATTTCAAATTCGATTTTGATTGGACTGACAACCAATAGGGGGAATCCTCATGAAATGGAAACGCTTTTTCAGCTGCCTGCTCTGCGGGGTGCTGTTGCTCTGCGGCTGTACGCCAGCCGCAAACTCTGCAACGACTTCCCATCAACTGGAACTCGTTACAACACTTTTTTGTTACTATGACTTCGCCCGTGCCATCCTGAAAGACACGGACACCATTCACCTTCGCTTGCTGCTCTCCCCCGGCATGGAGAGCCATTCTTTTGAGCCTGCTCCGTCCGATATTCTCGCCATTCAGAACGCCGACCTCTTTCTCTATAACGGCGGACACATGGAAGAATGGGTGTCGCAGGTGCTCGATTCCGATGAACAATCCCACCCAGACCGCATTGTCCGTTGCATGATGGACTATGCTCCGCTACTGGAAGAAGTGGAATTAGAGGGCAGCGAATCGGAACACGACCACGACCACGAGCATGACCATGACGACCATGACGACCATGACGACCATGACGACCACGACCATGACCACGAGGGCGAAAGTGAAGTGGAATATGACGAACACATCTGGACTTCTCCGGTGATTGCAAAAGATTTGCTCTATGTCACTAGAGATGCCATCATTCAAGCAGACCCTGCCAACGCTGCCACCTATCAGAAAAATGCGGATGCCTATGCGGCTCAGCTGGATGCCCTCAACGAATCCTTTACCGATTATTTCGCCGAACCGGAACACCGCACGCTGTTATTTGCAGACAAATTTCCGCTGCAATATTTCGCCAACACCTATGGGTTACACTGTTACGCTGCCTTTTCGGGTTGCAGTTCCGACACCGAACCCAGCATTGCAACCATCTCGAATCTCATGCATCTGGTCGAATCTGACCACCTCTCGAAAGTCTATTACTTGGAAGTCAGCAGTCCGGCGGTTGCAAATGTCATCGGCGAACAGACCGGAGCAACCCCAACCGTTTTCCAATCTTGCCACACGCTTACACAGACCGACTTCGACAACGGGGAAACCTATGTCAGCCTGATGCAGCGAAATTTAAAGGCGTTGGAATCACAATAAGCCCACCAGAAAGGATTTTTTATGGCTACTTCTGCACTGCAATTCTCCCATGTCACTTTGGGATATGAAAACATTATCACAACCTCTGACCTCAACCTCACGATTCCGCAGGGTGATTATCTCTGTATCATCGGGGAAAACGGCTCTGGAAAAAGCACATTCGTGAAGAACCTGCTCGGACTGCTGAAACCCCTCAGCGGAGAAATCGCTTTAACGGGCGACTGGAAACGCAGCGACATCGGTTATTTGCCGCAGCAAACGCCAGCACAACGGGACTTCCCTGCCAGCGTGCGGGAAATTGTCCGCTCCGGCTTCCTGAACCAGATGAAACACCGCCCGTTTTATACTGCCGCAGAAAAAAACGCTGCCCAACAGGCAATGGAAAAACTCGGCATTCTGCCGCTGCAAAACCGCTGCTATCGGGAACTCTCCGGCGGTCAGCAACAGCGTGTCCTACTGGCACGGGCACTCTGTGCGGCTCAAAAGCTGTTGATTCTGGATGAACCAACCACCGGATTAGACCCAGTCGCTTCCGAGGAACTCTATCAGGTCTTGCAACATCTCAACCGCACAGAATCCATCACCATTATCATGGTCACGCATGACGTGGAACGGGCAGTCTATTACGCCAAACACATCCTGCACCTTGGACAAAAAACATACACCTATGATACTGCCGAAGCTTACCGCCATTCCGCAGCATCCAGACAGGGAGGAAAATAATATGACATTTCTCATCGATATGCTTTCGTTTGCCTTTATCCGGCGTGCCTTGCTGGTCGGGATTTTCGTTTCCCTCTGTGCCGCCCTCTTGGGGGTGAGTCTGGTTCTGAAGCGATTCTCGATGATTGGCGATGGATTATCACACGTTTCTTTCGGGGCTTTGTCTGTAGCGTTGGCGTTCGGCTGGGCACCGCTCAAGTTCTCTATTCCGATTGTTGCGATTGCCGCCTTCTTCCTGCTCCGCATTACCGAACGGGCAAAGGTCAAGAGCGATGCAGCAATTGCGGTTGTTTCCGCCTCCTCGCTGGCAATCGGAATTATTGTCACCGCCCTGAAAACTGGCATCAACACCGATGTGGCAAGCTATATGTTCGGCAGCATTCTGGCGATGGAAAAAGAAGATGTCTGGGTCAGCCTGATTCTGTCCATTGTCGTGCTGGGGATGTTCGTGATTTGTTATCACCGGATTTTTGCAATTACCTTCGACGAAAACTTTGCACAGGCAACCGGCGTTTCGGTTTCATTCTATAATACGCTGATTGCCATTCTGACCGCCATCACGGTTGTGCTGGGCATGCGGATGATGGGAGCATTGCTCATCAGCAGCCTGATTATCTTTCCGGCGTTGTCCTCCATGCGGCTGTTCAAGCGGTTCTCGCTGGTCATTCTCTGTGCAGCGATTTTATCGGTCGTTTGCTTCTGTGTCGGCATGGTCGGTTCGTATCAGTTCGATACCCCTGTTGGAGCAAGCGTGGTTGTCGCAAATCTGGCAGCATTCCTGCTGTTTTGCCTCATTCAGAAGATTCGGGAACAGGTCAAAAAACATTCCATTCAAGCCCAACCGAAACAATAACTCCCTTTTCCTTTTCATGCAGCCTTTTGACCGCCTGTAACGATTTGTTACGGGTGGTCTTTTGTTTTTTTACAGATTCTTGTCACAAATGCCCGTGCTGATTTGTTATCCTGAATAGGACGTCCAAAAAACCACAAAGGGGGAATTTCATGGTGAAGTCCGCAAAACAAAAAGAAAAACTCCATCAGCTCTATGCCCTGTATGAACAGCCACTCTATCGCATTGCCTACGCCATCCTGCACCAGACCGAACAGGCAGAAGATGCCGTATCCGATGCGTTCCTGAAAATCATCCCGCATCTTGACCAAATCGAATCACCAGACAGCCCCAAAACCAAAGCATTTCTGATTCAGGTGATTCGCAACACTGCCATCAATCAATATCGAAAAAATGCCAAAGATGCAGAACGGCTGACCAATATTGACGACAGCACCTTACAAGTGCCCAGTCCCCACAACGAAATCGAACAGTTTCTCCAACGAACCGAACAACAGGAACAGCTTGCACAGCTATTACAAGGGCTTTCGGAAACCGACCGCACCATTCTATTCCTGCGGTGCGAACAGGAACAATCGTTTCGGGAAATCGCCGAGCGGCTCTCCATGAAAGAGGCAACGGTACGAAAGCGGTTTGAACGTGCCCGAAAAGCCATCCAAAAACAAGAGGAAAGGGGAATCTCCTATGTCAAAAAATGTTCCATCCAACCATGAACCACCAATTTCACCAGCAGACTGGGAGGCTATCGTTGCCGCTGCCTTTTCCCCCGATGCAGAACCCCACGTCTTTTCCGACCGTTATCAGAAACAGAAACAAAAACAGGAGGAATTTCTTATGCCGAAAAAATCGATTCATGCGAAAAAAACCATTGTCATTGCTGCGATTCTTGCAGCCGCTGTTGTTGCCATTCCAACTTCTGCTTATGCCGTCAACCGCATTTATCAGGCATCCATCCAATCCACGGGCAGCTATCAAAAAGACGTTGTGATTGATGCCGGAGATAGCACCCTTGACACCCGTACACAATCCCTGCAAGTGGGCTGGATGCCGGACGGTATGACCCTTGACAAAAATTCCGGAAAGTATCACGACGACCAAAACCGTGGCGTTACGATGCTGTTCTGGAAGATGCAGGACGGGGATTTCTTACAGACGGTCAACCGTGGCATTGTGCATTCTGAAACCGAAACCATCAACGGCAATCAGGTCTTTTTCCTGCAACGGGATTCCGCAAATCTTCCGGACGGACAGATGGACTACCGCAACATTGTCTGGGTTGCTTTCTCAAATACACCCTATGCAGCACAGTTCTATGCGACAGACGACCTCACCAAAGAAGAGTTGACACAGATTGCAGAACATCTCTCCCTAAGCCCAGCCGAACAGGAAACGGCAAGCCTCTGGCAGCCGGAAGAATCTCTCATCGAATCCTCTGGAGATGCCCCTGCAACGGCTTGCGATGTCAGCAAGCTTTCGTATGTCAACATCGGCGACACCTTGACCACAGAGGAAACGGTTTCTCTGAAACTGGATGCTCTTTCCACACAAAATACCTTTGCTGGCATTTCCACCGATGGCATCGGGCAGGACTGCGATTACAGCAGCTATCAGAATGCAGATGGTACGATTGCAGACAATACCCGTACATGGTATCGTTCCGGCGATGGGGTCAACACGCTGGATGAAGCCATCAAAACCGAAACCATTCCACAAACCATTCTGACCTTCCAGCTCACCTACACCAACAACGGTACAGAAGCGGTTGAAACTTGCGTTTGTCCGCAGTTGTTCCGGATGCAGGCAGACGGCACATTCCCAGCATACACAGCAGAAGCCGAAGGGGAATACTCTGTGGACAGCTGCGACTTGAACATAACAGGCGAGTTTTTCTCGTTCGCCTCGTCCGGCAGCCACAGCAAAAATAACGTGCTGTTACAGCCCGGCGAAACCCAGACTGTTACGGTTGCCTTTCTGGTCGATGCCGACCAGCTGGACGAACTGTATCTCGTACCTGCTCCGCACGGCTATGAATTGTCTGAAGAAGTCACACAATCTCCGATTCTGCAAGTGGCTTCGGCTCTGAATCGCTAAATCTCTCTTTGACAGGAAATCAGAAAACCAGCACCCGTTCGCCTGAAATGGGTGCTGGTTTGTTCTATGTTTCTATATCCATTGTTCGATGAGGGATACAAGCAATGCCGTTCCTGAGGCTGCCAGAGCCACCACAATCAACGGCAGCCCGTTCCATGCCAACACGACTGCAATCACCGTTGCAGCGATTGCAGAGGGGAAATCTCCTGTTGCATAAAACACCGCCGGAATTGTCATCGCACTCAAGATGGCATACGGGATATAATACAAGAAATCCTGCAAAAAGCGGGACTGTATTTTCTTCCGGAAAATCGTCATCGGCAGCATCCGAATCAAATAGGTGACCACTGCCATGACCAAGATGGAACAGACAATTCTCATACCGCTACCCCCTGTTCTTCTTTTCTCGGAAAGAGCCATGCACAAAGTGCCGCTGTCAAGACTCCACAGAGAATAATCGCAAAACCGCTGGAGATAAACGGCAGGCAATACTTGCAAATCATGCTGCATCCTGCTGCAACCAGTACCGCAAAGGTAACGCTTTTCTGCTTTCGCATCGGCGGAATGAATATCGCAAAAAACATGCCATATAAAGCAATCCCCAAGGCATCTGTTATGATTTTCGGTAGAATCTCGCCGGCAGCTGCTCCCAAAAACGTCCCCAAACTCCAGCCGATAAACGGCAGTGATATCAGCCCGTACAAATACGGGGCGGAAATCTGTCCGTCCTGCGAAACCGCAACCGCAAAGATTTCATCTGTAATCCCGAATGCGGTCAGAAAGCGGTGTATCATATGCTGAAACGTCTGGTCTAACTTCTGCGACAGGGAAAGCCCCATCAAGGCATATCGCAAGTTGATGCAAAACTGTGTGAGAGCAAGTTCTAAGTAAGAACCGCCGGCTGCAATGACGCCTATTCCGGCAGCCTGTCCGGCTGAGGTGACATTCGTCATGGAAATCGCAACGGCTGCGGAAACGGAAAGCCCTGCTTTTACCGCTAAAATCCCAATGCTGAACGAAACAGAGAGATACCCCAAAGCAATCGGAATTCCCTGCCGCACCCCTTTCCAAAATGCTTGTTTGTGCTGTGCTGTCATGATGTTATCCTTCGTCCTTTCATTTGATGTGCATGTAGCAGTATAGCATATTTTCGGAAATTTTGCAATTTCTTTTTCCAAACAACCCGACAAAAAAGAAAGCATATTTCACAGATAGCATCATTTTTCATAAAACAAGCCAACTACCTTGTAAAAAAACCAACAAAATTTACAGCTATAGGCTTGACATCCTTTCCTGCATCTTTTATAATAATAGTAACCATACGAATGTGGGCGAATTTTGTTATGAGAACTACTTTTTGGAAAGGAGTCTTTTGATGAAGACCAATCATTGGAAACGTACAATTGCCGGACTGCTGGCAATGTCAACTTTATTCTCACTTTCTTTCACAGCTGTTTCTGCGGAAGAAACTACAGCAGAAACCACTGCTGTTGCAACCACAGCCACCACTGCAACCACGGTTGTTGAAATTCCGGAAACAGATATGCCAACCTTATCGGTTACAGAAGAAGAAGCTACTGCCTTTAAAGTTACCCCGCTGACCATCAAGGTGGACGGAGAATCTGTCAAGGGCTTATCCGTTTCCAGCTACAAGGGCACAGATACCGACGTTGTCATTCCGGACACCCTGATTGACAAGAAGGGCAATGAACTGCCAGTATTCGGGATTGCAGATGGTGCATTCAGCGGAAAAGATACCATCACTTCCGTAAAAATGCCGGAAACCGTTACTACCATTGGAGCAAATGCTTTTTCTGGCTGCTCCAGCCTGACCAGTGTCAACATTCCGGATGCTGTTACCACTTTGGGGGCAAGTGCATTCTATGCCTGCACCAGCTTAGCTTCTATTCATATCCCGGAAAGTATCACCACCATTGATGCAGATACGTTCTGTTCCTGCACCAGCTTAACAGAAATTGAACTGCCATCTACCCTGATCCGTATCGGCAATGAAGCATTCTGCTCCTCCGGCTTGACCAGCATCACCATTCCGGAAGGTGTCACACAGGTTGGTAAAGAAGCCTTTGCTGGCTGCTCCAACTTGGTATCTGCTTCCATTCCGGGTTCTTTGGAAGTCGTTAGTGCTTCCACATTCCAGGAATGCTTCCGGCTGCAGTCTGTTACCTTTGCAGAAGGCACAAAGAAGATTCTGGATTCTGCATTCTACAGCTGCCCAGCTCTGGACAATGTGGTCTTACCGAGTACCGTTCGTTGGATTGGCAATTCTGCATTCGCTTATTCCGGTATCAGCAATATTTCTCTGCCGGAAGGCTTGATTGAACTTGCAAGCGGCAACTTCTCTCACTGTGCAAACCTCAAGAGCATTACCTTACCGTCTACCATGACTTGCATTAAGAGCGATGTGTTCTCGTATTCCGGTCTGGAATCCATCACCGTTCCGGATACCATTACACAAATCAGTTCCGGTGCATTTGCATTCTGCGAAAATCTGACCAGCGTTACCCTGCCAGACAGCCTGAGCGATGTCCGGAAACAGGCATTCTATAACTGTACATCCCTGACAGATATCAACATTCCAGCCAGCGTGACCCTGCTGGAAGCACAGACGTTCCAGAACTGCACCAGCCTGACCAATGTTACCCTGCCAGATGGCTTGGTTAAGATTGAAGACTATGTATTCTATAACACTGGTATTACCAGCATTACCATTCCGGATTCTGTGACCAGTCTCGGCATTTCTACATTCTCCAACTGTGCGAACCTGGAATCTGCAACGCTGGGCAGTGGTCTGACGAAAGTAGACAAGTGGCTGTTCCGGAACTGCTCTTCTTTGAAGGATGTGACACTGGGCGAAAACATCCAGAAGGTTGACAACTTTGCCTTTACAGAATGCGGTAACTTGGAAACGATTACCCTACCAGATTCCGTCACCAGCATCGGCATTTCTGCCTTTGAAAAGTGCCGTTCTCTGAATGATGTGAAACTGCCAGACGGCTTGACCACAGTCGACAAAAATGCATTTTTGGATTGCGACAAGCTGACAGATGTCACCATTCCGGATTCTGTCACCACCATCGGCAATCAGGCGTTCGGCTACCAGACCAACGATGACATGAGCACATCTAAAAAGGATGGCTTCCAGATTACTGGTAAAACCGGTTCTGCGGCTGCTGATTATGCAAACAATTCTGGCGTTTCGTTCAACGACCCAGATGCTCCGACAACGACAACGACAACGGATACAACCGACACAACCGATGTTTCCGGAGAAACCACCGAAACCACAACTGTTACAACCGATTCTGGTACGCCATCAGAAAACTTCTGCGGAGATACAACGATGGATGGTAAAGTTGACCTCTCTGACGCTGTTATGCTGAATAAATATCTGGCTGGAGTAGTCATCTTTACTGACCAGCAAATCATAAATGCAAACTGTGACCAGACAGATGGTACAGAAACGGTCGGTGAAAAAGATGCCACTGCTTTGATTCGGTTCGTTCTGAATGTAGAAGGTTATCAGGACTTGCCGCACATTGCAATTGATTAAACTTTAACTCAAATTCCATTCCATACACAAATACAAAAAGAGGACGGGCTCTCGTTGGAGTGCTCATCCTCTTTTTTTGTTCTGTTACTGTTTTGCTTCCGGAGCTTTTCCGTTGACGGAAAATACAGCAATTGGGTCTAACAAGTCGGAAAGCAAAATGCCTTCAATATTGGCACTGCTGCAAAATGCCAGCATAGACGGGTAACTATCATCGTTCAAGAAAAAGACGGTTTTTCCGTCTTCTTTCCGGACACCCACTTCATAGGCTGCATCCTGATAGAAAAAGTAAATCAAAATGCCATCCTGCCGATGCTGCCGCAAACAATCCAGCAATTCGCTGGCACGCCACATTTGTGGTTCTGTGGAAAGTCCCATCTTCTCCCAAAATGGTTCCATATCAACACCTCTTTTCTAGTTTCTATTATACCATAATCTCGCTTTTATTGCAACTCCTGTTATATCAACTTTGCGGATTTTCCAATAGACACTTGTATCCAGCTTTTGCAGTAAGCGGCAATCGGAGCGATGTCATACAAGGGCTGTACCTGCAAGACTTGCCACTGTTTCACGGTGTCATAATCTAACGTATCCGACCGGCAGCCTGTCAAATAGACGGGGATTTGTCGGTCTACCGCTTTGGCTGCAAATGCTTGAAAACTTGCATCTGTGCAAATCGTTCCGGAATGATAGCAGGCATAAAAGATAGCTTGAATATAGTCTGGAATCTCTGGCAGCGAACCGCCAACGCCAGCCGTCAACTGCAACAATGGTGCAGGCTGCAACAAGTTCAACGGCTCTGAAAGCGGCAGCATTGGTTCACGGCTGGGAATGGTTCTATTCTGATGAAACTGTCCCAGCTTGTCATATGTTCCATAGACAGCATCCCGAAAACTATACAAGTTTCCGCTGCCGGGCAGCTGCTGCAACAGTTGAATGGCTTCGTGTATGGTCGGAATGTTGTCTGTATTGCAATGGCTGACAAAAACGCCCGTTGCCTGCTGTTCCTGCAAAAATCGCACTGCATAGGCAAAGTTCGTCCAGCCGTTCGCTTTGGGATTGGAAAGCGGTTCGTTGCTCGCCACCAATACCAACGGCGGGCAGTCTGTTCCCAACACATCCCCCAAAACAGCAGCGGTATACGCCAAGGTATCCGAACCATGCAGCAAAATCCATCCGTCACAAGCTTCTTTCCAAATCCGTTCTCGCACATGATTCACCAGCAAGGAAAGCGTTTCGCCAGTCATCTGCTCACTGAACAGGCGAAATGGTTCAGATGGAATGACGGTGATTCCATCTAAAATGCCTCGTTTTTTTGCCCCTTCCAGCAGGAAATAGGTGGACGAATCCGGCAGCTGTAAATAGCCATCTTCTGCAACCTGACAGCCAATCGTTCCGCCAGTAAAAATGACACCAAGTTTCATTTGCAATCCTCCTTCCAGAAAAAGAATGGCGTTGTTGTTTGTTTTCCATACATCGAATGATTGCCGTTACAAAGTCGGGCAATCGTGCAGACCACTGCAAAATAGGGGAAATACGAAAATCCAAATACTTCTGCTCCGATGCAAATCGGTGCAAGCAAGGTATTCGACGCACTTCCGAATACTGCCGCATAGCAAAGAGCCGCTGCCACAACAGACGGAATTCCCAGCAGTGGTGCGAGCACTGCTCCCAGACACGCCCCAATGGCAAACAATGGCGTTACTTCTCCGCCCTGAAAGCCGATGGCAAGCGTTAACACGGTAAATCCTAGTTTTCCCAGAAAGTCAAACCAATATACGGTATCGCCATTGCAGGAAAGAGTAATCAAATTTGTTCCTAGACCGGAATACCGCCCTTTTCCACAGAGATACAGCAGAATCGCCAGTCCTGCACCACAAATGGCAATGCGAAGCATCGGATTTGGCAACCATTTTGCAGCTGCTTGTTTCGCCTGTTTCAACAAAAATGTGAAAATGCCACCTGTCAATCCAGCTGCCACGCCCAAAATCAACATTGAAACGGAAATCGGGGAAACAACTGTTTCCGGCAATGTCACCTGAAATGTTTCCAAACCCAATGCAATCGAAACGAGATTAGCTGTGATGGCGGAAAGGGCTGCTGGCAACAATGCCTGATATTCCAACTTGCCAACGACCAGAACTTCCAGTGCAAAACAAACAGCGGCAAGCGGAGCGTGAAATAAGCCGCTGAATCCGGCTGCCATTCCGGAAATCGTAAGAATGCGAATCAAACTTTTTTGCCTCTGAAATAAAGGGATGTGGCTTCCTGTCCAATGAGCGACCGTTGCACCCAGCTGCACAGCAACGCCTTCTCGTCCGGCACTGCCGCCGCAGAGATGCGTCAGCCAAGTGCTGCCGATTAACAGTGGAATCAACCGCAATGGAATACGGTCTGCTTTTCCGGTTGCAGCATCAAAAATCAAGCCCATTCCCTGACTGCTCTCTTTTCCATACTTCTGATAAACCCAAACCATCAACGCACCTGCCAATGGCAAAAATGGCAGAAACCAGAGCAAATGAGCCGTACGAAGCGTTCCAATTTGCAGTAAAATCCTGCCGAACCCTGCCGTAATCACACCAGTAATTGCTCCAGTTAGGATTGCAAGCAGACAGAGCAACCCCATCCGCAGCAATTTTTTTTTGATTGCATGCATACAAACACATCCTTTTCCAATAATTTTATATAGAAAAATCGCCAACGTGCATGGCACACGTTGGCGACTTCAAGAGATATGGTGGGCCATCGGGGACTCGAACCCAGGACCATCCGGTTATGAGCCGGGAG
>ENA-OWRJ01001319-OWRJ01001319.1-human-gut-metagenome-genome-assembly--contig:-NODE-1319-length-26273-cov-9.677817_pt1 | contig 26273 bp, 18 predicted proteins | sample MGYA00248269_ERZ651897 | MGnify/ENA primary metagenome ERZ651897 (study PRJEB26924, sample SAMEA4378252) | human gut metagenome | biome: human gut; feature: human-associated habitat; material: faeces...
CCTTTCGATAACACATTCAGACAAATGAAATATAGAAAATATATGTCTGAGATTTTGATGTGGATTTACTATAGCAGAATAGAACAGCAATGTCAACATGAAAAATAAGAGCCAGAACACCTACCACATATGGTAACTGTTCCAACTCTCATATTTCATACTTTCAAACAAACTCCAAGTCTAACGCCTAGAAATTCCTCTGTAAATCTTCTCCGCTGTCATCGGCAGTTCTCTAATGATCACTCCTGTTGCATTTTGGATCGCATTGCTGATTGCCGGTGATGGTGTATTGATTACGATTTCTCCGATAGACTTCGCTCCGAACGGTCCTGTCGGTTCGTAGCTGCTCTCAAACTCAACACGGATTGTTCCGACATCGAGACGCGTCGGGATCTTATACTGCATCAGGGAATTGCTGAAGTTCTTTCCCTTCTCGCTATATACGATATCTTCATACAGTGCCATACCGATTCCCTGTGCGATTCCACCTTCTACCTGTACACGCGCAAGACTTGGGTTAATAACTGTTCCACAGTCTACGACTGCTACGTAATCGATCAGTTCGAGTACACCTGTCTCTTTGTCAATCTCGACTTCTGCCATACCAACCATGAATGGCGGTGGAGATACCGGTGAGGAAAATGCTTCACTTGCGGAGAGTGGTGCGTTGCTGAAGCACATTACGTTATTTCCGATCTGGCTTCTTGAGATCTGCTTTCCTGTTGCCAGCTCTGTTACATATTCTCCGTCGAAATCTACATCTTCCGGCTTACATCCGAGATACTCTGCTCCGCGTTCACAGATTTTCTTACGAAGGGACTCACAAGTCTTAACAACAGCCTGTCCTGTTACATAAGTTGTACTGGATGCATAAGAACCACAGTCATATGGAGAGATGTCTGTATCTACTCCGAATACAACAACCTCTTCTGGTTTACATTCAAGACACTCTGCTGCCATCTGGGCAAGGATTGTATCGCATCCTGTTCCCATATCAGTAGCTCCAATGATCAGACTGTAGAATCCGTCATCATTTACTTTGATTTCAACCGCACCTGTATCTACTGCTGAGATTCCGGATCCCTGCATGGACATTGCAACTCCGACACTGCGGACTTTTCCATTTCCCATATCACGATATGGATACTTTTCATCCCAGTTGATCATTTCTTTTGCTCTTGCAAGACATCTGTCGAGTGTACAGCTGTTTGTAACTTCGCCATAATAAGCCGGCATCTTATCGCCCTGACGTACCATATTCTTCTCACGAAGCACTGTCGGATCCATTCCAAGAACTTCTGCAAGTTCATTTACAGCTGATTCTACAGCGAACTGTCCCTGTGTTGCTCCGTATCCACGATAAGCTCCTGCTGACATTACATTTGTATAAACTACATCATATGTGAAGCGGAATGCTTCTGCCTTTCCATAAAGCGGAATAGATTTGTGACCGGAAAGACCTACTGTTGTCGGTCCGTGCTCACCAAATGCTCCCGTGTTGGAAAGTGTATAGAGATCAATTGCTTTGATATTTCCTTCTTTATCTGCTCCTAGACGTACATGAAGTTCCATCTCATGACGCGGTGAAGAAGCGATCAAAGACTCTTCTCGTGTATAAATGATCTTCGCCGGTTTTCCTGTCTTCCATGTAACAAGTGCCGGATAAACTTCTGCAACTACTGTCTGCTTCGCACCAAATCCTCCGCCGATTCTTGGCTTGATCACGCGTACTTTGCTCTTCGGGATATCAAGCGCATGCGCAAGGATTCTTCTTGCATGGAATGGAACCTGTGTAGATGCAACAACATTCAGTCTTCCATATGCATCTAAATATGTATAAGTACGGAATGTTTCCATCATCGCCTGTTGGTTTGCCTTTGTATGGTAAACACGATCGATCACGTGATCGCATTTTGCAAGAACTGCCTCTACGTCTCCATCCTCACTCACATCATGTGCACAGAGATTTCTCTTGTTGTCTGCTCCAACCGGACAGAGACTTCTCCAGTTGTCTTCCGGATGAACAAGGATCGGATTGTCCTTCGCTGTACGGAAATCAAGTACCGGTTCAAGAACCTCATACTGAATCTTAACAAGCTTCATTGCTTTCTTAACAGCTTCTTCAGATGTTCCAGCTACGATAGCAGCTGCATCTCCAACAAAACGCATTCTCTGGTCAAGGATCAGACGGTCATACGGACTTGGTTCCGGATATGTCTGACCAGCCATTGTAAATCTCTTATTCGGGCAATCTTTATATGTAAGAACACATTCGATTCCAGGTACTGCCTCGGCACGAGCTGTATTAATATCCTTGATTAATGCATGTGCATATGGACTTCTTACAACTTTAACGATCAGACAGTCTGACGGTGCAAGGTCATTCGTATAAACAGCTTTTCCTGTTACAAGTGCAGCCGCATCTTTCTTAACAACAGGACGGTTTACAATCTTCAGGGATTCTACATCTTCTCCTTTTTCCTGATTGCTGTGGACAAATTCCGGTTTCTCAGGAATCAGATTCTGAACTTTATCTATTCTTTCCATTCTTACTCCTCCCCGCCCATTTTCTTTACTGTAATATTAACTGCTGTATTTCTTACTTCCATATATTTCTGGATTGCACGAAGCTGTCCCATGTATCCTGTACAACGGCACAGATTACCTGCAAGATATTCTTTAATCTCTTCTATCGAAGGGTTCTTCAATTCACGGAACATTGCAAGTACGTTCATAATGAATCCCGGTGAACAGAATCCGCACTGTTCTGCACCTTCCTGTGCAAGAAATGAGCCGAATTCCGCAGCTTCTTTCTCTACACCCTCAAGTGTTGTCACTTCATGTCCGTCAATGCTTGCTGCAAGAACAGAACATGACAAACGGGATTTTCCGTCGATCCATACTGTACACAAACCACAGTTTGTTGTCTCGCATCCACATTTTACACTCTTACATCCAAGATCACGCAGAAGGTTCAAAAGGACTGTATCTGCTGCGATCTCTGTGCTTACTTTCTTTCCATTCAGAGTAAACTGTACTTCCATCCTATTTCTCCTCCGCATTATATTCATCTAAAATTGAGCGCATCTCTCTGCGAAGCAGAACCTCCGCAAGGTGCTGTCTGTACTCCGCACTTCCGCGCATATTGCTTCCATAAGTAAATTCTGCTGCCACACGTTTTGCATACTCTGTAAGCTGCTCATCTGTAGCATCTTTCGGGATCTCCCACTGCTTTTCAAGCAATGCCGCTTTCATCGGTCTTGCTCCTACCGAAAAGAACCAGGACTCCTGACCTCTGTAAATTCCTGTTACGACAGAACATGTCAGCACCGGGAAATCTGTCTTTGTCTGACGAATTGATTCGTAACGGAATTTTCTCTTGCTCTTTCTGACGATTACAGATACAAGAATATCCTTATCCGCTTTTCTGTTTACAAACTCAGAAAGTCGAACAGTTCCGCCATTATATAATTCCACAAATGTATCCAATGCCAGTAATGCAGTCAGCACATCAGAAAATCCGTATCTTCCATAGATACTGCCTCCAACTGTTGCCTGATTTCTAAACTGAACTCCAACAATATGACGAAGGCTTTCTGCAATTCCGTCCCCATAGAATTTTCTCAGCCCCTCATGCTCTTCCAGCTGGCGCAGTGTACACATTGCTCCAATGCGGAAGACATGGTCTGTCTCCTCAATCTCATTCAAACCAAGATCCGACATATCAATGATCGTCTTCACTCTCGCATTTCCTAATCTCATCCACATCATGCCGCCCATGATACGACTGTTTCTTGCCTGATTCAGCTCGTAAGCTTCCTCCAGTGTCTTAACTTTCACGTAATTACCGATTGTTAACACAGTAGGTCTCCTTCCTATCCACATACCTTTTTTCGAGGATCGCGGTTCTCATCCTCGCAATTCTCTCTTGTTATCTTATGTCGTTTCTTGCGATTGTTTTTCAAAAGACAAACATGCAAGCATAAAAAAAGTGCAAATGAAACAGCTTTGTCATTCACACATCTAGCGAATTAATGATATCATATATATAAGAAAAAAGTCAAAAAATCGGTTATACTTTATTATAATCAATTTTTATAAGGTGTACTTATAACCCGGGTACTATAAATAAGAAAGAAATCCAGAAACCATGTTGACATCATTGTACCCTCGGTGTTATTATTTGCTTAAACACGGAAACGTATAGTAACGTTAGATACATGATGTAATTTGGGGACGGCGCATCTTGCCGTTTCTTTTATGTTTATTTACAGTTTACGCTTTCTTGCATAGATGTATATTAAACAGTTACCGTTCATGGCTATTATGATTATCGTTCGCAGGGAACTTATGAACAGTAACCAATAACCTGCTATGACCAGTAATACTTTGTTTCACCATGTTTAAGGAGGATAAAAAGAATGGCAATTTTTAAAGGCGCAGGTGTAGCGATCGCTACTCCGATGAAAGAGAATCTTGAGGTCAATTATGACAAATTAGATGAGATGTTAGAGGAGCAGATCGCAGGCGGTACAGATGCGATCATCATCTGTGGAACAACAGGTGAATCTGCTACTATGACAGAAGAAGAACACGCTGCAACAATCCGTTTTGCAATTGAGCGTGTGAACCACCGTATCCCGGTTATCGCCGGAACTGGTTCTAATTGTACAAGAACAGCAATTCAGCTGTCCAAAGAAGCGCAGGAAGATGGAGCCGACGGACTTCTGCTCGTAACACCATATTATAATAAAGCAACACAGAACGGACTGATCGCTCATTACACAGCTATTTGTAATGAAGTAAATATTCCGGCTATTCTGTACAATGTACCAAGCCGTACAGGATGTGGACTTCAGCCACAGACAGTTGCAACACTTGTGAAAGATGTTGAGAATATCGTTGGTATTAAAGAAGCTTCTGGAAATATCAGCACAGTCGCACAGATTATGCATCTTTGTGATGGTAATGTAGATCTTTACTCAGGAAATGATGATCAGGTTGTACCACTTCTCGCACTTGGCGGAATCGGTGTTATCTCCGTTCTTTCCAACGTAGCTCCGACCTATGTACATGATATGTGCTATAAATTTTTCTCAGGAGATATCGCAGGTAGCCGCAAGATGCAGTTAGATGCACTTCCGCTGATTGACGCACTCTTCTGCGAGGTAAACCCAATCCCGGTTAAGGCTGCTCTTAACATGATGGGGAAAGAAGTCGGAACTCTTAGAGCTCCTCTGACAGAGATGGAAGATGCACATAAAGAAGTTCTGAAAAAAGCAATGATCGATCTTGGAATTCTGTAAGAGAATTTTTTCAACCTATAAAAAAACGATTCTACTTCTTAAAAATAAGACCATCGGCTGAACATAAAGCCGATGGTCTTATTTTTATTCACTTGTTAATACTCTCTTTCCGACATCAGTTCCTGGATCAAATTCAAGTTCGAATCCGAATGCTCCAGTTCTCTCGAATAACGATACACAATTTCTATCACATCTTTTATGCTCAATGCTTTTTCATTCATTTTCCATTGCGCCATCAGAAGTTCATGGATCAGAAGTGTACTGACAACAGCCATCTGAGCTTTTGCAAATGCTTCTCCATCATATACTGCACCGCAGAAGTAAGTACTGATGAAATATACCAGGAGCTGTTCATATTGTATTTCATACTCCGGCATTTCTTTCTGAAGCCAGGTATGAAACTCTCCTAGCATCTCCATATAGTGCTTTTCGCACAGATTATCATTTGCATTTCCATATAATAGTTTCTCCGCTTTTTTAAGATAAGACTCCCAATCGCCTCTTAAATGTTCCATCTGATACTGATTTTGGAACATTTTTCTAATATACGTCAGATGATCTGCTTCTGCAAAATCAGTTTCAACTTCGTGAATCCCTTCTTCTGTCCGATAATAATCAAATACATCATCCATAGAAAATATATCTTCTTCATCAATACATTCCTGCACATCACGTGCAATTTCCAGAATAAGTGCTGCCCGTAAATTCAGCTTTTTCTCTCTGTCTTGTAAAATATCAATCAACACTTCTCTGGCATCCACAAGCTTTGAATATAAAAATGGATCAAAGTCACCATATTCTTCTTCCTCGTCTGTTTCATAAGAAAGAAAATGCATCGGCTCTTTTTTGTTCATCAGGATTCGTGCCACTGCCGGGCAAGATACAGAAAGCGTCACTTCCCGCACATCTTCAAATTCTTCGATATGTCTGGGATATAATTTACAGGTTCTGCACAAACTTTCTTCTCCTAATGCAGTATACATATCACATAGATTCGATCTATTAAGAAACACACACCTTTTTTCTTTATCCTGTTTAAATGTTCCTTCCTCCCAGTTAATAGATTCTTTCAGATGCTCCGCAAATACACCTGTCTCATTTTTATACTTTTCCAGCGCGGCTTCATCCGCAACGATCTGCCATCCTGCACAACAAGTCTCCTCGCACTTTCCTGCAACACAACGAAATTCATGATAATAATCAGGTATTGTATACAACATTGATTTACTTTATCCATTCCCTTTCCACTTTAGTTATTTTTTAACTGACATCATTATAGCACGCACTTCCAGGCAGAACAACGATGTGATTCACACGGGAGTGAGCAGTAACGAAATTTTTCAATGTGAAATTTTCTTTATTTTTTTCTTGACATTCCGCACGCCATAGGGTATACTTAACAAGTCGCTTGAGTTAAGCGACAACTGAATAGGGGATTGGTCAAATGGTATGATAGGGGTCTCCAAAACCTTTGGTGGGAGTTCGATTCTCTCATCCCCTGTTCTTTAAAAACACCTGTTTAGGTGTTTTTTTATTTATAGTAATTTAAATTAAATTTTTATAGAGGAGAATATATATGAGAAAAACAAGTAACAGCGTGCTTTCGCAATATCGGGGTGCGTTAATGGGAATATCCATCATATTGATTATAGTTTTTCATTTTACGGAGGACTGTCATTATTATTCCTATCATTTTAGTGGCTGGATTTCCTTCTTTTGGAGATATATTTCATCATCAAGTGTGGATGCTTTTTTATTCTTTTCTGGTCTGGGGTTATACTATTCCATGAAAAAAAGATCAGATGTTAGAAGCTTTTACATAAGAAGATTAAAAAGAATTCTGATTCCTTATTGCATCGTAGCCGTACCCTCTTATATTTTACTGGATGTCTGTGTAGATAAAACAGGATGGGGAGAGGCCATAAAAGACTTCACATTTATCACATTTTTCAGTAATGGAGACAGGCTTTACTGGTATATTGGACTTATGCTGTTATGCTATCTGATTTATCCCTATATCTTTCAGATTGTGGATAGCGCACGAGACGCAATAGATGGAGAGATCCGGCTGATTTCCATGGTAAGTGCTATTACAGTATTAGCACTTGTAATTGCATTATATGAGAAAGATATGTTTGGAAATGTGAATATTGCTTTGCTTCGTCTGCCTGTTTTTATAGCGGGCTGTTTTTATGGCAGATCCAGTTATGAAAAAAGGGAAAGTTATTGGAAATGGTTGATTCTTTTTGCGTTATCCGGCTATTTGCTCACCATGCTTCCAAGTGGATCTCCTATTTTTGCAAGGTATGTGACCGGAATTTTTAATATCTCATGTTGTGCGGGAATTGCCTGGATCTTTTCCCAGTTATCTATGCGCCCGGTTATAAGAATACTGGAATGGTTTGGTGCTCATTCGCTGGAATTGTATCTGGTACATGTTACCATACGAAAATTTATGAAGGGAGCAGCATTTCATACATGCCATCTGCGTTACGAACTGGTGCTGGTATGCAGTTCCATTGTGATTGCATGGATACTTCAGATCCTTGTCCGGTATATAACAGATCATTTGCTTAAGGAAAAGAGGTAAGACATATGACCCTACAGCAGTTACATCAGGTAATTACGATTGCAGAAAGCCGTTCCATGAACGAAGCATCCCGAAAATTGTTTGTCTCACAGCCCAATCTGTCTGCGGTTGTGCGCGAACTGGAAGAAGAAGCAGGAATCACCATTTTTATCCGGTCCAACCGGGGAATCGTGCTTACACCAGAGGGAGAGGAATTTATCGGATATGCCAAGCAGGTCGTGGAGCAGTATCATTTACTGGAATCCCGTTATATTTCGTCTGCATCCAAAAAGAAATTTTCCGTGTCTATGCAGCATTATACCTTTGCGGTCAAGGCATTTGTGGAAGTGGTCAAGGCGGTGGGAATGGAAGAATATGAATTTGCCGTGCATGAGACACAGACGAATCAGGTAATCGAAAATGTGCGCAACATGAAAAGTGAGCTGGGGATTCTTTTCCTGAGCAAATTTAATGAAGCAGTACTCCAGAAACTTTTCAAGGAAAATGATGTGATTTTTGAAGAACTGTTTACCTGTGACACCTATGTATATCTGTGGAAAGGACATCCGCTGGCACAAAGGGATGTAATTTCTATGAAAGAACTGCAGGAATATCCATGTCTGGTGTTCGAACAGGGGAAAAATAATTCCTTTTATTTTGCCGAAGAGATGAAAAGTACCTATGAATATAAGAAGATGATCCATGCGGATGACCGGGCGACCATGCTGAATCTGATGGTTGGGCTGAATGGTTATACGCTCTGTTCCGGGATTATCTGTGAAGAATTAAACGGAAATGATTATGCGGCAGTGCCGCTGGCAGAGAGCGAAAAGATGCGGATTGGCTATATCCGGCACAAGGGGATAAAGGTCAGTCCGATCGGAGAATTATATGTGGATATTCTGAAAAAAAGTGGGAAACCACTTTGATAAAAATAGTTTTCATCAAAAAATGCTTGTTTTGGTGATTGGAAAGGCAATTTTTTGGAGAAATTGCATAAGATAGCAGGTATAAATATAAATACACGAAAAAAAACGGTAAGAATCTGATGGAAACGGTTGCGCGATTACCGTCATTATGCAGGAAAAACCGGAGAAATGCGAAGTTTGCATAACTTTGACAGATGAGAAAAAAAGTGGCATAATCTTTTCTAAACTTGGGGATGATAATAAAAGTATGTTGTTTAAAGGTAGAAAGAGGTGTTGGATTATGTATGAAACTGTTAAAGTAATTCGGTTATCAGATATGGATGAAGTTAAGGATTTTGTACGTGCAGCAGGTGGTTGTGATTTTGATATTGATGTAAAATGCGACAGAACATTCATTGATGCAAAGTCATTGCTTGGTATGATTGGACTTGGCGTAAAAAAGAATCTTCAGGTTTGCTACGGTGGAAAGAATGAAAATTTCGAAAACGTAGTTGCTAAATTTGCAGTGGCATAATACAATTATTATATCGTGACTATGGAACTTTAAGTCCCGCTCCGTATTCCGGAGCGGGGCTTTTTATTGTAAAATAATGGAACAAATAAAAACCCGCTTCATACAACAGGAAAATACCCGCGGGAGAAAGGAGGTGTACATGCAGGAATTACATATCTCTGTGAGAAATCTGGTAGAGTTTATTTTCCGGGCAGGAGATATCGATAATCGTGCCGGAAAGCTGGCGAGTGCAGAGGCCATGATGGAAGGCAGCCGTATCCACCGGAAAATTCAAAAAAGCATGGACACCTCCTACCAGGCGGAAGTACCGCTGAAAATTGAATGGAAAGCCAACGATTACGTACTGGTCGTGGAAGGACGTGCAGACGGAATCGCCTATGGAAAATTTCAGCCGGATCTGCCGGCTGCGACGGAGTCTGTGCTGCAACCGGAGATGGAGTTTGCGGCGGAAATCCCTCCGGAAGAAGAAATCAGCTTCATCGATGAGATCAAGGGTGTATATAGAAACGTTGCGGCAATGGAACAGCCGGTCTACGTGCATAAAGCCCAGGCAATGTGCTATGCGTATATCTATGCGAAACAGAACCGTCTGGAGCGGATCGGCGTGCAGATGACCTACTGCAATCTGGATACCGAGGAAATCCGGTATTTCCGGGAGATTTATACATTTGAGACGCTGACCGTGTGGTTTACGCATCTGATCGAAGATTACCGGAAATGGGCAGACTGGCAGATCGCATGGAAAAAACAGCGGCAGGAGAGTATTCATACACTCGAGTTTCCATTTCCCTACCGGCAGGGACAAAAGAAGCTGGTTGCCGATGTTTACCGCACCATTCTGCGGGGAAAGAATCTGTTTATCGAGGCACCGACCGGTGTGGGCAAAACAATTTCCACAATCTTTCCGGCGGTAAAAGCAGTGGGAGAAGGGCTGGCAGACCGGATCTTTTATCTCACGGCAAAGACCATCACAGCAACTGTGGCAAAAGAAACGTTCGCACTGCTGGAAGAACAGGGCTATCGTGCCAAAGTGATCCAGATTACAGCAAAAGAAAAACTCTGCCTGTGTGAGGAGATGGACTGCAACCCGGTAAACTGTCCATATGCAAAGGGACATTTTGACCGGGTGAACGATGCGGTGTTTGATCTCTTGCAGAAATCCAACCTGTTTACCAGAGAGGAAGTTTTAGCGCAGGCGAAAGAATATCAGGTGTGCCCGTTTGAGATGAGTCTGGATGTGGCAACCTGGGCGGACAATATTGTCTGTGATTACAATTACGTATTCGATCCGAATGTATATCTGAAACGCTTTTTTCAGGAGGGGATAAAGGGAGACTATCTGTTCCTGGTGGATGAGGCACATAACCTCGTGGATCGCAGCAGGGAGATGTACAGTGCCGATCTGTACAAAGAAGACGTGCTTGCAGTGAAGCGGATCATGAAAGCGCACAGCCGTACGATCTGCCGTATCCTGGACAAATGCAACAAAGCCATGCTGGAAATGAAACGTGAGTGTGAGCACTACCAGATTCTGGACAGTGTGGGAACGTTGACCTTCCACCTTATGCGGCTGGCCTCCCAGATGGATGAATTTTTGGAAAAACCGCGGGAATTTCCGGAGAAGAAAACGGTGCTGGATTTTTACTTTGCGCTACGCAATTTCCTGAATATCTATGATCTGGTGGATGACCACTATGTGATCTACAGCCAGATGACGGAGGAAGGCCAGTTCCGGATCCGGCTCTTTTGCGTAGATCCGTCGGTCAATCTGCAGAAATGCATCGATAAAAGCAATTCCACGATCTTTTTCTCCGCAACGCTCCTGCCGATCGGATACTACAAGCGGCTACTTTCCACGGACGAGGATAACTATGCCATTTATGCGCAGAGTACGTTTGCCCAGACACAGAGACTTCTCGCATTTGGCCGGGATGTGAGCACAAAATATACGCGGAGGAACAGAAAAGAATACGAAAAAATCGCGGACTATATCGGTGCAGTCACAGAAGCACAGCAGGGAAATTACATGGTGTTTTTCCCGTCTTACCGGCTGATGCAGGATGTATATGAGGTCTTTGCCGGGAAGGCGACCGATTCGTGCGAGATTCTGATGCAGCATAGTAATATGAAAGAACACGAAAGAGAAGCGTTTTTGGAAGAATTTGAAAAAGAGCGCCAGGGGACACTCGTTGCGTTCTGTGTGATGGGTGGAATTTTCGGGGAAGGCATTGATCTGAAAAACGACCGGCTGATCGGTGCCATCATCGTGGGAACTGGACTTCCGCAGGTCAGCGATGAACGTGAAATTTTAAAGAATTATTATGATGAGCGGGGATTGTCCGGATTTGACTATGCGTTCCGCTATCCGGGAATGAACAAAGTCCTGCAGGCAGCAGGGCGCGTGATCCGGACCAGCGAGGACCGCGGCGTGATCCTTCTGCTGGATGAACGTTTCCTGCAGCGCGAATACGGAGCGCTTTTTCCGAGAGAATGGGAAAAGAGAAGCGTCTGTGGTCTGCCGCAGCTGCGGGAAGAAGTGAGCCGGTTCTGGTCAGACGTCCGGGAGGAGCTTTAAAAACTCTTCGGTGGAGGCAGAAACCGGAAGGGTAGGGTTTAACGAAGCCACCAGCTGCCGCTGCGGGATCGTTTCCTGCGTGCGGACGAGGAAGAGATCCTCCGGCTTGTGTTTCAGACAAAAATCCGGGATAAAAGCAATTCCAAGACCGATGCGGGCCATGTCAATGAGCAGATCGTTGCTGCTGAGCTCTACCTGAGGCAGCAGTTCCAGCTGATGCTGCAGGAAAATGTGGTGCAGAAATTCACTTGTCGTGCTCTTGCGGTCTAACATCATGAGCGGATAGGTGCCAAGCTCCGAGAAAGGAACGATGCGGTCCGCCAGATCAAAATATGCCGGATTGGCGACGAATACATCCGAGAAAGAGCCAACCGTTTTCTGAATATAGGAAGGATTCAGATGCGGGTTTGGAAAATTTGTGATAATCAGATCTACCCGGCGCTGCTCTAACAGGTCTACACAGCCCATCGAGCTGGCATTGGTGATTTTAATCGGAACATCCGGGAATTTCCGATGGAATTTCTGCAGATACGGCAGAAGAAAATAGCGGCAGATCGTGTCGCTGGCACCGATATGCAGCTGTCCTAAACCAAGAGAGCCGGATTCTAAAAGCTGGCTTTCGCCGCGTGAGATCAGATTCATGGCAGGTTCCACATGTTTCAGAAGCAGAGCACCGGCAGGAGTCAGCTGCACTTTTTTTGTGCTGCGGATAAAAAGCGGCTGTCCCAGCTTGCGCTCTAATGTTTTGATAGACTGGCTTACCGCTGACTGGGAGATAAACAGCTTCTTACTTGCATCCGAAAATGAGAGAGAGCTTGCAACATAATAGAAAACCTTGTATAATTCATAATTGATATCCATCGATCATATCCTCAGTAGTATAGTATAGTATAGTATAGGATATATTATATACCTTTCACAAAGGAGAGAAAAGGAGATTATCATGAAAAAGGGAATTTTGAAAACCTTATGCGGATTGATGGCGGCACTCATGCTGCTTGTGTTCGCAGGAACACCCGTTACAACTCAGGCAGCAAAACTGCCATATTACATTAAAATCAATCGTCAGAAGAACTGTGTGACCGTATATGCACTTGATTCCAAAGGCAAATATACCAAACCGGTCAAAGCATTTGCCTGCTCTGTCGGTGTCAACAATGCTACCCCGACAGGAACATTTTCGATTCCGGCAAAATACCGCTGGCATACACTTATGGGCGGTGTGTACGGACAGTATTGCAGCCGTATTCACGGTGGTGTGCTGTTCCACTCTGTTTTTTACAGTGCACAGGACCCGAGCAGGCTGGCATACAATTCTTATAACCGTCTGGGACAGACGGCATCCCACGGATGTGTCCGTCTGAATGTGGAAGATGCCAAGTGGATCTATGACAACTGCCCGGTAGGAACCAAAGTAACCATCTATGACAGCAAAGATCCGGGACCATTGGGCAAGCCTACCCCGATCCGTATTGATGTAAACAGTCCGTACCGCGGATGGGATCCGACCGATCCGGATCCGAGAAATCCATGGCTGAAACTTCGCCCGACGATTAAGGGAATCAAGAATAAAACCATCGAGAGAACAAACAGCAAAGTAGATCTGAAAAAGGGTGTGAAAGCTACCGATTACAGAGGTAAGACACTTAAATTTACCGTTTCCGGAAAAGTCAATGCGGCAAAGACCGGAAAATATAAGATTACATACACCGCAAAAGATGCCAAAGGAAACAAGACCCAAAAGAGCATCATAATTACCGTAAAAGATACGAAAGCACCATCCATCAGCCTGAAGCGAAAGACACTGACCTACAATAAAGCCGTTTCCAAAGAAAAACTGGTTTCTGCAATTAAGGCAGATGTAGTGGCAAAAGATCTGGGCAAAAAACTTGCGTCAAAATATGTTTTCGTGGATGCCAGAGAAGCACATAAGGCAGTTACCGCTATGGAAAGAGGAACCTATGGAACTTATAGCGTGACCGTATATGTCAAAGATGCGGCAGGAAATAAATCCAGAAAGCTGAAAGTAAAGATTAATTTTGTAAATCCAAACCCGGGTACCGATCAGCCGGATCAGCCGGAACCGGACACTCCGGGCGTTGTAACGGACAGTGCAATTACCGTACAGTAATTTCATAAGAACAGGTAATAGATATCGTAAGCGATATTAATTTTACTTAATTGTCAACCCATGATACAATAACATAAAGATCAATAGAATGCCCCCAAATGCAGGGGGCATTCCGTTTCGCAAAAGAAGGAGGTAAATCCAATGGGCAATGTACGTCGTGTGTACGTAGAAAAGAAACCGGATTTTGCCGTAAAGGCAAAAGAATTAAAACATGAGGTAAAGCATTATCTCGGAATCGCTGCAGATCAGGTGCGTGTTCTGATCCGTTATGATGTGGAAAATGTATCGGATGCCACTTACCAGAAGGCATTGCAGACGGTATTTTCCGAGCCACCAGTGGATGATATTTATGAGGAGAACTTTGACGCAGAAGGCGGAAACGTATTTTCCGTAGAATTCCTGCCGGGACAGTTCGACCAGAGAGCGGATTCCGCAGAGCAGTGCGTGAAGCTTTTAAATGAGGATGAGGAGCCGATCATCCGCAGCGCGACGACCTATGTGATCAAGGGTGACATCACAGAGGATGAGTTAGAGGCGATCAAAAAGTATTGTATCAATCCGGTAGATTCCCGTGAGACCGGTATGGACAAGCCGGATACCCTCGTACAGAATTTCGATGAGCCGGCAGACGTGGCAGTTTTCGATGGATTTATCGACATGGCAGAAGCACACTTAAAGGAACTGTACAGCTCCTTAAATCTTGCCATGACCTTTAAGGATTTCTTACATATCCAGAATTACTTCAAAAATACCGAGAAGCGGAATCCGTCCGTGACAGAGATCCGCGTGCTTGATACTTACTGGAGTGACCATTGCCGTCATACCACCTTCTCGACAGAACTGAAAAGTGTGAAGTTTGATGAAGGATTTTACCAGGCACCAATCAAAAAGACTTATGAAGAATATCTTGATACCCACAAGAAACTGTATGCGGGACGCGATGACAAGTTTGTCTGCCTGATGGATCTGGCACTGCTTGCCATGAAACGTCTGAAAAAAGAAGGAAAACTTGCAGATCAGGAAGAATCTGACGAGATCAATGCATGTTCCATCGTGGTACCGGTGGAAGTAGATGGAAAGACAGAGGAGTGGCTTGTAAACTTTAAGAATGAGACACATAACCATCCGACCGAGATTGAGCCGTTCGGTGGAGCTGCTACCTGTCTGGGTGGAGCCATCCGTGATCCGCTTTCCGGAAGAACTTATGTCTACCAGGCAATGCGTGTGACCGGAGCAGCAGATCCTACAGTATCTGTAAAAGATACCATCGAGGGCAAGCTGCCACAGAAGAAGATCGTGCGTGAGGCTGCCAGAGGTTATAGCTCCTATGGAAACCAGATCGGATTGGCAACCGGATATGTCAAAGAGGTTTACCATCCGGATTATGTGGCAAAACGTATGGAGATCGGAGCTGTCATGGGTGCTGCACCGCGACGTGCCGTACAGCGACTGACTTCTGATCCGGGAGATAAGATTATCCTTCTGGGCGGACGTACCGGACGTGACGGTATCGGTGGAGCGACCGGTTCTTCCAAGGCACATAACACACAGTCTACGTCTGTATGTGGTGCCGAGGTACAGAAAGGTAATGCACCGACTGAGCGTAAACTGCAGCGCCTGTTCCGCAGAGAAGAAGTCAGCCATATTATCAAAAAATGTAACGATTTCGGTGCCGGCGGTGTATCGGTAGCCATCGGTGAGCTTGCAGACGGACTGCGCGTGAATCTGGATAAAGTACCGAAGAAATATGCTGGTCTGGATGGAACGGAGATTGCAATCTCCGAGTCTCAGGAGCGTATGGCAGTGGTTGTCGCTCCGCAGGATGTCGAGCAGTTCCTTGCTTATGCAAAAGAAGAAAACCTTGAAGCAACCGAGGTGGCAGTTGTTACCGAGGAGCCGAGACTGATCTTAGAGTGGAGAGGAAAAGACATTGTCAATATTTCCCGTGCATTCCTCGATACCAACGGTGCGCATCAGGAAGCAGATGTCGAAGTCGAGATGCCAAAAGAGGAAGACAACTTCTTTAAAAAGATCGAACTTCCGAAAGTTGCAGATGCATTACAGAAAAACGACAACAAATCAGCATGGCTTGCCATGCTTGCGGATCTTAATGTATGTTCCCAGAAGGGACTTGTCGAGATGTTTGACGGTTCCATCGGTGCGGGAAGTGTCTACATGCCATACGGCGGCCGCTATCAGCTGACCGAGACACAGAGCATGGTTGCCAAACTTCCGGTTCTGAAAGGAAAATGCGATACCGTAACCATGATGTCCTACGGATTTGATCCGTACTTATCCTCCTGGAGTCCATACCACGGATCGGTATATGCCGTACTGGAATCCCTTTCCCGTATCGTGACCGCCGGTGGTGACTACAGGAAAGTACGCTTCACCTTCCAGGAGTATTTCCGCAGAATGAGTGAAGATCCAAAGAGATGGAGTCAGCCGTTTGCAGCACTGCTCGGTGCATTTGATGCACAGATCGGTTTTGGCCTGCCGTCCATCGGTGGAAAAGATTCCATGTCCGGAACCTTTAACGATATTGACGTGCCGCCGACACTCGTTTCTTTCGCAGTCGATGTGGCAAGAGAAAAAGACGTGATCACACCGGAACTGAAAGAAGCAGGAGATAAGCTGGTACTCTTTACGATCGAAAAGAACGCGTATGATCTGCCGGTATATGAACAGGTGATGAAACTGTATGATAAGATCCATGAACTGATTGGCAGGGGCGCAATCCGCAGTGCCTACGCACTGGACGGAAAAGGTCTGGCAGCAGCAGTCAGCAAGATGGCATTTGGTAACAAATTAGGTGTCACCATTGCAGAGGATGTCACAGCAGAAACATTATTTGCACCGGGATTTGGTAATATCGTTGCAGAAGTAAAAGAGGAGTTTCTTCCTATTATAAAAGAAGCATCCGGAGTTGTTGTCGGTGAAGTGAACGATGCACAGAAATTTGTATACAAAGAAATGTCACTTTCCATGGAGGAAGCAATTGCAGCCTGGGCCGGAACACTCGAAAGAGTCTTCCCAACCCGCGCAACCGAGGGCAAGGAAAAAGTGCAGAGTGATGTATATGATACCAAGAATATCTATGTATGCAAGAACAAAGTCGCAAAGCCGACCGTATTCATTCCGGTATTCCCTGGAACAAACTGTGAGTATGACAGTGCGAAAGCCTTTGAGCGTGCAGGTGCAAACACCATTGTAAAGGTATTCAAAAACCTGAGTGCAGCAGATATCCGTGATTCTGTCGATGCGTTTGTCAAGGCAATCGATCAGTCACAGATCATCATGTTCCCAGGTGGATTCTCCGCAGGAGATGAGCCGGAAGGATCTGCGAAGTTCTTTGCAACCGCATTCCGGAATGCAAAGATGACCGAGGCAGTAAGCAGGCTTCTTTCCGAGCGTGACGGACTGGCACTGGGTATCTGTAACGGATTCCAGGCACTGATCAAACTGGGACTGGTTCCTTACGGACAGATCCAGGCGCAGAGTGCGGATTCTCCGACACTGACCTACAATACCATCAACCGCCACATCAGCAAGATGGTATACACCAAGGTGGTAACCAATAAATCCCCATGGCTGCAGCAGGCAAAACTCGGCGCAACTTACTGCAATCCGGCATCCCATGGAGAGGGACGTTTCGTAGCTCCGAAGGAATGGCTGGACAAGCTTTTTGCAAACGGACAGGTTGCCACCCAGTATGTCAATGAAGCCGGCGAGCCAACCATGGATGAAGAGTGGAATGTCAATGGTTCGTACATGGCGATCGAGGGTATCACCAGTCCGGATGGACGTGTACTCGGAAAGATGGCACACAGCGAGCGCCGTGGTGAGGCCGTTGCCATGAACATCTACGGAGAGCAGGATATGAAGATCTTCGAATCCGGAGTTGCTTACTTTAAATAGAATTGTTTATCTTCACGCGTAGTTTCACTCGAACTACGCGTGAAATAGTTTTAATAATAGAAAAAAGTGAAAAAACTCTTAAATGCTTAAGAAAATATTAAAGAATTTTTTCAATAAAATGTAATTTTGGTGTTGCAAAGATACAATACTTGGTGTATGATTGTCACGTAGAGTAGTTAAAAGAGTACTATAAATAGTACGACAAGTGATGAACTACTATCGAGGCTATGGAAACTGGAACTTGTTCCAGACAGACCTTACAATTACAGATACATATTAGAAATATAAGTCATCGGAACCTCAGCTTGCTGATCTTGATGCTGGACAATCAACGTTGATATCACACTCTACGCCGACGTCTGATGTGCGAAAGTTTCTGGTCATTTATGATTTGTGTGTCTGCAGATGAAACTGACGATGGACTTAACAGTAAGACCGAGGAAGGTCAGTGGAGGCAATTAGCGAGAACATTGGATTGGAAAAATCGTCCGCAGCGGTTTGGAAGAGAAGATGAAGGAACTTAAACGTGCAGGGTTAAACGAGTAGAAGAGATGGAAGTTAGTCAAAAAGAAAGAGAGGAAAAAACATGAAATCAAGCAAAAAAGTGTTAGCTTTTGCTCTCGCTGCAGCTATGGTTGTAACAGCAGTTCCTGCTACAAACGCACAGGCAGCTTCTACAGCAAAGCTTAGCGCAACAAAAGCCACAGTTTATTCTGAGGGCTACAAGACAGTTACAGTTAAAACTCCAAAGTCTTGGAAGTCTGTTAAAGTAACTGCAACAAGCAGCAAGAAGTCTGTTGCAACTGTTAAGAAGACAGCAGCAAAGAAGATTAAGGTTACAGGTGTTAAGCCAGGTACCGCTAAAGTTACGGTTAAGGTAACTTACAAGACTTCTACAAAGAAGAATGCTAAGGCAAAGACAAAGAAACTTACTTACACACTGAAAGTTGCTAAGGTAGGCGTTGCTTTATCTGGAGATTCAGTAGTAGCTATTGGAAACACAACTAAGTTAACAAATACTAAGAAAAATTCTTCAAGAGCTAAGATTACTTACACATCAAGCGATGATTCTATTGCAACAGTAGCAGCTGACGGTACAGTAACTGGTGTTAAGGCTGGTAAGGCAACAATCACAGCTAAGATTACAGTTGGTAAGGATTCTGCCACAACTACTAAGGATGTAGAAGTTAAGAACTATGTTCTTTCTACAGTAGCACAGAACAAGTTAACAGAGCTTACAGCTACTGTCGCTGGTGATACAAAGAACCTTAAGGCTTCTGATTTCACAGTAAAGAGTGAAGCAACAAACGTTGTTTACCCAGTATCTAAGGTAACAGTTGATTCTAAGGACGCTTCTAAGGTTACATTAACTCTGTTCAGTGAGTTAAAGGATGCAGCTACATATGATGTGACTCTTGATGGAATCACAAAGACATTCGTAGCTTCTGATGGAAAGGTTGCTTCTATCGCACTTGATAAAGCTACAATCCCATATGCTACTGAGACAGAAATTAAGTTGGTTTCCAAAGATGCTAATGGTGTTATCATAAAAGAACTTAAATATGGTGATACTGATAACAGTTATAACTTTACAATTGATACAAAAGGTAACGGATATACAACTGGTTCTAAGTTATACTTGAACAAGATTGGCGATACTGCTGAAGCAACTATCGAGTACAAGACTGGAAAGTATGACCAGAATGGTAAGGCTGAAGGCAATATTGGTCCTAACAAGGTGACAATTACTGCTGCAGATCAGTCAGCTATCAATGATTTCAAAGTAAGAATTGATGGCGCAAACAAGAAGTTTGATAAGGCAAAAGATACTAATAAGATTGCTGCCGGAGAAATTGGCAAATTTGCATACTTTATGATCAAGGATGCAACAGGAACAGAGGTTTCTAAGTATGATTATACTGTAGAATCTTCAGACAAGACAGTTTTAATGCTTGCAAGCAATACTATCTCAAGCAAGAGCGTTGGTCTTACTCCTGTTAAGCAGGGTACAGCATATATCTTATTTAAAGATAAGGATGGTAAAATTGTAAACTCTGTAGCAATTGATGTTACTGCTGGTAGAGAAGCTGCTACTCTTGAGTTAGATAAGTATAGCGTAGATGCTTCTACATCAAAGACTGTAGCTGCTAAGACAGTAAGTGTTAAGGTAAAGGATCAGTATGGTGATGAGGTAGCTGCAAGCAATTACTCAAATGTACATGTATCTTATTTAAGTGGTCCTGTTAAGAATGAGTCCGCTGTAGCATTTGATGCAAGCAAGAAAGCAGTTGTTGTTACAGGTTCAGCATTTGATGCTTCTAAAACAGGAGCCTATGTATACAAGGTTGCTTATACAAAAGATAATAAGGAAATTGTAGCTAAGACTCTTACTGTTAATGTTCAGAAACCTGGTTCTGCAGTTGATTCATATCGCCTTGATCTTGACAAATCTTCTGTAGATGTTAAAGTTGATAATGATAATAAAGATAACAAAATCATTACTGCTCAGTTAATGGGACGTTCAAACGGTGTTGACTTGGAAGCAGTACAGAATGTAACTTATACTGTAAAGAAATCTGATGGAACAGTTGTTTTTGGTAATGACAATGGAAAGGTTGTTACAGGAGCAGCATTCGGAGTTGATGCTAACTATGGTGATAAAGAAACTACAGGTTCTGATTTGAATATCAAACTTGTAGATGTATCTAAGGGAGTAGCTACAAAGAATCTTGGAGCTGGTACTTATACTGTAACTGCTACATGCAAAGATGCAAAGAAGAATGACGTAACTATTACTTCCAGCTTTACAGTAACAGATACTCAGACTAAGGCATCTGCTGATGTTAAGTATAATTCTGTTGAGCCTGCTCAGGACACTGTTGAAGCTGCTTTAAAAGCTGCTTTAGTTGTAACTTATGGAGATGATGTTTATAGTAATGCAAAAGATGCTCCAGAAGGTGCTAATCCATTAGTAATTTCTAAGGTTGAAGGAAAACTTAACAATGGTGCTGAGTTTAAGACAATGGATACTGCTGTTAAGGGTCATGATTTCAATGTTTCTAAACTGGAAGTTACTGTAACAGTAGCAGATGGCATCTCAATGAATGTTGAAGTTGCCGTACCTGGTGTTATTACAGCTAAATAGTATTGTAAAAAGATCGTTTGATCCGAATATTATAAGAAAATCTCTCTGTGCATTTGTATAGAGAGATTTTTCTTAATTTTAAAGAGGCATTTATGGATAAAAAATATATGATTATGTTATTCAAAATGGACCGGTTAGTATGTCTTTGATAGGATGTTATACTGGATATCAGCATAACATATTAGAAAAGAAGATAAGAGAAATGATAAATGAAGGTGTATTAGAAGAAAGAAAAGGCTTATATTTAGCTATCTCTTTATAAATATGGTCATCTAAAAATTTGACATTGCATAAAATAAAACCAGTTTCTTTTGATATGAAAGCCTAAAAGAGAGTCGCACAACGCGACTCTCTTTTTACCTAGTTTATCAAACCAAAATTATTTGATTGTGATTGCTCCCGTCTTAAACAATGACTAAAAAACCTCTGGACGAGAAATCGCTCAGAGGTTTTTCAATAAAAAATGCCAAATATACTTCAGTACTCCAAATTCACATTGATATTCTAGAACGGTAAAATCAAAAGTAATTATCGGCATTTGGCCGATACAAGCCTCTATATTACTTTCCTTTATAGATATTAACAATCTTATCACATGTCTGCTTTAATTCTACGTACAATTGATTAAAATGTTTAAGGATTTCCTCAAAATCAGCATCATTATACAGTTCAATATTTTCCTCTGTGATTTTCCCTAATTCTTTAAGTGTATTACTCAAAGAGGTTTGATTCTGTATCACAAGATCTCTGATTTTTTTTAATTCATTTTGATTCATATATTTTCTTCTTTGTTTATCACATAATATAACACCAAAACCCATTCCCTGCATTAGCAGAGAATGGGTAAAATTGTTGAAAATATTATAAATTACTGGATAGTAATTACAGTAGTTGGTAACTCAACTTCAACATTTGTATAAACATTTGTATCTGGAACAAGAATTTCAACAACCAGTTTTGTAACTGTGAAATTCTGCTGACCAGTAAATGATGCATTTGTAATATCATCATTTACTCCACCTGTACTATTGATTGTTCCCTCAACTTTTTTGATTGCATTGCTCAAACCAACACCAGAAAGTTTACTTCCGTTGTAATTTACTTCTTTAATAGCATTTACAAGAGCAGTCTTAACTGTAGTATTACCATCTGAAAACTTCAGCACATTTGAAGCAACAAATTCAGGTGTAAATGTAACAGATGCTTTACCCTGCTTGTCAGTAATTACAAAGTTAGATGTATATACCTTTCCATTATATCTTGCAATTACAGTATAATTTCCAGCACCAAGGTTCTTTGCTTTGATAGAAGATCCAGAAACAACGTTGATGTTTAACTTTTCTCCTGTTACATTAGCAACAGTAGTTGCATTAACTCCATTGCTATCAACAGAAATAGCAGCGTTTGTTGTTACATCTGTAGAAGCAGAAGTTGGGTTTGCAGCATTTCCTTTATAACCAAAAACAACTGTTCCATCAGCTTTTGTTACTGTATAAGTTACTCCGGAATTTACATTTACTGCATCAACTCCACCAGCAACACCGATAAGGTCTGCTGTAATGCTAACACCTGTTGCTCCGTCAAGGTTTCCTTCCTTAACAGTTGTATCTACAGCAGTTTTATCAAGATTTACTCGATATGTATCAGGTGTTGTAGTAGTAGGTTTTGCTACAACAATGGTAAGTACCTGACTTAATGTATTCTTTCCATCTTTGTTAATATACTGAACATAATAATTATAAGAACCAATAATAGATCCTGTAGCATCAACAGTTATATCTTTACCTGATGCACTTGGAGCTGTAGCAAGAGTCTTTCCATTTGAAGAATCTTTATATGTAACGGCAATCCGTCCACCATTAGCTAAATTCCAATCATCACCATACTGATCCTTCAAAGTTGCCTTAACTGTTCTTGTTGTATTTGCTGTATTAGAGATTGTAAGGTAGTTCTTATCTAATGTGATGGAAGCAACCTCTCTCTTAGCTACAACATCAATAGCTACAGATCCAACGATCTTGTTATCTCTGTCTTTAAATAACAGATAAGCAGTACCAACTTTAACACCCTTAAGAACTACAGATTTACTATTTCCTAAGTCAATGGTATTGGTGTTATTTTGAAGCATAAGAACACTCTTGTCAGAAGATTCTACAGTATACTTATTATATACGGAATCAGAAACTTCTTTTCCATCAGCATCTTTAATCTTGAAGTATGCCGTTGTACAAGTTGTATCTTCAACAGCGATCTTATTGGTATCCTTTGCTTTGTCAAATGACTTACCTGCTTTGTCAATCTTTACAGCGAACTCGCTGACTGCTGATTGATCTACTGCAGTAATTGTCACCTTCTGTGCAGCAATGTCATCCACTGGCTTACCATCTTTATCATATTTTCCAGACTTGTAAGCAATTTCTGCTGTAGCAGTATCACCAGCTTTGTTCAGATAAAGATTGCTTCCACTTGTGTAACCATTTCCATTTGTGTTAATGGTAAATGTATAAGAGGAATCAGCCTTTCCATAAGGAAGTTCTTTCACAATTACACCATTTGCATCTTTGGAAACCAATGTGATTTCCTTTTCTGTTGCATATGGGATTGTCAGTGGACTGACAGAGATGGATGCAACCTTTCCGTCAGTAGCCTTGAAAGACTTTGTAATTCCATCCAGTGTTACATCATAATCAGCTGCATCGCTAAGATCAGCAAACATTGTTAAAGTAACTTTTGTTGCGTCCTTGGAATCAACAGCAATCTTTGATACTGGATACTTAACATTTGTCTTAGGATTTACTACTGTAAAATCAGTTGCCTTAAGAGCTTTTGTATCTCCCGCAACAGTTACAGTAAGCTCTCTGAGTTTTGACTGTGTTACACTGTTAAGGATAAATTTCTTTACTTCTACTTCCTGAGTAGCTGTAGCTGTATCCTTACCAATTGTAAGTGTAGCTGTGATTGTAGCCTTACCAGCCTTAACACCAGTTACTGTACCATCAGCAGCTACTGTAGCTACGGCCTCATCACTGGATGTGTAAGCAATCTTAGCTCTTGAAGAAGCTTTCTTAGTTGTTGTTAACTTAGTTGTGCTTCCAACTGCTACTGCTGAATTTCCAGATAAAGCAACGCTTGCCTTAGCAACTTTCAGTGTGTAAGTAAGTTTCTTTGTCTTTGCCTTAGCACTCTTCTTTGTAGAAGTCTTGTAAGTTACCTTAACCGGAAATACGCATGGTATTTTCCACGGAAGTATTGGAAATACTGGGTTTGTGAAAATAAATGGAGGTAATATTAGCGCTACAAGTAACACACAATTAACACATAAGAGACAGATAAGTGACAAATTGTTTCAGTTGTAATCCTTGTGCCATATGCTATAATATAGGTAGATAAACAAAGGATTTTAACGAAAGGGATCCCGACAGTTAATGACAAAAACAAATGATGACATTCATGTAAATAAAAAATACAAGGACACCGTATTTCGGAAACTGTTTGGCGAAAACAAAGGAAATGCCCTGAGTCTGTATAATGCAGTAAATCATACCTCATATACCGATCCGGATGATCTGGAGTACACAACTCTGGAAGATGTCATTTACATGAAATACAAAAATGATGTTTCATTTCTGGTTGACAAAACATTGAGCCTTTACGAACATCAGAGTTCCTATAACCCGAATATGCCGCTCCGGGGATTTTTGTATTATGCGGATCTGTACCGGAAACTGATTCACCGATCCGAGCGGCTGTATAGCAAGCATCTGTTGAAAATTCCACGTCCCCATTACATTGTATTTTACAACGGAAGCGAAAAGGATCTGGCAGAAGAAAGAAGGACCCTGCGTTTGTCGGATGCCTTTGAAACAGATACCGGAGCTGGTGAATATGAATGGACAGCCACAATGATTAACATAAACAGCGGGAAAAATCAGTCCATCATGGACAGCTGCCATGTTTTATATGAATACGCGGTCTTTGTTGCAAAGATCAAAAGATACCGGGATTCCATGGAATTAAAAGAAGCCATTGATCTTGCCGTCAGGGAATGCATAGAGGAAGATATTCTCAGAGATTTTTTGGAACAGCATCGCAGGGAGGTGTGTGATATGTGTCTTACTGAATTTGATGAAAAGAAATATGAAGATGTTCTCCGAGCGGAAGGCCGGGAGGAAGGACTTGCGGAAGGACTTGAAAAGGGGCTGGCAAAAGGCCGTTCAGAAGGTCTCGAAAAAGGTCGTTCAGAAGAACGGAAAACCTTGCTCGAGATTGTTCAGAAACTGAAAGAAGGAAAAACTCCGGAACAGTTAGTTGCAGATGGAATGGAGAAAGAATCTGTGGATTCTGCTATCATGCTAAGAAAACTTCTGTAATCCGTAATAAACCATATTTTATATAAACCAAAGATTGTAAAGAAAGGAATTCTGAAAAAACATGGGAAAAATGAGTCCATCATGGACAGCTGCCACGTTTTATATGAATACGCGGTCTTTGCTGCAAAGACCAAAAGATACCGGGATTCCATGGAATTAAAAGAAGCCATTGATCTTGCAGTCAGGGAATGAATAGAGGAAAATATTCTCAGAGATTTTTGGGAACAGCATCGCAGGGAGGTGTGTGATATGTGTCTTACTGAATTTGATGAAAAGAAATATGAAGATGTTCTCCGAGAGGAAGGCCGAGAGGAAGGACTTGCAAAAGGTCGTAAAACAGAAGTATTTGTGTCTGTACAGGAAGGCGATTATGGAGTTATACGTGGAGCCCAGAAACTGAATCTTTCCGTAGAAGAATTTGAAAAAGAAATATCTGCGGCCGGATATCAAATCCCGGTAGAGACATAAAGGAAGGTCTTGCAGAAGTACTTAATAAAGAATGTTCCAAGGAATGGAAAACTTTATTTGAGATTGCTCAAATGTGTCAGTATTTCGTTTATTGCCAAATGCTGACACTTTTGTATTGCACATTCAGTTTCATGTTGTTGCCGAAATTCGATATCCTACATTATAAGTGGTTCTTCATTTTTGTCACTTGCTTGTCTCTTATGCGTTGCTTACGTGTTACTTGTAGCGCTAATATTACCTCTATTCATTTTCACAACCCCAGTATTTCCAACACTTCCGCAGAAAATACCGCCCATATTTCCGGTTAAGGTAACTTACAAGACTTCTACAAAGAAGAATGCTAAGGCA
>ENA-OWRJ01001336-OWRJ01001336.1-human-gut-metagenome-genome-assembly--contig:-NODE-1336-length-26069-cov-6.767894_pt1 | contig 26069 bp, 22 predicted proteins | sample MGYA00248269_ERZ651897 | MGnify/ENA primary metagenome ERZ651897 (study PRJEB26924, sample SAMEA4378252) | human gut metagenome | biome: human gut; feature: human-associated habitat; material: faeces...
GTCATAGGCTGCACCAAACAAGATTTTTTTACCGTTCATAATGTATAAACCTCCTCGTATTATAAAGTAGTAGTTATTAGAGTCCCTCTCCAAGGACAAAATGCTACAATAGACAAGGTGCTGTGGATTGGTTTAAACCTCCTACCGCAAGACGGTTTCGGAAAGGCTCCAACCACGGCTCTTTGTTTTTAGTGTTAATCAGTTAGATACCGCCAGACGGTTTATATAGAACGAGGTTACATAGCAAAGAGGTGTGGCTCTAAGCAGCACTGTAAAATAAAACGCCGGAGGTAAAAAGAAATGATTTTTGTTGGTATCGATGTTGCAAAGGACAAGCACGATTGCTTTATCCTCAACTCGGAAGGAACGGTCTTGGCAGATGTATTTACCATTGCCAATAACCGCATCGGTTTTGAGACGCTTCTTTCAAGAATCCAAAGCTGTTCCCAAGGTGAAAGCAAAATAAAAGTAGGGCTTGAAGCCACAGGACATTACAGCTACAATCTGCTGGGGTTTCTTTTAGACAGCGGCCTGGCAACCTATGTCATTAACCCTCTGCACACGAACCTCTACCGGAAAAGTCTCAGCCTGCGAAGAACCAAAACAGATCGGATAGACGCGCGTACCATTGCAATGATGCTCATGTCTGATGTGGACCTCAAGTCCTACTCAAATACAGCATACCACAATGAAGAGCTAAAGTCACTAACCAGATACAGATTTGATAAGGTAAAAGAGCGCGCCAAGCTGAAAAGCTCCGTTGCGCGGTTAGTGAATATTCTGTTTCCGGAGCTTGAAAAGCTGGTCTCAAGTCTGCACATCGCTGTTGTATACGCACTGCTGAGCAACTATCCGGGTGCAAGCTATATCGCAAACGCTAATACTGAAGAACTCGCTGAGACTCTTTGCACCGCCTCTAAAGGTCGTTATACCAAGTCTAAAACCGCGGAAATCCAAGTAGCCGCAGGGGTCTCCATTGGCTCGAAAATGCCTGCTAAGTCTATGGAGTTGAAACACACGATTGCTCTCATCCGCGAGCTGGACAAAGAAATTTCTGAGGTAGAATCCGCAATTGACAAGATTACATCTCAGATGGATTCTCCCATCTTTACAATCCCCGGTATTGGCCGACATATGGGTGCAATGATTCTTGCTGAAGTTGGAGATTTTTCCAACTTTGCAAGCGCAGACAAGCTGCTGGCTTATGCTGGACTCTCTCCATCTACATATCAGTCAGGGCAACTGCAAAACTGTTATGCTCACATGGAAAAGCGTGGCTCCAGATATTTGCGATATGCTCTTTTCAATGCCGCCAAATATGTCTGCCTTTGGTGTCCTACATTCTCGGCCTATCTTGAAAAGAAGCGTTCTGAGGGAAAGCATTACAATGTTGCCATCTCTCATGCTGCTAAAAAGCTGGTAAGGCTTATTTTTGCTATGCAGCGTTCTGGGAAAGCCTTCTTAGCTGATTATTAAGCGTGCGATTTTATACGGAGCGAGTATCCGACAACGGATGCTCTTGTTTGCTATACCAATTTTCACCACCTTAAAATTTCTCTCGAAAATTTTGTTTTGGGGCTTGACTTTTAATAGTTAGTCTTTTTCCTTCTGCTTTTCTACCTATTATTAAAACATTGGAATCACCCCCTACAGTGAATTCAGGAAATCGAGCGCAGAGTCTGGTATAATGTCCTCTTGCGGCTGGCTCAAAATCGGTGCGGTTATGTTGACTGCCTGCAATTCCTCCCGCACCACCTTACGGATGCTTTTCTCCAGCCTATCTGTCTGCTCCGTCGCAAGAATGGCTTGTACCAGAAACTCTTTGCGTTTGGCTGACGGCACTTGCTGCAGCAACGCCCATGCGCGGCGGTGCTGCGGGTCATTTAGGTTCGGACGGAAAACATACTGCGGGCGTTTCATGCCTCGCTTTTACGGTGCGACACGGCGGCCAACGCGCGCTCGAATCCGATTGCGTTCACCTTGTCGTCCAGCAGAAAAATCGTCTTGCAAAGGCCGTCCTTGGGGCTGAGGTGGCGGCTCACCACGGATGCGCCGCCGCCCAATAGCACGGCGGGGATGGCGTGCAGATCGAAACCGGCTTCCATAGTGGCAGACAGCAGATATTCGGTGTACTTGCGCCCCTGCCGGTTCACAATGTCGCGCACCGTATCGCTGACCGTGCAGGGCTGACCCGCCAGCATGTTCTCGATTTGGGCATCCGTGAGGGACAGCCCGGTTTCGCGCCGCACCTGTTCCCGGATGTCATCCACGCAGCGGATCATGCCGAGTTCCAGACTGTGCGCGGTGTCAGCCGCAGGGATGGCATTGTCGATGCGCATGAGGTCCACTGTCCAGCCGCCGAGATCCATGAGGAGCATGGAGGGTTCGTCCTGCAACAAACCAGTTTCGGTCATAAGGGCGGCGTAGCCCTGCGGAAAAATGGCAACTTCTTCGATGGTGATGCTGTACTCCACGCCCTCGAAGCGGAAATTCACAGGTTGCTTGCTTCGCAGCAGATAATCTTTGAACTTGGGTTTGTCGCGTCCGAAACTGGTCAGCGGCAGACCCGCCGCAATGCGCACCGAGCATTCGGGCGGCAAGCCGCGCTGCCGGATCTCTTTTGCAATTGCTGCCAGCGTCAGCAGGTAGTAGTTGTCATTTATGGTCTTGTCCCGCTGGATAGGCTGCCGCCCGGAGCCACAAACAAAAAAGCACCCGCCAAACTCTAAGAGTCCTTGGCGGGTGTAGGGTTCGTGTTCTCCGTAGCTGGTAAGTCCAGCCGGAAATGAACAATGCGCTGTTTTGATGGCGTAGTAACCGTGGTCGATGCCGATAATGATGCTCATAGTGGAAATCCTCCTTATTATAATAGGTATAAAATGGAAAACTTGAAAACAAACTGAAAACTGTCAGAGAATTTGCCCTCAAACAGGGGAGATGGGGCTTTTCCCAGCCATCAATCCGCTCCCAATTATTAACAAATTATAAACTTTCGCTTTTTTCTTCAAAAAACGCAAAAATTCCGGCTATCGGTGTGGAAAACCGACAGCCGGGATTGAAAACTTTTTGAAAACAACCGGATCTTTTTGAGATTTATCTACAAATGCGCTCATTTTTTCCACAATGCGGGCGCACCGCTGTGGAAAAACGGCAACAAAAAAGCCCAACCGCAGTGAAACGGTTGGACAACCTTATAAAATACGACCTTGAAAACAGGACGTCGAAATCGCCATTTTTTGGCGTTACAACAAAGAAAAAAGGCTGTGACATCTTTTTTGTCACAGCCTGTTGGTTGCGGAGACAGGACTTGAACCTGCGACCTCCGGGTTATGAGAAATTCAAAGTCAGTGCGTCACCGTGCTTTTTTGTGTGGTATGATGGTATTTCGTTCCAACGCTCCGCATAGATTTTGTCCCATATGTACCATTAGTTCCACACAATGCTCTCCTGTCCCAAATGCTTTTGGGGGCAGTTTTGGGGGCAAAATCAGGCTGTTATTCAAGGGAAGTATTTTCCCCCAGCGCTCATTTATCCGCGCAGCTTTGGTCTCATTGTGAGCACAAATTTCTTGGGGTTCACGCAAGGGCAGAGCCTCGCGATATAAGTAATAACTTCTACTTTCCGGTATCAAGTTGTATGCCGTGGACATTTTAACCCATTTTTACAGCAGTGCCATTACCCTCCCACGTCATCGCCATTACAGCCCCCGTTGCCGCGAGAAAGGCCCCTGTTTGGACGATTTCCTGCCCCATCGCGGCACCCATGCCCGCCCCATCACTGTGACGCCTGAAGTCCCCCGTTTTGTGGGGATTTTTTATACCATGACGGGGTTTACCTGTGCGGGATTTTCCTGTGCAGGTAAACCCCGCACAACTAAATAACTAATAGAACTAAATAAAGACTAAACAATCTTATCCTATCCGCAAAAAGGATTTTTGCCCTTTAATCTGCTACGAATTTGATAGGGCATGAGTACAAAACGATACTGGACAGCACACTCTACTATTGCATCTGTGTTCGCAAAGACGGTATAATTATTTTATGCCGACAGCATCCATCTTTTCTCTCAATACTACTCTTCCGTTCAAGCCCGATTGTGAGTGCGGCTTTTGTGCAATCATCTTCTGATATCCAGATAAAAGCGGGTACATTTCGCGTTCCAACGTAGTGGCCACTTCAATGGCAAGCTGATTATCATGCGGTTTCACTTTGCCAGACAAGTCGTATCGGAAAGGCGGGATTAACTGCAGTCCCTGGCTTTCTCCATTCAGGAACACCTCAACACATTCCCCTGCATCTTCAATATCCAGTACGCAGGAAGTATTGTCCCACTCAAATACGGTCTCGTACCGCACAAAGCCAGAAAATTCCGGTCGTTCTTCCGCCAACCTATCGGGCAACTTAATTTCTTCAGCACACGAAAAGTTCGGGTATTCAATAGCGCTGCAGGTCTTTCTGGTCCAGTCACTCAGTTCTGTATATGATTTTGACAAAGTGGTCGCTTTTTTCAATTTCTCATTCGAGTTGCCACACACAATTGCAAGACTATGCAGTGGTTCCAGCGTCAATTTCACACGGGTGTTTATTTCTGTGGTCTGTGCCAATTTCATACATTGATTTTGCAACGCATCATAACCGAAGAACTTCCTGTTTCCCGGTAAGGTCAGGAAGCCGTCATATGTTCCTGTTCCTTCATTTGTCACAAAATAGAATTTTGCCGGTTCACCAACTTGCAAAATACGGATTCTGTTATCGGCAGGCATAAGTTTGGGATGCGAAATCCTATATTCCAACACTTTAGGAAGCAATTCATCCAAACTGACGGTTGGGCAGCTGTTCCATGTTACACTTGTTTGTTTCTCGGTTTCAGCAATCCACCGGGGCTTTTTCCCAACAAATAAAACCGTTACGCCCCTCTTTACAAGCTCATCTATTCCTTTTGCTGCAGCTTCAGATATAAATGTCGATCCCGGAACAATAAAGAGCGTGTATGTATGGCCGTTAACCTCCAATTTGTCAGTGATTCTCGTATGATACCGCTCTGTTTCTGAGAACACATCTGCAGGCAGAATATGGCAGTCAATCTGCGCATCGTAAAGTTTATGCAATGGCTTTTCTATCGGCATTGCAGAGGAATCAGCCCATTCCTGCTCACCATGATAGAGTATAGCAACGTGGGCAACGTGTAAATCAGAGGACGTAATCGTTGCAACACGGTTCATGTAAGCCATTAATTTTCCAAACCAGCGGTACTGTGGGTTATGGCCGTGAGCATAGAAATGCGGCGGGCAGTCCGAATCCGGGAAAGGTGCCGCACTGAATGCGTGTGGGACAAACTGCGTGATGCCTCTGACCAGCAAATGATCCGCCAGATATTTTTCCAGTCTGATTCCTTCTGCCCAACCATAGTTTCCAAAGACCTCACACATAGCATTTCCATGCTTTTGAGACTCAATCTGTGCCGCCGACTCTGCCAGCTTGGCAAGTCCGTAATGATAAAATTCTCCGTTGCGCGGACTGCCAAGAGAATTTTGTTTCGGTTCTTCCTCGCCTTGCGGCAGAATCTGCCCGCCAATATCATCAACGCCGGACATATCCTGTCCCTGTAGGCCTCGGAAATAGTGGCCCAGACCAGAGCCAGTCCGGCAATGCTGACCTTCATCCTCAATCATATGACCGATATACTGTACACCGTGTTCTCTGCACCAGCCGCCAATTTGTTCGCTGAATGCGTTTCTGACACGCTTTGTCAAAACATCCATATACACGGTGCGCACCATAGCAGCGTTTTTTCGGACAGTGAGACTGTCCGGCAGCAGTTCGTCCCACAACATCGGCAGCATCATTTTCCATTCTTTGCCCAATCTTGCTGACAAATCTGCTTCCACACAGTCACTCCACGGGAGATCCTGATCACAGCCCATCACATTTCCTTTAATGTACAGTTCTGCATTTCCCAGTTCCGGCTCATCAGAGAAGAAACCTGCGATGGTTTTCCCAAATTCCTCGGAATAGTGTTTCCAGTGTGGCTCATACACAGTTTCCAGAAGAATCTTACAGCTTTCCGGGTTTGTCATGTTAATATAGTCACGGTGCGGACCTGCATTTCTGGTTTTACCGCAGACACACAGCGTCCACTCACCGGCAGGCTTTTCCCAGCGCAAAACTGTTCCGTCAACACAGTCTGTCACATCAACGGATTTTCCCCCGCATTCCTGTACTGTTATTCCGATGATACTGTCATCATCAAATGTACGCGCAGGCTGTAAGTTGAGAAATGCCGCCATTCCGGTCGGTTTCTTTTCTTTCATGGACAGCAACTTTTTCTCAGCAAGATTCAGCGTTCCGCCATAATCCTTTCCCAGCGGATACTTTCTTACATAAATACTTTGTCTGCAGAGCGAATCTGGCTTTTCTTTCAGCGCACCATTGGCATATCCGGTAGGGAAATGACTGTCATCCAGTATCCAAACCTTCATACCGCGTTTTTTGGCTTCGTCCAGAATGATGTCCATATCCTGCCACCATTTCGGGCCGCAGAAATCGGGGTGAGGGCGGCTTTCTACGCAAACAGCTCCACAGTTCGCGTTTTGTATCGCCCCCATATATTCACGCAGGGTGGCCTCATCCTCGCCATGCTGCCAGAAGAACGGCATCATGTGATTTTCTTCTTTATTTTCAAGCAACGTCCGAATCAGCTCGTTATTTGTACGCATCGCATTTCACTCCAAAATGTTACCCGCGAAGGTTTGCAGAAAAGGCTTCTGCTTTTTGCTTTCCGTAAACAGTATAGTTCCCATTTATAAAGTTTGGCAATGCCGTTTCTGCAAATTCCTGCCAGCTTTCGGCTTCATGTCTGACAAGAATCGGGTAGAACTGCACCCCGTTCACTGCACTTGCATCACGGTCGCCGGGGGCATCGCCCACCATAAGGATATGGTCTTTAGCATATCCTTTGCGGGACAATTCCCCAATGCAGTGCGCTTTGCTGCCAACATCCTGACAACAAAGTACGTCTACGCTCTCCAGCAGGCAGCAACGCTGCCATTCTTCTATTACGGCTTCAATATTTGCGCTAGAAACCACTGCGACATCGGCCACACCGTGTGCGGCCATAAGTCCTTCTTTTGCGTAAACAAACGGCTTCTTCTGCCCAAGTGGCAACGCCGTTATAGCTGCATTTACCTTCTGCGACCAAGAGAACGCTTTCTCCAAACAAGGACCTGCTGCCGTTGCTGCGGCAATTTTAACAGCCTTGTTGGAAAGTTCCGTACTTTTACGCACCCATTCGACAAGTTCATCAATACCATCAATCGGGCAGTATTTTTCATTGATTTCTTGCAGTGCAATCGCAAGACCTTTAAATCTGTTGATTCCACGCGTCTCTGTGAAAAGATTAATTTCGTTCCACCGTTCAAGGATTTCTTTTTCCCAGCGCTGCAAACCCCATTCTTCCACCATACAGGGGCCAAAGCACTTTATATGCTTGATATTCATGGTGTCCATTGCGCAGCCATCTGAGTCAACACAAATCAGATAGTCCTTTTTCTTTTGGAATCCCTGTAAGCTTACCGGCATCTTAGTGCCTCCTTTACAATTTTGTATCCCAGCGGCCGCAGAAAACAAGTTCGTTGGCCTTTCCTTTGAATGCGCTTTTCCCTGTCATTTTTTCAATTGCCACACGGATATGCATCCGTTCCGGGGCATACGCATTGATGAAAGTATGTAGCTGGGGCACATCAATCAAATGATTCGTATAGTTCAGGCTCATGCCAATGGTAGGAATTTCCTCGTTATACCACGGCAGCTCGCAGCTGTGGTTGATACTCCAGCGTACCCGCACGTTGTTTTCCTGTGCGTAACCCTTTACATTAATAACAAGCAGGGCAAAATCATGATTGTTTACAAATTCTGCCCGCGTACCCTGATGAAGCATCCTGATGAAATTCATCGGACTCACACCGTTTTCCACTTCCAGATCATGATAGTTCGGACAGACATCCACTTCAAATCCAGCCCGCTGGAGTTCTTCTATCACAACCTGTTTAGCGGGATCTCCGCTATAGCCTTTGCTGGTGGGCGTCGACCCGACATATACCAGAAAAACCCGCTTCTGCTTTTCCGGGTTAATCGGCAGGTATTTACGCGTATCCTTTACCAGTGTAATACAGCTGTCTGCTGCTTGAGCAGTAAAGGCTTGATGTTCTTCACAGCCGATTACTTTCAAGTTTTCTTCTTCCGGGCAGCGAATTGCTTCATCGTACAGTTTCAGATGTGCTTTTAAGCCCAGTACACGATGCAGGGCGTCCGACAAGCGTTCCTCGGTAAGCAGTCCTTTATCATAGGCCGCTTTCATAAACCCAATATCCTCTTCAATATCATTTGCAAAGAGGAACATATCGCAGCCTGCAATAATTGCCCCCGGTACCGCATCACAACGTTTGCTCATCGCAGTCATGCCAATCATGTGAGAGGCATCTGTAATAATAACGCCATTAAAGCCCATGCTTTCCCGAAGAAGCCCTGTCAACAGTTCCGGCGCAAGGGTGGCGGGCATAATCTCACTGTCCTTGATGCCCGGCCGCAGCTTTCGGCTCATCTCCGGCAGGGCAATATGCCCTACCATAACAGCCTCCAGCCCCTCATCAATCAGGGTGCGGTAAATTTTGCCGTAGCTTGCCTCCCACTCTTCAACCGGAAGATTGTTGACGCCAAGCGCCAGATGCTGATCCAATTCCTCAACACCGTCACCGGGAAAATGCTTTGCGGTGCAGGCCATATTCGGATTGGCATCCTTAACGCCCTTGATATATGCACGAACATTGGCAAGAACCGCATCTGTATCATCGCCAAAGCTGCGTGTATTTACAATGGTATTACGCCAGTTTTTATAAATATCCGCCACTGGGTTGAACATCCAGTTGCACCCCAGTGCACTTGCCTCACGACCGGCCACATAACCGAGGTGATAGGCGTTGTCGGTGCCTTCTCCGGCACCGCATTCGGCAGCAGTAGCAACAAACGTTCCCTCCGGGCAACAGCCGTTACCTCCATCGTCGCAGTTAGCTGCAATTAGCAGTGGTACTTTGCTGTTTTTCTGGTAGGTCATATTTTGCTTATAGACGGTTTCCTTGTTTCCGCCTTGCCAGCGCAGACCACCCTGATGGCTCTGTGCAAGCGTGCTTTTAATTGTTTTTTCATCCACACCGGGGGTGGCTTTTAAAAGGACAAACAACTGACCGAACTTTTCTTCCAGTGTCATATCGCGGATTGTATTTTCAACCCACGCAATTTGTTCATCGTTCAGATAAAAAGGCTTTTTTCTGAGATTTACCATTTAGCCCATCTCCTCTGTCTTTATATACTTAAAATAAGGGCGCAGACATATTGGTCTGTGCCCTTTGCAGGAAACTGTTTTAGCCTGCGCAGTGTGCCCGCTTGTACGCCCTTGCTTCAGCAATACGGGCCTTATCCGATTTATACTGATCCACGCGATAAGCATTTGCCTGATACACAAGGAAGGCAATGAACAGCAGCATATTGATGCAGCCGCTCATGGCATCGGATACATGGAAGCAAGTCAAACCCATGCTAAAAATTTTCAGTGCAACTGCAGCGGAAACAATACCCACAGACTGGTTTACATACTTAGACAGGAACGTACCGCCAATCATCATGGCAAACATATTGCTCATAATGCTGTTGTTGCTCGTCAGGCCCATTGCCGCTGCAATAGAACCGGAAAATGCTGCGTCCAGTACGCCGGAAACTGCCACTAAGGCACCCGCCAATGTGTAGCAGATTGCAACGTTGACAAAGACATTGATGCCTGCATTTCTTGCTATCTGCTGATTTCCCTGCACGGCCCGGAATTTGTAGCTGAATTTCGTATAGGTCATCAGAATGAACATCAGAACCACAATAATCGCTACTACAACGATTGTAAAGTTCACATCCGCTAGCATTGCTGCACCGTCTGTACCCACCAGCCGCAAGCCAACGCCGTCTGTGACCGCAAAGCCGATGCACTCATAAATGCAGGCAATGCCAAGGCCCAGTACCATTGGCGGAATGCGTAGGGTAACGTACAGAAAGCCTACAACGAAGCCCAAGCCCAGTCCAAAAATGACTGCAAATATCATAATCCAGATACCGCCCAGACCAAGCTGCGCGGCCAGCACACCGCCCAGAATCGTTCCTGTAATTCTTTGTGAGCCCAAAGAAAGGTCCATTCTTCCGCTTGTCATGTTCATTGACAATGCAAACGCAATCGCAGCCGAAATGCCAGCGCCCCGAATAAGATTCTTTACATCAAGTCCGGAACTAATTACATGCGTTCCTTGCGTTGTAAAGACAAGCAGCTCCATTACAATCAAAACCACTGCGGGCAGCGCCAATGCAACGCCGATTCCCTTTAACAGTCCGATTGCTTTACTGTTACTTTTCATACCTGTCCTCCATTTTTCTTATGGAAGTATCAGCCAAACTTTTTCAAAATGTTCTCGGTAGTCAAGGAAGCGCCCAGTTCATCAATAGAATGGAAAGTAGCATCAGCATTGCACTGGCCAACAACCTCATCAACCGTCACAAACGAGAACGGCATATCATCACCGGACAGAGCGTTATATTCCTCGGCAGTGGTAACAACCAGAGGAATCTGGCCGGGTACACGGCTGCAATGATCGCCATCACGCATGGCATCCGCATGACCGTCAAATGCATTGCGCAGCATCATGACTGCTGCCAGATGCTCATAAGTACCATTCAGAACGATGGCATCAATAACCTGGCTTCCCTGAGAATCGGTGGAATTGAATGCTGCTTTGGTGGAATCAGAGAACATACTTCTGGTAATAAACTTGATGTCCTTGCCCAGTGCTTTTTCTACTTCATCCACGGCAACACCGAGAGAATCGTAAATGTTGGAGGTGCCAACCAGCACATCGTAATCACCGCTCTGCAGCAACGGGGAAACAGTAGTTGCAATGTCCTGCATACCGGGGCAGACCGTAATTTTGATGCCCTTATCGTTTTCAGCATCAACCTGCGTGCTGGAAGTTGCCAGCGCGTTGACATCCTCGGTGTAGGTCAGGCCATAAATGTCCTGCAGCGCCCGGAGAGAACCTGCGGTAGCTTCGATGAAAGACGTTGCACCGTAGCAGGCAGCGCCGGACAGAATCAGGATGCTGTGCTCTGCTCCGTCACCGATAACCGCATTCAGCGCGTTTGCATACGCCTCGCCATAGCCCTCTGCGGAGGCACCGGCTACACCGACATAATAGGGCATCTCCATGTTCTCCTCTGCACCGGCAGAAGAAATACCCACAAAATACATTCCCAGATCATTGCAGACGGCAGCAGCCTGATCAATGCCGCCGGTAACGTTCGTATACACTGCGTCGCAGCCGGAAGCATACGCATTCTCGATGAAGGTATTCAGTGCGCCGTTATCGCTGATTGCCTCAGAGAACATGAATTCAATGTTCAAAGCGGGTCCAATTTCGTTTTCCAGTGCATTTTTCGCCTCGACGAAGGTTTCGTCAACTGCCTGTGCTGCAAAAGCAATTTTCATCGGCTTGTAGCCTTCGCTGCTCTCTGCTTCGGTAGTTGCCGCCTCCGATGCGGTATTGTCAGAGGTACTTGCTGCAGAGGAAGCAGCCCCACCACAGGCAGTCAGAGTCATAGAGGCAGCCATCGCAACTGCCACAGCGGACATGAGTTTCTTTTTCATTGTTTTTTCTCCTTTTTATAGTTATTTCTTGTGGAAAAGTCACTTAGCCATCACGGCTCGGTAAGCCCTGCGGGCGCTTCTGGCTTGCACATACCAGCATAATAAAAACAATACCTCGGATTGCCTGAATCACTGTGCTGGAAACGCCGACCATAAGCAGGCCATTATTCAGTACCGTAACAATTAAAGCTCCTACAATACCGGAATAGGTATTGGAACGGCTTCCGCCAAAGCAGGACATACCGCCCAGCACGATGGCCAGCATACAATCCATGTTCAAGGTCGCGCAAGTATCGGTTGTAATGGAGCCGCTGCGTATAATCGTCATAATCGCGCCCAAACCAACGCCGATGCCCGCGATTGCAAAAGCGATAAGCAGGTATCGGCTTTGCTTAAATCCGGTAAGCTCTGCACAAATTTCATTGATACCAATGTATCTGAGCTTTCTGCCAAGTGCCGTAAAGTGGAACAACACCGTGCAGAACAGGAAAAACAACACAAAAATAATCAGCGGAGTATTGGCATCATTCAGTGCGCTTGTCACTTCATAAGGAATTTTCAACGTGTTGCTGCCCAGAATTGCTTTCTGAATCGAGGCAAGCAACGTCATCATAACAACTGTAACAAAAAGGACCCGGACATTCAGAACTGTACTCAGCAGCGCGGTCAGAGAAAGGACAACCACACCCGCTATCACTGCCACCGCGAACATAACCAGCAATGAACCGGTTGCCAGATAGGCATTCGCTGCGATTGTTGCAACCAGCGCAGTTGCTGCACCCATTGAAATGTTGACATTTCCTGTTGAGAAGATAAACACTGCTCCCGTCGCAACAGTTCCAACAATAAGTGCCTGCTGCAGAACAATCGACAGGTTTCTGGCATTGCTGAATCTTCCGCCGGTAATAATCGAAAAGACTATAATCAAAAGCACGAGGATTGCCGGAGAAAGCAACCTTGTTGTCCACCGGCTCTCCTTGATTTTCAGTGCAATGGTCTTCACAGCTTTCACCTCCTCAAATCATATAATTAATCAGGTCATGCTCTGTCGGATGTTCGCTACGAAGAACCTCATGCGCCACATGACCGTCTTTCATAATCAGGATTCTGTCTGACATACCAATCAGTTCCGGCAACTCCTCGCTGATAAGTACAATCGAACATCCTTCTTTTTTCATCTTGTAAATCAGCTTATACATGGCCGACTTGACACCGATGTCAATTCCTCTCGTAGGGCAGTCCAGAATCAGAATATCTGCATCTCCACCAATCCATTTTCCGAATACCACTTTCTGCTTATTGCCGCCTGACAGGGTACTGACCGCATGGTATTGCGATGCGCACTTCAGGGACAGTCCATCAATCTGATTTTCAACATATTTCTTTTCCTTGCGGAAGGAAATAATCGGACCAAACAGACAATTTTTCAGATAACCCGTGGAAGCGATATTGTCCCGAATGGTACCGGAAAGGCCAACCGATTCATGGTCGCGGTCCTTCGATGTGTAGGCCATGCCGTGCGCGATAGCAGTTTCCGGATCTTTCACAACCACCTGCTCAGAACCCACCAGCACTTTTCCGTCCAAGATTTTTTCATATCCAAATAGAGCTTTTCCTAAGGTGTGCATACCGCACTCCGAAAGTCCGCCAATTCCCAGAACCTCGCCTTTATGTAATTCAAGGTCAAAGCAGAGTAAATCTTTGCGTGTGGTAATGCAATCGGCTTTCAGAACAACTTCATCACTGTAGGGGTCATTGTCATTGCGGTAATAGTCACCTTTTACCTCGCGGCCGACCATCATCCTTTTCATTAGCTCACCGTCAAATTCATCTTTGTTCAGCGAACCGATAATGTTTCCGTCACGCAGGACTGTAACCGCATCACATTGAAGCATCAATTCCTCAAGGTCGTGGCTGATGAACATAACGCTGCTGCCTTCGTCTGCCAGCTTCCGCATCAATTTGTACAGAAGCTCACGGCCTGTTTGAGAAAGCGCCGTAGTCGTTTCATCCACAATCAGAATTTTGGGGTTCCAGTATATCGCTTTCGCGATTTCAATCAGTTTACATTGCTGCAAATCCAGTTTTTCTGTGCGCATCGAAGCATCTATTTCGATTCCAAGGCTGTCGAACAATTCCTGTGCGCGTTTCACCATTTTAGAGTGATCCACAAAAGGGCCTTTTGCAAACAATTCCTCATGCCCAAGAAAAACGTTGTCCGCCACCGGAATTGTTGGAATTGTTCCAGCCTCCTGCACAATCATACAAATTCCATTGGTTTGTGCTTCCAGCGTATTGGAAGGGTTCCAAGGTTTGCCATCGTACACCATTTCGCCGCTGGTTGCTTTTTGCATACCGGCAACAATAGACGATACCGTAGACTTTCCGGAACCATTCTCGCCGATTAACCCTCGGATTTCTCCGCTTTTCAACGTGAGATTCACATGATTCAATGCAACGGTGACGCCGAAATTTTTACACATATCCTTGACTTCAAGGATTGGAGTGTCTGCTGACGTCATTCTTTTTTCCTCCTTCTTGTATAAGAGCAGCGCCTTTCCTTCGTTGACCTCATTATAGTATTTCTCAATCCGTAGTTATAGAAAAATACTGCACAAAATTAGAAATTATGGTATAATCTAATGAAAAGAAAGGCACTTTATGAAACCGCTATAGGCAATCTGTACAAGTAATTTCAGGGAGGTTTGTGAAAAATGACAAACAATGACTCTTTCACTCTTCTCAAGAGTGTTCTGCTTGATATTGAAAAGCTTCAACTCATATATTTTGAGGACTGGAATCAGGATATTTCTCAAATAGATCTGCATTTGCGCTCTAAAATGGATAACCGTAGTGTCTTGTACGAACATTTTCGTTCGGTTATAAAAAAGATTCCTTTTGGTGTTATTTTTACCATACACGACCTTTTTTTGTTGAACTACACCCTTATCCGCGGCAATAACAGCAGGGATTTCTATGTAATTGGTCCCTATCGGTCCCTCATATATGATGAGAAAGACTTTGCTGTGCTGAGCCAGAAAAATCATCTGACGACCGCTCAAACGGAGGAGTTGCGCCTTCTTTTACAGGATATTCCCTGCACCATCACAAATTCTTCCGCACAGTTGATTGCGAAAAGTATCCTTTCCCATTTTTTTGGAATTGATAATCCTGCCACGCAGGAAGTCAATCTCGAGCACACTTTGGCGCATACTCCTTCCGTGGCCTCTTTACAAGACTTGAATCAACACGCCCGCTGGATTGAAGAAGTCTATCACCATCAGCATTTATTGGCTCTCTACATATCGCAAGGAAACTTTGAACGAGCTTATGCTGAATCCCGCTTTTTTTCAACGGCCACTTTGAATCGTGGTACACTGGATTCACGAACATCACATCGCTCCTATCTGTACGCTGCCAACACTTCTTTTCGGATTGTTGCTCAGCAAGTTGGTGTTCATCCGGTTTATCTTGACGATATATCCAATCTTTACGTTCAAAAGCTCGCCAACTGTATCAGCCACAATCAGCTCGATAAAGTATACCAAGAAATGATAGAAGCATATTGCAGCCTGTGCCGCGAATATCCCAACCGAAAGTACAGCCAAAATGTCCAGACAATCATTAACTATATTCTTATAAACCTGTCAAATGATTTAACCCCGCAAAGCATTGCTGCTGCCGTAAATTTTTCCCCAGGCTATATTTCCCATAAGTTCAAAGAAGAAACCGGTATGACGCTTGTCAACTACATCACACAGCAGCGCATTCGTATAGCCAAGCAGATGCTTGCGGATACTGATATGTTAATACGAGATATTTCCGGTTATATAGGAATCCCGGATTCAAATTACTTTGTTAAAATCTTCAAAAAAGAGGTTGGTTTAACACCAAACGCATACCGGAAAAATCATACTGCGCAAAATACAACCGGTAAGCCATCTAAAAATCCATCATTACAGTAAGCCTACCGCTTTATTTCCAGAAAGTGAATCAACCGTTGATTCACTTTTTCGAGTCAAGATTTTTGAGTGAATCTGTGTGTGATTCACTCTGATTGGCCGAACGGCCTTCTGGGATTCACCGGCTGAGACGGTTTCTGTGCTGGTATAGGTCGCGAAAGTGTACTGCTAGCATAGCGTTTGGATATCCACAAACGCATTTCTGGGGTATACCCCAGACCCCCGCGCTGCTCTTGTGTGACGATAGTGACGCAGATGACGCTAATGACGCTGTTTTGGGGATATCCCTATACCATATCCCAGATTCAGCGTCATTAGCGTCATCTGCGTCATTCTGATTTTGTGTTTCTCGTAGCATCATTGTTTTTGTTTCGAGCAGTAGTAAACTGCAAGCGTCATTTCACTATAAGCGTGACGGTGATGACGATGATGACGGTGTTCGTGGGATAGGGTATAGTTTGAAATGTCATTATTAGAAAACCCTATCCATTTCAAGCTCATGCATTTGATCAATTTATCGAGAAGAATCATCAAACATTTGGTGTTGGAGTCATTTTTGAAATCATAGTAATACGCATATCCATGGGCAATAGTACGCCTAATTTCCTTAATTTGATCACTAATTATCTCTGCAGGAATCTTCGTTAGTGATAGTAATTGAGGGAATTCATTAAACATACATTCCAATTCTTTTTTTAGGGGAAATTTAGGGCTTTGAGCATTCTTGTGATCCAGCTTGTCGAATAAATACTCAAACGCCATAACTTGTTCTACAAATCGCTGCGGTGTATACATGGAGTTAAAATCCCCTAAATGCCCCAGGGGAATGCTTTGTGTTATTTTATTGCCGGAATCTAACGCTATGTTCTGCATTAACGATTTCCTCCGCCTGTGTTTTTAGACTACTCATGTTCTGCACCCAAGCAAGCTGTTGGGTTGACTTATCCGGAGCCGGATTTTTCTCCAGAAGTTCAGTCATTATCTGTTCCACTCTACGGTGAGCAGTTTCGTCAATTTCCTATAAATGCGGAAATAATGTCTCTGTTAGAATCATGTCATCTAATGCCAGTTGAAGTTCCATACTTTTTTCCTTTCTTTTATTTTTTTGAATTTAAGAGATCAAGAGTTGCAATTATGGAGTGTAAAATGAATTTTCAATGATAATTTTGGGATGGGAGCCAAGTGTACTTAGGTTCTCTGGTGTCACACCAGAGTCAGTAATAAAATAATCGACTTTATTCCAAGAAAGGTATTGTGCAACACCGCCAATAGAAAATTTTGAATGATCACACATAATAACACGCATTTCGCTATTGTTTGCAACGATGGACCTATAAGCGATTTCCTGTGGATCCAAAACTGTAGGTCCATCGTGGTACCGGATTCCGCTCGAACCAAAAAATGCTGCAGTAAAACGAAAATCTTGTAGCGAACGTTCCACTGAACGACCATATATATGCATGGCCTTGTAATTAACAAATCCACTAGGGAGATATAAGTAATTATCAGTTTCTTGACTTTGCATGATATTGGCAACAAGCATAGAGGTGGTTACAACCGTAATAGAATGAAAAGAATCGAGCAAAGTTGCCAAATAGCTTGCCGTGCTACCACTATCAATGAAAAAAACAGCGTTATTTTTTAAAAATCGCGCGGCGCTCTTAGCAATTTTTATCTTTTCGTTTCTATATTGCTCTAATGGCGGAGAAGGGAGATCTGTAAACAAAGGTCCAATACAATTTGCCCTACCGTGTGTTTTCTTTATGCAACCCGCAGAATCTAAATAATGAAGATCTTTTCTTATTGTTTCATTGGTTACTTGAAAATAGTTAGAGAGTTCTGCTGTGGTTAGGGATCCCTTTTCGTTAATCAACTCTAAAATCCGATCTCGTCGAGAACGTTTTTTATTTTCCATAAATAACCTCCTATTTTTCTCCAAACATTATAGCTCGCTTTTTTATGATCGTTAGTGGCTCAAATATTCGCGATCATGTGGCTCAAAAATTCATTGACACTCACAATTATAGCACAGTTATTTTAGGATACAAGTGATTTTGTCATTAACACAACAGTTTATTTGTATTATTTAGAAAAAACGCAAAATATTTAGTTGCGTTTCCAATTTGATTTGTTGCGATTCTTCGTTTATTTGCTATAAAACAAAATATGAAAATGAGCGAATCGGAGAAAATATAGTTCCGTGCGCAATTAGATCTTGCTTATATGGAAAAGATATAGTATTTTATAAGCGAAGCGAGAAATACGCTAAAATTCAAACAATAAGGAGGATACATATGCAATCAATTTTAGTGGTTGGCGCTGGCAGAGAAGGAAAAGGATTTTTGGGAGAGACTTTTTCTACAGACGGTTGGCAAGTCTATTTCCTAGACAAAGACCCGGAAGTAGTAAATGCATTGAAAACGGGCAAATATAACGTTACTGTTTATCAGGAAAACGGAACCTTTAAGCGGGAAATTACTGGCTATGAAGTTTATGGCTATGACGAGGAATATTCGTGTTTGCCTGCGATATTAGAGGCCGAAGTAATTGCCCTTTGCCTGTATCCAGAAGATATCCCTGAAGCGGCTGCTTATCTTGGTAAAGGCATTTCGGAGCGCGCTCGCCGAAATGGTGATAAGCTTACAATTCTATGCTGCACGAACAAAAATCATTACATTCCCACATTCAAAAAGGCGTTTGAAAATGCGTTGGAGGGCAGCCAAGAAAGGGCATGGTTCAGTGAAAATGCCATTGTTACAGACGTGATTGTGCGTAGATCTACAAATGCTGAAACGACAACTGCGTTGGATGTTGTTACGACAGCAACCATGTCATTGCTGATTCAACCCCCCGTTTATGCAGATTTTAGCAAAACGCGTTGGATGGAATTGCGCGATGATTTGGAACAATTAAAGGAAATTAAGTTGTACACATACAATGCGCCGCATGCAGCTTGTGCTTATGCAGGTTATTTAAAGGGTTATAAAACCATTTTAGAGGCATCTGCTGACCCTGAAATCGCAGCATTACAAGATGAGGTACTTAAAGAAGCAATTCCGGGACTAAGCAAGGAGTTTGGCATACCAGAAGAGGAAATTTGGGCTTTTTGTTCTTTACCTGGAACAAAAGAAAAAATGGATGACTCGATTTACCGTGTCGCTGTCGATCCAATTAGAAAACTTTCCCGTAATGACAGATTAACTGGAAATGCTATGTTCTGCTTCAAGCATGGTATTGACCCCAAAGCATTGATCAAGTCTATTGCTAATGGCATGGCTTACGATGAACCAAGAGACGAAAAGGCTATGCTGATTCAGAATATGATTCGAGAAGAAGGTATTGAAGCAGCGATAGCAAAAGTGTGTGGAGTTTCTGCAGACCATGACTTGGTTGCTCGCGTCGCTGCTGAATATAAAACAATTAAAGGTTAACACCTTTGATTTATATTTTAACCTAAAATAGGAGGAAAATTATGAAGAAGGTTGTCTCTATTCTATTCGCAATGACTATCTTATGCGCTCTGTTTGCTGGATGCGCAACCAATACCCCCGATGATAATTCTCCCCAAAACAATTCTACCTCTGACACGTCACCTGCTGACAATTCCACAACTACAAACGATACGAAAACTTATCGCATGGCTCTCATTCAACCTCAAAACAACCTTGATTATTTTAACTTTATCACAGCGTCTGCCCTGAAGTATGCGGATGCAAACGGAATTGAGTTAACTGTTTGGCAGCAGAATAGTGATCAGGCTAAGGGCGTAGAGTTTGTGGATATGGCTGTTGAACAAGGCTATGATGCTGTTATGATATGTGATCCGCAGGGAGCTGCACGCGCAGCGATGGAAGAAGCCCAAGGGAAGATTGCTATCATTGGTTATGATGCAATGGCCTACCCTGACCTCTGCAATGCTGCAATTTCTACAGATAATGTCGCCATGGGTCGTATGCTTGGCGAATATGCCGTAGAATTAATGAAAGATGACGGCAAGGATTCCTTCAATGTTATTTATTCTTATAACAATACATCTCAGTCTGAAATTGACCGTCAGGCAGGCATGGCAGAAGCTTTTAAAGCAAGTGGTTTTACAATTAACGGCGAAGAGGTATCTTCTGCTGACATTAACCTTGAGGGTGGTCTTGGCCTGTGGGATGACTTGGTTATCCGGAAGGCTGAAGGCGAGTTGGACTATGCAATGTGCGCAAACTCCACTAACGCTCTCGGCTGCCTAGCAGCAAGCGAATCTGCAGGTCGTACCGACTATAAAGTTTTTGGCATTGACGATGAGGTTGATCAGCTTGCTGCGCTGACAAAAGAAAATGGCATCTATTATGCCACCGTCGCACAGAACCCATTTGAAATTGGCGTCCAGGCTATCGAGGCTGCTGTTCATGCGGTTGAGGGGCAGGACGATGGAATTGTGAAGGTTGATGGCATTCTTGTTACTCGTGACACCGTGCAAGAGTATGTGGCGAACCGCGAAAAGTCATTGGAAGAGCTGAAGGATTATTTGGCAATTATCACTGCATCTTAATCTTTCGCTACAACAAAAAGGCGGGTAACGTCAATGAGGCGTACCCGCCTTTTTTAAGAAAGGTGTGATATCTATATGGGCGAAGAACTGTTGAGATTAAAAAATATACGAAAATCCTTTAATTCGGTGACTGTTCTGGAGGATATTAACATCACTATATCTAAAGGAGAGGTAATTGCGCTCGTAGGCGAAAATGGGGCCGGAAAAAGCACATTGTCAAATATAATTTCTGGAGTTTTGAAACCAGATGGCGGGCAGATTTTTTTTGAAGGAAAAGAATACAAGGGACTTACAATCAAACAAGCGAAAGACCTTGGTATCAAAATGGTGCATCAAGAGCTCCTTGTTCTTCCTAAATTGAATGTTACAGCCAACATCTTTATTGGTTCGGAATACCAAAACCACGGGTGGATGGACGTACCGAAGATGCATGAAAAAGCGAGCGAGCTTTTGAATACTGTTGGTTTGAGTGTTAGCCCTAAAACACGTGTTGCGGAGATTGATATTGCAGGACGTCAAATGATAGAAATTGCACGTGCGATTGCAACAAATGCGAAAATCATTATCTTGGACGAACCCACTTCTTCTCTTTCGGATGTAGAAATTAAGAAACTGTTCGAAACAGTTAATAGGCTAAAGAAGCAGGGAATTTCTTTTATTTTTGTTTCTCACCGCTTACAAGAGGTACTAACCCTGTCAGATCGTATTTACATTCTAAAAGATGGACGCCTGACAAAAGAACTCTATCCTGAAAACACGACAGAAGATGAAATCGTTATGAATATGGTAGGTCGTAGTTATGACGATTACTATAAACGCAAGCGCGTTTATTTTGGCAAAGAGGTGTTGCGGATTGAAAATTATTCTGGCATAGATAATAAGGTTCTAGCACGTAGTGCACATACACCAAGAAACATCAGTCTTCAATTAAACGAAGGCGAAGTTTTAGGTATAGCAGGCTTGGTCGGTGCCGGACGAACGGAGCTGCTCCGTCTGATTTTTGGAGAGGACAAAAAAGAAAGCGGCGAATGCTTCCTATATGGAGAACGTGTCAATATACGCCGGTGTAAAGATGCTTATGACCTGGGTATGGCTTGGGTTACAGAAGACAGAAAAAAGGAAGGACTTATCCTAAAATTTGATTTAAAGACGAACATTGCACTTCCTATCCAGTCTCTGGTGCGAAAAGGCCTTTTTGTTGATGTAAGAAAAGAGAATGCTATTGCAGACGAATATATCAAAAATTTACATGTAAAAACAACGGGAAGATCTCAACAGGCGCAGTTTCTTTCTGGCGGAAATCAGCAAAAAGTTGTTTTGGCAAAATGGCTGGCAAGTAATCCGCGTATATTAGTCTTAGATGAGCCGACTCGCGGAATTGACGTGAGTGCAAAGGCGGAAATTTATGCATTGATTAATAATTTGACAGCACAAGGTATGGCAATTTTGTTGGTTTCCTCTGAATTGCCAGAAATAATGGGCATTAGCGATAGAATTATAGTTATGCATGATGGTGAGATTACCGGCGAGTTCCAACGTGAAGAGTTTTCAGAACAAAGCATCATGACCTGTGCAATCGGGAGGAGAAAAGAATGAACCTGAATTCTAAACAAAAGTTTCTTGAATTGAGCAAGAGATATTCTACACTTATTATCATCATCTTTTTGGCCGTGTTATTCACTGCGCTGAACCCGCGCTTTCTGTCTGCAGTCAATATTACGAATATCGTTCGCCAAGCAGCCATTATGATAATCGTTGCATGCGGAGCTACATTCATCATGATTGCTGGAGATGTTGATATTTCCTGCGGGGGTGTTGCATGCTTAGCTTCAATAATAGCTGCAATTTGTATGACAAAAGGCATGGGAATCCTGGTATCTATAACTGTTGCTGTACTTACCGGTACTCTTTTTGGTCTGTTATCTGGCATATTGGTATCCCGTTTTGCATTCCCCCCCATGATTGCAACACTATGTGTAACAAATCTTACTATGGGTATCGGGAACTTGATTACGAATGGAACAGCAATCTATGATTTGCCTGACGAATTCTTGGTTCTTGGTCGTGGTTATATAGGTCCAATTCCTGTGCAGGTTGTTATCATGGCAGTTATTACAGTTATATCAGGTATTGTGCTTTCCAGTACAACTTACGGCCGCTATATTTATGCAATAGGCGGTAATACCAAAGTTGCAAAACTCTCCGGAGTAAATGTATCAAAACTTAAGGTAATTTATTTTATGGTAGGCGGGTCTCTTTCAGCACTCGCTGGTGTATTGATTACGAGCAGAATGGGCACCGCACAGCCGACTTTGGGTACAAACTGGCCAATGGAAACCATCGCTGGCATCGTTATTGGTGGTACACATTTTCAAGGCGGTAGTGGCAGTATCGTAAATAGTGTTTTGGGTGTCTTGCTTATGACTATGATTACTAATGGTCTCAATCTGTTAGGGGTTAATACATTCTGGCAGTCTGTCGTTACTGCACTATTGTTGATTATTACGATTGTAATTAGTACATTCCAGGATCGAAAAAAGAGTTTGCTGTAAATGAAATGTTTTAATCTTTGAATGAAGAGGAGGAGTATGATGTTTGATATTGTAGGAATCGGCGAATGCGTAGTCGATATGACACCAGCCGGGGAATCGGAAAAAGGAAATGCTCTTTTTGAACGCCAGCCAGGCGGCGCACCCAGCAATATGCTTGCTTGTGCAGCTAAGCAAGGCCTCAAAACGGCCCTAATTAGTATTGTCGGAGACGATTCTTTCGGTCATTACCTCGTCGGAGTTTTAAAAGATGTTAATATCGATGTCCGTGCAGTACATTTTTCTAAAAATTTACCAACATTTGTTGCATTGGTTGACTACGACGACCGCGGGGATAGACGTTTTTTTAAAATGCAGCTGGAATCTTCCCTTTCGGGATTTTCTCCTGACCATTTAGACAAAGAACTAATTAGCCAGGCAAAACTTGTTCACATCGCTGGTTCTATGCTGGCGTGGCCTGATTCTCTAGAAGCAATCCGTCAAGCAATTGACTTTGTACATGAAGAAGGAAAACTTGTCAGTTGTGATGTAAATTGGCGTGAGATGTTGTACGATCAAGAGTATGCACAAACTATAGCAAAGCCGATCCTATATGAAATGGATATCTTAAAGATGTCTGAAGAAGAAATGAGTCTTTATACCGGGACAAGCGATTTAGTAGAGGGTACGAAAATATTGTGTGAAGCCGGCATTAAGCTAGTAGCTGTGACGCTTGGGGCAAGAGGCTGCTATTATCGCTATAAAAACGGATCAGGCCAGCTGTATACTTATGACACAAAAGTAGTGGATACAAATGCTTCTGGTGATACATTTACAGCGGTTATGCTGGCTGGTCTGGCCGAATACAGTTACGATATAGACTCTATTTCCAATGACATTATGTACCACATTATGGAACGAGCAAACGCGGGAGGCGCTGTTTGCGCCGCAAAACGCGGCGCAATTTATGCTGTTCCATCGGTTGAGGAAATAGATAATTGCATGAAAACCGTACCTCTTTTAAAGTTAGATTGAGAAAGGAGATAAGTGTATGTTGAAACGTGGTATGCTGAACGCACAGGGAAAATTCCTTTTAGCAAGAACAGGTCATTTGGATTACTTGGGAATTACCGATGCTGGATTCAACATTCCTGAAGGAATTGAAGTTGTGGATTTGGCGGTGAAACCTAATTTACCTGAGTTACTGGACGTTCTAGATATAATTAAGAAAGAAATTGCTATAGAAAAAATCTTCCTTGCAGATAAAATTGTTGATTACGCTCCGGAACTACTAAAGGAATATGAAAAACGTTTTACAAAAGAAAAGATTGAATTTATTCCTGATGGACAACCGTTCCGTGAAAAGATGAAACAATGTAAAGGCGTTTTTAGAACTGGCCAATATTGGCTCCACTGTCCCAATGTTATAATTCAAGCAGGATGTACCTACGAAGAGGGATACGTGGACTAAGTTCAGTTTTGCAAACAGTTTGGTAAGAGGTGTAAACATATGAAAAAAATGAATCTTGCAATTTTGGGAACAGGAAATATTGCAGCACAGATGGCTGACACTGTTTCCAGAATGAACAATGTTGTTCTTTATGCTTGTGCATCCAGAACACAAGAAAAATCAGAAGACTTCGCAAATAGATTCGGCGTTCTAAACGCTTATGGCTCTTATGCTTCAATGTTGGAGGACGACAATATTGATTTGGTATATGTGGCTACACCACACTCATTGCATTATGAACATACGATGTTATGTTTGAATAAGGGAAAAGCTGTATTGTGTGAAAAACCCTTCGCTTTGAATTATATACAGGCTAAAGAAATGATTGACACAGCACGCGAAAAGAAGTTGCTTTTGGCAGAAGCAATGTGGATGCGCTATCAGCCAATGGCAAAAAAAATTTGTGATTTAGTTGATAGTGGAATTATCGGCACGCCCAGATTGTTGCTTGCTAATAAAGGTGAGCTCGATCTAATCGGATTTGCGCCGGAACGAGCTGGTAGTACCCTGCTTGGTTTAGGAGTCTATGCAATCAACAATGCATTTCTCGTTTTTGGTAATAACTATGAAGATGTTACATCAACAGCTATTTTCGAAGAGAACGGTCTAGATGGCGCAAATGCGATTATTTTGAAGTATGCTAATGGAAAGATGGCTATGTTAAGCAGTAGCATGATTGCGCCGACAAGTAATAAGTGGTATATCTGCGGCGATGATGGTATGTTGGAAATTCAAGGGTTAAGCAGACTGAAAACAGTAAGGCATTATAATCGTAAAAGAGAACTGGTACAAGAATTTAATGCTGAAGGCTTAGATACAGGCTATGAATACGAAGTACAGGCCTGTATGGAGGCCCTTGAAAGCGGCGCTATCGAATGCCCTCAAATGCCGCATGAGGAGACGATTGCAGTTATGAAGCTTATGGATCGTCTTCGGGATGATTGGGGTTTAAAGCTTGTGGGAGAATAATAAACTGTTGGCGAGACGAGTTGATGTAGCTTGCGCCGGCGATTAATCGCCCTATTGACCAATTGAACAAATTGCGTTTTGTTCAAACGTATAGTATAGTACGGCGAAAGTGACTCCTATCTCCCATCTAAATACGAAGAGCGCGTCATTTTGCTCCCTCTATGAGAGACTGATATGATCCCCCTAAGGTAGACCGCCAAAATATCGTAAGCGTCAAACCTCCCCGCGTATAAAAGGCCGCCATCTCAAGGAGAACTGTTGCTCACCGAGATGGCGGTCTTTTATTTATGAGGCATATAGCATTCTTCCGGAGCATTTGCGGGAAGCAGCTTTTCAGCCCATGCTTCATCAGTTTCGCTCAGCTGCGGCGCGTTTTGCAGGAGCCATAGCAGATAACGGTACGGATCTAAGCCATGTCCGGCAACGGCGACCAGAGCGCAAACTCCATCGGCATCGCGTATGACGCCATCGTCAGCCCGGTCTCCGAAGCTGTCGTCAACGCTTCCGTTGCGTCCGTTCTGTTCGTAATCTGCTGGGATGCGGTCTAAGCCACACCCATCCATCGCCGGGGGAACCTGCTTCCCCCGGCAGCTTTTATCATAGGAGGGATTCACTTTGAAAACAAAACGAATTCTTGCGCTGTTTCTGGCTGTCGTGACCTGCCTGTCTCTTGCCGTTTCCGCATCCGCGGCGAGCATTTCAGATTTTAAGGATGTGGACACAAAAGCATGGTACGCGGAAGCTGTAACCACCGCTGTGAATAACGGCTTGCTTTAGTGACGCAGATGACGCTTGTGACGCTGTTTTGAGGATATCCCTATACCATATC
>ENA-OWRJ01001340-OWRJ01001340.1-human-gut-metagenome-genome-assembly--contig:-NODE-1340-length-26006-cov-3.649879_pt1 | contig 26006 bp, 19 predicted proteins | sample MGYA00248269_ERZ651897 | MGnify/ENA primary metagenome ERZ651897 (study PRJEB26924, sample SAMEA4378252) | human gut metagenome | biome: human gut; feature: human-associated habitat; material: faeces...
CGGGCAGGCTACAGATCTTGGTCGTGGCCTGCTTAAGGCTCACTACGCCGGCGTCTTCGTTGTAGTCGCAAAAGTTTGCGCTGGTCAGCTGGTCAAAATGAACCGTTGTTCCATCGGAGCGGGTGCTGTCGAGCACCAGGTGATTCTGCTCGTTCTCGCCGGCATCCTTGCCGTCGAGCGTGTTGTAGCGCGCCTGGGGATTGCGATCGCCCGAGACCTCAAAGATGTACTGGCCCGTAACGGTATCGCCCTGCCCCGGCGCATAGGTAACCAGGCCCACCCGCAGAGCGGTAGAGATGGGGTTTGCCGGGTCCTGCTCGGTAAAGTCGATGCCCGACAGGTACACATCGGTCGCGGCCGAGTTGGTGGCCAGGTACAGGGAGGTCTTGTAGTAGTCGGAATGCTCGGCGGCGCCAAACATGCTGGCAAAGAGCGAGTCCTGGGTGGTTCCGCCGGTAAAGCCCGTTTCCTTTTGGAAGCCGTTGAGCACATTGTCGGTCGAGACGGGATCGAGCAGGCCCGTAAAGCTCAGGCCAGCGTTGGTTTTGTATTCGCCGTCGTACTCGTTGGAGATAAGGAAGGTAACGCCCGTGCCCGCGGCCATCTTGACGTCGGTGATATGACGGTTGGCGTTGTAGATGTACCAGGCATACGTTACGGCTCCGGCAGCGGCAAGGACCACCAGCAGCGTGGCGAGCATGCGATTGAACTGTTTTCGCAGCGAGCGCGCGTCCGACATGTCCCTCCCCCAGATGCCGCATCGTAAACTACCTGGACACCATTTGCCCATAATGGGAACATTTTACGCGAACGTGCAGTTCATCGGGGGTACAAACGCGACTTTTCACGTGCTGCTCGTGCCGGATCGGGGGCCGATAGGGTCGCAAGTTGCCACTTTTTAAAAAATAGTTCTTGCCACCGGGTGGGAGCTCCGTTATATTATTCCCTGCGCACTCGCGCACCCTTGATCGGGCGTTTAGCTCAGGGGGAGAGCGCTTCCCTGACACGGAAGAGGTCAGAAGTTCAAATCTTCTAACGCCCACCAAATGTTCGCAGCTCAGAGGCTTCGCCTCTGAGCTGTTTTGTTTTACACTGCCAAGCCAAAAGGACGCCGCGGCACCCAAAGCGCCCAAACAGCCCCGGTGATTGCCCCGATCAGGCGCGGATGGGTCTCGCAGCCATATATAAATAACCTCCTATAAATTGAGGTTTAATACTTTTCCCGAGAAGTGAACGAGCTTATTTGGACCCCCGGAGCATCCACACTTTTTGACGTTAAAACCGCAGGATTCCAGCAGCAAAACCGCAGGAAACAAGCCCCTAAAAGTGTCGATGTTTCGGGAGTCCATTCTGACTCGTTCACTTCTCGGGAAAAGTATTAAACCTGGATATATGGCCGCTAATTCTAACCCCCCGCTACCGCCCCTACCAATACTGATGCGCATCGATAACGGCTTGCCAGAGCCAAAATCGCTTCGTTTCGGCACGCGCGTTGGCAAAATATCGCTGCTCTGCACTCATCGCCTTGTTAAAGATGGGGCGCTTATTCCGATGCAGCTTGCGTCGGATGCGCTCGCACAGCCGAACGAGCTTTTCGTAGTCATTTGCTTGGTCGGTTGTCACGGTAAAATACGCTACCCCCTCAAGCAGTTCCAACTCGTTGCGGCGCTCGGCATCCTTGTGGATCTTCTCGCGGCCGTCATGAATGGCATCGCTGTCGTAGTCGACCATCGCGGTCAGCACCTCTGGCAGCAGCCCGGCCTTTACTTTATCCCTGCCCGCCTCGACTTTAGCTGTAAGCGTAATGTCGGGCGTGCGCTCCAGCACGCGCAGCTTGCGCTCGCGTCCATCGTTGAGTCCATCGCGAATAAAGACCTTCTTGTTGAGCTCGGCCTTGCCCAATGCATACCCGCCGTAGCGCGTAGGCAGCGACATAAACATGCACAGCCCCGACTCCCTCGGAGAGCGCGACCCCTCGATCACATACGCAAGCAGCGCCTTTGCTTTCACGAGACCCCTTACCTTTGGGGACGCCTCGATATACGCCTCAATGAGCTCCTTGGTCGTGAGCTTGCTATCGCGCATGCCCGCATCCCTGCTGGTCACCCCGCCAGGAGCAAGGTTGTCCAGCCGGTAGTTCGATGTCATGGCATAGCCGGCATAGATGGCCGCCGCCGCATCGCTATCGTGCGCAGCTTGCACAAACGCCAGCTCGGGAGAGCACACGTACGCATCCAGGTCGCCCATCCAGTGGCCCAGCGAGATAAACGAGCCCGCCGGGAGCTCGTTGGTGCACAGGTGCGTCTTAACATGCTTGGTCCGCCGGCGGTCGGCGCGCGTCGGCACCATTAGATCCAGCACGTCAATCCCCAGATCATAGCGATCGATAAACTCCTGCGCCTCCTGGTCACAGAGCGCACAGGCGCCCGCGATCGACACGACCTCTGGTTCCGAATCCCCAAAGCGCGGGTTCGGAATGTGCGCCAAAAGCGCCAACGCAGCGTTATGTGAAACGATAAAGTACCCCATGGCGCGAAGATAGCACGCGCGTCGGCGGCGGCTCGCGACCCTGGCGAGTTTTCGGCAAACGACCAGCAGTTTTTTGCCGCGGCGCAACCAAAGTGTTCATTCGTCGACGTCTAAATGCAAATCCGTCAAGCTTTTGGCAAGGTTGCCGCTCAACTGACCAAAAGCTGACCATTTGCTTGCCCATTTGCTTGACGGCACGCACTCGCCAAAATGCTCCGCGACTTCTCGGACGGTCGAAATGCTCGTTTAGCGACCACGCACCCGCCGCTGGGGTATCCTTGGAGCACATGCACCGCAAGCCGCACAAAGGAGCCGCCATGCGCACCGAGCTTGATGTTCCCTTTTTGCACAAAGACGAGGCCAAAGCCCTGGGCGCCAAGTGGGACCGGATCAAAAAGATCTGGTACGTGCCCGATGGCGTCAACCCCGAGCCCTTTGCCGCGTGGCTGCCCGGCGTGGATCGTTCCGACCCCAGCGCGCCCTACATCTACCTGGTACTGGGCAAGCGCGAGTGTTGGAAGTGCCACGAGCAGACGACGGTCGCGGCCTTTGGCATTCCGTATTGGGCGGCCGAGGACTTGGGCAGCAAGGCTGCGCCTAGCGCTGCGCCCGCCATGGACGACGCGGGCCACATCGTAATCGACACCGCTCGCGCCAACGCCATAGCCATCGTCCCCGCGCTGGGCTGCGTGCCGGCCGAGATCCGCGACTACCTGCGCGAGCGCTGCGGCTACAAGCCCGTAACGTCGCGCACCACCAAGACCGTATCGCTCGCTAGCACGTGCACCGGCTGCGGCGCGCTGCAAGGCAGCCATTACCTGTTCGAGGAGCCCACGTCGCCGTTTGCGCTCACGGCCATCAACAAATTGCCCGCGCTGGAGTTCGTGCGCGTGGAAGTCGCCGGCGTCTACGGCATCCCTGACAGTCAGGACAACTTTGACCAGGCGCTCTTCACCTGGGCACGCGACCACCACACCCAGTTCCACAAGACCCTGTGCGAGGGGATTTACCTGTAGGGCAAAGCTCGAAAATCGAGTCCAGACTTCCTCGAAAATCGAGTGTGGAATTCCTCGAAAATCGAGTATGCGCTGGTAGCCGAGTTGCGAGCTCGAGGGATTACAGCCCCAGAATATGTTCCAGATAGCCCTTGTTGAACCAGAACGATTGCTTGGTCATCCAGCGTCCATCGGGCAGCTCGTAGGCGTTCCTCGTAATATCGCCGATTTCAGTTCCATCGGCGAATTTGTACGCAGCTTTTGACGTATGCGGGCGAACATGAACAATTGGATTGTCGGCCATACCGGGCAGATTGTTGGTCACCTTGAGCTTTCCGCTTGCATCCCGATACGGATTGAGCTCAACGCCCTCGCGAATGACCTTTCGCATCTCATCCCAGCAGGCCTTTGCGGGACCCTCGATTTCGTTTGCCGGCATTGCCCAGAATAGGCAGCGGTCAAGACGCCACTCCCCCTCGTGGTCCTCACGGAACACGACAAAGAAGAAACGGTTGGTCTCAAGGCGCGCACGGAAGGAAGACGTCTCCCACTCCTCGTTGATTAACTGCTTAAACTCAAACGGAGGGAAAGACATTGCCTGCTCGATGTGCCCCCTCTTATTAACGCGACAAACACGGACGTTAATCCCGGCCTTAACGAACTCCTCGGCGGCATTGCTTTTAATACCGAGCATACGATAAACGAGCGTTGTCCATTGCGCTTTATTGCCCGTGTACTCCAACCCGTACTGCTCCGCAATTTGGCGATCGGTTTCGCCATAGTGACGCTCGATAAGACCAGTTACGCAGCTTTCGAAATCCGTGGACTCGTCCGCAGCCCGAACGATGCTCTCGCCAACACGCGGGGCACCGAGCACGTAGGTATGAAGCACGTAGTCCATATACGAGCGCTTGAGTGAAAAGGCGCGACGCTTTGCACGGCGGCGTTCAATCTCGCCTGTATCGGTATTGAGATGCTCGTAATACTGGTCAACCCACATCGTCGCTTCGGTTGCGCCCTTTGTGCAGGCGCCCAAGTAGGTCGTCATACCCTCCGACAGCTCATCCGCGCGACCATCCTGAATGTACGAAATGATCTTCTCGTAGTCGGCGCGAATGATTTTCATGTCCTCTTCGGGCAGATGAACCATAACTGCACGCTCAATGCGCTGGTCGTATTTGTCGATCGAGCGGTCGCGGCCGTAGTAGATAAGCAGGATATTGCTGAGCTTGGTCTTAAGATGCGAACTATCGTAATCGAGTGACACCGGGCGATCGTAAGGAATCATCGTCAGAACGAGGCGCTCGCCGGCAGATTTGCGACCGTTCTTGAGCACATCGAAGCACGTTGCCTTGAGTTCGACGCCTGCCTCGGGAAAATCCGGCCGATCATCGCTGTTGGCCTTGTAGCCAAAGTAACGCTCCTCGATAAGGGTTCCCATGCCACCCTTGTACTTCTTGGACCCGAAGTCCTTGGGCGCGCTCTCCCCCTCCGGCGCAATACCAAGTTCCAGAATGTCGCGAAACGTCATGCCATCGAGATTGGCGGCATAACGCTCGATACTTGAGGGGTCAGAAAAATCAGTATCGTCAAGCATGCGCTTGAAATCGAGGTGCTTCTTGGACATGGGGTACCTCCGAAAGTCGCAGTTAGCCCCATGGTAGTTCAGGGCAGCAATTTCCTCCATGAAATTGAGGGCTTGATCTTGTCCGCTCGATCGGTTATTGTTGTGAGCACCATAAACGGACACAGCAGCGATTGGAGAAACGTGTCTGAGATTAACATTGCCGAGCTTTTTGCGGGCGTCGGCGGATTTCGGCTGGGTCTCGAAGGTTATGCCGACCCGCGTCATCCCGAGTTTTACATGAAGCCCGCCGGCCCCTTCCATACCATTTGGGCCAACCAGTGGGAGCCGCCCGGAACTAAGTCCCGCCAGTTTGCGGCACGTTGCTACATGGATCGCTTTGGCGAAGATTCCGTTGTCAACGAAGATATCAACAAGGTACTTGAGCAGGCTGAAGCCGGCGAGATTAAAATCCCCGACGTGCAAATGGTCGTCGGCGGCTTCCCTTGCCAGGACTACTCTGTCGCACGTCCGCTCAATCAAGCGCACGGCATCGAGGGCAAGAAGGGTGTCCTTTGGTGGGACATCTATCACTTCCTCGAGATGAAGAAGCCCCGCTTCGGTCTCTTTGAGAACGTTGACCGCTTGCTCAAATCGCCCGCATCCCAGCGCGGTCGCGACTTCGCCATCATCTTGAGTTGCCTTGCCGATCTCGATTACACCGTTGAATGGCGCGTAGTCAACTCTGCGGAATACGGGTTCCCCCAGCGCCGCAAGCGCGTTTATATCTTCTGCGAGAAGAACGCCGGCGAGGTCAATCTTGCCGATCGCATGCATAACGGTGTTATGGCGAAGGCCTTCCCCGCCATCTATCCTGACGAAATGGCCGAACTCGACGTCCTGCCCGACCCCTACGAAAACTCGACTCATTTTGGCGTTGGTCAAAAGACATCGCAGTTCAAAAACGCCGGCGTCATGCAGGGCTGCCATGTTGTGACGTGCGACTTCGCCGAGGACTATCACGGTGAGCGCCGCGTGCTCGGCGATGTGCTTGTTGACGAGGCGAATGTTCCGGAGCAGTTCTACATCTCTGACGAAAAGCTTCCTGACTGGCGCTACCTCAAGGGCAGCAAACGCGAAGAGCGCACCAACAAGAAGACGGGCTTTACGTACACGTATTCCGAGGGAGCCATGAGCTTCCCAGATGCCATCGACAAACCGAGCCGCACGATCCTCACGGGCGAAGGCGGCACGGGAGCCAGCCGTTTTAAGCATGTCATCGAGTGCCCCGACGGTCGTTTCCGCCGTCTTGTTCCCGATGAGCTCGATCAGCTCCAGGGATTCCCGAAGGGCTGGACCGATACCGGCATGACCGATGGCCATCGAGCCTTCTGCATGGGCAATGCCCTGGTCACGGGCGTACCGCATCGCATCGGCGAGGCCATGGTTGAAGTGTACGGGCTGTAGCCAAACCGCTTTTGGCATAAACAAACGAGGGTCAGTTCTTTACTGAACTGGCCCTCGTCTTTTATCTAAGTTACTTCAACGTTTGCACTACTTGGAATCAGGCACGATGCCGACTAGGCTCACCATCACGTCAAAGGCAAGACTTCCCTCACCAACGTCAAGAACAGACATGTTTTGACGATCGCCACCAGTGTCTTCTATCCAAACGGCGACCTTCATACTCGTGCGGTTAGCGAAGGCTGTGGCTTTATTGAGAATTCGTGCCAACCATTCGCAGGGTCACATCGTAAGAAAGACCCTCATCGACAGCACTCGCAGCCGTATTCACGCAATCGGCGTCTGTGCCCTCGAGCCAAATATAGACCTTCAAAATAACGCCATTGTAGTCAACATGCGTGGCAAGTGCCGCTGGATTATCAGTGGGCGCATCAAAGTTTTTGCCATTTTTTGTCGCAGCCCAGTTGCCGCCATTTTGGTCAACATACGTCGCACCGAACAAATGCTTATACGTTGCAACTTTTGTACTCGAAGCGTCAGCAACCGCCGTCCAGCCCGCAATACCATTCTGCCTCGAGTACGCATCGTTGCCCGACCCGGCGGGCTCGCTTGGAGCATAGACAACTTTCAGCGTCTCGTTGCCCTGAGCGTCAACCGTCGAGATACCGATGCGCATGCTGCGCGCAACCTTATCGCTCAGCGGCTGCCCATTCGAGGTTACGGAAATAGCACCCTCATCGGCCGAACCGTCCAAATACACATCGGCAATGCCCGTGTCACGCACGGTGTAAACCGTATAGGTGCTCACGTTATACGCGTAAAAGGTCTTGTCGCCTACAGTATATTGGCCCGTTGACGTGTCGAGCCCATTAGCGAGCTGGTATGACGTAACCAAAGCCCCATCGCCCCACGACGCAGGAACGAACCACGTTTTGGCGTCGTCGGTCGAAGAAGGACTAATCTCATGGGCAGTCGTAGTATCGAACGCAACCGTGTCGTTGTCTTTGCCGTGATCGGGCGTTGTGCCCGCAACAATTTGCAGCGTCATGCCATTGGCCATAGCCGAAACGGTTGCCGTTTTGGCGGAGACAGAACTATTGAATGCGAACCACGCATATGTTGCCGAGCCTAAAGCAACGCACGCCATGACCACCGAAATGGCGGCGGCGGCGAACCGTTTTTTAAGTTGCTTCACGCGCGTTGACATACGAAATTGTTTCCTTGTTGCAATTCGGTCGATAAGACTAACGGGGCGCAGCGCCTTGCGCCGAACCCCGTTTTTAAACTAATTCTTCAACGCGGCTTATGCCCCAGTAGAAACCGTCGTAGGCTGAGTAGCGCTGAACTGAATCGTAACGCCAACGGAGTCGAGGATTTGACTCAGATTGGCAGTATTTACAGCAACATCATTGCCGTCGTAGTAGACGTACACGCTCACCTTGGTATCGGCATCTTTGGCAACCTTGGCAGCAAGAGCCTTATCGGTAACACCCTCGAGCTTCTTTCCGTCAGGACCCCAAACCTGCCAGTTATCAGGACCAACAACAAGAACGCGAACTGCATTCTTCAAGCCCTTGTCGGCACCCGTAGTTACTTTGACGTTATCAATCTTAAGGTCGCTAAGGTCGACGCCAGCAGAGCTAATACTGTAATTATCCGCTTCGCCCACAGCATAACTATCCTTCACGGCCTTAGCGGCATCGCCAACTGCGATGCAATCGCCTTTCTTGGTGCCATCAGTCGTCGAGGTACCATACGCAGTCACGAACTTCGGGGCCGGAGCTGCGGCGCCATCGGATTGAACCTCGGCAGGGTAAAGAGCGACCTGAAGATCGGTCCAGTCAGTGCTAGCGGTCTTCGTACCGCCGACCGCAGTGTTCTTATATTCGATGCTCATGAATGCCGTATTGGACTGTGCCTTCACGCCCGTCGTTTTAGCGGTAACCTCGTTGTTGCTCACAAACCATGCGAACGTGGCAGAGCCCAACGCTACGGCTGCTACCAGCACCATGGCGATGGCGGCGCCCATCTGCTTCTTTAATGCTTTGGTATCCATACGGACCCCTTTCTTTCCCCATTCGTCCCAGATGACCCCCGAGAAGCCCGGAAGGGGAGCCCGTGCTTTCGTGTTGGATGTTGCTTGCCCATCCTTAAAATTTGGAATTGAGGATACCATAATTCTTACGATTTCCTTATGAGTTTTCGAGGCCTTACATTCCGGCAGATTCATGGGCCTACCTTGGGCTAGGTATGGAACTGAGCAAACGCTGTTCACCTTATTTGGCCACGCGCTTCCGCAAAGCCATAAGCCTCTCTTAAGGTTTGCGGCCGCAGTGCCATGCCAGCACATACCTACACCCCCCACCGAGCTTTGCCCTTAGCCCTTCCCCACTCGCTATACTGGTGCAGAACGTGTAATTTTTGCCTGCTTAGCGGGCTATTTGTTGGGAGGGCTCATGCCTGCCGCCACTCAACCCAAGGGAAGCGTTTCCGCCGGATCGATCAAGCCGGTGACGCGCAAAGCCGTCCGCTGCCAGCGCGAAGTCGCCTGGCTGGTCACGCAAGCGGCCGGCAAGCTCGTCGCCACCACCGACGACGTCAACGCGCCCACGCCCAGCTTTGTGCTGGCGGCGGCGTTGTCGTACACCCACGAACAGGAGCAGGCCGCGCAAAACGGTGGACACTCGATTGACTACGAGGCCGTCATGGGCCCCGACCTCGCGAGCTTTTGTGTGGCCGCGGGACTGCCCGCAGCGCCCAACGCGCTTTCGGACACGGGCTACATGTTCACCCTCTCGGGCGCGGACCTCATCCGCGACGTTTACGCCTACTGCAGCGACCTGGGTGAGCGCATGGGAGACGCGGCGCAGGTCAAACCGGGCTACGCGATCAAGCTCGCACTGCGGCTGTTCTTGCTGGATGCCGCCGGCGGCAACGGCGCCAGCTCCACAGATAACGCCTCCGCATAGCAAAAGCGCCGGGCCGGAAAATGAATCCCGGCCCGGCGCTTGTTCGTTCTACTTGTCTCCGTCTTTCACGGGCGAGTTCTTTTGGTTGCGACGGTTGCTCCACGTCACGTTGTGCTCCTTGTAGTAATCGGGCGCCTCGTTGCCGCTCGCGCTAATGGGGTCGTTGCCGGTCAGGGTGTCGGCAATATCCTGCACGAACTTAATGAACAGGCTCGAATCGTCGGTCTCGGACGAATCAAAGTCAAAGCCAAACTCCACCGCGCCGCCGATGATCTTGTCCACGCACTCCGGGTCGTCGCCGTCCAGCCAAATGACCACGGTGTACTTGTCCACGTCGCCCACGCGGAAGTTCGCGTGGCTAATGGTCGTCACCACGTCTTTGGACGCAAACGGCTCGGTGTTGGGCTCGGGATTGCCGTCGGCCGCGGCAGCCGCGTAGGTGGTGGGTTTGCCGTTGCGATACACCCGCACGCGCGCCGCCTTCTCCACGCCCTTGCTGGCGCTGACCACCTTGAGCTTGGCGCTGTAGCCCAGGTCGGTCTTGCCGGCGTTGCGGATATAGAAGGTGTACGCCACGTAGTTCTTGCCGTTGTGACTGCCGTCGATATCGTCCAGGTTGTCGGGTAGGTCCTCGGCGGCGATATTGGTGCCGTTGTCCACGGCGTCAGCCGCCAGGCGCGCGGTGGCGTTGTTAAAGTCGCCGTTGTCGGCAATGGCCACGCCGCGGCGGAACAGCTCCAGGCGGTTGAGGTTGATGGTGAAGTTGCCCATGTTTTCCTGCATAAACGACAGGGCAAACAGCACGCCAAAGGCAAGCGCCAGCACCACGAGGGCCTTTTGCAGCTTGTCCATGCGCAGCAGCGCCGCGCCGATGCGTTCCATGCGGCGCTTGGGCATGTACATGGACACGACCGCATCGGGGTCGATGTCGTCGAGGTCTTGGTCGGCCAGCGCCTGCTCCAGCTCCTCGATGCGCACCACGCCGCGCAGGTCGCGCTTGGGTTTGGGCTTGGGCCTGCCGAAGCGCTTGCGGGAGGCGGGGGGCTGCTCGGGCGCGGAGTCCTCGCCGGGTGCGTCCTCGGCGTTGGCGCCGGGCGCGTCCTGTGGCGTATGCTCGGCCTGGTCCTCAGCCAAATCCTCGGCAGCTTGATTCTTGTTGTCGTTACGCTTGAACAGAGCCATGGCGATCAGATCTTATATTTGGTGCGAATGTAGCCGACGTATTCTTTGACGAGCTCGCGCTCCATGTCGTCGGCGTAGCGGAACTGCAGGCCGCAGACGTTGCGGTACAGGCTGCCCTTGGGCGCGCGGCGCACCCAGCACACGATGCCCAGCTGCTCGGGCAGCTCGTGACGCTCGCCCTGCAGGCGAATCGTGGGCATTTGCACGGACAGGGCCTCGCCCACGTCGGGATAATCGTTGAGGTAGACGGCCAGGCCGCCGGCCGAGACGTCGATGGTCATGGCGTCCTCGGGCTCGGGGGTCGACTCGTTGTCGCGCTGGTAGGTCAGGCGCATGGCGACCTTAAAACGCTCGTCGCGGCGCTTGACAAAGGTGCGCTGCTCGGCGACTTTGCGCATTTTCCAGTAAGTGCGGATGCCCTTTTTCTCGACCGACTCGGGGTAGCCGGCGAGCACGAACGTTTCCTCGCCCACTTTGTATTGCAGCAGCAGCTTTTGGTTTTCGTCCATGAGCAGCGGCTTGCCGGCGAGCATGGGCGCGCTCATAAGAAAGTACGCGTCGTCCAGGTTCTCTTTGTACGTGGCGAGCATGTTGAAGTCGGTTTTTTGGCCCATGGGCACGTCGAATGCCACCTGCAGCTTGGTCCCCGGCGTTATCTGTTGCTCTGCCATGTTGTCTCCCCCAGTCGCGGGCGCCGATATCATCGTCGTGCGCGATGCACATTGGGCTATTGTACCTGCTTTGCTGCGGGTTTCGATGTGCGGTGCGTGAAATGGCGGGATGCGAGGCGCGTGTGAACGCGCAGCTGCTCCGCGCGCGGCATTAATCTGACAGCGATGCATGCCCCCGACAGTCCGTCTGTCTGTCTATCTCTCAGTTATCTCTCATTTATCTCTCAGCTTAGAGATGAGTGAGAGATGAGAGACAAAAATGCCGTTATCGGTTCAACCAAATCACGTTCGCGCAGGTAAACTCATGTATACGGGAACTTTGACTCGATCCCCTAGCCACCTTGCAGCATTGTTATCTCTCATATTTATCTCTCGTCTTTCTGTTATCTCTCGCATTAGTGACGAATGAGAGACGAGAGATGCTCGAGTGATGCATGAGCGGGGCCTTTGCCCAATCAGCCGGCATCGTCTTCAGTTCGCCGCAGAGCCGCGGCCCCATATGGGTATACTCTCGGGGATTCGACTCGATTCGCCCCCGTTGGGGCGTCAAAGGAGACTGCATATGTCCACTACCTCAACCGACCCGCGCGCCGCTGCTGCCGCGCTGCTGGTGCCCGGCACTACCTGCCACGGCTTTACCGTCGAGCGCTGCGAGACCGTGCCCGAGCTCGACTCGGACGCTTACGTACTGCGCCATACCACCTCGGGCGCGCGCCTGCTGTACCTGGCGTGCGACGACGAAAACAAGGCCTTTGCCATTGGCTTTAAGACGCCGCCGGCCGATTCCACCGGCGTGTTCCATATTCTTGAGCACTCGGTGCTGTGCGGGTCGGCCAAGTTTCCCGTCAAGGAGCCGTTTGTCGATCTGATCAAGAGCTCCATGCAGACGTTCCTCAACGCCATGACCTACCCCGACAAGACCATCTACCCCGTTGCCACCACCAACGAGCAGGATCTGTACAACCTGATGGATGTGTACCTGGACGCGGTGTTCAACCCTGCCATCTATACCAAGCCCACCATTTTTGAGCAGGAGGGCTGGCACTACGAGCTGGACCTGCCGGAGGGCGACGGCGCCGATGACGACACCGGCGAGGTAGATTTTGAGGCATGTCCCAAAAATCTACGCGAGGGAACGCTGCGCTACAACGGCGTGGTGTTCAACGAGATGAAGGGCGCGCTGTCCGACCCCATGAGCGTGCTGGACGACGCCGTCAACGCCGCGCTCTATCCCGACACCGCCTATGCGCACGAGAGCGGTGGCGACCCGCGCGCGATTCCCGCGCTCACCTACGAGCAGTTCCTGGATACGCACGCGCGCCACTACAATCCTTCCAACTCTTATATAACGCTCTACGGCGACCTAGATGTGGACCGCGCGCTGGCGTTTTTGGACGAGCGTTATCTGTCGCAGCCGAGCGCTGCGAGCCGCCGCATGGACGCTGCCGTTGCCGCCGGCGAGGACCCGTCCACGCTGGCACCCAATCCGCTGGACGTGCAGGAGCCTGTGACCTGCGAGTATAAGCGCGTCGAGATGGCCACCACGCCCGAGAACGCCTTGGTGGGCCTGGGCCTTGTGCTGGGCAGCGCGCTCGACCGCAAGCGCACGATCGCGGCGGACATTCTGTTCGAGGCACTGCTGGGCTCCAACGAGGCGCCGGTTAAGAAGGCTATCCTGGCGGCAGGCCTGGGCGGCAACGTGGTGAGCTACACCGCGGCCGAGTGCCTGCAGCCCTACGAGCTCATCATGCTGCAAAACGCGCAGCCCGGCGTGGCGCGCGAGCTGCGCCGCGTGTTCCAGGACGCCTGCCGCGACCTGTGTGAGCACGGCGTTCCGCGCGAGCGCCTGGAAGCTATCATCAGCAGCAACGAATACGACCTGCGCCAGCGCGACTACGGTATCGCCGACGGCGTGGCCATTGCGTGCGACGCGCTGAGCACGTGGCTCTACGATGACGACGCCGCGACGCTGGCACTCAAGTATGGCCCGGTGTACAAGGAGCTGCGCGGCGAGCTGGACGGTAGCTACTTTGAGGACCTGCTGCGCGAGCTGGTGCTGGAGAACGACCACACGGCGCTCGTCGAGCTGGTGCCGGTGGATGCTGGTGCTGGCTCGGAGGGTGCCGAGGCCGCTGAGCTGGCAGCCAAGCGCGACGCCATGACCGATGCCGAGCTGGCCGACGTGGTTGAGCGCACGGCTGCGCTGCGTGCCGCGCAGGAGGCCGAGGACACGCCCGAGGACAAGGCCACGCTGCCGCGCCTGCGCGTGTCCGACATTGGCGAGGCGAGCCCCGAGCCGCCGCTGGTCGTAGACACGACCGCGCCCATCCCCTGCCTGCGCCACGGCATCCCCACCAACCGCCTGGCCTACGCCATGCAGTATTTCGACCTGAGCTGCGTCGCATTTGAGGACCTGCCCTATGTGACGCTGCTCTGCCGCCTGCTCAAACAGCTGCCCACGAGCGAGCACTCGGCCGAGGAACTCGACAACCTGCTCGCCGGCAAGCTGGGCTTTTTGAGCTTTACGACCGAGGTCATGACACAGCCCGACGTGGACGGCGTACGCCCCTACCTGCTGGTGAGCGCCGGCGCCCTGTCCGAGAAGATCGATGCGCTGGCGAGCCTGCCGCGCGAGGTGTGGTCGAGCACGCTTTTGGCAGACGCCGACGCCGACCGCGTGCGCGACGTGCTCACGCAGATTCGCATTGGGCTTGAGCAAGGCTTTATCAACAACGGACACTCGGCGGCACTCGGCCGCGCGATGAGCTACACCTCGCCTTCGGCCGTGGTGCGCGAACAGCTCTCGGGCGTGGACTTCTACCTGTTCCTGCGCGATTTGCTCGAGCACTTTGACGAGCGCCTGGACGGCCTGCGTGCCAAGCTTGCCGAGCTGGCAGACCGCATCTTTGTGGCCGACGGCTGTATGGCGAGCTTTACCGGCAGCGATGAGGACTTTGACGCGTACTGGGATGCCGCGGGCGACCTGGGGCTTGGCGCAGGCGACGGCGCCGATGCCGGCCGCAACGCGCTCGTGGTGCCGACGCCGCGCGACCGTCACGAGGCTTTCGTTATCCCCAGCGACATCTGCTTTGCCGCGCGTGCGTGCGACCCGCGTCGCTTGGGACTCGACGTGACGGGCGCCTGGGCGGTTACCGCCAACGCGCTCTCCTACGACTACCTGTGGAACGAGATCCGTGTGAAGGGCGGCGCATACGGTTGCGGATTCCGCGCGGCTGGCGAGCGTCAAACGGCGTTCTACACCTACCGCGACCCGGCAATCGACCCCTCGATTGAGCGCGTGGAGCGCGCAGGCGAATGGCTCGGCAGCTTTGAGCCCGACGAGGCCGCCTTTGAGGGATTTATCGTGAGCTGCGTGAGTGGCATGGACGCGCCGGTGAAGCCGTACGCGCTCACCAAGCGCCGCAACACGATCTACCTGGCCGGGCTCGATCCGCATGCGCGCGAGAAGCGCCGCGCCCAGATGCTCGCCGCCACGCCCGGTGAGCTGCGCTCGCTCGGCGCCGACGTGACGCGCATCGCAGCTGAGTCGCCGACCTGCGTCTTTGGCGGCCGAGACGTCATCGCCAAGAGCAACGCCAACTTCAACATAGTCGACCTGTTCGCTTAACGCACAAAGGTAGATTTTTAGGACATGCCTAAAAATCTACCTTTTTTCTGCGGCTTGGACGGGGCGGCGCAGCCCACTGCGGCGGTTTGTCTCGATCTGTAACATCTAGACGGCAATATCGGCTCCAGATGTTACAGATCGAGACGTTCCCGAACGGCACCAGCTCTTTGTCTCGATCTGTAACAGCTAGGCCCATTTATGCCGAGTTACTGTTACAGATCGAGACAAACCGCCGCAGACACCCGCCCTTCAGCAAAAACCACCACAAAGGTGCCTGTCCCCTTTGTGTGGTTTGCGAGTGGGCTGTTACTTGATGAACGGGTTCAGCCTTGCCGCCAGCGGATCGAGCTTGTACATGGTTGCAAAGCACTCACGACCATAATCGGAGTCATTGTTCCAGCCACCCTGGTCGACGTCGTACTCTGCATCCAGACGAATCCACTCCTCCGGCTTGTTCTTCTCGTGCTTGCTGCAGAAGTAGCGCTGGTACTCGACCTCGTGCTCAAACTCAAACTCGGCATCCGAACCGCGGCCGGCATACTCGTCGACCGACGTCAGGTTGCCGTGGTCGTCGTAGTAAAACTCCGCATAGCCGCCGCGCTCGGAATCGATCCTGTCGAGCTTTCCGTCGCTGTACGAATAATCCACCGCGGCATACGAGTTCAGCGAGCCGTAATCGTTGCCGTGCGAGTCATATGCCACAGGCGAGATACGCGAAATGTTGCCGTCCTTGTCATACTCGTAGCCAGCGGTGATCGTCCACCTGGTGCCCACGGTGTCGCCCTGACAGTCCAGCGTAAAGGACGTCACGCGATCCTTGTCGTATCCGTACGAATACACGACCGTCCGAGGATTGCCCGGGCGGTATCGGTGTCGGTCACCATGTTGCCGTCCTGGTAGACATATGTGCTCGCACTCTCGCCGTAACCCGCATGGGTCGTCTTGTTGATCAGGTTTCCGTCCGCGTCGTAGGTAAACGTCGTGGTGCTCGACGAATCGCTAATGTCGGCATCGCAGTCGATGCGCGTGACGTTACCGTCAGCGTCGTACGTAAACGTGTTGACGTTCTCGTAACCGCCCGCCAGATCTTCCTCAATCTCAGAGATACGATGCGACTCATCGTGCTCGACGCTGTAGCTTACGCCGCCACCTTGCTTGACGGCAGACGTGAAGCCCGTGACGTAACCGTTCTCGTCACGCTCGATCTCGTAGATATCGCCGTACGCATCGCTCTTATCGGTGCCTTCATAGGACATCGGCAGCCACAGCTCGTCAAGCTGTGTGTCCTTAATGCCGGTAATCTTCGTATCCTGCGGCAGCGTCAACGTGGCGAGCTTCTTTTTGCCCGAAAAATCGATGCTTTTAAGGTTTTCGGCATTTTTGAGGTCGAGCTTCTCGATGTCGTCGCAACCGTCCAGATTAACGACGGTGACATTACTCGCCGAGTTAAGCTCGACGGTCTTAAGGTCGCCGCAGCCCGAAAGATCCAGGTTGACGAGTTTGTCCCCGCCATTTTCCACACTGGTAACGTTGGGGAACACCTTGCCCAGGCCCTGCGTCGACGTGATGCCGTCCAGCTCGACCGACGTCACCGCCTTGGCCTCGTCGCGTGAGATGCGGCCGTCACCGTTAGTGTCGTACTTGGTCGAGACAAGCGCACGCATGCCGCTGTCCGGGAAGGTTTTCTCGTCAATTGGGGTGGTCGCGATCTGGGTAAAGTAGAACAGCGCGCCACCGCCGACACCCGCCGCCACGGCAAGCACCGCGGCAAGGGCGATGAGGGGCTTCTTGGAACGCTTGCGCCGCGCGGGCTGCTGCACGGGCACGTATTGCTGGGGAGCGGGCGCGGCAGGCTGGGGTTGCTGCGTGGCCGCGACCTGGTCGGGTGCTACGGGCGCGCCGCAGACGGGGCAAAAGAGGGCGTCGTCGACAAGCGGCGTGCCACACGAGCGACAAAACATGGCGGGCTCCTTTCGGTTCATTCCTTCCACCCTGAAGGTAAACCCAAAAATGCAGCCCTTGTTGCGCAACATTCAGCTCAAACCACCGCAAAGGGACGCAGTTCACAGGCGCCTTTGTGTTAGTTCGAACACTTGTTCTATACGTACACATGTTCTATAGTAGGGGTGCTTGCATCAGATTTAAATTGCAACTAGGATATAGTTGCAGAATGTGAGGCGGGATGACGCGGACCGATAAACTCATCGCCCAACTGCTTAGCTGCCCTTCGACGTATCGGTATACCGATTTTTTAAAAGTCATGGCTTCTTATGGCTTTGAAATGGACAGCAAAGGCAAGACATCCGGATCGCGCGTTCGCTTTTACAGGCCATCGGATGGCAGGATGTTCGTAATGCACGCGCCACATCCATCTGACGAATTGACAGCGGGGACCATTCGAAACATCGTTCGATTTCTGCAAGATGTCGGAGGTAGTCATGAGTAACGTTTTGGCATACAAGGGTTATTTCGCCCCAGTCGAGTTCGATGCCGAACAGCATGTGCTAACAGGTATGGTCACCGGCATTAGGGACGCAATCGTATTTGAAGGCTCCACGGCTGAAGAAGTGGAGCAATGCTTCCACGACGCCGTCGACGATTACCTTGAGTTTTGCGCCGAAAAGGGCAAGGAACCCGAGCGGGCTTTTAAAGGCTCGTTCAACGTAAGAACGGGCTCCGAGCTCCACAAGCAAGCGGCGCTGGCAGCGGCAAAGAAAGGTGAGTCACTCAATAAGTTTGTGACCGAAGCAATCGCTGCGGCGCTATAACGTTAACGCTTAGGCCCAAACCACCACAAAGGTGCCTGTCCCCTTTGTGGTGGTTTGGGCCGTCATTATCGCGTTTGCCCAGATAAAACCTGCCAAAATAAACCTGTCCCTTTTTGGTAGGTTTGGGAGAGGAAGCCGGGATGGACAAGGCTGAGTTGCGGCGGGCGGTGATTGCTCGGCGTGATGCTCTTGATTTGGACTTGCGGGCGGCGAAGTCTGCTGATATCTGTGCGCGGCTGGTTGAGCTGCTGGGCCGCTTGGATGCCGCGGCGCCGCACACCGTTGCCGTCTATGCCGCGATGGGTTCCGAAGTCGACTCAGCCGCGTTTGCCGCAGCTGCCGCCAAACGTGGCTGGCGCGTGGCCTATCCGTGCATGCTCTCGGCAACAGACGCCGCAGCTTGTGGCCAGCGCATGTGTATGCGGGCAGTTGCTGCCGGCGACGCGGACGCGGCTCCGTTTATCGCCCACCCCACGCGGGCCTTTGCGGCCACGGACATCGACAGCAGCCGCTTCCCTATCGTGCCTGCCGAAGCTCTCGACATGATCGTCGTGCCGCTCGTAGCATTCGACCGCACCGGCACGCGCCTAGGCTACGGCGGCGGCTGCTATGACCGCTACCTGCCCATGCTCTCGCCCGTATGTCAAATCGTCGGCATCGCCTTTGACGAACAGCGCGTCGACCACATCCCCACCGACGCCCACGACCTGCCGCTACCCCACATCATCAGCGCCTAACGGCTGGCACGCTGCACCCCACAAAAATGAGCGTGGAAAATTTCCCACTTTGGGCCTGTTCGGGGGCAAAAAACGGGAGATTATCCACGCTCATTATTCAAACGTCCGATAATCCACGCTCGTGTGTCCGAAAATCCACGCTCAACCAAATCACGTCTAAATTCCCACGCTCATCCGTCCGGATTTCCACGCTCGTGCAGCCTAACACCCTGTAACCGTCTCAGCAGGCACGCGGCACGCCGGCAACCTTGAGCTTGCGATCGAGCTTTGTCGGATCCCTTAGGTCATCCCAGCACAAGCGCACAATCTTGCAGTTATCGAGCATCGAAAGCCTCGACTCGCGCTGGCGCTCGTCAAATTGCGCCTTTGCGAGCTTGCCCTCCTCCGCCGCCTTCTCGCTTTTAACGAATCCGTCGAACTCCCCAATAATCAACCGGTCACCCACGCGCCACAAATAGTCAACGCGATACGGCCTTCCCGGCTCAACCGGATCGAACAGCTCAACTTGCAGCTCCGGAACCTGCCAGCCGCGCTCGATCATCAGCGCACGCGCCTTGGACTCGCCGCCGTTTTCCGACAAGCCGTCGGCACACCGCGCGACCCTGCGCGCCGTCACAACACCGCGACGATTCAAGCCAAGCCTGTCGACCGTCTCAACAAGATGCTCCTTCGACAAAAGCTGCTCATGGAGCACCGAGTCCGCAATGATCAGCCCTTCGACAAACGATGCATCGACCAGGCAATCCGCAATCGTTTGATCGATATCGGTCACGGCAATATCCATCTCGCTGGCCCGTGTCCGATAAGCATACCGATGGCGAACGACTTGAGAGCCTGGCGTCGTCGATTGCGCCGGCATCGCGGCGATATGGATGTGCGTCAAATTGGCATGCGAAACCGAAAGGCCATAGACAACGGCCGCCGTATAGGAGCAAAACGTCCAGTCGGGGTGCTTTTGCGCAAGCGCCCGCACCCGATGCAGATAACGCTGCCGAAACTTGAGCTCGGACCAGTATTCCGGACGCGCATACAGTCCCGGCATGACCACCTTGAGACTTCCCGCCGCCACCCGCCGTTCAATCTGCTTTGCCTCCGCCGTCGTGCGCGCGTACACGCAGCTCATCTGCTGCTCGCATGCTTCAATGTGACTTGTGAGTCTTTGATTCGCCGTCATGTTTGCCATGTCGCCCCCAAACTCTTGGAACGGCGCAAACGTACCAGACGGTTTCATGCGAAGTCTGACCAAATGCTGTCCAGATGCTGACCAAATGCCTGACGGTTTTGGATGTTTTAGGCCAATGGCTTATACCTGCAGGTAGAACGGTTGTCGAGAGGTCCCTGTCTCCACATTTTGAGCCTCAAAAGCCACCGACTTCATTGAAAGAAAATATGCTGTGGCTCGAAACTACCTAGTTTGCGATGTAGTCCGCATGTACTCAACGTGTGATGATGCCGACGGTACGGCAGTTGCAGAAAAAATGAGCGTGGAAAATCTCCCGCTTTGAGACCCCTTGTGAGCCAAAAACGGGAGATTATCCACGCTCACGTTGCAAACGTCCGATTATCCACGCTCGTGTGTCCGGATTTCCACGCTCGTCACGCGGCGGCCACGGCGGCAGTCACGGCCGCGACCTAGTGCTCCTCGCCGGCGCGGGCCAGGTCGTAGGGTGTGGTCTGGTAGACGTAGTAGTTGAGCCAGTTGGTGTAGAACAGCTGAGCCTGGCTGCGCCAGACGTTACGCGGCTCGGCGGTGGGGTCGTCGCCCGGGAAGTAATGCGCTGGAACCTCTGGATTAAGCCCGCGCTTCACGTCGCGCTCGTATTCCAGGCGCAACGTGTCGGTATCGTACTCGGGGTGGCCAAAGACAAAGAAGCGACGGCTGTCGGTCGACTTGACGATGTACAGGCCCACCTCGTCGGACACGGCCACGACCTCAAGCTGCGGCTCGGCCTCCACGTCCTCGCGGCGCACATCGGTGTTGCGCGAATGCACGGCATAGAAGCGGTCGTCAAAGCCGCGGACCAGCGGGCTTTGTGGCTTCACCAGATAATGCTCGAACACGCCGCTCGCCTTTGCCGGCAGGTCGTGCTTCTGGATACCGTAATGATGGTACAGACCGGCCTGTGCGCCCCAGCAAATATGCAGCGTAGAGTGCACGTGCGTGGTGGACCAGTCCATGATCTGGCAGAGCTCGGGCCAGTAGTCGACCTCCTCGAACGGCATCTGCTCCACGGGCGCGCCCGTGATGATCAGGCCGTCGCAGTGGATGTCGCGGATGTCGTCGAACGTGCGGTAGAACGTCTCCAGGTGGCCGGCGCTTACGTGCGTGGCCTCGTGCGTCTTGGTGCGCAGCAGGTCCACCTCCACCTGCAGCGGCGTGTTGGAGAGCTTGCGCATGATTTGCGTCTCGGTGGCGATTTTGGTGGGCATGAGGTTGAGGATGAGCACGCGCAGCGGACGGATGTCCTGGTGCAGCGCGCGGTACTCGGTCATGACAAAGATGTTCTCGCTCTCGAGCTGCGCAGCGGCAGGGAGGGCGTCGGGGATGCGAATGGGCATGGATGCTCCTTACGAGTCAGTTGCAGCTATGGTACAACGAGCGGCCCCATCCGCGCGAGCACATCGCTCAGCGATGCCGTCAGCGGCCCGAATCACTCCAAAAATAGAGATTAAGGCATGTCCCAAAAATCTACGGCGCTTTAGCCTAGCAAAGTGGCAGCAGGACGCTACAATGGTTCGACGCGAGAAACTCGGCCGAAAGGATACATATATGTACCAGACGCGTAAGATCGGTGTGGTCGGCCAGGGCCACGTAGGAGCACATGTTGCCAACAGTCTGCTCATGCAGGGCATTGCCGACGAGCTGTACCTGTGCGATATCAACGAGGCCAAGGTGACGTCCGAGGTCCAGGACCTGCGCGACTCCCTTTCGTTTGTCCCGTACAACACCAAGATCGTCAACTGCTACGACCACTACGAGGAGCTGGCCTGCTGCGACGTCATCGTCAACGCCGCCGGCAAGGTCGCGCTGGCCGCCGGCAACCGCGACGGCGAGCTGTTCTTTACCACCGACGCCGCCCGCACCTTTGCCAAGCGCATCGTCGACGCCGGCTTCGACGGCATCTTTGTGAGCATCTCCAACCCCTGCGACGTCGTGTGCACCGAGCTGTGGCACCTGACCGGCTACGATCCCAAGAAGATCATCGGCTCGGGTTGCGGCCTTGACTCCGCCCGCCTGCGCACCGAGATCTCCAAGAAAGTCGGCGTGAGCCCCAAGTCCATCGACGCCTACATGATCGGCGAGCACGGCTTTAGCCAGCTTGCCGCCTTTAAGGCCGCAACCATCGCCGGCAAGAGCCTCAACGAACTTCAGGCCGAGGACCCCGACAAGTATGCCTTCGACCACATGGAGATCGAGGAGCTCGCGCGCAAGGGCGGCTATGTAACCTACCAGGGCAAGCAGTGCACCGAGTACGCCGTCGCCAACTCTGCCGCGCGCGTCTGCGCCGCCGTGCTGCACAACGAGCACGCCGTGCTTTCGGCATCCACGCTCATGGCCGGCCAGTATGGCGAGGAGGGCATCTTCACCTCCCTGCCGTGCGTGATCGGTGCCGAGGGCGTCGAGGAGGTCTACACGCTCGACCTGTCCGAGTACGAGCTCGAGGGCTTCCACAAGAGCTGCCAGCACATCCGCGACAACATCGCCCAGCTCGACTGGTGGGACGCCGAGGCGTACGACGCAAAGTAGGCCGCCGCTTGACGCGACACCTCGCCCATACGGACGCCATGTAAAGCGGGCCGCGCCGGAAACCCATCGGCGCGGCCCGCTTTTTGGCTCACACGACACGCTTACAAATTTAGGTCTAATACTTTTCCGCGAAGTGAACGAGCAAAAATGAGCCCCCGAAGCATCGACACTTTATGGGAACCATTTCCTGCGGTTTCATTAAGATTTTCCTGCGGTTTTGGCGCCAAAAAATGTCGATGCTTCGGGGGTCCAAAATAGGTCGTTCACTTCGCGGAAAAGTATTAGACTTCGTTTTCGCGCAGACACGAATCCGGCCGCCACAACGCAAAAAGGGGCCCGCGCGCAGCGCAGACCCCGTCAAAAAAGATAATTCCCGGTACCTAGTACTGCTCGATGCCCATGTAGCGACGAATCTCGGGGCTGTGGTCGAACGCCTTACCGCGGGCTGCGCGCAGCTCGCAGCTCATCGCGTAGAAGAAGATTGGCTCCAGGTACGAACGCACGCTGGCAGGCACGTCGCCCACGCCGTACTCGAGTGCGTCGAGCACCATGATCGTGTCGGTGTGCGTGTTGAGGAACGCCAGCGCGCGCTCCTCCATGGGGCGACACTCGCCCGATCCGAGCTGCACAAAGTAGAACACGCCGGGCTCGGTAGCCTCGAACGGGCCGTGGAAGTACTCGCCGGAGTGGATGTAGCAGCAGTGCTGCCACTGCATCTCCATGAGCGAGCAGATGGCCATGGCGTAGGTCTGGCTAAAGTTGGGGCCGGAGCCCAGGATATAGAAGAACTTGTGCTGCTGGCAGAGCTCGGCAAAGCGATCGCCCAGCTCGGCGTTGACCTTCTCGCGGGCGGCGGGCAGCAGCGCGTCCATCTGCTTAAGGCCGGCATACATGTCGGCGAGCGCCTCGTAGCCTTCCTGCTGGTCGAGCAGCTCGGCAGCCATCAGAACGCCGATGCCCTGCGGGACCTCGGCCTGCGACTCGCCCTTGCCCCACGGATAGACCCAGGTTGTCCACTTGCCGTTGTCGATCTTGGAACCCGCATAGTCGGTCATAGTCACGACCTCGGCACCGGCAGCCAGCGCCATCTCGCAACCGTCGACGACCTCCTGCGTGTTACCGCTGTGGCTGCAGGCGACGACGAGCGACTTCGGCCCCAGGCTCTTGGGGGCCATCAGGCAAAACTCGCGCGCGGTGTAGACCGTCGAGGCAAACGTAGTGGCCTCGCGCTTGAGTAGCTCGTTGGCCGGCATTAAGTCAATCATCGAACCGCCGCAGGCGATCCAAAAGACGTTCTCGATCTTACCCTTGCGCTCGATAATTTCCTGAATCAGATCGTGTGCGTTCACGGTGACGCTCCTCCTTGTGTGGCGGCTTTGGACGACGGCAGCTCGTACCTGCGGTCGTTCTATGTTGTCCTATTTATAGCACGCACGACGACGCCCGTGAAGTCATTTCACCAAACTTGTTCTATGTTGTTCTATCTGTGGACGTTAGATGTCGAACACGTAGCGCGAGCCCACGATCTTTTGGCGTCCGAGCAGCAAGGGCCGCTCGTCCGCATCGGTAAAGTACGCCTCCATATAGAAGAGCGGTTCGCCGACCGGCACCTCCAGCAGCGAGGCAGCCCGAGCATCGGCAAGCGCAATCTCCACGGTACAAGGGTCGGACTTGAGCGGCGCGCGGCCCGAACGCTCAGCAACGAGTGCAAAGATGGAATTGTCCGTGAGGTCCTTGTCGGCAAGCGTCTGCAGATAGGGATGGTCGGCCAGCACAAAGGCGTTGTTCTCGAGCATGACGGGCACGCCGTCTGCCGTGCGCACGCGCTCGACCACAATGAGCTCGCAGCCGGGTTCCACGCCAAAAAACGCCGCGTCCTCGTGCGTCGCCGCAACCACCGTGCGCGACACCAAGCGCGCTCCGGCCACCATGTCGTTGGCGGCGCAACCCTCGGAAAAGCTCTGGACGTCGCCTTTCTGGACAATCTTGCGCTTGAGCTTGGGGGCGCACACGAAGGTGCCCCTCCCCTGCTGGCGGTTGAGGTACCCCGCGCGCGACAGCTCCTCGATGGCGCGGCGCACGGTAATGCGCCCCACGCCGTAGGACTTCGCGAGCTCTATCTCGGAAGGAATGCGCGAGCCGGGCGCGTACACGCCGCGTGCGATCTCGCCCTTCAGGTCGTCCATGACCTGCTGGTACAGCGGCACGGCGGACACGTCAGTGCGGTCAGTTTTATCGTCGAAAGCCATCGTTACGCTCCATCCCGTGCATGCTCGGACTCAAACTCTTCAATCGCCGCCATAAACTGCTCGCCAAAGGCGTCGGCCTTTTTCTCGCCAATGCCGTTGACCTGGACAAGCTCGTCGCGCGTCTGCGGGCGTAGACGGCACAGACCGCGCAGGGCCTTGTCGGAAAAGACCATGTACGGCGCCATCTCCAGCTCGGTCGAGATCTCCTTGCGCAGGGCGCGTAGGCGCTCGAACAGCTCGGCATCGTCGCCCACGCGCGGGCGCTGATCCAGCTCGGCCTCCTCGCGCAGCAGATCCACCGCACGGCGGGCGCGGGCCGAGGCCTTGCGCTTGGACGCGCGACGCTTAACGGTAAAGGCGAACGCCTCATCCTCGACCTCGACGGCACGCGGGCCCAGCCCAACGACCGGGTACTGCCCCTGCGAGGTTGCCAAATAACCGCGGCCGCACAGCTGACCGATGATGTCCTTGATGCGCCCGACCGATTCGCTCGACAGCTCACCGTAGCCGCGGTCCTCGTCCAGATGCATCTGGCGAATGCGCTCGGTATTGCCGCCGTGGAGCACATCAGCGATCAGCGACTTGCCAAAGCGCATGGGTCGCGTGGCCACATAGCGCACGGCAGCACGGGCCATATCGGTGACGTCCTCGACCTCGAACTGCGTGAGGCAATTGCTGCAGTTGCCGCAGCCCTCGGCGTCGTCCGTGGCGGTGGCGCCCGCACCAGCCGCAGCAGCATGCTCGGCCGCGGCCTCGTCGCCAAAGTAGCGCAGCATATATTCGCGCAGGCAGCCGGTGGTATTGCAGTAGCCCTCCATCTGGCTGAGCAGACGATATCGATTTTGGAGCGCCCACGCGCGTTGCTCGTCGTCGAGCGCCTCGTCGGCCGCATCGCCGCGGTCGATTAAAAAGCGGCGCATGCGAAAATCGTTGCCGTTCCACAGTAAGTGGCAGCTGGCCGGATCGCCATCGCGGCCGGCGCGGCCCGCCTCCTGGTAGTAGGCCTCGATGCTCTCGGGCACATTGTTGTGGATCACGTAGCGCACGTTGGGCTTGTCGATGCCCATGCCAAAGGCGTTGGTGGCAACCATCACCTGAAGATCGTCGTCAATAAAGGCACGCTGGCTTTGGCGGCGGGCGTCATTGCCCATGCCGGCATGGTAGCGGCCAACGCGAATGCCGCTGGGGCCCAGCGCCTCGGCAAGCTCGCCTGCCAGCGCATCGACCGTCTTGCGGGTCGAGCAATACACGATGCCGCTCTCGCCCGAATGCGCAATCACATAGTCGCGCACCCACGCTGCCTTGGCCTTGTCGCCCATCTCCTCGCAGCCAAAGTAGAGGTTCTTGCGATCGAAGCCCGTCACCACCGTCGCGGGATTTTGCAGGCCGAGCATCTGCTGAATGTCCGCGCGCACACGCTCAGTCGCCGTAGCGGTAAAGGCCGCCACGATGGGGCGCTGCGGCAGGGAATCGATGAACTCACGAATCTGCAGGTAGGCGGG
>ENA-OWRJ01001370-OWRJ01001370.1-human-gut-metagenome-genome-assembly--contig:-NODE-1370-length-25603-cov-4.893338_pt1 | contig 25603 bp, 25 predicted proteins | sample MGYA00248269_ERZ651897 | MGnify/ENA primary metagenome ERZ651897 (study PRJEB26924, sample SAMEA4378252) | human gut metagenome | biome: human gut; feature: human-associated habitat; material: faeces...
CTGGATTATGTCTGATGTCCATTCCTTCATTCCTGAATATTCTTCCCATTTCATATACTTTATCATATCCACCTACTATTAATCTTTTTAAGTTTAATTCTGTTGCTATTCTTAAATACATATCTATATCTAATGTATTGTGATGTGTTATAAATGGTCTTGCTGTTGCTCCTCCTGATATTGTATTTAATATTGGTGTTTCTACTTCTAAATATCCTTTTTCATCCAATATATTTCTTATTTCACTTATTATTTGGCTTCTCTTTTTAAATGTTTCTTTTACTTCTGGATTCATTATTAAATCAACATATCTTTGTCTATATCTTAAATCTACATCTTTTAATCCATGAAATTTTTCTGGTAAAGGTCTTAATGATTTTGATAATAATGTTACTTCTTTTGCATGTACTGATATTTCTTCTGTTCTTGTTTTAAATACAAATCCTGTTATTCCTACTATATCTCCTATATCATAAGTCTTAAATGCCTTATAGTTTTCTTCTCCTAAATCATTTATACTTACATAGCTTTGTATTTTTTCATCACTATCTTGTATAGTACAAAAAGATGCTTTTCCCATTATTCTTTTGGCAATTATTCTTCCTGCTACTGTTACGTCTTTTTGTTCATATTCTTCATAATTTGCTTTTATTTCTCCTGCTGTATTTGTTCTATCAAATTTTGTTATTTCAAATGGATTTTTTCCTTGTTCTTGTAGTTCTCTTAATTTTTCTCTTCTTATTTGCATTAAATGGTTTATGTCTAATTCTGTTTCTTCATTATTTACATTTTGATTTTTTTCCACTTTGCATCTTCCTTTCTAATTTGCCTTTTCTTAGGCTTTCTCTTTTCATTATAGTGTACATTATACATTATTTCTCGCCAATTGTAAAGATTTTAGCCTTCTTTTTGCAGTATAAAACCAAATTTAAAACTACTTTAGCTCCAAACTTATTTATAAGTTTAAATTTTTATATTATTTTTAGTCTATCTACCATCATAATAATCAAATCCTCCTCTTGATAAATCTTTATATGCTATAAAATGTGTTCTTTTTTCTGTTAGTTCATTTTCATCAAATGGTCTTACTACACTTGCATCTGTGTCTATTAGATATTTTTGATTACCAATATTAAAAATCAAACATCGTATATATCTTGTTGTTTCTCCATCTATTCTTTTCCAAATTTTTGCTCTATTTTCTTTACCTAATTTAATATCTAGTATTTCCTTCATATATTCAAAAATGCCTTGTGAATCAAGATGATATTTTTTATTCAATATCTCTATTGCTTTTTTACAAAAAATAACATTTTCATTTTCTATTATATCTTCAACTTGTTCATTATCTTGTTTTTCTATGTTATCACTGGATTTCTTTGAATTCTCTTTTTCCTCTATTTCATTTTCTATTTTTTCTAAAGCTTGTTCTTCTTTTTCGCTATTAAATTCTTCTAATGCTTGTTTAAACTTTCCTTCTTTATCTTCTAAAATTTCTATTCCTTTTAGAGTCAAATCTGTTTTTACTCTTGTAAGATCTTTTATTTTAAAAAAATCATCTAAGTCTATTGATAGACTATATTCATCAGATGTTAATCCTACAAAATAATGTGCAAGATTTTTATTCCAAAATATACATATATTATATTTATCTCTATCTTTTAACACTTCACTTAATGATTTTGCAATATACCTAGATAATTCAAAACATATTCTCCTATTATGTTGCTCCCTGTTTTTTTCCCATTCTTCTTCAACATTTCTTCCATACCAATCTGGCACAGTGTAAATGTCTTCATCTATTTTTTTTATATATGATATCAAATTATCATCATATACATATTCTCTGCATATTTTTTCATATATCAACAATATTTTGTCTTCAGCACTTATATCCTCTTTTTCAGATAATGTACAAACATATTTTTCTAGTTGCTCTGGTATCTTCCATTTTGCTCCATCATAAACTACGTCCTCTTCTAAATCTTGTTCATTACTTATTTTTTCTTCTGGATTTAATACAATTGTGTGTTTATTTCTAAAAAACATACTTACTAACTTATTTAATCTATTTAATTTTTCTACATTTATACTCATTGTTATTATGTTCCTTTTATTTTTATTTTACTGTAATCTCTTTTACATTTTATTTTACTAAAAAATATAAATATTGCAAATCCGCTTCTTATCCTCCATAATATTTATATTGATTTTCTTCTGGATTCTCTATAAATATTTTTGGATCTAAATCTTTTTTACTTATATTTTTTAAACTTTTTTCAATAGTATCTATTAAATATGTATTACCTTCATATTTAAAATATATACATCTTTCATATCTTCTTTCAGGTGCTTTTTGATCTTCTTTCCATATTTTCTCTATTTCTATTTCTTCAGTTTCAACCACTGCTCTCATATATTCAAAAATCCCCTGTGCATCTATATTATATTTATTTAATACTTGTATAACATATTTAAAATATTCTATTAGGTTTTCGCTTTTTATATTTTTTTTTGCTTCTTCTACCTCTTCTAACTCTTCTTTTTTATCTTTATTAAAGTCATTAACTGCTTTTTGGAACTTTCCTGTTTCATCTCTTAATATTTTTATTCCTTTTATTGTTAATCCTAATTTCACTCTTGTAAGATCTTTTATACTATTAAAATCATCTAAGTCCAAAACTACACTATACTCTTTTCCTGTTAAGCCAACAACATAATGTGTATTATCTTTTAATCCTAGCATAAATGCCTCTAACTCATTATTACCATCTATTAAAGTATTTATAGCTTTTGCATAAAATCTTGCAAACTCGTAACATATTCTTCTGTTATGTTTTTTTCTTTTTTCTTTCCAATCCTCTCCAATTATTCTCCCATACCAATCAACTGCTATATATTTTACATTATTTATGTCACTTTTATCTTTTCTAAAAAAGTATAGTACATTAACATCATATATGTAGTTTAAACATATATATTTATATACTTCTAAAATTTTATCTTCAATACTCATACTTTTTTCTTTTAATAAATTGTCTACTAAATCTTTTATCCCATCTTCCATTTCCCATTTTACCTGGTCATATTCAATCCATTCTTCTTTTAAATTTCTTTTAGGTTCTAATATTATTTTATATTCTCCATCTAAACATTCTTCTACTTCTTTATAAAAATTCCTTATATTATTGTCGTTCATTTTCAATCCTTTTCCTTTCTAACATAATTAAAAGATGCATACATAATTAACATTATTAATTATGTAACCTATTTTTCTTGTTTTTTTATATTAGTTATACTATTTTTTAAACATATCTTTATAATCATAATTTTTATATTTTATTACTACATTTTTATCTTCTGGTTTTATTTTTCCTCTTTTCACTAATTCATAATATATTTGTGCTTCTATTAGTTTTTGATATGTCCTTTCTAATTCTTCCTTTTTTACTCCTACAACTTCTAAAATTTTCATTGCATTTTGTTTACTTATTTTAAAAAATATAGCCTCATCTTGTAAATATTTTTGTATTTTTTCATTTAATGCATAATCAGCTTTATTTTCCTTCAAAATTTCTAATGTTGTCTCATTCATTATTTTTATTATTCTAAATTCATTCATCTTTTACTTTCTCTACTTTCTTTTTAGCTTTTCACATTATAATATATTTTTATATTTTCGGCAACTGATTTTTTAATTTTTCAAATCAGTTTTTTTACTGCTTTTTAAACTAAATATAAAAAATCAGAGACATTACAAAAATTTGCCTTAATTCTCATAATCTTTGTTCTGTCTCTATATAATCTCATCTCAAAATAATTTTTCCATCTTCTTCATACATAGTTTTATCTTCATTTTTGCAAAGTTCTCCATCTAAAATAAATTCTGATAATCTATCTTCAATTAAGTTTTGGATTGTTCTACGTAAAGGCCTTGCCCCAAAGTTTTTATCTATGCCTTTTTTTGCTATAAATTCTTTTACAGATTTATCTATTACTATATTATATTTTTCATTTTTTAATCTGTTTGTAACTTCTGCCAACATTAAATCTATTATTTGATAAATTTCTTTATCTTCTAGTTTATGGAATACTATTATTTCATCTATTCTATTTATAAATTCTGGTCTTAATTCTTTTTTTACTACTTCCATTACGTCCTTTTTTGTTTCTTCATATTTCTTTTCCGAAACTTTTTCTTCATTATTATTACTTGAAAATCCTAATGACTTTTTATCTGTAATTATTCTTGCTCCTAAATTTGATGTCATTATTATTACTGTATTTTTGAAATTTATCATTCTTCCTTGACTATCTGTTAATCTTCCATCTTCTAAAATTTGCAATAACATATTCATTACATCTGGATGTGCTTTTTCTATTTCATCTAACAATATTACTGAATATGGTTTTCTCCTTATTTTTTCAGTTAATTGTCCACCTTCTTCATATCCTACATATCCAGGTGGTGAACCTATTAATTTTGATACAGAATGTTGTTCCATATATTCTGACATATCTATTCTTATCATATCATTTTCATCACCAAAAAGTACTTCTGCTACTGCTTTTGCCAATTCAGTTTTACCTACTCCTGTTGGTCCTAAAAATAGAAATGAACCTATTGGTCTTTTAGGATCTTTTAAGCCTACTCTTCCTCTTCTAATTGCTTTACTCACAGCTTCTATAGCTTCATTTTGTCCTATTACCCTTTTATGCAATTCCACTTCTAAATTTTTTAATTTTTGATTTTCATCTTGTGCTATTTTTCTTACAGGTATTCCTGTTGTTGATGCTACTACCTCCGCTATATTTTCACCAGTAATACTTACTACTGATTTGTTATTTTTGTTTTTCCAACCTAGCTCTTCATTTTTCAATCTTTCTCTTAACTCATTTTCTTTATCTCTTAATTTTGCTGCTTTTTCAAATTTTTGATTTATTATTGACTCTTCCTTTTCTCTTTTTACCTCATTCAATTCTTCTTGCATTTTTTTTATTTTTTTTGGTTCTACATCTGCTTTTAAACTCGCTCTAGCTGCTGCTTCATCTATTAAATCTACTGCTTTATCAGGTAGAAACCTATCATTTATATATCTAGCTGATAATATAACTGCAGTCTCTAATGCTTGATTTGTTATTTTTACATTATGATGTGCTTCATATTTATCTCTTAAACCTTCTAATATTTTCATTGTATCTTCTTGGCTTGGCTCTTCTATTTTTATTTGATTAAATCTTCTTTCTAATGCTGAATCTCTTTCTATATATTTCTTATATTCTTTTAATGTTGTTGCCCCTATAAGTTGCATTTCACCCCTTGCTAAAAGTGGTTTTAAAATATTTGAAGCATCTATTGCTCCTTCTGCTGCCCCAGCACCAACTATTGTGTGTATTTCATCAATAAATAAAATTACATCTTCTGATTTTCTAACTTCATTTAGTGTTTTCTTTATTCTTTCTTCAAAGTCTCCTCTATATTTTGTTCCTGCAACCATTCCAGAAAGATCTAAACTAACAATTCTTTTACCTCTTAATTTTTCTGGAACATCTTCATCAACTATTTTTTGGGCCAATCCCTCTATTACAGCCGTTTTTCCAACACCTGGTTCACCTATTAAACATGGATTATTTTTGGTTCTCCTAGATAATATCTGTATTATTTTTTCTATCTCTTCATTTCTCCCTATTACTGGATCTAATTTTCCTTCTTCCGCCTTTATTGTTAAGTCTTCTCCAAATTGATTCAATATTGGTGTTCTACTATAACTTCCTCTTCTTTTAGTTGCCTTAGATTTAATCTCTAAATAATTTTCATCATTTTCTTTATTTTTATTACTTTTTATACCTGTTATTTTTTCACTATCTTGAATTACTTTTAAAATTTCATTATATAATTTACCTGTGCTTGTTTTAAGCTCTGTTAGTATCTTAGTTGCTATACTTTCTTTTTCTTTTAGAATTCCCATTAATATATGTTCTGTTCCTATAAAACTATACCCTAATTTTTTAGCCTCTAAATATGAATTTTCTAATACTTTCTTACTTCTTGGCGTTAAATCTATTACCTCATTAATGGCAGGTTCAGATCCAACTAATTCCTCTATTTTTTTAATTATTTCTTCATCTGTAATTTCTTGATTATGCAATACTTTACTTGCAACTCCATTTTCCTCTTTTGCTAAACCATACAATATATGTTCTGTTCCAACATAGCTATGTCCAAGTTCTTTAGCTATTTTATTTGCTAATTCTATAGCTTTACTTGAGCTATTTGTAAATTTATATGTCATCTGTTCTCCTTTCTAGTGCAAAAATTGGCATTAATAATATCCCTTAAGACATTTCAAATTCCTCATCTTTGTTCTACTATGAAACTTGCTTTTGCAAATATAATTTTAATATTTTTATAATATAAATTCTATTTTTTTCTTTTGGTTTTTTCATCTAGTTCTTTTGCTCTTTTCTTTTGTTTTTCAGGTGGTACCCATGCAAAATAACTTGATACAAATTCTCCATATTTTGTTACATCTTCATCCATATCTGTATAATAAAATCCCTTATTTTTATCATTCTCCATAAATCTTTTTTATCCTTCCTTTTTTATATTTTATATTTAATTTATTAACATTTTTTATATTTTTATACATAAATTTTTTTATTTTACATATAAATTAAAAAGATGATAATTGAAAAAAATCGAGCATTCTAATTACTATTTATGCTCTCCAGCAAAGCAAGAAAGGAATGAAATTTGTTATGCCAAAATTTAATTTTTTTGTAATCAAATTAAAAAGAAACTTTTTTGCATTTGTTTTTCTTATTTTTGCAGTTTCACTTTTATTATTTTCCAAAAATAATTTAACAGCCGTAAAAAATGGTCTAATCTTATGGGCCACTTCTGTTGTTCCATCTTTATTTCCATTTTTTGTTGCTACCGAACTTTTACTACATACAAACATTGTAAATTTGTTAGGCAAATTATTAAATAAATGTATGAGACCTATCTTTAATATTGACGGAAAAGGTTCTTTTTGTTTTATAATGGGTCTAATTAGTGGTTATCCAGTTGGTGCTAAAATTGCCTGTGAATTCAGAAAACAAAATATTTGTCCAAAAACAGAATGTGAAAGATTATTAAGTTTTACTAATAATTCTGGTCCTCTCTTTATTGTCGGCACTGTTGGTATTAGTATGTTTGGAAATACAACGATTGGTCTTTTATTACTTATTACTCATATTTTGGCTTGCATTACTGTAGGTATTATCTTTAGATTTTGGAAAAATGACAATTTTCGTAGTTATAAAAACTCAGATTATATCTCTTCTAAAAACTCCAATTTAGTAACTTTTTCTAATCTTGGTAGTGTTTTAAGTGAAAGTATTACAAATAGTATTCAAACTATTTTACTTATAGGTGGGTTTGTTGTCATTTTTTCTAGTGTAATTTCTATTTTAAAAAGTAGTGGTTTATTACATAATTTTTCTTTACTTTTTATACCTCTTTTTAACATTTTACATATTGATACTTCTTTTATTAGTCCTATTATTACAGGCTTTTTGGAAATCACTAATGGTATTAATAATATTTCTCTTATAAAAACAAAACAAATTTCCATAAACATTATTTTTACCGCTTTTTTATTAGGATTTGGTGGAATTTCTGTTCTACTTCAAGTTTGGAGCATTATCTCTAAAAGTGATTTGTCTATTAAGCCTTATATTTTCGGTAAATTATTACATGGTATTATAGCCGCTTTTTATACTTTTATTGCTTTAAACATTTTTCCTTTTTTAAATTTCGATTTATAAAACAAAATTTAAAAAAGCACAAATTAAATTATCTTGAAAAAACTTTATTATTTTCTAAAAATTAGAAACTTTTCTATTTTTTGTTGTTTTTTTAATTCATATATGCTAAAATAGTTATGTAAACATTTTAATATCATAAATAGTTATATTAAACTATTTACACATCAAAAAGGAGAAAATGCATGCAGACAGAATTTAAAAGAGAGTATCATATTAATGAAATTACTAGTGAACTCAAACAGGTAGACATTTTTACAAAAATGAGTTTTGACGAGAAAAATAGTGAGCTTACTATTGTTACTACGATTCCTCGGAGCTCTAATAGCATCAGTGTCTATATTCATAACAAAACAAACAAAACAGACAATCAACGGATGCTTACAAATTTGTGTATAGTAGAATCATCTAGTATTGCTGGTCATCAGTATGATGATAACGACTGTATTAATGCAGAAAAAACAAAAGATGACCACTATACAGTTGAAAAATTTATTTTTTCAAAGAATTTGCCTTCAGAAATTCCAAAATCATCCTTAAAATGGGATAATGTAAAGATGGAAGTAACCTTAAAATTAACAGGAATCTGCGACGTTATTGATACACTCAGATGTCCTGCTTATAAAGAATACTTTGAAAGAGGAGTATACGCTGACATTTCTGTATACGAGCAGTGGTACCACGGATTTTGTGAAAGAGTCTACAGTATTTAATCCTTGAGCAAAAGCTCTATATAATTACCTTTGGTTTTTATATAGAGCTTTTCATATTCTAGGAAAGTTCTCTGAACTTCCTAGAATATAAAAATATAACAATGCCGCGATATTTGCTTTGCAAATTTCGCACACGAACAAAGACGCAGACTTTAAAATGTCTAAATAAGTGCAAATGTTATTAATGTCCGCTTTTGTTCTAAATATTATTAGCGCACAGTTTTATTTTCACTATTGTTTTTATTTCCACAAATTCTTTCGTATTCTTTACACTTTAACTTATACTCCATTTGCATACACAGATATTTATAATAACTATATGCTTGTTCATACTGCATAATCGGATTAAACATTTGATCACGATACAAATCATTAAATTCATTTTGTTGTGACATAGAAAAATCTAAATAGGGTGGAAAATTATTAAAATCTCGCTCCATAAAACTTCATTCCTTTCTAATTTTTTTGGTTTTTTTATAGTTATAACGCAAAAAAATCACAAAAACTCAAAGTATAAGTACAATTTTTTGTCATTTTTTGTTTCTTTTAAACTAAATTAAACCTTAATAAAGTATATGAGTTTAAACTATAAATATACTTTCATTATTAATCAATTATTCTAACTTTTACTTATAATTTCAAATTTGAAAATATTGGAAATCGTTGGTACTACTAGTTTTTTCCATTTTTCTACATTCTTCTCTATTTTTCTACATTCTTTTTATTGCTTTTTTCCATTATTTGTAATATAATGTTTTTAAATTATTTACAAAGGAGGATATCATGAGTAAATTATATGATACTTATATATCATTAAAAGCAAATGAAGAAACTAATAACAATACTTTATATTTATTCAAAGCTGGATTGTTTTTTATTTGTATTGATCAAGATGCTAGAATTGCATCAAATATTTTAAATCTAAAACTTACAAATCTAAATGAAACTATTGTAAAATGTGGTTTTCCAATTCAATCTTTAGAAAAGTATTCTAATCTACTAAAATTATCAAATTACCATTTTAAAATAGTAGACACCACTAAAAAAGAAACTTTTTCTATTTCTGACTACTCTATTGATACTAATATTAATTCTTTATTAGCTCAAATTAAAAATGTAAACCCTGAATCATTATCAATAAAAGAAGCTTATTCTTTTATTGAAGAAATTAAGCAAAAAGTTTCTACTATAGAAAGGGGTTCTTAATTATGGAAAAAAGCAATTTAGCTATTTATCAAAAATATCTAGAATTAATTTATTATACTAATGACTTAGTCAGAAAATATCCTAAATCCGAAAATTTTGCTCTTGTAAAAGAAATTAAGAGCTCTTTATATAGTGGACTACGCTTATTAATGTATGCAATAAAAGTTTTTAATAAACAAGAAAAGCTAAAATATCTTAATGAACTTGACATTCACTTAAATATATTAAAAGTACATATACGAATTTCCTATAAATATAAATACATCTCCTTACAAAATTATCAAGTATGGTGTACTCACATAACAGATATTTGTAACATGTTAGGAGCGTGGATTTCATCATGCCTAAAAAAATAAAAAACTGTTTTTATAAAAATTTAACTTTTGGAAAACTTTTAGAAGCCCACAAACGTGCTAAAGCACATAAGACTTACAAAAATGAAGTCATTAAATTTGAAATAAACTTAGAAAATAATATCATAAATCTATTAAACAATATAAAAAACAAAAAATATCATTTAGGTAATTACTATAACTTCAAAGTATATGAACCCAAAGAAAGATTAATAAAAGCACTTCCTTATGTTGATAGAATCGTACACCAATGGTATATTGAAGAATTTATAAAACCTTATATTGTTCCCAAGTTTATTAACACCACTTATGCATGTTTAACAGATAAAGGAACACATAAAGCAGTTTTAAATGTGCAAAATCAAATGCAAATCTTTAAAAGAAACTATGGCGATTTTTGGATTCTAAAATGTGACATCAGAAAATTTTTTTATAGCATAGATCCTTATATTTTATTTGATATTATGAAAAAATATATCTCTGATAAAGCCCTTTTAGACTTTACTGAACTCTTAATTTTTGATGGTAGGAAAGCAAATGATACAATTGGTATTCCAATTGGCAACTATACAAGTCAATTTTTTGCCAACATTTACTTAAACGAACTAGACCAATTTGTAAAACGTACTTTAAAAATACCAAACTATACTAGATATATGGATGATTTTATACTTTTACTACACAATAAAAAAGAATGTATAGAAATAAAAGCAAAAATCGAATCTTTTTTAGACTCAACATTACATTTAAAACTAAATGACAAATCCAGATATTATCCATACAAAATGGGAGTTAATTTTTGTGGTTATAGAATTTTTACTACTCACAGTTTATTACGTTTATCTAGCAAAAAGAAAATAAAAAGAAACGTAAAAAAATGGAACAAGCTATACTTAAAAAAAGATTTAGATATGAACAATACTATACAATCTATTAATTCTTGGCTAGGTCATGCTTCTCATTGTAATTCTCATAAATTACAAAATGCAATATTAAATAAATGTAATTTTCTCTTTAACACTGATTATTTTTCAAAAGTTGAGTTAGAATTAATAAATTTAATTGAATCAGATATTAATCATAATATATAAATTAACTTTTATTAATTAAAAATGTGTAGTAGACACTACACATTTTTAATTTGCATATTCTTGGATTTTCGCCATTTTACTACTAAAACAAAGAATACTGTTTATGTGTTTATGATATAAGAACATTTTCCGCTTATACCAAAGGAATTAAACTTCTTTGATACAAATCTACTCGGCAGTCTCCGTAAAGCTCTGCCCATCTGAGATAGAAACCTCTATGTTTCTTTGTGTATCGAAGTGCTACACGACCAACACCGCACGGAACCCGTTGTTGTTGTTAGGGTTGCCGTTAGTAATGTTTGAATACAACACACCAGCATTACTGCCGTTGTTACAATTGCCACCGCGTTTGACAAACGGTTTAGCCAAAACAGTTTAATCCCTAATCTATATAAATGTTATTATGAAATCTATTTCAAAATTCGGGTGCTACGCACCCATTTTTTTATAATTTACTTAGCATATTTAAAATTTTCAATTTCAAATATGCTAAGTATTTGAATTGTTTTTATATTTTAATATTTTCTCCCGTATTTTATCATATTTGCTATTCTAATTAGTGCCGAATAAAGGGTATTAAGTTTTAAGTCACTATTTTAAAGTGCTACACGACCAACACCGCACGGAACCCGTCGCCGTAGTAAGGGTAGCCGATAGTAATGTCCGAAAACAACACACCAGCATCACTGCCGCTGCTACAATAGCCACCGCGTCCGACAAACGGTACAGCCAAATGTCCTATTAGCACATAGTCGTTATCCCACGTTGTAGCTAACTTTTGTGTGCCTGCTGTTGCTTCTGCAACTGTTGTAAACCATCCCCATGGTTGTGAATTATTTGCTGTTCCTGGTGAATATGGTGCATAAAATGAGAAACTACTTGAAACTTCATTTACTCCTATTCCCTTATGTTTAGCCATTTGTTCAAAATTATATTTTGTAAGTTTTAATCTTGCTTCTTGGTAATTACTAGATCTCTTATTCCAATCCCATAATCCTGTTACTGTTGTTCCATCAGTTAACGTAACTGAATTATTCTTTTCTTCATCACTTACTTCATATGAATCCCATATACTTGTATATGCTGAATTTAATTTTCCGTTTTCAAAATATTTTACACTTTCATCTGCACTTTTTCCATAAGTATCTAAATTTCCATTACCATTATCCAAATATCCTGCTACTCTTTCCCATGCTCCTCCTGCCATATCATATATACCTGTTACATTTCCTGTTGTACTTGATAACACCCCATTTGATGTACTGTAATTATGTGATGCATCATAACTATAATATCCTTCATCTGTAGATGATTTTGGTCCTTGTCCTGTATATAAATCATACCAGTGGCTATTGCTAACTAATCTTCCAGTTCCATTTGTCATTGGTACACTTCCATAATCACTATAGCATAAATAAGCAACTGCTCCCCATTCACTATTTTTTATCAAATGACTTGTTCCATTTGTTAATCCAAAGCTTGATTTTGCTGTAGTAGCTATATCCATACTACGTTTTTCTGATTCTCCTATAGACACATGTCTCCAACTTATTTTATTTGGTAAACTCTTTGCTATTGTTGTACTATCAGGCGCATATTGTTCTGATCCTGATGAACTGCTTGCATTTCCTACAGCTTTTCCATCTTTATTTGTTCCACTAGCTTCAAATTTTGCTGTCCAAAATCCTCTTAATTGTGTTCCTCCTAAATTAAATCCTGGATGTACTATTGCTGTTTTTGTTGTATCTGTACTTTGATCTGTTGTATATTTAACCCCATCTACACCTTCATTAGAATTTCCTTTTAAGAATGTTACTTTTATATTCTTTTCTCCTGCTATTTGATATGCATATCTTGGTATCCATACATACATACTTCCTAAATCTTTTTCTTCTACTACTTGTCCTACTTTTACTGTATCTGCTTTATATGTTCCATCACTTAACATTACATTTGCCCATTGTTTTGAACCATAATTATACCATTCTGTATCATCTTCTGAACATACTACCCAATTGTTACTTACCCATTTTACTGGTATCATTCCTCTTGTAACTTTAGGACTATTTACCTTCTTTGATTCAGAATATCCATCTTGTGATGGTACTGCCCCATTTATTGCATCTACCATTGTAGCTAATGCATCTTCTTCGTCTTTTTGTGCTTGTGATGTTTTTTGTTTTGCTTCTGTTGCTCTTTTTAATATTCCATTGTCTCCACTTAAAGCATTAATTGTTACACCTGCTAGTATTAGTAATACTATTATTGTTATTACTAGTGCTATTAGTGTGATTCCTCTTGTGTTTTCACTTCTTTTTTGCATTTGTTTTTCCTCCTACTATTATTTTTTTAATTATTAAGTTATAAACTTAATAATTATTGTATATTCAATTTTATATCATATACCAACAAAAAATGCAATATCTTTTTTATATTTTTTAAAAATATTTTTCGACAAAATTTTCATTTTTTCTTAATTTTATTAGCTTTGCTACGTTTTTATTTTTTTATTAAGTTTATAACTTAATAAAAAAATATATAATTTAAAATGTACCTTTTTAGTATTTTCCATAAAATATATAAACAAACTAAAAATAAAGCCTAACAGTAGATATTTTTCGTATCTTTACTATTAAGCTTTTTATTATATTTTTTTTATAGGTGTTTTTTGAGTCAGCCCCCGAAAACACCCACTAAATATTTGGTTTGGTCTAAAAACACCTTATACTATTTCTTCTACATAAATGTCATTTGTGGAAACTACTATTGTATATTTTCTTAGACCTTGTATGTCTTTTATGTCTTCAAAACTGCTGTATCTTTCTATTTGCTCTCTTGCTTCTTTTTGTTTGTCTTCTAATTTTGCTACTTCTCCTTTTTTTATGTACTTGAATTCTACCATTACTGCTTTATATCCTTTGCTACTGTCTCTTGGTACTAACAATATATCTGGATAATTTCTGTTTACTTCCATTTCTGATTTTGTTGAGTATATATTCATGTTCATTGCTATACAATAAAATATTAATTTTATATATTTTTCGTCAAATTTTATTAAGTCTCTGTTTGATAAATTGTTTAGATATATTTTTAGCACTTTTATAATTTTGGCTATTTTTCATTCTAATGCAATTTCTCTTAAAATTTCTTCTTCACCTCTTATTTTTTTTTATATTCTACTAAAAAATAAGAAAATAGCAACGCTTTTTGCTACTTTCTTAAAATATTTTATATGTACATTTCATCTATTTTTGTATAATATCTTTTATTTTAAAGATATATGTATATTTTCTATTTTTGCATTAAGTTCACGTGATAAAATGTTTTGAATTTGAGATATTTCTTCTTGTTTTAATTCTTGTGCTCCTATAATAGCACTTACACTTTCTCCATTTACAAACACTATACATTTATCAAATCCTTTAGTTGCTATTAAATTTTCGCAAATCATTATGCTATTCTTTGTGTTATTTATTTTTTTTATTTCTTCAGATGCTGATTGTTTTTGTGTTTCTAATGCATTTATTCCATTTAATACATTTTCATAAGATTCTAACATTTGTGAATACATTGTGTCTCTTTCTAATTTTGATTTTGAAAAATAGTCATTATCTGATACTTTAGCTGTTGTTTGTTTAGTTTCTTCGTTATTTTCAATGTTGTTATTACTATTTTCACTTGTTGTTTTTGTGGCGTTTCCACCTTCATTTGCGTTTTCACTTATGTTTTTGCTTTCTTCTGTGTTATTTGTGCTTGCTGTGTTGCTTGTTGCAAGTGTGTTATTTGTGTTTTGGGTTTGGGGTGTTTCATTGGTTGTGTTTGAGTTGTTTTGTTCTGTTGTTTCATTTACTTGGCTACTTACCAATCGTGCATCTCCTATATTTTCAGTTCCTGCTAATTCTTCTGCTTTTGTAGTTGTTTGTAAAATATCACTTACATTATGGTCTTTTGTTGTGTAATTTAGATACCCTGCTGTTACAAGCATAAATGCTATTACGTAAAGTAATATTTGATTTTTTTTAAAAAAATTCATCTGTACCTCTTTTCTGTTTTCTTTTTTAGAAAACCTTTTTATTATTTTTATTGTATTAAATTTTTATTGCATTTCAAATACTTGTATTTTATGTGTTGCTAAGCCTGTTGCTGCTTCTACTGCTTGGATTATATTAGTTTTTACATCAATATTGTTTGCTCCTTTGGCTGTTATTATTGCTCCTTCTATTTTTGGTTCTATTACTTTTTTAGTCATTGGTGTTTTTGTTCCATTATTTTCTTGATATATTATATCTTTTTGTGAGTCTGTTTCTTGTACTTTTCTTATTCCTCCTGATGTGTCTGTTTCTTCTGTTGTACTACTTTTTGAGTTTTCATTGTACATTGCTACTACTTCACTAGATTCTGAATAATTGATAAAAACTTTTACTTCTCCAACTCCTTGTATTTGACTAAGTATTGCTTCTAACTTTTGGGAGAGTGTGTCTTCTTTTGATACCTGTTCTACTTGAACTTGATTTGTTGTTGCTAATTTTTTGTTTGTGTCTACTTCTTTAACATTTTTTGATGTGTTTTTATCATTCCATATTATATTTATGATTACTATTGTTATTATTAAAATTATAATAAAAAATACTAAATTTTCTATTTTCTTTTTGTTGTTCCCTTCTTCTTTATCTTTCTCGACAAGTTTATTTAATTTATCTTTAAACATTTTTCGTTCACCTCATATTCTTTAATTAAAAAATTTTTTATATTTGATATGTCTTGTGTTGATAAATTTTGTTCATTACTATTTTTCTTTGTTTCTCCTATCTGCACTTTTTTTATTTTTTGAACTTCTTTTACAAGTTTTTGCTGTATGTCATTTTGTTTTTCTTGCTCTTCTTTGTTGTTTTCCTTTTCCTCGTTTGTTTTATTCTCTTTTTTTACTTTTAATGTTATTTTTTCTATATCTGTTTGTTCTTCTATTTTTATATCTACTTTGCAACTTTCTACTATATACCCTTGTCCTTCTATCTTTTGCTTAATATCTTTTTCTAATTCTTCTTTACAGATTTGTTTTAATCTAGTATCCATTGATGTTTGGTCAACTGCTTCTGTTGATGTTGTTTGGCTTTTGCTGTTTTCTACTATATTTTCTAATTGGATTGAAAAATCGTTTTTTACAAATGGTGATATTATATTAAATAAAATGTATAATCCCATAACAACTTTTATATATTTTTTTGTTTTGTTATTTGGTAACAACATTTCAAATAAAGAAACTATGACTATAGCTAATGTTAAATTTTGGGCCCATTCACTAAAATAATCTATCATTAGTACCCCTCTTTCTATTATGTATTATATTGCTATTAACTTATCTATTTGCTCTACAACTACCTGATATTTGTGTTTTTTACCTATACATCATTCCACTGTTAGATATTTTTATAACTAATGTTGTTCCTACTATAACCATAACTGATATTGAGCATAAAATTGCTAATAATACTTTGAATATATCTCCTATTTGTTCTAATAGTTTTATTATTTTAGTGTCTGCTATTGGTTCACTTATGCTTGCTAATATTTTATATGATATTGTTAATATTGCTATTTTTATAATTGGCATTATGCATATTCCTATAATAATTACTACTCCTATGACTCCTATTGCATTTTTTAATATTATTCCACAACCTAAAACAGTGTCTACTGCGTCACCTAATATTTTGCCTACAATTGGTATGCTACTACTAACTATTGCTTTTGCTGTTTTTGCTGTGATTCCATCTATACTGCTTGACAATGTTCCTTCTAAAGAAATAACTCCAACAAATGTTGTTAGTATAACTCCTAAAATCCATATTATTCCTGAATTAAATGTTTTTGATATTTTATCTATTTGTACTTTGTCTCCTATTTTTGATACAATACTTAGTGTTGCTGCAATTAATACTGCTGGTATTAAAAAACTTTGTATTATATTTCCTATAAAATTTATCATAAATAAAATGGCTGGTTCTAATATACTACTTGTTGTTATGCTTCCTGTATATAGCATTAATGATACTAGTATTGGTACTAGTGAATTCATAAATCCTACTAAATTTGTTGCTGTTTCTTTTACCATTGTTATTACATTTGAAAAATTATTCATAATTACTGTTACTATAGCTATGTATTGGACATAATAAATCATTTTTGAAACATTGTCGTTTTGAAGATTTTCGCTTATTGATTTTAATATACTATGTATTACTATTATAATTAAAATACTTACTAAACTTTTTATACCTGTTTTTACTTCTTTTCCTAATAAATTTATTATTTTTTTGTATATTGTTTTATTATCAATTTTTCCTTTTATTGCACTATTTAACATTGAGTTTATATCTATTCCTTCAAAAAATTCTCCTGTGTATTTATTAGCATTTTCTATAAAACTATTAATTCCAAATGTTTCTTTTTGTGAATTTATCATTTCTTCTTCTGTGCTTGTTGCAAATGTTTTTATGCTAAAAATTTGTATAAATAAAATTGTTAATATTATTATTTTTAAAATTTTTGATCTCACATTTACAATTCCTCCTATTTGTATTTTTGATTTATGAATTTCTAAAATGTGTTTTTACTTATTTTGCTTTTTTTGATTTTATTCTTTTTATGGTAATATTTTTAAGATGATTTCTAATAAGCTTGATATTATTGGTATGGACATTGATATTATTATAATTTTTGTTCCTAATTCTATTTTACTACTTATTGCTGATTCTCCAGCATCTTTACAAATACTTACTGCAAATTCAGATAAAAATGCTATTCCTGTTATTTTTATTAGTATTGTTATAAATTGATTGTTGATATTTGCTTTATTTGAAATTGATTGTATTAGCTGTATAATTCCTGTTAGCTTGTCCATTACTAGTATTAGTATTAAAACACCTGTTAGTAAACTTATATATAGTGCAAATTCTGGTTTATATTGTTTTAATAAAATTATGAGGATAAGTGCTATTAATCCAATTGCTATAATTTTTATAACTTCCATTTTATTCATTCCTTTCTGACTTTACCTCAAATCACATTTGATTAGACAATTTTATTGATTTTGAATTATGTAAGTTATGTTATTCTAACTTACAAGTTAAATAATGTTCTAACTGTATCAAATAATCCACTTATCTCTTTTATTACCATGGTTAATACTATTACTAGTCCTGCTAATGTAGTCATCATTGCTTGGTCTTCTCTTCCTGCTCTTACTAATACTTGATGTAATACAGCTACTAAAATTCCTATTGCAGCTATTTTGAATAATAGATTTATGTCCATTTTTAATCATTCCTTTCCTAATTTTTCATAAGTTTTGTGTTCTATTTTATATATTTAACACTTATGCACTAGGCTGTTCAGAAATTTTATATTATTTTTTAGATAAAATTTTATATCTTTCTAAAATAAAATAATTACTATAGCTAATCCTCCTATTGTTCCTAGCTTTTGGTATAATTTTTCATTCTTTTTTCTTTCTTGTATTGCTTCTTGTATTTGAATTTCTAAAAATTCTTCTGTGAGTTCTATTTGACTTATTTGTCCTTCTGCGTCTGAACTTCCGTAATAATTTTGATAGGTTTTTTAATTTTTTTATATCTTCTTCTTTCATGTTTGTGTTTATTTCTTCTAACGATTTATCCCATGCTTCACTTGCTGTTTGATTATTCATATTGTTTTTTGCTTGTGTAAATATATTTGCTATATTTTTTATTGATGTATTTTGACTTATTTCTTCAAAGATTTCTCCTATTGGTGAATATGTGAATTTTATTTTGTTTTTAAAAATATTTAGTGCATTTTTCATTTCTTCTAATTCTTCTACTCTATAACTATACTTTTTTGCAATTATTTTTCCTATTAAACTCATTGATATCCATAAGATTAATAACATTATATATTTTATTATATTCATATTTAACTACCATTCCTTTCTATACTTTTTTGGTTATATCTATGTTTTATAAACTCCTGTGCATCTTTCTAATATGTTAAATTCTGTAAATGTTTTATTAGCTTAAAAAAATAATTTTCTCTATTAGTTTTGATTCTATTATTTTATTAATTTCAGAATTTGATTTTACACTTGTCATGTTACTTCCATGCATTGTGAATATTCCTTTTACTCCTGAATTTATGGCATATTGTATAGCTTCTATATCTTCTTTTGTTCCTATTTCATCGCATGCTATTACTTCTGGTCCCATTGCTCTTATTAGAATTTGCATTCCATTATATTTAGATACATTTTCTATAACATCTGTTCTTATCCCTATGTCATTTTGTGGAATTCCTTTATACATTGCTGCAATTTCCCCTCTTTCGTCTACTACTCCACATATTTTTCCTCTAAAATTCATTTCTGGTATTCCATTACTTATGTTTCTTATAGTGTCTCTTAATATTGTTGTTTTGCCTTTTCCTGGTGGTGATACTATTAATGTATTGTATATTGTGTTGTGTTCTTGATCTATGACGTCTTTTAATATTTTTTGACTGCATCCTTTTACTTCTCTTGCTATTCTGAAGTTTAGGCTTGATATGTATTTTATGTTGCTTATTTTTTGATTTTCTATAACACAGGTTCCTGTTATTCCTATTCTGTGTCCTCCTTTTATTGTTATATATCCCTGTGATATTTGTTCTTTATATGCATATATTGAATTTTCGCATATTTTTTGTATTATGTACTGCATGTCCTTTTCTGTGACTTGGTATTGAATGATGATATCTATATCTCTTAGTTTTATGATTATTGGTTTTTGTGTTTTTATTCGTATTTCTATTGCTTTTTTGTATATCTCTATTTGTGGATTTTGCTTTATTGCTTCTTCTATTATTTTTACAATATTTATTGGAAAGTATAATAGTATTTGTTCCATTTTTATCACGTTCCTTTCTAAAAGGCATTGTCTGATTGAAAAAAAGAAAGCACAAATACTTTTTTAGTATTATATGCTTTCTTTTTTTATTTAGAACTTTTTTATTCTAAAAAATTTTATTTAATTTTTTACTTAATTGTTCTTATTTTTTATTCGTTTTTATTATTCTTCCCAGTTATGATATACATTTGCTACATCATCTAGTTCATCAAGTCTTTCTAATAGTCTTTCCATTTTTTCTATTCCTTTTTCGTCTAACTGTACTGTTGTTGTTGGTACCATTTGTACTCCTGCTTCTAAAAATTCTAGTCCTGCTTCTTCTAGTTTTTCACTTACTTGTGTGAAGTCTGATGGTTCTGTAGTTATTTCATATACTTCGTCTTCTGCTGAAAAGTCTTCTGCTCCGGCATCTAAAGCTAACATCATTATATCGTCTTCTGACATGTCTGTTGATTCTTTTTCTATTACAATAATTCCTTTTTTGTTGAACATGTATGATACACATCCAGATGTTCCTAAGTTTCCTCCTGCTTTGTCAAATACGTGTCTTACATCTGCTGCTGTTCTGTTTTTGTTGTCTGTAGATGTTTCTACTATTACTGCTACTCCGCATGGTCCATATCCTTCATATACTATTTCTTCATAGTTTTCGTTACTTGTTGATGCTTTTTTTATGGCATTATTTATTGTGTCATTTGGCATATTTGCTGCTTTGCATTTTGCTATTACTGCTTTTAGCTTTGAGTTTCCTGCTGGGTCTGGTCCTCCTTCTTTTGTTGCTATTAGTAATTCTCTTCCTAATTTTGTGAATATTTTTCCTCTTGCTGCATCTGCTTTTCCTTTTTTGGCTTGTATGTTATGCCATTTGCTGTGTCCTGACATATTTTTCTCCTCCTCTTTGTTTTTTATCGTATTTTCAAGGCTTTCTATCCTTTATCTTATAATTTTCGTCTTTTATTGTATCACATTATTTCTTATTTGTGTAGTATTTTCTTAATAATATTTTGCTTTATCTTAGTTTTTTCTATATTATTCATTAAAAAATCATACTCATGTTATGCATTCAAGCAGATTGTGAGTATGATTTTTTGTTATTCCTCTTCTTTAATGATATTTTTGCTACCTAAATATGTAGCTAAGAAATATGCTCCATAAATTATCCCTATAATGATAACTGTTGCAATTGCTGATGGTAATAAATCTTTTTTGTTTGCTAAACCTGACATTACTGATAATGCAAATTGTATTCCAAATATAGAATGTATAATTGCAAGAATAAGTGGAACTCCAAAGAATATTCCAATTTGTCTATATAATGCTTTATTTATCATTTTTTCATCACAACCAATTTTTCTTAAAATAGTATATCTTTGTTTATTATCTGAACTGTCAGTTAATTGTTTTAAAGCTAAAATAGCTGAACTTGCAATTAAAAATATAATTCCTAAATAAATTGCTATGAATGTTACAATAGTTGCTAATCCTATACTTGCTTCTCGAATTGATATTTTAGTTTTTCCTTCAATGTCTATACCTTTTTTATATAAATTTTGTACAAATTCTGAATTATCATCAACAAATATTTTTTCTACCTCTTCTTTTCCCTCTTTAGTATCTGCATTATAATTTGCAGCTAATAAATATTGTTCTTTCATACCTTCTGTTAAATTACAATCATCTGGAACTAATATAATTCCTGTATTTGTATGATTAGGAGACATTTGAATATATCCTGTTTTACATTCATTATATTTTGATTTATATTGTTTTCCAGCTATATTTAAAACATTGTCTCCATTTTTTAATGCTTCATCTCTTAATTCTTTTTGTGAATCAAAATCACAAAGTACAATATATTCATCATTATTTAATTCATATTGATTAATTCCATATAGTTTTGCAATTTTATTATAATCAGATATCTTTACCAACTGTTCTGCTGTACCATACAAAAGATTTGGATATTTAGTTTTTATTTCTGCATATTTATCTCCAAAAAAATCTTTCCAAGTCAAATCATCAGTGGAATATACTGTTATTTCCACAATGTCTTTTAGGACATTCATATCTAAACCATTATTTTTTAAAGTTTCAGCAATAGGTATTTTTGAATCCGACATTGCTTCTGGCGTTGATGTTATCTCTTTCCCATAAGTTCCATATTGTAAATATTTTTCTGGTAAATTTGCTGTTTTATACAAATTCAAATCTACAGGTGTCATCTCAATTAATTCTCTTTGCATTGTATTTCTTAATGCTAAACTTGAAGAAAGTATTGAAATCGTCATAAATAGCATTAAACATATTACACTCATGCTTATAACCATTGTATTGATCTTGTTGTTTATCTGTCTTAATACAAACATATTGGTATTTTTAAAATAAATATTCTTCATTTTTTGAACTATTTGTATTATAAATCCTGATAATGACCAAAAAACTGCTACTGTTCCAACTATTCCCATTAAAATAGGTGGTAAAATTTTATCAGCCGTTGTTAAACTCCAAACATCTCCTGTTACCTTCCAATAAGCATATCCAAGTATAGTTACAGCTTCTAAAAATACTAAAATACATATAATAGGATTTTTTATTTTTACATTTTCATTTCTCTTACTTGCATTTAGCAGATTAATTAATTTGTATCTTGAAACTGTAAATGTATTAAAAAACATCACAGCTACATACATTACGGCAAAATAGATACAAGTTTTTATACAAGCATCTTTTGAAAATACAAATTGAAATTTACTCATATCTGATTCAAACATTTTAGCAACTAATATTGACATGAATTGTGATGCAAATACACCTATAATTACACCTACAATTAATGACATAATTCCTACTAATATTGTTTCCATAAGTATTATTTTAGATATTTGTTTTTTTCCCATTCCTAATGTCATATATATTCCAAATTCTTTTTTTCTTCGATTTATTAAAAAATTATTCGCATATACAATTAGTAGCCCTAATACTACTGCTACAAATACTGATACATATCCTAATAGACTTATCATGAGTTTTATAATTTCTCTTGTTGATTGTGATACTTCTAACATTGCTTGTTGACTATCTATTGAGTTGAACATATAAAATATTGCTACACCTAATACTAATGTTAAAAAATAAATTGCATAGTCTTTAAAACTTTTTTTCATATTTCTTATTGATAACTTAAATAACATCGTTCAAATCACCTCCAAGAAGTGTTTGTACCTCAATTATCTTCTCAAAGAATTGTTTTCTTGTGTCATTTCCTTTAATTAATTCATTAAAAATCTTTCCATCTTTTATAAATATTATTCTGTCTGAATAACTTGCTGTAAAAGCATCATGTGTTACCATTAAAATTGTTGCATTCAGTTTTTGATGTAAATAATCAAATGTCATTAATAATTGTTTTGCTGATTTGCTGTCTAATGCTCCAGTTGGTTCGTCTGCTAATATTATTTTTGGATTTGTAATTATTGCTCTTGCTGCTGCACATCTTTGTTTTTGTCCTCCTGATACTTGATAAGGATATTTATTTATTATTCCTGAAATATCTAATTTTTTAGCTATTTCGTGAACTCTATTATTTATTTCAGTGGCTTTTACTTTTTGTATTGTTAATGCTAATGCTATATTTTCGTAAATTGTTAAAGTATCTAATAAGTTAAAGTCTTGAAATATAAATCCTAATTCTTCTCTCCTGAATTTATTTAATTTGTTTCCTTTAAGTTTTGTAATATCTTCCCCATTTATAATAATATGACCTGTTGTTACTCTATCAATAGTAGATACACAATTCAAAAGTGTAGTTTTACCTGATCCACTTGCTCCCATGATTCCTACAAATTCTCCATTCTTTACATTAAAGCTAATATTGTCTATTGCTTTTGTTAAATTAGATTTGTTTCCATAGTATTTTTCTATGTTTTTTACTTCTAATACATTTTCCATACTAAAAAACTCCTTTCAATTTTTGTATATCTACATTATAATTTCATTTTTTAATTGTTGCCATCGATTTATATTACAATGGCATTACATTTTTTGTAAGATTTCTCTAAAGCAACATTGCCTTTATTGTGCAGTGTTAAATATCTTTTAAAATTTAATTGACGTGCAAAAGCACGCCTCTTAAATTTTAATTTGTTTACTTAGTAATTTTTGTTTATTTTTATTTTAGTTCAACGTAACTACTTTTTGGGAATATAATTTTAACCTCTGTGCCTATATTTTTTTCTGAGTTTAATTCTATTCCTAATCCTAATTTATTACATAATTTTTTGCATAAATATAATCCTATACCAGTAGACTTTTTGTTGATAATTCTTCCATTTTCTCCTGTAAATCCTTTTTCAAAAACTCTTGTAATTTCTCCTTTTTTTATTCCAATTCCATTATCTTTTATATATAAAATAATATTTTCGTTATTTGCTTTAGTATATATTTCTACTTTTTTACCTTCTTTTTTAGAATATTTAATTGAATTTTGTATAATTTGATTTATTATAAAAGTAGCCCATTTGCTGTCTGTAAATACTTCTTTTTCTACATCATGTAATTCTATACTTATCTTATTGGAAAGCAATGCTCTTTTATTTTTTAATATTGCTCCATTTACTATTTCTTTTAAATTTGATTTTGTTACAACATAGTCTTTATTTACTGTATTACTTCTAGCATAAAACAATGCTTGTTCTGTATAATTTTCAATTTCATCTAGTTCTTCATCAATACTTTTAGTTATTTCATTTTTATTATTTTCAATAATTAGTTTGCTAGTCGCAATAGGAATTTTTATTTCATGAATCCATAATTCTATATATTCCTTATAGTCTTCTTGTAATTGTTTATATGAATTTACATTTTCTAACATAGATTTTCCGGTTTCTTGTATAGTGTTTTTTAATATTTTACCTTCAATGAAATCTGGAGTGTTTATTATTTCTGATATTAGGTACTTGCTATCTAATTTTTCTAAATTATTTTTTAATTCTTTGTAAAAGTTGTTCTTTTTTCTGTATTCTATAATAATATCAATACTAATAATTATAATTGGGCATATTGCAATATAAAGCCTTACAAATATTTCAATTTGCGGATATGGCAATAGTAATATTTCTGAACTTGTTATTATAAATAACACTAGTAAAATTAATAATATCTTTTCTTTTATAAATTCCTTAAATTTCATTTTAATATATACCCTTGTCCCCTTCTTGTTTCAATTTGATTTATTATTCCTAGTTCTTCTAGTTTTGTTCTTAGTCTTTTGATGTTAACATTTAAAGTATTATCATCTACAAACTCTTCGCTTTCCCATAAGTAATCCATTATTTCATCTCTTGATATTACTTGTTGTCTATGTAATACTAAATATTCTAATATTTTATATTCATTTTTTGTTAATTCTATTTTCTTATCTTCTTTTTCTATAATTCTTCCTGCTGTATTTAATATAAAGCTCCCACAGTCTATTTTATCTGGATTATTTCCTGCATTTTGATTTCTTTTTAATAGTC
>ENA-OWRJ01001378-OWRJ01001378.1-human-gut-metagenome-genome-assembly--contig:-NODE-1378-length-25545-cov-4.076932_pt1 | contig 25545 bp, 25 predicted proteins | sample MGYA00248269_ERZ651897 | MGnify/ENA primary metagenome ERZ651897 (study PRJEB26924, sample SAMEA4378252) | human gut metagenome | biome: human gut; feature: human-associated habitat; material: faeces...
AACTACAATGCTGCGCCACGCTCCTTCTTTGTAAATAGCGATGCGCAGCCGCTCCGTGTTGTCCTCAACGTTTACCAGCACTTCTACCGGCATAATCGGAATAGGGCTTGCAAATTCCCAGCGGAAATTACCATTGCTTTGGGCCATGTTCTTTTTTACGCCTCCGGCATCCGCAGTCCACTCGCCGCAGCGCAGTGCAAATAACTGCCCCGGAAACTTAGTCATATTATCAGATTTTATATTTTTTGCCGCCTGCGCGCCTAAAAATGCTTTCCAGCATCTGTCAAAACTTCTGCTTACGCCTAACGCCGTGGCGCGGATGCTTGCCATCGCAACAATGCGTTCACGTTCCGCCGGTTCCGTAATGGCAAAAATGGCTTCAAACAAGCTGTTGTCAATCATCTGCCAGCGGTCAAGTTTTTCAAAATATTCCCGGTCAAAATTAACCGGCTCTGGGAACTTATAATTTTTTATTGCCTCTGCGGGCAGGCCTTTGGCAAAATAATCGGCAACATCGCCTTTCGGCGGACAATCAGCCCAAAATTGCGTCATTGGCAGGATTTTTACATCAGCAAATGCTGCTGCATAGTCCATGCCCTTTTCGTCGTTATCAGGTATTACGATGCGCGTTGCAAAGGCATTTAAAATCTGCTTATCTATGGCAGACAGCTTAATATTTTTCTGCGCGCCGGTGTTGGCCGTTGTTGCAAGCAAACCGTTTTTAACCATAGCGTCGGCGCACTTTTCGCCTTCCACAATGTAAACCGTATCTGTGGTGTGTTCCCTTAGCGCGGTTTCCAGCAGGTTAAGGTTATAAAGGTTATTGCAGCCTTCCGGTTTAGAATAGATTTTTTCGCCTGTTTCGGTATTTATCCAATAAAATGTAAACTTCTTTTTGCCGTTATTGTATTTAATGCGCTGCTTATAATATGCAACGCTGCCATCGGGATTTTTATAAACGTGGCTGTAATTTTCCACAATTTTGAGTGGCTTTGGCTCGGGCTGTTCCGCCGGTTTTGCGCCCATCCGCCGGAAAGCCTTAAAAATCTCCGGGCCTTTTGCGTTACATTTTTGGCAATAACACAGCAGCTTGCCGTTTTCTTCTTTTATATAAAGGTGGTGGTCATCGCCGCAGACCGGACAGCCTGCTTCGATTTGACCACCATTCCTTCTTTTAGCGTTCGTTAAAAACGGTTGAATATCGGCAAAAGTAAGTTTATTAGAACGGGCAGTCATAAGGGTCTGCTTCCGGCGCAGCCGATGCCGAAGCCGCTGACGGCGGCAGCAGCTTCATATCCGGCACACGGAACTTGCCCGCCCTGATTTCATCCGGAGTTAAAACCTTGTGTACATAAGTACGCAAACCTTTTTTTCCATCTTGTTTAAGGTATTCTTCGTCAGCAATTACAAGGCCCACACGCAGCCCAACCATCTTACTTTCATCACTGTCAAATTTGTTGGCGCTAAATTTGCCGGGATTTGATTTTTCAAGTGCAGAAAGCCACGCCTTAAAAAAGTTCAGCGCCGTAGATTTATAACTACGGTAAAAACGGATATAGTTCCAATCCTGACCGGTACGCTGTTCAGCGTTTGTGCCAAAATCCTTAAACTCCCCTTCCACAGGGTCGCACCAAATTTTAAGGTATTCTTTCTGCGGGTCATCCTCTACCTTTACAACGCGGCATACATACCCACCAGCACAAATGCGGGTAAAATTCTGTGCTTCTTCTACTTCGCCCCAATTAATCTTTTTCATAAGTTTTACCTCCAAATTCATAATATTCGCGGATAGTTTTATCCACCAATTTTAAATCGTTGTCAATTTTTTCCGGGAACATATCCATTGGCGATTTTGCCGTGGAATAACCATCGCTTTGTGTAATAAACCAGTGTTCTTTGCCATCAGTTTCTGCAAGCAGCACGATACTGAACAGGCCTTCCAGTGTCAGCCAGTTATCAATCAGCTTGCCAACGGTTTTGGCTTTTATTCTGCCCTGTTCTGTCTGTTCTGGATGGTGCAGGAAATAAACAATAGTATCAGGCGAAGTATTCAATATAACGAATTGCACTAAATTCACAAAATTTACGCCCATATCGGTATACTTCCCATAGCCTGTTTCCTTTGCTTTAGTAACCTGCTCAAATGCCATTAAATACTGGCTGTCATCAATTACATAACAGCGCAGGTTATTCTTTTTTAATCCGGCTTGAATAACACCATAAGTCGCTTTATTTACCAGCGGCAGCTGTTTTCTGAACGGCAACGGTTTGCTGGCAACGTTAAAAATGCCAATCTCATCCGGCTCAAAATTGCGCAGACTGGCAGATTTGCCACTCCCCGAAAACCCCATAACAAGTACAGGTACGCCCATATCACTTACCTCCTATTTAATAATCAAATTATTATTAACCACGATGCTGGCGCCGGGGATATAAATGCCCTTTTTAAGCGCTGCGCCGATAGAAGTTTTATCCGGTTCAGCCTTGATGCGAAGGTATTCTTCCGGTAATTCCTGCGCAGGTACATCAATGGATACAGATTCGGATTTTCTCCAGTAGCCTTTTACCCTCGGCGTTTCAAACTTTTCACCGTTCAGGCTTGCGGCGACATAGTTTTTTACCCAGTTTTTCTTGGCGGTTACAGTTTTTTTGCGTGCTGTCAGCTTTTTAATCTCAGCATCCAACGCTTTCTCCTCGGCGTCTTGCTCCAGGTAAAAAAGCATGCAGCCTTCTATTTTAGCGTTGCGCTCTATTAAAAGGCTATTTACAGCTTCGCTTGTTAAAATCTCTCCCGTTTCAGTATCTACGGCACGGTCCAAATCTAATGCCAGCAGGTTTGCCAGCTTTTCATCATATTCATACAGTTTCAGCATCGTTTTTTTCCTCCGTCAGCGCATCAATTGATAAGTAATGAAGTTTAAGGCATTTGCTGGCTACATCATCAATTTGTGCCAAAATTCTTTTATTTCTAAAATCCGTTTCCGGATGATTACTAAGTGCGTCATTGATAAAATCTACATTGCGCTTTATTTCACTCAAAGCCGCCTGCATTTCGTTGCAGTAAAAATAAATCTCAACAGCTTTTTCCATACCCTGTACCTCCAATCTGTGGTATAATACAGATGAAGTGATTCCAACTTCACCTTTTGAGCCGTCAGTGTTCCCGCACTGGCGGTTCTTTTCATTTTCTCCTGGCAATATTTTTACCTCCCCTGCGCAGATGTTTTTTAGTGCATACTGGGTAGACATAATGTTTGCGCTTGCATAACTTGCTAACGGCGTAAGCCTTGCCGCATTCAGCACAAATTCTGTGCCTAGCGTCTTCCCAGCGCATCGGCAGGCACTTCCAGTTCTACCAGAATGATATCCCCCGGCTGAATTAAATCATCGGCGGGAAGGTTGTTATGCAGGCGAGTATCGTAAACAATAGCGCGCAGATCATCGCGCACATCGCCGTGTTCGATTGCAGCCCTGCTGCACACTGCGTTAAGTGTATCGCCGCAATAAACGCGTTCCGGAACAACAATTTTTTCTGTTGCCGGTTCTGCCTGTGGCGGAAAGGCAACCATAATCGCCGTAAGAATAACTGCGATGCCTGCAATTACATAAGCTTTTTTCATTACTACACCTCCTATAAAATTTCCGCGCGTAAATCTGCAAGCTGTGCTTTAAAATTTACTTGGCGCATATTTACTGGTTTAACAGCTGTGCGTCGCTGTAATTTTTCCTGTCGACGCATTTCCTCTGCCTCAAAGTAGGCATCGGCGCAGGCAATGTTTACCAGATAAACCTTGCCGCGCTGCACATATCGCAGCACATTGGTCCGGCACAGCCTGCGGATAGTTTCCACCGGCAGCCCGCGCGCTTTAGCGTATTCCTTAGCGTTCATACGTTGCTGCATTTTTATCACCTCCTTTCGTTGCATTTATGCTACGGATTAGTTAAAAAAAATTAAAGTTGGGTTTTCCAGCTTTAAAATTTTACTCATCGCAGCTGCTTCATCAACTGTAATTTTAACTTTACCATTAAGTTTTTCATTAACAGCTTTCGTGCTTAAATTAAGTTTTTCTGCTAATTCGCGCTGCGTCATTCCTTTTTCTGCTAATGCTCCCCTCAATTTAGCAAGATTCATTTTATCACTTCCTTTCGTTGCATTTATGCTACAAATATATTACCATTCTCGATTTACTATGTCAAGCATAAATGCAACGATTTTTTATTTTTTGTTTTACTTTTCGTTGCATTTATGATATTATTAGTTTACAAAAGATTGAAAGGAATTTTATAAAATGGGCGAGTTAGAAGTTAATGAAATTATCAATAGAATAAAAAATCGCAGGCAAGAATTAGATTTATCTTATCAGGATCTATCAGATTTAACTGGCATAAGCAAATCTACTTTGCAACGCTATGAAACTGGCTTTATAAAAAAAGTTCCTATTACTCAAATTGAAATTATAGCTAAAGCACTAAATGTTTCACCTGGCTATTTAATGGGCTGGGAAGATAATAAACCCCTTAATGATACTACCCTCTCTCCGCGTGACGAACGCCAAATTGCTGCTGACCTTGAAAAAATGCTTGCTGACCTTGATAATCAGAATGCAATGGCTGCTATGGGCGGCACGGTAGAAGATGATGAAGACAGAGAACTGCTTCGCGCCAGCCTGCTTGCTACAATGCGTCTTGCTAAAAAAATTGCAAAAGAAAAATATACGCCTAAAAAATATCGTCAAAATAAGGATTAAACCATGGAGATAAAACGCATTGTTGAAAAACTAATGCGCAAGTATGACACAAACGACCCTTTTAAATTGGCTGCGCATCTTAATATCGTTGTGCAGCACGTCAGACTGGGAAATACCTGGGGTTATTATGTATGTTACCGGCGGTTAAAAGTTATTCACATCAATTGTGATTTGCCGGAAGCATTGCAGCGCTATACTTGCGCGCACGAACTCGGCCACGCCGTTTTGCATAAAGGCGTGCCTACCCCATTTTTAAAACGGCACACGCTGTTTTCTGTTGAAAAAATAGAACGCCAGGCTAATACTTTTGCCGTTGAACTGCTAATGCCGGACAATCTTTTAAAAGAATATGAAGGTTATCCTATTAAAGACATAGCTTATATGGCCGGCATACCGGAAGGTATGGAGATGCTAAAAATAAATTAAAAGGAGTTGCTGTTTATGGAAGAAAAATTTTATCAAAAAACTTGGTTTATCTGGCTGATGATTTTTATATTTTGGCCTGTCGGTTTAATCCTTTTATGGATGTCTAAAAAGTACAGTCAAAAAGTAAAACTTATTGTTTCTGCATTTTTTATCGCAATTATAGCGTTTGGTATGATTAACTCAACCAATAAAAATGCAGACGAAAAATCAATTACTTCTACAGCGGCTACTGAAACAACAAAAAGTGAAAAAGACCAACAGGAATCTGCAAAACCTAAAGATGATAAATATCATCATTTAGCAGATGCAGAAAATGTTTTACAAAAAATTTATAATGATACAGCCCTTAAACTGGGTGTCGGTGCGCCTACTGTAGATGTTGCTTTCACTAGTTACAGGCAATGGGAATCCGCACCTGGTCTTACTGAAACCGATGGAGAATTCGAACTTTCATCAGAAGATGGGCTTACCCATAAATTTAATATTCGCTGGGGTAAAAATTCTAATGATATTATTAGAATTGTAATAGATGGCAAACGCATTTACTACAACGAAGATTTACAAGTTAAATACATGGATAGTGCTAATTAAGCATAGAGGTTTATTATGAATAAAAAACTTTATTTAACACTTGCTATACTTTTCTCCTTGTCTTTTTCAAATTTAACTTATGCAACAGATAATGTTGAAAGAGATATTGCAGAAACAAATGCTATTAATAGTATTTTAGGAAACACTTCTTTTCAACCAGCACCTGCAAAAAAAATTCCTGCAAAACCCAAAGCACCTGTTTTTACAGAGCGTGATAAACAAGAGGCAGAAAAATACTTAACTGGCAACGAATATGATGTCGCTGGTAGCGGTAACTATGCCGATATGCGCCTTTTAATGAATCATAAAGCAAGTGGAGCATACAATATTTATTTTACTGCCACCAAAGAAGGCAGCATTGAAAGCAAACATATTGCAACAGAATATCTCGGCCCATCAATGAATGAATCTATCACTATTACTACAAAAAATGGTAAAGTGCTTACTGCAACACGTGGCGACTGGTATAAAGTTTTTGAAGCTTTAGACATTTTAAATAAAAGTTCCGAAGGCAATCCTTATGGTATTTCACCAGAACTATATAACGAATATTTTGCTTATGTAATGGGTCATCAAAATGCCGAACGCATTGCAAATACCTATATTAAGCAAGTATATTTCCCTAAGAATTTTCCCAATGAATATTAAAAATGAAAAAAAATCACAGTAAATCGATACCGAAAGAATGAAAAACTTAAAAATAATATAGAAAGGCATATACAACAATGGACGAAAAAACCGCAAAAAAACTTAATGATGATTTCGATGAATTTTGCCAGAAGATTGGCGCAAACAGTGCGCTTGCCTACTTCGCTGTTGATGATGGTGAAAGTGTTGCACTGGCCTTCAATAAAGTAACGGACGCCGAAATTGAAAACCTTATAGGCAATTTAGTTAATCGCCTGGCTTTAAAGCAAGGCCGCAGCAGCGATGCCGTTTGGGCTGAGCTAAAAAGAACTACTCCGGAATATGTACCGGAACGCAACCTAAATTAGTAATCCCTATATCATAAATATTAAATCCCAAACGTTTGGTATTTTAAAACGGTGAATTTATGTCTGATAAACCAACACGTAAAGATGTAGAAAAAACAACATTACCAGATGTTTTATACACAGCATCAAGCACTATTTTATCATTTATTCCTGGAGCCGGAGAATTATTTAATGCTTGTGTAAAAGCTCCTGCTGAATGGCGCAGGGATGATTGGATTGAAAGTTTAGAAAAGGAGCTTTATAAACTAAAATCGGTAATTCCTGATATTATCGAGCGTGTACAACATAATGAACAAGCAATATCGGTAATACTTACTGCATCGCCTCTTGCGCTCAAAACTCACAATGCTACCAAATTAGAGGCATTGCGTAATATAGTAATAAATGCTGTTCTGCATGAAGATTATGAAGAATATAAATTTCAAATGTTTTTATCTTTCATTGATGATTTTACAGAATGGCATATACGCCTGCTTGAATATTTTTCCAGTCCGGAAACTGCAATCAAAAAATATAATGCAAATTTTGATTTATCCAAACAGTTTCATTGCTTAACAATGGAGCCGTTTAATAGAATTTATCCTTTAATGAATAATTCTAATTCTTATCAATATTTAAAAATTATCGTAAACGATTTATATTCAAAAGGTTTATTAGTTTGCAACTCTGATATATTCTCCCAATCATATATGCGTAATGACCTATATAAAACAGGGCATCCATATACAAAACGTACCACTAATTTTGGCGATGAATTTTTGAAATTCATTGCAGATTATAAAGAAAAATAAAAATCCCCCGGTGCTACCAACACCGAGGGATTGTGCAGGCAATGCTACCAACATTAACCTGCGATATAACAACACCACTACCACGCAGAGCTGTTATTAAATAATTATATCATTTTTTAATCAGCTCTGCAAAAAGGAGCTGATTTTTTATGCCTAAAAAGCGCGAAAACGGCGAAGGCACTATTTATTTTGACAAAAGCCGCAATAAATATTGCGCGGAAATTCATGACCAGGAAGGCAACCGTTTAAAAGACAGATTTAATACTCGCGAGGAAGCCAAAGCCTGGATTGATGAAATGAAGGCACAATTTAGGCGCAATGAATATGTTGTTCCGAACGATATTACTTTAAGCCAATGGATTATTAAATGGCTTAAAACCTATAAAACCGAAATCCGCGCTAAAACCAAACTGCAATATCTATGGGCCTTTGCACATATTGAACCCATTGCCAATATGCCATTGCAGGATAAAAACGCACATGTTATTGTGCAGGAATTTTTAAACGGTCTTGCTGATAAATTAGCGCCCAACAGCCGTTGGAAGGTTTATCAGTTGATAGAAGCCGCTGTAAAAAAAGCTAACCAGCTGCAGCTTGTCAGCAAAAATTTTATGGAATTAGTCGAAGCACCTAAACGCGAACAGGCAGAAATTGAAATTTTCACGTCTGATGAAATGGCAGTTATTTTTGATTATTTGCAAGCCCCCAACACTCCGCCAGTTTTAGCCCGGCATTATCAGCTAATGATGCTTTTAGCAACTACTGGTGCGCGGCCCGGCGAAATACTTGCATTAAAATGGAAAAACGTAAATTTTTCTACGGAAAAAATCAAAATTGAAACAACCATTTTAGCTTTGCCGAAGGTTGGGATAGTAGAAGCACCGCCTAAAACTAAAGCCGGCATCCGCGAAATTACAATACCGGTGCAAATGTGTGAAATTTTAAAAGGCTTACGTGGTAGCGGCAAAATTATGTATATGTGCCGCCCGGACGATTATGTTTTTCATACCATGCACGGCACAGCATTTTTCCCATCCAACATACGGCGCGATTGGGAAAAAATACTTGCAAATGCTGGTGTAGAGTACAAAAGCCTTAAAACATGGCGGCATACCCACGCAACGCAGCTGCTTGCCAAAGGTGTGCCGTTACTGGAAGTATCCAAACGCCTTGGACACAGCAAACCATCACACACATTAAATCTTTATGGCCATGCTATACCAGATTTCGACAAAGATATAGCACTTAAAGTTGCCGAGATTTACGGTATCGCAATATAATAAAATAAAATTAAACTGGTGCAAAAGCACCAGTTTTTTATTTTATATTCAACTGCTCCCACGTTGCTCCCATTACACGCTGATTAGCTGCTCCCAACATAAATACAAAAAACGCTGCACCCGCACGGATACAGCGTTTAATAGATAAAAAAATGGTGATCCACCCGCGACTCGAACGCGGGACACCCTGATTAAAAGTCAGGTGCTCTACCGACTGAGCTAGTGGATCACATCAGTTACTAAAACGTCAAGCCCGTTCCAGTAACAAAATAATTATACAAATTAATCATTGCTTTGTCAAGCATTTTCAATAATTTTTCTGCAAAAAATTTTATGCGCGCTGTAGGTTTCCGGCAGACCTGCCTGCATAAATTCTTGCACACACAAACGCAAAACACAGTGCAAGAAAAATTATGCCGCCAAACACCATGCTGCCCATTCCCCAAGAGGTTATTATTCCGCCGCACAGCACGGTGCCGAAAGTCGTGCCGAGGTTGGCGGCCGTTAAAAACAGGCCGTTGGCAAAATCAGGTGCTTCCGGCGCGGCAGAGGTAATCCAGTATTGGTTTATATTTACATTAATGCCGCCAATTATGCCCCATACAAGCGTTAATGCCACCACCGCAGGTGCGTAAGCGCCCGTAAAATACACCGCCATATATACGGCCACCAGTGCCGGGGCAAACAGCACCGCCGTGCGCAGCGGCGCTTTGGTAAGCAGCCTGCCGCCGATAATATTGCCCAGAATATTGGCGCAGCCGTATATAAACAGCACCGCGCTGATATTATTCCACGAAAGGTGCGTAATTTGTTCAAGATAACCGGAATAAAAGCCGAATACGCCAAAAACGGCGCCGTTCATAAAAATAATGCCTGCAATAGAAAGCCAGAGCACCGGGCGTTTTAACAGCACAAGCTGTTCCTTGCAGGAAGCGCGCCCCTGTACCGGCGAACGCGGCACAAAAACAAGCGTTGCCGCAAACGCCAGAAGGTTTCCTGCCGCAAATACCGCCATTGCCGCGTCAAGCGAAAAATTGGCCGCTACAAAGCTGCTTATGGGCACGCCCAGCACCATGCCTGCCGAAACGCCTACAATAACTTTGGCAACAGCTTTTAACCGGTCTTTTTCCGGTACGGAAGCACCGGCAACGGAAAACGCCAGCGAACAGTACACCGGATGCAAAAAGGCAGGCAGCACGCGGGCAGCAAGCGCCACGGCAAAATTATCCGTACACATACCCGCTATATTGCCAAGTGCAAAAAGCCCCAGCACCAGCAGCATTACTTTTTTGCGTTCCATGCCGGAAAACAGCAGCGGCATAACCGGGCCTGAAAATGCTACCGCCAGCGCAAAAAGGCTTATTAAAAGCCCTGCCTGCGGTATGCTTACGCCAAAGCGCTCCGCCAGAAGCGGCAGAATGCCTATAACGCCCATTTCGGTATTGATAATACTGAATACGCCAATGGTTAAAATAAATATCATTAAATTACCGTTTGATTTTAACAATGCAGTTTCTCCTTTAAATTTTTATAATTAAAGCCGCTTTAACAAATTTATTATAAAAAACGCCATTGTTAAAAACAAATACTTAATTTGGCTGTTTTATATGCTTTTTAAGTATAAATTTTTACAAACGCCTGCTGAACTTTTGCATTAAAAATATTTACAAATAAAATAATTGGTGTAATATATAGTATGATGTAAGCAAAAGCTAACCATTACGCATTTCAGTTTAACAATATGCTTTTGAGAAATAAAATACTGGAAAATATTTTAAACTTGTGTTATCATAGAAAGCAGACGCAATTTTAAAAACAATATTTTTTATTAATTAGCAAAAGTCATTCCTAGATGGAGGATTTTATATGCAGATAGGTTTGGATATCGGCAGCACCACTGTAAAAATAGCCGTGCTGGATGATGCCGGAAAACTGCTTTTCAGTAAATATGCCCGTCATGCCAGCCGCATTACGGAAACCATAAAAAACATACTCGATGAACTTGCTGCGCAAATGCCGTGGCTTAAAACAGCACGTCTTGCCATCAGCGGCAGCGCAGGCATTGGCGTTGCCGAAAGCTGCGGCGTGCAGTTTGTACAGGAAGTTTTTGCAGAAAAAATATGTACGGAACGCCTTAACCCGGATACGGACGTTGTTATTGAACTGGGCGGCGAAGATGCTAAAATATTATTTTTAGGGCGGCATTTTGACGCTCGCATGAACGACAGCTGTGCAGGCGGCACAGGGGCTTTTATCGACCAGATGGCTTCTTTGCTGAACGTACCGGCCGAAGAACTTGACAAACTGGCAGCCACTGCCAAAACACGCTACACCATTGCCAGCCGCTGCGGCGTATTTGCCAAAAGCGACATTCAGCCCCTTTTAAACCAGGGCGCGGAAAAAAACGACCTTGCGGCAAGCATTTTTGACGCCGTTGCCAGCCAGGCGGTAACAGGCCTTGCCAAAGGGCGCCCCATTAAAGGCAATGTGCTTTACCTTGGCGGCCCGCTGACCTTTTTTGGCTGCCTGCGCGCCAGCTTTGACAAAATTTTAAATTTACAGAGCACCTGCCCAGAAAACAGCTTATATTATGTGGCAATGGGCTGCGCTTTTTGTGCCGAACGCACTGTAGACCTTACCACGCTGGCGGAAAAAATGCACGCTGCGGATGCCAACCGCCAGTTTGAGCATTTGCCGCCGCTGTTTAAAAATATTGAAGAATATGACGCCTTTGTTGCGCGCCACAACCGCGACAATGTTCAGCGCAGCGATATTGCAGCCGCCAGGGAAGCCTATCTCGGCATCGACAGCGGCAGCACAACCATAAAAATTGCCGTAGTTGCGCCGGACGGCAAACTGCTTGATTCTTTTTACCAGAGCAACAAAGGCAACCCCGTTGTCGCCGTGCGCGATTACCTGACCGGATTTTACGAAAAATACCCCAACTGTAAAATACTTGCCGCTGCCGTTACGGGCTACGGCGAAGAACTTATAAAACACGCCTTCCACGCCGATTACGGCATTGTGGAAACCATGGCGCATTTTATTGCTGCCAAAAGCCTTTTGCCGGAAGTCGATTTTATTCTTGACATCGGCGGGCAGGACATTAAATGCCTTAAAATACATAACGGCTGCATCGACAACATCTTTTTAAACGAAGCATGCTCCAGCGGATGCGGCAGCTTTTTACAGACTTTTGCCGGCATCCTCGGTTACAGCGCGGAAGATTTTGCCAAAATAGGGCTTTTTGCCGATAAACCAGTTGACCTTGGCAGCCGCTGCACCGTATTCATGAACAGCAACGTAAAGCAGGCGCAGAAAGACGGCGCTTCCGTTGCCAATATCAGCGCCGGGCTTTCCATAAGTATTGTTAAAAACGCACTGTTTAAGGTTATTCGCCCTTCCGGGCCCGATGACCTTGGCAAACACATTGTTGTGCAGGGCGGCACCTTTTTAAACAACTGCGTGCTGCGCGCCTTTGAGCAGGAACTGAACCTTGAGGTTGTGCGCCCCGATATAGCAGGCTTAATGGGTGCTTACGGCGCGGCCTTATATGCACAGGACCGTTGCAAACTGCATCCGCAGGATTCTGCGCTTCTTAAAGCGGAACAGCTGCGCACTTTTTCACATACGGTTAAATCCGTTACCTGCGGGTTATGCAGCAACCACTGCCACTTAACGGTAAATATCTTTGCCGACGGCAAACCGTATATCAGCGGCAACCGCTGCGAACGCCCGGTTACGCACTGCGCTCCCAACGACAGCCTGAACCTTTACCGCTACAAGCTGCAGTTACTGGAAGAATTTAAGCCCGTACCCGGCAGGCGCGGCAAAATCGGCCTGCCGCTCGGCCTTAATATGTACGAACTGCTGCCGTTTTGGCATACCTTTTTTACGGAGCTGGGCTTTGAAGTAATTACCAGCCCGATTTATGACAAAACCATTTTTCAGAAAGGCCAGAACACCATTCCGAGCGACACGGTATGTTACCCCGCCAAAATGATGCACGGCCATATAAAATGGCTGCTGGCGCAGGGCGTTACAAGCATTTTTTACCCCTGCATGACCTATAACGTTGACGAGGACACAGCGCAGAACTGCTATAACTGCCCTGTTGTTGCCTATTACCCCGAAGTTTTGGCAGCAAACATTGAAGAATTAAAAAATATTCACTTCTTTTACGATTACCTTGGCCTTTTGAACAAAAAACTGCTGGCCAAAGAATTATACAAAATGCTGAACCCCGTTTATACGGATTTAAGCAGTGCGGAAATTAAAAACGCACTTACCCCCGCTTTTAAGGCTTACCGGGATTTTGAAGCCCGCATTAAAGAGCAGGGCAAAAAAATAACCGAAGAAGCCTTAAGCAAAAACATGCCGGTTATTATCCTTGCAGGGCGCCCGTACCATACCGACCCGAAAATTAACCACGGCATAGACCGCCTTATTACCGGGCTGGGCGCTGCTTTAATAAGCGAAGACTCTGTAAGCGGCAATATTGACCGCAAAGATTTGAACAAAGACCTGGAAGTTTTAAACCAGTGGACCTATCACAGCAGGCTGTATGCCGCCGCTAAATTTGCCGCGCAGAACCCTGCCATGAACCTTGTTCAGCTTGTAAGCTTCGGCTGCGGCTGCGACGCCATTACGGCCGACGAATGCCGCCGCATACTGGAAGAAAACGGCAAAATTTACACCCAGATAAAAATTGATGACATTGAAAACCTTGGTGCGGCACGCATAAGGCTGCGCAGCCTGTTTGCGGCACTGGGCTTTGAATGCTGAAATAATTTTTGAAGGAGCAATTTTTATGTCAGAAACTGTGCTACCGGTTTTTACCAAAGAAATGAAAGCTACGCACACCATACTTGTGCCGAATATGCTGCCGTTTCATTTTGCCTTGCTGCGTTCCGCGCTGCAAAGCTGCGGCTACAAAGCCGAAATTTTACAGAACACCGGCCGCAACGTTATTGAAACAGGGCTGAAATACGTTAACAGCGATATATGTTACCCGGCGCTGCTTGTTATCGGGCAGATTATAAGCGCGCTGGAAAGCGGCAGATACGACCTCAGCAAAACGGCCGTTATGCTCAGCCAGACCGGCGGCGGCTGCCGCGCTTCCAATTATATATACCTTCTGCGCAAAGGCATGGAAAAAGCAGGGCTCGGCAATGTGCCAATCATCAGCCTTAATGTAAACGGCATGAACGAACAGCCCGGCTTTGAGCTTAACCTTGCCATGATAAAAAAATTTATGGCCGCCATTATTTACGGCGACACTTTAATGTACCTTGCCAACAAAACCCGCCCCTACGAAACCATTAAAGGCGCGGTGGACGAACTGGCAGGCAAATGGCTGAACAAGCTTGAAACCGCTTTTATGGAAGGCAAAGCGCAGGCTACCGGAACCATGAAACAGCTTTCGCGCGCTCTGGCGGAGGATTTTGCCGCCCTGCCGCAAAAAGCAGAGCATAAAATAAAAGTTGGCATTGTCGGCGAAATTTACATTAAATATGCAGGGCTTGGCAACAACAATTTGGAGCAGTTTTTACAGAAGCAGAACTGCGAATACATGCTGCCGGGGCTGCTGAACTTTATTATGTACTGCGCCGACACTTACTTAACAGACTACAAACTGTACGGCGGCAAATTTTTTAAATACGGCATTTACAAAATGGCAATGTTTTATTTAAAACGCCTCGAAAAAATCATGCTTTCTGCACTTTCCACCCCGCCCTTTAAGCCGCCCGCTTCTTACGAAGAAACCAAAGCGCTTGCCAAAGGCGTTATAGGCTACGGCAACAACATGGGCGAAGGCTGGCTTTTAACGGCCGAAATGCTGGAACTTGCCAAAAACGGCTACAACAACATCATTTGTGCACAGCCCTTCGGATGCCTGCCTAACCACATAGCCGGGCGCGGCATGCTTAACAAAATCAAGGAAATTGCCGAAAATGCCAATATCCTGCCTATCGACTACGATTCCAGCGCTTCTAAAGTAAATCAGGAAAACCGCATTAAATTAATGCTGGCTACCGCCGAATAAAATTTTAAACAAAAAATTACCCCGTTGCCAAAGAACTGACAACGGGGTTTATTTTTACTGTTATTTAATTAATTGCTGCCCTGATAAACCATACCCTGAATATCGGTATCGGCTTTAACCTGTACAAAGGTGGTGGAGCCTGCCGGAATATTTACGGATTTACCGGTTACAAAAGCACCGCCGATAATACCTACCGGGCCAAGCACTACCATACCGCCGATAGCGGCACCGGCTGCACCGGCAACTGTTTCGGCTGCCTGTTTGGCAACATCACCGAGGAATACTTTAACGCGGGTATTATCAATAGCGTAAATAAAACCAAAGTCAACATCAATGCGGGCATCCTGGCCGAACATACGCGGGCCTACAACCTTGGTTACCTTGCCAACGCCTTCAGCGCCTTTCGGCAGTACCAGCACATCATTAACAAAAACATTGTCGGCAACTTTGTATTTTACAACATCGCCTGCTTTTGCGGTTTTGCTGCTGAGGTCTTCGGCAAATTCAAGCTTGATTACGGAATCTTTCGGCAGAGTTACGGTTTCAACAACAACAATGCCGTCCTGGAAAGCAAGGTTTGCCAGTGCTTCAAGGCGTCCTGCAAGAGAGCCTGCGCCAACTTCGCCGTTCAGCATGGTTTCCAGTGCTTCAATACGGCTTTTGGCCGGGCCACCTGCCGTGCTTTCGGTAAACTGCCATTCAACGGCGTTCAGCTTGGTTAAAAAGCTTGCTTCGCCGCTGCCGGCATAACCGTTGATATAATCATACAAATTATCAACTCTATTTAAAATAGGGTCAGTGGTAATGGTGCCGTAAACGTCATCTTCAAGGCTGTCCATTCTGCTGACCAGTGCGCCTGCCTGTTCCGTACCGTACAGGGTAACTTCCAGTGCGCCCATTTTTTCACTGGCAGACATTGTTTTCGGCGCAGCGGAGGCTTCAATGGCAGCGCTGGCGGAAATTTCATCACCTGCTGCGGCTAAAGCTACGCCCGGAAAGGCAGATGTAACAGTAAGTGTTAACGTTAAAAATAAAGTAAGGAGTTTTTGTTTCATTTCATTACCTCCGTGCAAAAATATATATTAATTATATCATAAAAGAACTTAAAAAAACAGTAAACTAATTGAAAACCGGGCAAGCATTAAAGCAAAGCCCGGTTTTATTTATTATTTTAAATATTTTGCAAAACTTGCCGCTACGGCATTTTTCATTTCGTCCATTTTGGCAAAGCGCCTTCTGTGCTGGGCACGTTTGGAAGGCTTCAGTTCTTCCATGGATTTTCTGTATTCGGGAATGGGTATTTTGTAAAAACGCTTGTCGTCAAGCTGCGTTCCTTCACATTCCTGCCAGAAGGCATCCAGCGAAGTTTTCAGTTTGCGGTCCACGCGGATATGGTTCATGGCATAATAGCCTTCATTGCTGACAGCGTAAATGCTTTCGCAGCCCAATGCCGCCGCCACGTTGCGGATACCGTAAAAAATAAGGTTTTTGGTGCGGTAGCCGTAAAAGGCTTTGGTCAGCCCTTTAATAACCTCCGAGCCGTTGGGCGTTCCCTGCAATGCGCCAATCCACAGCGCCGGTTCGCCGTTTTTACCGGGCACCAGCCAGAACATAATCTGATACAGCGCTTCTTTATCCCACATCAGCACCAGCGAAAGGCAGCCTTCCTTGCGCTGCCCGGCGTGAAACCATAATTCCAGCGTCAGCGGCTTTTCTTCGTAGCTGTCTTCCCACAGGCGCAGCATTTCGCCTTCTGCATAAAGCATGCGCAAAGCGGCTTCGGTTAACTTGCTTTCCAAAAATTCCACATGCGCCTTTACAAGGCTGATGCGTTCATCATAGGTAGAGTTTTTGTAAAAGAACTGCCTTGTCGCCTGCTCCACAAAACTTGTTGTATGGCGCAGCATATCGCGGCGCAGCGGCGTTGCCGCAAAGAAATCCAGCAGGCCGCCAATCTGTTCGCTGTGCAGCATGCAGCGGGAACGGAAAACAACGTACCTTTTCCATTCTTTCAAGCGTTTGGTATTGTACAGGCTATGCCCGATATGTTGTAAAATTTCTGTATCCATGTCAGCCTCGCAATTGTTTGATATGTTACATTATACCATATTGCAGGCCTTACTGCCAGTTATGCCTTGTCGCGGTCATACATCGGGCGCAGGCGGTCCTGCATGGGAATTTTATCGGCCGCAGCCGCAAGCAGCGCCCATTCATACAGCGTGCTCTGTGCGCCAACAGGCTCCAGGCGGTTGGTAACGCGGCGGTAAGTACCGTTGGACTGCATCATGTGCGCGCCAACGTTATCGCGCAGGTACAAATCAAGCACTTTTTTAATGCGCTCGATATGCGCCGGCGTTTCAACCGGGAAGAACAGTTCAACGCGGTCGTTAAGGTTACGCGGCATCCAGTCTGCACTGGAGAGGAAAAGCTGTTCCTTGCCGCCGCCCTGGAACCAGAAAATACGGCTGTGTTCCAGCTGCCTGCCGACAATGCTGCGTACGGTAATGTTGTCGCTGATGCCGTCCATGCCAGCGCGCAGGCCGCAGATACCGCGGATGATAAGGTCTATTTTAACGCCCGCCATGGAAGCCTCGTACAGTTTCTGAATAACGGGGTAGTCAATCAGCGAGTTCATTTTGGCAATGATATGCCCGGTGCCGCCTTTTTTAACAATACTGATTTCGTTGTCGATAAGTTCATAAATCTTTTTGCGCAGTCCGAGCGGCGCCATAACCAGTTTGTTCCATACCGGCGGGTCCGAATAACCGGACAGTACATTAAAGAATGCCGAAGCATCGCTTCCGAACTGGTCGTTGGCAGTCATCAGACCCATATCGGTATAAAGTTTGGCCGTGTTATCGTTGTAGTTGCCTGTGCCAAGGTGTACATAGCGCTTAATGCCGTCTGCTTCCTTGCGCACAACCAGAATAATTTTGGCGTGGGTTTTAAGGCCCATCAAACCATAAATTACATGGCAGCCGGCTTCTTCAAGCCTGCGTGCCCAGATGATATTGTTTTCTTCGTCAAAGCGCGCTTTTAATTCTACCAGTACCGTTACCTGCTTGCCGTTTTCGGCAGCGCGGGCCAGTGCTGCAACTATCGGCGAGTTGCCGCTGACGCGGTAAAGCGTCTGCTTGATGGCAAGTACGTTCGGGTCGTTGGCAGCGTCGCTTACAAATTTAACTACCGGGTCAAAGCTTTCATAGGGGTGGTGCAAAAGCACGTCGCGTTCACGCAGAACCTTAAAGATGTCGCTGTCGTCCGGCAGTTCCAACGGGCGCTGCGGCACAAATGGCTCGTACAGCCAGGGCCACATACCCGGCAGTGAAGCAAATTTAAAGAAACAGGTTGCGTCAAGCGGCCCGTTAATTTCATAAACCTCCTGCTCGGTAATGTCCAGATTATCGTACAGGAATTTTCTGATACGGCTGTTGGCCTTATTGTAAATTTCCAGCCTTACGGAAGCGCCGCGCGTACGCTTGCGCAGGGATTTTTCCACTTCTTTCAGCAGGTTGTCGATATCGTCCTCGTCAAATTCCAAATCGGCGTCGCGCGTAATGCGGAACGGAACAACATCCAGAATTTTGCAGCCGCTGTACAAATCGGAGCAGTGCTCGTTAATAACGTCTTCCAAAAATACAAAGCTGCGTTTTTCCTCGCCGGGAACTTCCAAAAGGCGCGGCAGTACGGAAGGCACCTGCACGATGCCCATGCTGTCTTCGCCCTCCTGGTTGGTAAGTTCTACCGCAAGGTTCAGCGTTTTGTTTGCCAAAAACGGAAACGGGCGCGAGGCGTCAACAGCCATCGGCGTAAGTACCGGGAAAATTTCTTCCTGGTAATAAGCCTCCAGCCAGCGGCGGCCTTTTTCGCTTAATTCGCTTACGCGGCAAATGTAAATGCCTTCCTCGCGCAGCTCCTTAACCAGAGAAAGCAGATATTTGTTTAACAGCTTCATCTGGTCATGAGCCGCTTTGCTTATTTCTTCAAGCTGTGCTTTAACGGTAAGCCCTGCCGCGTCGCGTTTGTTAATGCCGTTTTCGTACTGGTCCCACAAGCCTGCCACGCGCACCATAAAAAACTCATCAAGGTTAGACGCGGTAATGGCAACAAATTTCAAGCGTTCCAAAAGCGGCGTGGTTTTTACGCCGGCTTCGCGCAGCACGCGCAGGTTAAATTTTAACCAGCTGAGTTCGCGGTTAAAAAAGTATTCCGGTTTATTAAGATTAATTTTTTCGTTCTTTTCCATTTATCTGTCCACCCGTTCCAAAACTGCCTGCAATCCGTAAACTTCTTCAAAGAAAGATGCCTTGGAGGCAAAAGTCCATTCTTCTATCGTCAAATCTTCAAGGGTAACGGCTTCTACCTTCATTACGCCGTTTTTAACGTTAACGCGGCAGCTTTTGATTTTTTGCTTATAGCTGCGGTCCATTGCATCGGCAAGACGCACCAAAGCAGCTATTTTTGCTACCAGCGGCATAATTTCCGGCGACATTTCTTCCACTTCGGCATGGCGTTTGCCGCTGAACAGCCTGTGCGCATGGTAATAGCTTGCCAGCGCCACTATTTTTTTGTCCATTTCGCTGAAGCCTAAAATGTCGCACGACATAATCAGCATATAGCTGTACAGCGAATGACTGCGCAGCGAAACGTATTTGCCGATATCGTGCAGCAGCGCCGTTGCCTGCAAAAGAATGCGGCTGTGGCTGTCGAGCCCGTGGTGTTTGCCGAGTTTATCGAACATGGCAAGGGCAAGCTTTGCCACCTGGCGCGAATGTGCTTCGTCATACTGGTAACGCTCACCAATGCTGTACAGAAGGCTGAGCTGCTCCTGTTCAAGCTCGTCGGCATAATCTTTGCTGGCCTTCGGGCCGATATGCAAAAGGCAGATGCCGTCAATAAAGCGGTCATCCGTAAGGATAATTTCCTGAACCGGCACCAGTGCCAGAAGCTGCTCATACAGCAAAATTGTAGGCACAACCAGTTCCGCCACATCTTCGTTGATTTTAAACACTTTAATAATCTGCGGCAGGTTAAGCTCATGCACGGTTTTAAACAGCTGCATGAACTGTTCCGTTTTAATGCGGATAACGCCGGCTTTAAATTCAACGCCCATCATCTGCAGCAGAAGTTCCGATTCCGCGCCTGTCAGCACAAGATAATGTATCTGCTCGTTTTTCAACGCGTCCCTTACAGCACCCATCGTACTTGAAAGGTATTCGGCAAGAGCCTGGTTGAATTTCATTGAACTGCGCTGATTGCGGTTAAAACTTTCCTTAACGCGGATAACGCCGATATTAAGGTTCTGCTGGTAACGTATAATATTATCTTTTACAAAAGTAATGCCAAGCCCGCCGGAGGAAATATCCATCATCAGCATACTTTCATCAACACCGGTCAGGCCGTCAAGCTTCATGGTGCGGCGTATGGAGGCATACTTGGTATAAATTTCTTCCGGAAGGTCAATAACCGTTACTTTCAAGCCCGTCCTGATATAAATCTGATCTAAAAGGAACACGCGGTTTAAAGCCTCGCGCACTGCGGTTGTTGCCTGCATGCTGTATTCTTCAACTTCATATTCCGTCATCAGGCGTTTAAAGCCAACCAAAAGCTCGCAAATTTCATTTACCATGCTGAACGGAATGATTTTGTTTTTGAAGGTTTCTTCGCCCAGGCGTACGCGGCGGTTGCATTCCTCCAGAACTTTCATGTTGTTTAAATTGCGGTACTGCACAATCTGCATGCTTATCATCTCAGAGCCAAGATGTATTGCTGCAAAAATTTTATATTGTTTTTTTCTCACATGACCACCTCATTAAAGCATTATATATTAATTCGACACAGCACCCTTAAATCCTTGCCTTTAACAATTTTTTTACAGCGCTTTACCATCCTTTTTACAAATTATGCGTTTTTTTGCAGGATTTTTTACTTTTTCCGGTAAATATATATTTATTATGTGGTTTTACTGAATGTAAAATGACGGGAGGTATGTATTTTGCAGAGGATAGCTATTATAGATATCGGTTCTAACTCAGCGCGCCTTGTTATAACTCATATTTATAAAAACGGCGCCTACAACATGGTATACAACCAGAAAGAAGCCCTGCGCCTGAGCCAGAAAATTGACAAAAACGGCAACCTTACGCAGCAGGCGTTTACCGACACCATTGAAACCATGAAAAGCTTTGCCTATATGTGCAAACTGTACCACGCAGACAGGATTATTGCCGTGGCAACGGCCGCCATCCGCAATGCGGGCAACGGTGCGGAACTTACGCGCCTCGTACAGCGTGAAACTGGCATTAACCTGCACATTATAACGGGCAACACCGAAGCCTATATCAGTTACCTCGGCGTTATCAACACCCTTCCCTACCACAGCGGCATTATTTTCGACCTGGGCGGCGGCAGCACGGAGCTGATTCTGTTTCAGGACCGCAAAATACTGGAATCCGTTTCCGTTCCTATCGGCGCAGTAAACACCACCGCACTTTTTAATACACGCAACACCGTAAGTTCTTCCGTTTACGGCGAATTAAGCTTCTTTCTGCGCACGCGCCTTGCGGAATACCCCTGGCTGAAGCAGCCCAAGCTTCCGCTTATCGGCGTAGGCGGCACGGCGCGTACCATAGGTAAAATGCACCAGCGCGCCGCCAAATACCCCACAACCAAAATCCATAACTATAAATTAACGGTACAGGCCTTCCGCGGCATTTTTAACCGCCTTAAAAACAGCACGCTTGAAGAACGCCGCAAAATATCCGGCCTCAGCAGCGACCGCGCCGATATCATCATTGCCGGCGCTGCCATTATTAACGCGCTTTTTGAAGTTACCGGCAGCAAGCAGCTTATAACCAGCGGCTGCGGCCTGCGCGAAGGGCTGTTTTACGATTACTATTCCAAAGAACGCGGTATACCGCTCATTGCCGAAGATATCTTAGCCCGCAGTACGGATAATATTTTAAACCTTTACACACCCGACCTCACGCACAGCCATCATATAACCAATCTGGCGCTGGCCATGTTTGATGCCTGGAAACCGCTGCACGGGCTTGGCAAAAACTGCCGCCGCCTGCTTAAAACGGCAGCGCTGCTGCACGATATAGGCATTACCATTAACTTTTACAGCCATGCGCGCCACAGCGCCTATATGATTCAAAACGCGAAGCTTTTCGGGCTTACGCATAAAGAGCAGCTGCTGGCTTCGGCCGTTGCAGGCTGGCACAACGGCATTTCCAAAAGCTATTTTTCGCGCGACCCGCTGTATATGACCATGCTTACGGAAAACAACTGGCAGACGGTAAGCAGGCTGGCGCTGCTTTTGGCCCTGGCCGAAAGCCTTGATTACACGCAGACCGGTATTTTAAGCATTACACGCGCCGGAATAAATAACGAAGGCGCCTTTTTGGAACTGAAAGAACACGGCAACCCCGTTATTGAACTGCACCAGATACGCGCACACTTAAAATGGTTCTTTAAAACTTTCGGCAAACCACTGCATTTTAAAGTAACGGAAGATTAATAAACAAATCACTTTTTAATACATAAAATTTAATATTATCAATTGAAAAATAGGGAACTATATGTTAATATTTACTCAAAAAGTTCCCTATTTTATTTTTAATAATTTTACATAGGGAACTTTTATTGAAAATAATCTGAAAAATATTCCCTATGCAGGAGTTTTATTATGCAAAATCAAAATTTGGATAATTTACAGCAACTTTTAAGAAGCAAAGCTGAATTACATGCGCGGCTTCAATTATTGCCTTATGACGGCACACCGGAAATAAAAACCAATAAGACAGGAAATAAATATTTGTATGTCCGCAAGCGCATTGCCGGAAAATTAACTTCAACTTACGTTGATGTTTTTTCCGATGAATTATATACAGCACTTTTACGTTATTCGCGCGAAGCAAGAGATTTAAGAAAACAGCTGCGCAGAATAGAAAAAGAACTGGCACTAATCGGTTATACAGAGCAGGAACTTTCTCCTCAGGTACAGCTGAATTTAGATTTTGCACGTGCCAATATGAAAGCCAATATTTATGATCAGGCAATTCTTGAAGGCGTTACAACTACGTTTCCACAAACGGAAACCGTTATTGACAACGGCATCGTCAGTGGTATGACACCGACAGATATTCAAAAAATCGTCAATCTTAAACACGCCTGGGAATTTATCTTGGATAAAGACGTAATAACAGCCCCAACAGATTATTATCTGCTATGCTATATAGCACGGCTCGTGAATGAAGGATTTTTCCACGATGGAGGAAAAATACGTTCCGTACCGGTTACTATCGGGGGAACAAAATATGTACCGCCGCTGCCGATAGAAATTAATGTTAAAGAAGATATCTCCAAAATAGTACAAAGCGAAAACACTATTATCGACATAACAATAGAACTATGTCTGTATTGTATGAAAACACAAGTTTTCACAGACGGCAACAAAAGAGCTTCCATAATTTTTGCCAACCACTTTTTAATCGCTCATGGAGCGGGGCTATTAATAATACCTGAAAAAGATGTGCCTAAATTTAAGGCTTTATTAGTAAGATATTATGAAAACAAAGATATTGATATAATTAAAACTTTCTTAAAAGAAAATTGCTGGCGTAAATTTTAATATACTGAAATTGCTATCAGTAGTGTTAAATTTAGTGCCATTGGCACCTCTAATTATAAATATTTTGTTTAATACAGATAACCGCACCGGTATTTGCCTGTACATATAAAAACAAAAAGCAGAAACGCAAATGCGTTTCTGCTTTTTTATTTGCCTTTTAATTTAAATCATCAGCCTTGGCATGGATTATTTTTAAGCGGCGGCGGGCAGCGCGCAGATTTTCCGGCACTTCTTCTTCCGTCATATTGCGCGGCACCGAGGTTGTGCCTGCTTTATCGGCAGTGCTGTAATACCATACTTTATAATCCAGCACATCCATTGTCTGCTGTAATTTTTCCATCTGTTCCTTAACGCTCTCGCGCTGGCGGATAATCATCTGCAAACGTTCTTTAATGGTACTGTCACCGGCAATAACCATTTCGATAAACCGTTTGATATCTTTAATGCCCATACCGGTATTTTTTAAACAGTCGATAACAAGCAGCCATTCATAGTCGCTGTCCTTAAACATGCGGATGCCGCTTTCGCTGCGCTCCACAAACGGAAGCAGGCCTTCTTTATCATAATAGCGCAGCGTGGAAGGCGTGATGTTTAAAATTTTAGCCATTTCACCGACAGTATAAAACATTTTTTATCACTCCCTTAAAAAGTTCACAATTTTGCCATTGACTTAAAGTGTGCTTTAACTTATACAATTTACTTAAACTTACAAGTTGATTATAGCATATAACCACAAATAAGCAAACATTTTATTTTGGGAGGCATAAAAAATGGATTTTAATATGTATGTTCCGACAAAAATTTTATTTGGCGCAGGCACTTTAAATGAGCTTGGCAAACAACAGCTGCCCGGCAAAACAGCCGTTATTATTATTTCCAACGGCAAATCAACCCGTGCCAACGGTTATTTAAGCCACACCGAAGAACAACTGGCGCAGGCAGGCGTAGCCACAAGCGTTTTTGATAAAATTCAGCCCAATCCGCTGAAAGAAACCGTTATGGAAGGCGCAGCTTTTGTTAAAGCGCAGGGCGCGGATTTTATTGTTGCACTGGGCGGCGGCAGCGTTATCGACAGCGCCAAAGCCATTGCCGTTATGGCAGCCAACCCCGGCGACTTATGGGATTACATTGCAAGCGGCACCGGCAAAGGGCAGCCCATTAAAAATAAAACGCTGCCAATCGTTGCCATCAGCACCACGGCAGGCACCGGCAGCGAAGCCGACGCCGGCTGCGTTATTACCAACCCCGAAACGAACGAAAAAGTCGGCATGAAAACACCGGACCTGTTCCCCGTACTGTGCATCGAAGACCCGGAACTGATGAAAAGCGTACCGGCACATTACACTGCTTATCAGGGCTTTGATGCGCTCAGCCACAGTCTTGAAGGTTATATCTCCAAATTCGCTAACCTTATGAGCGATATGTACGCCATCACCGCCATTGAAAACGTAGGCCGCTATCTGGCACGCTCCGTTAAAGACGGTAATGACATTGAAGCAAGAACGCACGTTGCTTTCGGCAATATTCTTTCCGGCACGGTAATGTGCGTAGGCACCACCAGCAGCCAGCATTCGCTGGAACACGCGCTCAGCGCTTACCACCCCAACCTTCCGCACGGCGCAGGGCTGATTATATTAAGCCGCGCATATTTCGGCAACGTAATTGCCCACCATGCCTGTGATGAACGCTTTATCCGCATGGCAAAAGCTATGGGCATGGAAAACGCAAATAAACCGGAAGACTTTTTAACAGTACTGCAAAAACTTTTGGAAGACTGCGGCGTGGCAGACCTGAAAATGAGCGACTACGGCATTACGCCTGATGAATTCCCAAAAATGGCAGACAACGCCATGGGCCCGATGGGCGGCCTGTTTACCTGCGACCGCGTTGCGCTTACCAAAGAAGACGTTATCAGTATCTATCAGAAATCATATAAATAATTTGCTGCTTTGCGCAGAAAGAAAGGAGCTTTTATGAACAGGATTTTTAAAACACTGGCGCTTGCCGCCGCCATTACGGCTATGGCAGTTCCC
>ENA-OWRJ01001384-OWRJ01001384.1-human-gut-metagenome-genome-assembly--contig:-NODE-1384-length-25492-cov-18.583127_pt1 | contig 25492 bp, 20 predicted proteins | sample MGYA00248269_ERZ651897 | MGnify/ENA primary metagenome ERZ651897 (study PRJEB26924, sample SAMEA4378252) | human gut metagenome | biome: human gut; feature: human-associated habitat; material: faeces...
CGTTGGCATTGCCCGGGCCAAAGACAGAGCAGACCTCTTCCTTTTCGTTCTTGCGCAGCAGACCGTGATCCACGAACACGCAGGTCAGCTGCTTGCCGATGGCCTTTGCCAGCATAGCGGCCAGCACGGAGGAATCCACGCCGCCGGACAGGGCGCACAGCACCTTGCCCTCGCCGATGCGCTCCCGCAGAGCCTTAACGTTGTTCTCTACAAAGGAATCCATCTTCCAGTCGCCGGAGCAGCCGCAGACGTTGTACACAAAGTTGCGCAGCATCTTCTTGCCCTCGGCGGTGTGCAGCACCTCCGGATGGAACTGCACCGCATACAGACCCTTTTCGGCATTTTCAACGGCTGCCACAGGGCAGTTTGCAGTGTGGGCAGTGATCTGGAAGCCGGGAGCCGCCTGCTCGATGTAGTCGTTGTGGCTCATCCAGCAGATGGTAGAGGGCTGTACATCGGTGAACAGCTTGCTCTCGGTGTTCACGAACACCTCGGTCTTGCCATACTCACGCTCGGGAGCGCGGCAGACATGACCGCCCAGCAGGTGCATCATCAGCTGGCTGCCGTAGCAGATGCCCAGCACAGGCACGCCCCAGCTGAAGATTTCGGGGTCGATGGTGGGAGAATCCTCCAGATAAACGCTGTTGGGGCCGCCGGTGAAGATGATGCCCTTGGGATTCTTGGCCTTGATGACCGAAAGATCGGTTTTATAGGAATAGATCTCGCAGTAGACATTATTTTCTCGGACGCGGCGGGCAATCAGCTGATTGTACTGTCCGCCAAAGTCCAGCACGATGACAGTTTCATGCTGCATGATGTTTTCCTCCATTTTTAAGTGTGTTTCTACAGATAATTTTAGTATAGCACATCTCACAACAAAAAGCGACAGTTTTTGTGAAGTTTTCTGTCATTTCATTCTGCGGATCGGATGCCGCAGCACGGTTTTCAGCTTCTCCGGTGCGGTGCGGCGTGGATCTCCCAGATAGATCTCGTGATGGAAGCGTGTGTCTGAAAAATCCGGGCAATATCCCTGTTCCGCTGCAAACGCATCCAGCTGCCGCAGGTTCCCCGGCTCGGTGTCATAGGAGCCGATGTGCATACACTGCACGCACAGACCTTCATCATAGGTGAAAAATTCCACCTTAGAAAAGTCTTTTTTCTTTTTGGTAGTGGCCTCCTGCACTGCCCAGTCAAATTCGGCACGGGTGACAAATTCCGGCAGACGGATCATAGAGGTCCAGATAAAGGTCTCCTTGTTGGAAAAATCCACGCCCTCTGCACCGGGCTGATGCCACAGTCCCTCCAGCGGCGGAACAACATATTCGAAATAGCCGTCTATCTTATGGCTGCCCTTATAGCTCATTTTGATAGTAAATGCAATGCCGTACAGCAACTCCAGCGCTGCTTTGTATTCCCTTGCCGGGTTGTTGGGGTCGCCCTTGCCCTGCACCGCAGCAAAATTCATCGCAGGAACGGTGATGATTTGCGGTTTCTTCGGCGGGAGATAGAACTCTTTATATTCTTTCTTGTAGTCAAATGGCATTCTTCTTTTCCCCTTCCAGCAGCGCGCGCTGTTTCTTTTTACTGAAGCTGCCCAGCACCAGACGATAAGATTTTTCCAGCATCTCCCGCAGCAATGCGTCCGGCACATTTCCCTCTGCTTTTACGGAGTTCCAATGCACCTTATTCATATAATAGCCCGGAATGATATCTTCATACTGTCGGCGCAGAAAATCGCCCTCGGCGGGGTTCAGCTTGCAAGTAATATACACCGGCTTTCCCGTGGCATCATCCAGACAGACAGCTGCAAACATTTTGCCGCCGATGTGGTATCTTATCCAGTTCCACTCTGCCTGTAAGTCTTTGGTAACGCCAGGCTTTTGAAGAAGCTCTGTGTCGATCCAGCTGTATTTCATGGCAGCACCTCCGTTTTTCTCAGTATAACTGATTTGGAGGCACTTGTAAACAAAAAGTTGTTGGTTTTTACTTATAATACGTCATCTCTGAAAAATTGGCAGCAAAAAGAGCCATCCGCTCAGAAAACCTGAGAGAATGGCTCTTGCATTAAATGTTATGATCAGATGGAAATGGTGTTGCACACGTCCACCAGCACGGGGTCAAGGCTCTTGGTCATCTCCAAAGCCTCGTCCACGGGGTAGTCCACCAGCTTCTCACCCTTCATGCCGACGATGCGATTATACTTGCCCTGCTCCAACAGGCAGACAGCCTGATAACCCATGGCAGAAGCATTCACGCGGTCGCGCAGGGTGGGAGAACCGCCACGCTGCACATGACCCAGAATGGTTGCGCGGGAATCGATACCGGTACGTGCCTGGATCTCGTTGGCGATCTCCTGTGCATGACCCACGCCCTCGGCCACAATGATGATAAAGTGACGCTTGCCGGTCTTCTGAGTCTCGGCGATCTTATCCAGAATGTCGCGCTGCATATCGAATTCCTTCTCGGGCAGCAGCACAGCCATAGCGCCGGAGGCGATGGCCACGTTCAAAGCGATGTAACCGGCGTTGCGGCCCATGACCTCGACCACACTGCAGCGGTCGTGGCTCTGGGTGGTGTCGCGCAGCTTGTCGATCATTTCCAGCGCGGTGTTCATGGCGGTATCGTAGCCGATGGTGTAATCGGTGCAGCCGATATCGTTATCAATGGTGCCGGGCAGGCCGATCATGGGGATGCCGCGGTGTGCCAGTGCGCGGGCACCGCGGTAGGAGCCGTCGCCGCCGATAACGACCAGCGCATCAATGCCCAGCTCGCGGCACTTTTCAGCGCCCTTATCCTGACCTTCCTTGGTCTTGAACTCCAGGCAGCGTGCCGTATACAGAATGGTGCCGCCAGCAGAAATGATGTTAGAAACGCTGCGCAGGTTCATTTCAAAGCACTCGCCGTTCAGCAGGCCGTTATAGCCGCGCTGAATGCCGATCATACGGAAGCCCTTATGCAGACCGGTGCGTACCACAGCGCGCACAGCAGCGTTCATGCCGGGAGCATCACCACCGCTTGTAAGCACGCCAATCGTTTTGATTTGCTTTTCCATACGAGAGATTCCCTCCAATTTACAGTTCAGTTCTTCATTTACCCTTTTGCCTGTACCCTCTTCTTCCAGAAACAGGCCAGTTGCTTTGCAACAGCTTTGATTCGCCTTTAATGATTATAGCACACCATCCAGACAAATTTCAATAGGGTTTTGAGACTTTATGCAATTCCATGCGGTACAAAATAGCGACGGTATATCGCGTTATTTTTGCAGTTTGTACCACTTGAAAAAATTGAAATCGCCTCATGCGGTGCCATTCGTGCACAAATATGTCATTTTGTTGCAACATTTTCTGCGCCCAGCAGCCGCTCCAGCTCTTTGAAGAAGAGCGGATGCCCAGAAGTGTACAGCCGGCGCGGTGCGGCCAGCTTCTGCTTGGTATCCTCCAGATACAGGATCACCGGGATATCGCCGTCAAAAATCTCCAGCAGGTTCACCACTTTATCGTACTGGGGGCAGCTGCGGGACGGCAGACGGATGAACACCCGCCGGGCCGCTGTTTTAACGGGGTCCGGGCGGCCTTTATCCAAGCGGGTCGGGTCGTAGCTGTCGATGGGCAGAATGCTGTCTGCCAGCAGTTTGGAGGCTTCATCCTCCCGCACGGAAAGCCGACCATCGATGACCACAACAGCGTTTTCCTGAATGGCATCCCGGAACCTGTCCAGCACCTTGGGGAACACGATGACCTCCATGGTGCCGGTCAGATCCTCCACACTGGTAAAGGCCATCATGCTGTTGGATTTTGTCGTCATCATGCGGTTTTTGACTACTGCACACACGATACGCACCTTTTCGCCGTCCTGCACATGGGCATCCTCGCCAGTGAGATCTTTGATGGTGTGGGAGCCGATGCGGGCAGATTTTTCCCGGTAAGCGTCCAGCGGATGGCCGGACAGGTACAGGCCGCTGACCTCTTTTTCTTGTTGCAGCAGCTCGGCAGGGGTGTACTCTGCCAAGGGGCGGATCTCGTAGACGTCCTCCTGCGGGCTTTGCTGCACTTCCCCGCTCATCACGGAGAACAGATCCAGCTGCCCCTCCAGATTGCGGCGAGAGTCGGTCTCGATGCTCTTGAGGATGCCCTCTACCGCCTCCACCATACTGTGGCGGTTGGAACCAAAGCAGTCAAAGGCACCGGCTTTGATCAGGCTTTCCACTGAGCGGCGGTTTAGCTCGCTGCCGTGCATCCGCTTGCAGAAATCGTAAAGGCTGGTATAGGGCTTTTCCTTACGCTCGGCGACTGCGTTTTCGATGAGGTTGCGGCCTACGTTTTTCACGGCGTTCAGCCCAAAACGGATCTGACCGTTATCATCGGCGGTAAAGCCGCCGTTGGAAATATTTACATCCGGCGGCAGCACCTTGATGCCCAAACGGGCGCACTCGCCGGAATACTCAATGACCTTATCCGTATTATCCAGCACGCTGGTCAGCAATGCTGCCATGAACTGGCTGGGGTAATGGCACTTGAGGTAAGCGGTCTGGAAAGCCACATAGGCGTAGCAGGCCGCATGGCTCTTGTTGAAGGCGTAGGACGCAAAGCTGGACATCTCGTCGTAGATCTGGTTTGCCACCTGCTCCGGGATACCGTTGGCAACGCAGCCGGGGCATTCGTGGCCGGGCTCGGTGCAGCCATGCACAAAATGCTCCCGCTCTGCCTCCATGACGGCATGCTTCTTTTTGCTCATGGCGCGGCGGACGTTATCTGCCTGCCCGAAGGAGAAGCCTGCCAGCTCCCGGAAGATCTGCATGACCTGCTCCTGATAGACGATGCAGCCGTTGGTCACATCCAGAATGTGCGCCAGCTGCGGGGTCTTGTAGCTGATCTTATCCGGTTCGTGCCGGTTGCGCAGATAGATGGGAATGGAGTCCATGGGGCCCGGACGGTACAGGCTGATCAGAGCGATGACATCTTCAAGGTTCTGGGGCTGCAAGCCCACAAGCACCTGTTTCATGCCGGAGGATTCCAGCTGGAACACACCCTCGGTATCGCCCTGCCCCAGCATTTTATAGGTATCCGGGTCGTCATAGTTCAGATCACGGATGGAGAACTCCGGGTGCTGCTTTTGCACCGCAACCTCCGCATCTCGGATGACAGTCAGGGTGCGCAGCCCCAGAAAGTCCATCTTCAAAAGACCCAGCTCTTCGATCTCGGTCATGTTGAACTGGGTCACCGGCAGGCCGTCGTTGGTGGCAAGCGGCAGATAATAATCCGTCGGCTCCGGCGTAATAACCACGCCTGCCGCGTGGGTGGAGGCGTGCCGGGGCATGCCCTCCACCTTCAGTGCGGTGTCGATGAGTTCGGTCACCTGCGGGTCGGTATCGTAGAGCTTTTTCAGCTCGCTGGAAACCTCCAATGCCCGCTTGAGGGTCATTTTCAGCTCCATGGGCACAAGCTTTGCTACCACGTCCACCTGCTGGTATGGAATACCCATCACGCGGCCCACATCCCGGATGGCGTTGCGGGCTGCCATCGTACCAAAGGTAACGATCTGCGCCACATGGTCCGCACCGTATTTGCGGTTGACGTAGTCGATGACCTCCTGCCGGCGCTCGTAGCAGAAGTCCACATCGAAATCCGGCATACTGACGCGCTCAGGGTTCAAAAAGCGCTCGAAGATCAGGTTATAGCGGATGGGGTCGATATCCGTGATGCCCACGCAGTAAGCGGCAATACTACCCGCGCCGGAGCCGCGTCCCGGCCCCACCGGGATGCCCTGACTTTTTGCAAAATTGATGTAGTCCCACACAATGAGGTAGTAGTTGGTATACCCCATGGTCTTGACCACGCCGATCTCGTATTTCAGGCGGTCAATGTTGGCCTGCGGCACATCCGGGCCATAGCGGCGCTCCAAGCCGTCCCAGCAGAGTTTTTCAAAGTAGGCCTGATTGTCCATGCCGTCCGGGGCTTTGTAGTAGGGGATCTTGGTGTGACCGAACTCAAAGTCAAAATTGCACTGCTCGGCGATCTTTGCCGTATTGGCGCAGGCCTCCGGTACCATGGAGAACAGCTCGTACATCTCGTCTGTGGTCTTGACGTAGAATTCATCGGTCTGGAACTCCATACGGTCGGCGTCCTGAATGGTCTTGCCGGTCTGGATGCACAGCAGGATGCTCTGCATCTTGGCGTCCTCTTTGCGCAGATAATGGGCGTCGTTGGTGGCTGCCATGGGGATGCCCGTCTCCCGGGAAAGCTTGATGAGCTGCGGCAGAACAGTGGAATCCTCTTTCAGGCCGTGATCCTGCAATTCGATGTAGTAATTCTCTGCACCGAACAGATCCCGGTACCACAGCGCAGTCGCCTTTGCGCGCTCGTAGTCCCCTGCCAGAATGGCCTGCGGGATCTCGCCCGCCAGACAGGCCGAAAGGCAGATCAGTCCCTCGTGGTATTGCTCCAAAAGCTGCTTATCCACACGGGGCTTGGAGTAAAAGCCCTCCACAAAGCCGGCAGAGACCATTTTGATCAGGTTCTTATAGCCGGTCTCGTTTTTGCACAGTAAAATCAGGTGGTTATTGCCGTCTATTTTATTTACCTTATCAAAGCGGGTGCGGGTGGCAACATACACTTCGCACCCGATGATGGGCTTGACGCCCGCCTTTTTGGCGGCTTTATAAAACTGCACACAGCCGTACATCACGCCGTGGTCGGTGCAGGCAATGGCGGTCTGTCCACACTCCTTCACCCGCTCCATCAGCTGGTCGATGCGGCAGGCACCGTCCAGAAGGCTGTATTCCGTATGGATATGCAAATGGGCAAAGGAACGGGTATTTGCGGTGGGTTCACTCATTGTACTGCCTCCTGTCCCTCCTGCTGACGCTGGCGCAGATTTTCCGCCAGCGCCTCCAGCTTTTTCATCCGGTGTGATAGGCCAGATTTGCTCACAGCCGGATCAAAGCAGCCGCACAGCGCGGTAAGCGAAAGATCCGGGTATTGCAGCCGCTTGGCTGCTGCCTGCTGCAGCACCTCCGGCAAGGTCTCCAGTGCGTGCTGTTCCTGCAAATAGCGGATAGCCTTCAGGGTCTGAGCGTTCGCCCGCGCCGTTTTGCCAAGGTTTGCGGTATCGCAGTTGGTCTGCCGGTTGGTCTGGTTGCGTACCTGCTTGAACGCCTTGAGCACACTGATCTGGGTCGCGGCATCCGCAGCGCCCATAAAGCGGAGCAGCCGCTCCACATTGGCACCGGTCTTGACGTAGATCAGGTTCACGCCGTTGCGGCGGGTGCGGTGGGGCGCAAACTCGTGCTCAGCCAGCAGCGCTTCAAAATCCCGGGCGAGGTTCGTCCGGGAGGTGAGAAATTCCAGGTTATATTCCTTTTGCGGGTCGGTGACCGTGCCACTGCACAAAAAGGCCATGGCGATATAGGCGCTGACGCAGGTCTGGCAACGGATGAGCCCGGGGTCGATCTGCAAGCTGGTCTCCCTGCCGGTTGTGCCGAACAGCTCGTGCAGGCGGGTGACCTGCTCCGCATCGCGGATATTGAACTCGTACAGCACACCGCTGACGCGGGGCTTTTCCAGGATCTCGCCCCGGATGCCGCAGCGGGCAAACAGCTGCTGCGCCAGCTGCACCGTATGGGGTTGCTCGGTTTGCAGCACAAGGCCGCGGGCATCAAAGTATTTGGCAAAGCAGGCAATGCCATAGGCAGCTGCACGCACACAGCATTCCTTGGTGGGGCTGCGCTGCGCGATTTCCTCCCGCGCACTGGATGCAAAACTCATAGTATTTCCTCTGTTTTCAGCGCACGGCATCCCGGTGCTGCACCCCGGGCTCGTAGCCCAGAGAGGTGCAGTATTCCGCAAGCTTGCGTGCGAATGTGATGGAGCGGTGCTTGCCGCCTGTGCAGCCCACCGCAATGGTCAGCTGGCTTTTGCCTTCCTTGACATAGAGCGGCAGGGCGTACTGCAAAAAGTTCTCGTACCGGCGCAGCAGCTCCTGTGCTTCGGGGTAGCCCATGACAAAATCTACCACTTCCTGATCCAGTCCGGTCTTGTGCTTCAGTTCCGGCACATAGAAGGGGTTTGGCAGGCAGCGCACATCCAGCACAAGGTCGGCCTCCGGCGGCAAACCAAACTTGAACCCGAAGGACATAATGGTGAGACGCATGGCATTTTTTGCCCCGCCGTTTTTCATGAACAAATCGCAGATACGCTCTTTATTCTGAGAGGTAGAAAGCAGACCGGTATTGATGGTATAGTTTGCGCGTTCCTTCAAGGGCTGTAAGATCTGCCGCTCCTTCAAAAAGGCATCCCTGGTAGAGATGCCCTCTGCAATGCTGATGGGGTGGCGGCGGCGGGTCTCGCTGTAGCGGCGCATCAGCACATCGTCCGGCGCATCCAGAAACAGGATCTTATAGGGTGTTTTCTGCTCGTCCAGCTGCTGCAGGGCAGTCTCGATCTGTTCCCTGCTGCGGCAGCCGCGCACGTCCATGGAAAGCGCCACCCGCTCCAGCTGGTTGTCGCCCGCCTTGGAAAACGCCGTAATGCTGGGCAGCAGCCCCGCCGGGACGTTATCGATGCAGAAAAACCCGATATCCTCCAGCGCATTCATAGCCACAGACTTTCCTGCGCCGGAAAGCCCGCTGACGATCAACAGCTCCATCTGTGTTCCACACTCCCTCTATTTGCGCAGTTCAGCGGACTACGCGGATCTCTTTTTCCAGATCATAACCGGTCTTTTCCTTTACGATGGTGCGTACTTCTTCGCACAGCGCCAGCACGTCTGCGCAGGTGGCGCCGCCAAGGTTCACCACAAAGCCGCAGTGCTTCTCGCTGACGGCGGCACCGCCGTGTCGGTAGCCCCGCAGACCGCACTGGTCAATGAGAGCAGCGGCAAAAGCGCCCACCGGGCGCTTGAAGGTACTGCCTGCGCTGGGCTTATCCAGCGGCTGCTTATCCAGCCGTTTTGCCATCAGTTCGTCCATCTTTGCGCGAATAGCCTCCGGTTCGCCCGGAGTCAGAGCAAACTGCGCCGAGAGGATACAGCCGCCGTTTTCTTCAAAAATGCTGTGGCGGTAGCGCAGGTCAAGCTCCGCTGCCGCAGCCTCCTTCACCTCGCCCTCGGCGGTGAGGTACTGCACCGTGGTCAGCACATCCTTCATCTCGCCGCCGTAGGCTCCGGCATTCATGTAGACTGCGCCGCCCACCGTACCGGGGATGCCGTAGGCAAATTCCAGCCCGGTCAGGCCGTGTTCCAGCGCCGTTTTGCACAGCGCCGAAAGCCGCACGCCCGCCCCGGCGGTGAGTTGTGTGCCGTGCACCTCCACAGCGTCCTGCATAGAAGAAATATCCAATACCGCACCATCGTAGCCCTCGTCGGCAAACAGGATATTGCTGCCGTTGCCCAGCAGATAATACCGGACGCTTTGCGCCTTGCACAGGGCAACGGCGCGGCAAAGCTGTGCATGGTCTACCGGCTGCACGAACAGCCGTGCCGGGCCGCCGATCTTAAAAGTACAGTGCGCTGCCAGCGGCTCGTTTTCTTTATAAGCAATGCCTGCTGCGGTGAGCAGCTGCTTGAGTTGTTCCATAGGGTCAGGCTCCTTTTTTATCGGGAAGATCAGTCCATTTTGTCATCCAGTCCCAGCCGGATCAGCAGCTCCTTGGCTGCGTTGTAGCCCATCTTCTTCTGGCGGTTATTGATGGCTGCAGTCTCCAGCACCACAGCCAGATTACGGCCGGGAGAGACCGGGATGCTGGTGCTGGGAATGCTGACGCCCAGAATGTCGTAGTATTCACTTTCCAGACCGGTGCGCTGGTAGTTCTTGGTGGGGTCCCACGCTTCCAGCTGCACCACCAGATCCAGACTTTCGCTCAGCTTGACGGCACCCACGCCATACACACGAGCCACGTTGACAATGCCGATGCCGCGCAGCTCGATGAAGTGGCGGATATTTTCCGGGGCAGTGCCCATGATCTGACGGTTGGACACCTTGCGCAGCTCCACGGCATCATCTGCCACCAGACGGTGGCCGCGCTTGACCAACTCAATGGCCAGCTCGCTTTTGCCGATGCCGCTGTCGCCAAGGATCAGGATGCCTTCGCCGTACACCTCCACCAGCACGCCGTGCCGGGTGATGCGGGGCGCAAGCTCCAGATTCAGTACGCTGATCAGGCTGCCCATCAAAGTGCAGGTAGTCTCGTTGGAACGCAGCAGGGCAACCGCGTGCTTCTGCGCCAGCTCCTGCATCTCCGGGAAGGGTTCCAGCTCCTCGCTGCGGCAGACGATGACCGCCGGGGGCTGCTGCCGGAACAGCTGTTCCAGCGCCTCGTAGCGCTTTTCTGCCGTCAGACCGGACAAAAAGTTCATCTCTGCCAGACCCATGATCTGCAAACGGAGCTTATCAAAGTAATCATAATAGCCCGCCAGAAACAGACCCGGGCGGTTGACCTCGGCGATCTCCACGCTGATTTCATCCAGCGCCCGGGGGGTGTATACCACTTCCATGCTGACGCGGTCGGTCAGCGTTTTAAGCGAAACATTGAACGTACCCATCCTGGTTCCTCCTGTATCCTTTTGCCGCGCTGTGCTGCGGGCACTCTTATTCATATTATAATAAAATTCGGCGGCAAATACAACGCCCGGGGCGCTGTTTTTGTACCCGCCTCTGGAAACCGACGCTGCATCGCAGCGTGTGCACAGGATTTTTACATTTTTCTTACTTTACATGGGTTTTACATTTCGGCGATTTCAGATTTTACATTGTTTTTCTATACTTAAAGCACAGGAGAAAAACACGTCAAGAAAAGTGAGGAAAACACTTATGACCATTTTTAATGTCTTTTCGCTGCTGGGAGGTCTGGCCCTGTTTTTGTTCGGTATGGACATCATGGGCAAGGCGCTGGAAAAGCAGGCCGGCGGCCAGCTGCAGAAAATTCTCAGCAAACTGACCGATAATCCCCTCAAGGGCTTTTTTCTGGGTCTGTGCGTAACCGCCGTGATCCAGAGCTCCAGCGCTACCACCGTTATGGTGGTGGGCTTTGTCAACAGCGGCATCATGGAGCTGCATCAGGCCATTGGCGTGATCATGGGCAGCAACGTGGGCACTACCGTGACCAGCTGGATTTTGAGCCTTTCCGGTTTGCAGGGCGACAGCCTGCTCATCCAGCTGCTCAAGCCCACTTCTTTTAGTCCGGTGCTTGCATTTATCGGCATTTTGCTGTATATGTGTAAGAGTGAGAAGAAAAAGGGTGTGGGCACCATCCTTATCGGCTTTGCCGTGCTGATGACCGGCATGACCGCCATGTCCAACGCGGTGCTTCCGCTGCAGGACGAGGCATGGTTCACCAGCCTGTTCACCCGCTTCTCCAACCCCCTGCTGGGCGTTCTGGTGGGCGCACTGGTCACCGGCATTATCCAGAGCTCCAGTGCCAGCGTGGGTATTCTGCAGGCACTGAGCGCCACCGGCGTTATCACCTACGGCAGCGCCATCCCCATCATCATGGGTCAGAACATCGGCACCTGTGTGACCGCACTGCTGTCCTCGGTGGGTGCCAACAAAAACGCCCGCCGCGCCGCCATGGTGCACCTGTACTTCAACATTATCGGTGTGACCATCTTTCTGTTCGGGTTCTACGGACTCAACGCCGTCTGCCACTTTGCCTTTGTGAATACCACCATCGAGGCTTGGGGCATTGCAATCGTGCACTCGGTGTTCAACATTCTGGCCACCGTCATTCTGCTGCCCTTCGCCACCGGGCTGGAAAAGCTGGCTATCCTGACCATTCCCGACTCCCCGGAAAAAGAGGAGTTTGCGCTGCTGGATGACCGTCTGCTGAACACCCCCGCTGTGGCTGTGGAGCGCGCCCGCGCCGCTACCGCTGAAATGGCCGAGCTTGCCCGGGTGGGCGTTGTGCAGGCCATGAGCCTGACCCACGAATGGAACGACGAACTCGCCCAGAAGGTGCGGAACGAGGAGTGCCGGGTGGACCGGTACGAGGACGCACTGGGCACTTATCTGGTCAAGCTGTCCGGCCGGGAACTGAACCACACCGACAGCCAGAGCGTGAACACCCTGCTGCACACCATCAGTGATTTTGAGCGCATCAGCGACCATTCCGTCAACCTGCTGGAATCTGCCGAGGAGATGCACCAGAAGGAGATTCACTTCTCCAAGGATGCACAGGAGGAGCTGCAGGTGCTGGAAGATGCGGTGCAGGACACCCTGTGCCGCACCACCGATGCTTTCCGCAAGGGAGATCTGCACCTTGCCTCCAAGGTGGAGCCGTTGGAGGCTGTGGTCAACGAGCTGGTGCGTGCCATTAAGGCGCGGCACGTCGCCCGCCTGCAGGCCGGCAGCTGCTCCATTGAATACGGCTTTGTGCTGGACGATTTGCTGACCAACTACGAGCGTGTGTGCGACCATTGCAGCAACGTGGCAGTTGCGCAGATCGAGGTGGCACAGGACAGCTTTGACACCCATGCCTACCTGAACGACTTGCGCCACGGCAACGACACCAAGGAAAGTGAAGAATTCCACCGCCGTCTGGGCCGCTACCGTGAGCGGTATCTGTTCCCGGACGGACAGACTGCTGAGGAGAACTGAGTTATGATCTATATTGTAGAGGACGATGCTTCCATCCGCGAACTGGAGCAGTACGCCCTGCAATCCAACGGCTACGAGGTGCAGGGCTTTGAAAGCGCCGAGCCCTTCTGGCAGGCCATGCGTGCCGCTGAGCCGGAGCTAGTGATCTTAGACGTGATGCTGCCCGGCGAGGACGGCTTTTCCATCCTGAAAAAGCTGCGCAACACCCCTTCCCTGCGCAAGCTGCCCATCATTATGGTCACTGCAAAATCCAGCGAACTGGACACCGTGCGCGGGCTGGACTGCGGCGCGGATGACTACATTGCAAAGCCTTTCGGCATTATGGAATTTCTCAGCCGGGTGCGTGTGGCGCTGCGGCGCTCTGCCCCGGAGGTAAGGCCGGATGTGCTGGTTTTCCACGAGATCCAGCTGGATAACGCCCGCCACAGCGTTACGGTAAACAGCACCCCTGTGGAGCTGACCTACAAGGAATACTGCCTGCTGCGTCTGCTGCTGGAAAACACCAGTCTGGTGGTGACCCGCGAGACCATTTTGCAGGTAGTGTGGGGCACCGACATCTCGGTGGAAAGCCGTACCGTGGATATGCACATCCGCACCCTGCGCAAAAAGCTGGGCGATGCGGGGCGTTACATCTGCACTGTGCGCAAGGTGGGCTACAAGCTGACCGATGAGGAGGCCGAAGAAGAATGAAGCTGCGCAGCATGGAAGAAAAGATCAGCTACCGGTTGTTCCTGATGGGCTTTCTGGGGCTTATATTCACCGCAGTGCTGTGCATTTTTGTGTTCCATAAGGCCTTTACGGCGCAGGCATGGTCGGCTTTGGAGCGCGAGACCGACCTTGTGCGCGCCGGGTACGAGCAGACCGGAGACCCCACACAGCTGAGTGCCTTTGTGACCGATGATCTGCGCGTGACGCTGATCAGTCAGGACGGCAGCGTGCTGTTTGAATCTGCCACCGACCAGCCCATGGAGAACCATCTGACCCGCCCGGAGATCCGCGATGCCATTGCAAACGGCGAGGGTCGGGACATTCGCGATTCCCAGACCATGGGCTACGAGACCTATTACTATGCGCTCCGGCTTTCCGGCGGGGATGTACTGCGCGTGGCACAGGACGCCGAGACCGTGTGGTCCATCTATGATGCCACCATCCCGGCCATCGTGCTGAGCTGCGTGGCGCTGATGCTGGCTGCTGCGGTGCTGGCCGCCCTGCTGACCAAAGCACTGGTACAGCCGGTGCTGAACATGACTGAGGATCTGGATCACATTCAGGAAAATGTGCCCTACCGGGAACTGATCCCCTTTGCAGAGAGCATCCACTCCGACCGCATTCTGCGAGAAAACAACGAGAAAATGCGGCAGGAGTTTACTGCCAATGTCAGCCATGAGCTCAAGACCCCGCTGACCAGCATTTCCGGCTATGCAGAGTTGATTGAGACCGGCATTGCAAAGCCGGAGGATGTGCCGGATTTCGGCCGCAAGATCCACAGCGAGGCCACCCGCATGATCCAGCTGGTCAACGACATTTTGCAGCTTTCTAAGCTGGATACCGTAAGTGAGACCGGGGACACCCCCGTAATGGAAACGGTAGACCTTTTGGAGGTTGCCAAGGAGTGTGTGGAGCGCCAGAAACTGAACGCCCGCCGCGCCTATATCTCCCTGACTTATCTGGGCGAGAGCGCCCCGGTGCTTGGCAGCCGCGCGCTGCTGGATGAACTGTGCCAGAATCTGTGCGACAACGCCATCCGCTACAACCGCCCGGGCGGTAAGGTACAAATCATTACCGCTTGCAGCCGGGACGGACACTGCTCCCTGACCGTGACCGATAACGGCATCGGTATCCCGCGGGAAGCGCAGGCCAGCGTGTTCGAGCGCTTCTACCGGGTGGACAAGAGCCGCAGCAAGGCCACCGGTGGCACCGGGCTAGGGCTTGCCATCGTCAAGCACATTGCCCGCATCCACAACGCCCGCATCAAGCTGGAAAGTCAGGTAGACGTTGGCACCACCATTACCGTTACTTTCCCTACTGCCTCTTAATACAGCATGAAATGCACGTCTGTCCGCCATTGCGGGCAGGCGTTTTTTGTTGGGTCAAAGCTTGCGCCGCTGCCATCCCGCAGCGTTGCCCGGGCTTGCAGATGCAGCACATCCACGCCCTGCTGCCAGCAGCTTTGCAAAAGCGCTGTACACTGCGCCGCAAGTTGTTGTTGCTGCGCCTGCGTGGGCAGCGGGCTGTGGGCAGCGCGTTGACAGTCCAGCCGCACAAGCACCTGCGCCTTTTGCAGGGTGACCGAAACGATGCAGCGCCGGATGCCGATGCGCTCCCCTTCCAGCCAGAGCTGCCGGGTGCCGCCCTGCCCGGCAAGTAGACGGTAGACCTCGGCCTGCTCCGGGGACAAAGGTATATTAGCCGCCACGGTATGCAGAACGCTGCCCTCCTGTATCGTTACCTCTTCCGCGTTCCACCCGAGAACGGATAGAAGTCTAGGCTCTGTGTGCTCATACAGCCGGGGTGCGGTGGGTGCTGCGGCCTTTATTTGTGCCATCAGAGCATCCGGCAGGGCGGCCCGTGCGGCAAGGCGGTCTATCTCTCCTTCTGCGCAAAGCAGTCTTGCGGCTGTGCGGCCGCAGCCGCGCCGCAGCACCAGCTGCTCGTACTCTGTTAATAATGGTTCTTCCGCTTTTGACAGCAGCAGATAGTCACACAGGCGGTAGCTTGCGGTTTGGGGCAGTGCCTGCTCTGCCCCAGCCAGCGCCTGTTCCATCGTTTGTCCCTCTGCCTGCACAAACTGTAACGCGGCAGAGGCCTCGGCGGCATCGGCGGCGGCCTGCGGTGCCTGATAGAGCAGCCCTGCCTGATACACCTGTTCGGTCTGTGCCAGATACACCGCCCGCACCATGCTTTTCTCGGTGCTTTCGCAGCGCAGGAATAAAAGACACCACCCTGCCAACAGTAAAAACAGCAGCGGCTTGTAAGATTTCTGTTTTCTCATGGCTGCACCTCTGCTTCCGGCTGCTGCCAGAGCAAGCGGACAGCGGCACACAGCATGGCTGCCCGGTAGACAGCGCACAGCAGCCACAGCAGCAAAAGCAGCGCATCCATGCGGGAAAAGCTGCCGCCACTCCACGCCCGCAGCAACTCCAGCCGGGGGTAGGTTCCGCTGCCAAACAGCAAAGCACTGCCCAGCAAAGCCGCTGCCTGAACCGCAAAGCCCCATACCGGTAGCCAGACCGTGCGGCGGGCAGACCGTGCACTGCACAGAAGGGCTCCGGCAAAATATTCAGCGTAGACCGGTACGTTCCAACCTGCTGCGGCCGGCTGTGCCGGAGGGAACAGGCGGTACCAGTGCAGTTGACCGGCGAGCCCCAGCAGGCAGACCACGCCGCCCACGGCTACAAACCACCACAGCACCCGCGCCGAGGCGTTCCAGCTTGCGGGACGGATGCACCACCCCGCCCAGAGCAGCAGCGGCAGAAAGCCCAGCAGCGCCATGGAGGAAAACTCTGCCGTGCACAGCCCTTGTGCCTGCACGAGGGTGTGCACCAGTTCCATAAAAAGCCCCGCTGTCAATGCCAGCCGCACCGCAAGGGAGGGCGCTTTGTTCTGCAACATTGCCACTGCCAGCGCCGAAAGGATGCACAGACACACCGCGCTGACAGCGCCCAGCCACAGCGCCCGGCACACCGAAACGCTTTGCGGGATGCCGTCTGCCAGCGCCGCAGTTACCACACTGAGGGTTAACGCCGCCGGGGTAAAACGTTCTGTCTGCTGCTTCATGACCGCCGTTTTCCCTTCTCCCGCTTTTGCCAGATATTGAACCCGCGCCGGGACAGCTGCCGGTAGTTGCGGCGCAGAACGCCGTCCTCGGAAAGCGGCTGCTGCGGGAACGGGTGCGGCGCAAGATACGGCACACCCAATGCTTCGGTGCTGACGAGGCTGAGCAAAAAGCCGAAAAACGCTGCTGCCAGTCCCACTGGTCCGGCAAGCCCTGCCAACAGCACCGTGCCGATGCGCAGCAGGGTGGCAGGCTCGTACAGACCCGGGGTGACAAAGACTGCAATGGCCGTGATGCTGGCCACAAAAATGACCGGGGTACTCATAAGCCCGGTGGCAATGGCGGCATCGCCAATGATGAGCGCCGACACCAGACTGACCGAGTGACCCAGTGACTGCGGCATCCGCAGCCCGGCCTCCCGGATGATTTCTAAGAGCAGGATCACCAGCAGCATCTCGGCAAACAGGGGCAGCGGGGTGGCCTTTTCGGCTGCTTCGATCTTATACAGCAGCTGCGGGGGCAGCAGCTCCGGCAGATGCACCGCCACGCACACAAAGACCCCCGGCAAAAATACAGTAAGGTAGAAGGAAAAGTACTTCAGCACCCGCAGAAAAGAGGAGAACGCCGCCGTAGAGGCGTAATCGTCCAGACACTCGAACTGCTCGCTGAAGAGCGCGGGCAGCACCAGCGCCGAGGGGCTGCCGTTGACTAAAATTACCAGCTTGCCCTCGCAGAGCTTGGCGGCGGCGACCGCCGGGCGCTCGGTGTAGTGTACCGGGGTGAACAGCCGCGCCTTGCCGGGCAGCAGCCACGGCACGAAATAACTGGAATCCAGCAGCAGTTCCGGCCTTGCGCTTTGCAAAATGGCGCGCACCCGCTGTACCATGGCGGGGTCTGCACGGTCCTTGCAGTAGCAAAGAGCATACTCTGTATTGCAGCAGGTGTGCGCCTGTGCGGCCTCCTGCACAAGGGTATCGGTGCGGACAAGACGGCGCAGAAGGCTCAGATTCACCCGCAGAAGGTCGGTAAAGCCTTCCCTGCTGCCGCGCAGATTGCCCTCGGCGGATGGCTCTTCCACGGAGCGGAATTTGAGCCCCTGCACTGAAAAAACAATACCACTGCTGCAGCCCTCTAAAAGCAGCACCGCCATGCCCGCCGTCAGCCGCGCTACGAGCTGCGACATATCCTGCACCGGAGTGCTCTCGGCCGGAAACGCCGAGCCGTGCAGGATATGCGCATAGGCTTGCGTACCAGTAAGCCGGACAGAAGCAGACTGCCGCCCGGCGGCGTCCAGCAAGAGTTCCCAGAGTGAATCGAGACTTGCCATGCCGTCAAACATTACGATGCACCCTGGGCAGCCATACAAAACGATCTTCTTCGCATAATAGTCCGCCGACTGACCAAACCTAGCATCAAGCGCGGACAGGTTTTCCGTAAGGCTTTGCGAAAGCTGCTGCACATCCATCACTCCTTTGTGTGTGCAGTATGCCCGCTTTGCCGCAGCGGAATACGCCGCGCACACCACCATGGAGGGTTTGTGCATGAAACTGCTGCTTTGCCGCACTATTATTTTGTATCTCTGCGTTTTGTTTGCCATGCGGCTGATGGGCAAGCGTCAGCTGGGAGAGTTGCAGCCGGAAGAGCTGGTATCCACCATCCTGATCTCCAATCTGGCGTCCATCTCCATTGAATCGGAGGATGTCCCCATCACCGCCAGTCTGATCCCGCTGTTTCTTATTGCGGCGCTGGAGCTGCTGGGTTCAGTAGTGAGCTTCCGCAGCCAGAAGTTCTTCAATTTTCTCTCCGGGCGTCCCAAAACGGTCATTCTGGACGGAAAGATCGACCAGAACGCTTTGCGGATGCTGCGGCTGACCACCGCCGACCTGATGGAGGCGCTGCGCGGCAAGGATATCTTCGACCCGCGCAGGGTGTCCTACGCCGTAATCGAAACAAACGGCACACTGTCGGCGGCGCTGCGCCCGGAGCATGAAGCAGCCACCCTCTCCGATTTACAGTTGAAAGTACAGCAGACACAGGCCACCATCCCCTTTGTGCTGGACGGGCAGGTACTGGAGGATAATCTGCGCTGGTGCGGCAAAGATCGTGCGTGGCTGGAACGCACCGCCACGGCAAACACGGTGCTGCCACAGGAGATCTTACTGCTTATCGGCAACGAGACCGAGGACTATTTTCTGCTGAAAAAGGAAGGCCGTCAGCCGGGAGGAAAAGGATGAAGCGGATCTATGCGTGTATCCTGATTGTGGCGGCGCTGCTGGCAGTATCCCTTTACAGCAGCGGACGGGTGCAGGGCTTTGCACAGGATATCTCAGCCGACTTGGACTGCGCCCTTGAGGCAGTACGGCAGAAAGATTTTTCCACTGCACGGCAGGCACTTGCCGAGGGTGCAGAGCTGTGCGACACCATGCGGGAGACTATGAGCCATCTGCTGCGCACGGCCGACTACACGGAGCTGGAAGCTGCACTGCGGGCGGCAGACGGGTACCTTGAGCAGCAAGCCACAGAGGATGCGCTGGGTGAGTTGCGCCGCGCACAGGTAGAAGTAGAGCGGCTGGAGTGGCTTGCCCGGCGGCTGGTTTAAGATGCGCAAAAAGGACACTGCACAGACCTTGTGCAGTGTCCTTTTTTCATGATAGCTTACTGGTTTTCCTTGCGGTCGCCCACAAGCTTTTTCAGTTCGTCAAGGAAGCTTTCCACGTCCGCAAACTGGCGGTAGACCGAGGCAAAGCGGATATAGGCCACCTCGTCGATCTTTTTCAGTTCCTCCATGGTCAGCTCGCCGATGCGCACACTGGGGATCTCGCGGTCGTAGGAGCTGAACAGGGACTGCTCGATGCTGCTGACGGCACGTTCCAGCGTTTCGTAGCTGACAGGACGCTTGGCACAGGCGCGCAGCATGGCGTTGAACAGCTTCTGCCGGTCAAAGGGTTCGCGGGAGTTATCCTTTTTGATGACCACCAGCGGCACTGTTTCCACCACCTCGTAGGTGGTAAAGCGCATGTGGCAGTTCAGGCACTCGCGGCGGCGGCGGATGCGCTCGTTATCTTCCGTGGGGCGGGAGTCGATCACCTTGGATTCCTCCGCACCGCAATAAGGGCACTTCATCTCTTGTTCCTCCGCCTCAGTTCTTCTTTTTGCTGCGCTCGCTCCACAGCACCCATGCCGAGGTGGAAACGCACAGAGAGGTGTACACACCGCTGATCATACCCATCATCAGCGGGAATGCAAAGGTAAAGATGCTGTCCAGACCGTAGAGCTTTGCCACGATGCACATCACACCCAGTGCCATCACGGTGGTGATGGTGGTGATCAGGGTACGGCGGGCAGACTGATTGACCGACTGGTTGACCAGCTCCTCAAAGCTGCCCTTTTTGCCCATGAGAGCGCGGTTCTCACGGATACGGTCGTACACCACAACGGTATCGTTGATGGAGTAGCCGAGGATGGTGAGCATGGCGGCGATAAAGTTGCCGTCCAGTGCGGTGCGCAGCAGCACAAAGGTGCCAAACACCACCATCAGGTCGTTGACCAGCGCCAGCACTGCCATCATACCGCCGGTCAGACCGCCGATGTTCTTGAAGCGCAGGGCGATATACAGCAGAATGAGCACCAGTGCAAACACCACAGCTACCAGACTCTTCTGCAGGAACTTGGTGCCCATGGCCGCGCTGACATTGCTCAGGGACAGCTGGGCAAACTGGTTGTCCGGGTAGTTCTCATTCAAGGAATCCAGCAGGTTCTCCACCTGCTCGGTGGTCACGGTCTCGGTGCCGGGCATGGAGATCTTCAGGGTCTGGTCGCCGGTGGCCACGTTCTCACCGGTCTGCAGGGTCAGGCCGGTGTTTTCCAGCGCCGCAGCAGCGGTCTTTTGCACAGCGGACTGATCAAAACTGCCCTCGTAGGACAGAGTGATCATGGCACCGCCGGTGAACTCAGTATCCAGATGCACACCGAACACTGCGGCGCACAGCAGGATGACTGCCATCAGGCAGGCGGAGAAGGTCAGGAACTTTTTGCGCAGAGATACGAAATCCACCGGCTTCTTTTCGGCCTTCTCCTGCCCGGGCTTTGCAGCGCCGTACAGCCACGGATTGCGCAGTGCCTTGATGGCGGCTGCGCCGCGGATCATGACACGGGTAGCGAACACACCGAACACAAAGTTCAGCAGCACGCCGGTGAGCAGTGTATAACCGAAGGCGTAGATGGTGCCTGCGGTAGAGGGGCCGAAGGCAAAGAATACAAAGTGCAGTGCCTTGGCAAACAGGCCATCCGAGGGGCCGAAGGCACCCATGAGCACGATGGCCACGATGACGATGGTCACGTTGCCGTCAATGATAGGGGTCAGGCCGCGGGCAAAGCCGCTTTTCAGTGCGCCGTCCAGAGATTTACCGTTTTTCAGCTCCTCCTTGATGCGCTCGGCGGTGATGACGTTGGCATCCACGCCCATGCCGATGGCCAGAATGATACCTGCGATGCCGGGCAGGGTCAGGGTAAAGCTTTCAAACACCGAGAAGTAGCCGGACACAAAGGCCAGCGTAGCCGCCACCTGACCGGCCAGCGCGATGCAGGCCAGAAAGCCCGGCAGACGGTACAGCACCGTCATGAACACCACGATGAGGGCAAAGGCAATCAGGCCGGCCAGCACCATGGCGCCAAGGCTGTTTTCGCCCAGACTGGGGCTTACGGTGGAGTAGCTGTCCACGCTCAGCGCAAAGGGCAGTGCACCGGAGTTGATCTGGCGTGCCATTTTGACCACGGCATCCTGCGTAAAGGGATTGGACGCCGAGCTGGTGATGATAGCCTGTCCGTCGGTAATGGCGGTGTTGACGGTGGCGGTGCTCACGTTTTCATCGTCCAGCCAGATGCTGATGCTGCCCTTATCGGCGGCCAGCTTAGTGGTGGCATCGCCAAAGGCCTTGGCACCCTCGGTGGTGAACTTGAGGGCAACGTAATACTCAGAGCTGCCGCCGTTGCTCACAGCGCCGTACTGCGCCGAAGCGCTTTCGACCATGGAGCCGTCCAAAATCAGCTCGCCGTCCTTGCTGGCACCCTCGCGGAAGGTCAGGTAGGCGGTGGTGCCGATCTCCTGAATGGCAGACTCGGGGTCAAAATCCGTCTCGCCGGACTGCCACGGAAACTCCAGAATCAGACTGTCGGAGTTGTTGTCCACATACAGCTCGTAGTCGGTCACGTTCAACGCGACCAGACGGTTCTCGATGACCAGACGGGCGGCATCCAGCTGCTCGTCCGTGGCATCATAGCCATCCGAGGGCACAAAGGTGACGTTGACGCCGCCCTTGATATCCACACCAAAGCGGATATCCTTTGCACCCTTGATGTAGGTGGTGGTCACATCGCCATATTTTGCCGCCACGCCAAAAAAGGCGGTGTAAACAAACACAACGATCAGCAGCGCGGTAACGACCAGCTGCCATGCTTTGCCTTTTGTTTTCATAAGTCGGGAACCTCCAAAAGCGGCGGCTGTGCAGCCGCAGCCGTTTTTGTTGTGAACCGCAAGTTTTGCCGACGGTTCCTCTCCTCACAGAGCAGCCGTCGTGCCGACCTTTCTGTGATAAAACTCCCCTGCCAGCCCTGCAAAGAGCCCCGCAGAGGAGAATATACAAATTATTTTAAGCCTTAAGCCATATCAGCCAGCAGCTTTTCCACAACAGCCAGACGCACGCAGACGCACAGCAGCTCGGAAGCGGTCTCCACCTCGTCCAGACTGGGGTAAGTGGGGGCGATGCGCAGATGAGAATCCTGCGGATCCTTGTGGTACGGGTAAGCAGAGCCTGCACCGGTCAGCACCAGACCTGCGTTCTTGCACAGTTCCGCCACGCGCTTAGCGCAGCCGGGCATGACATACAGGCTGATAAAGTAGCCGCCCTTGGGGTTGGTCCAGTGGGCAATATCGCCGCAGGGGGTGAGGTTGGCGGCAAAAGCGGTCTTGACGGCATCGAAGCAGGGCACCAGACGGCGGCGGTGCTTTGCCATGTGTGCCAGAACGCCCTCCTTGTTCTTCAGGAAGCGGACATGGCGCAGCTGGTTCATCTTATCGTAGCTGATGATCATCACTGCAAAGCGCTTGCACATATACTTCATGCTGTTGTCGCTGCAGGCAATGGCAGAAACGCCGGCACCCGGGAAGGTGATCTTGCTGGTGGAGGTGAACATGAACACGCGATCCTGCGTGCCGTACTTCTTGCTCACGTTCAGCAGAACAGGAGTCTCGATGATCTCCTCGGTCAGGTGATGGACGATGTAAGCCTCGTCCCAGAAGATCTTGAAATCCGGGGCTGCGGTCTTCATCTTGGCAAAGCGCTCGATGGTCTCATCGCTGTAGGTGTAGCCATCGGGGTTGGAGTACTGCGGCACACACCAGATACCCTTAATGGTATCATCCTCTGCCACCAGCTTTTCCACAACGTCCATATCGGGGCCGTTGGGGGTCATGGGCACGCTGATGAGCTCAAAGCCGAACTCTTCGGTGATGGCAAAGTGACGGTCATAGCCGGGCACCGGGCAGAGGAACTTGCGCTTCTCCACCTGAGACCACGGACAGGGAGACTCCGGGAAGCCAAACACATAACCGATGTTGATGAGGTTATACATCAGCTGCAGGCTGGAGTTGCCGCCCACGAACACCTCGTTGGGCTTTACGCCGAACACATCTGCAAACAGGGCGCGGGCCTCGCTCAGACCCTCCAGCTCGCCGTAGTTGCGGGCATCGGTGCCTGCATCCGTGGTGTAGTCGGTCATCTTCAGCAGGTCCATTGCCAGATCCATCTGGTGGGGGCCGGGCTTGCCGCGTGCCATATTCAGCTTCAGACCCTTTGCCTGAAACTGCTTGTATTCCTCTTCCAGCGCTGCCTTTTCAGCGGTCAGCGCATCGTGATCCATCTCGTGATAATTTGCCATTGAAAACACACTCCTTTATAGTACTTCCTGTTACCCAGTTATATGGCTCGTCTTTTGCGGTATGCCCCTGCCAGAGAGCACACGCCGCACGCTCCACATTTTACTATTATAGTACATTTTCCTGTCAGAAACAAGAATTTGAAAGCAAAAAGCCCTGCCAAAAGCAAAAAGCTTTCGAAACAGGGCTTTCAGGCGGGTGCGCTCCCCTGCTGTGCGGCAATGCCGTCAGCTGAGAGCGACCTGATTTTTATAGCGTTTGCGCACAGCGCCGTATTCCAGATGTGCTTCGCCGCCCTCCACAGTGTCCTCGTCCACGGTCACGCGGATGATGGTGGCATCGCTGGGCACCTCGTACATGATGGGCAGCAGAATGCTTTCCATCACGCTGCGCAGACCGCGGGCACCGGTCTTGCGCTCGATGGTCTTGCGGGCAATGGCGTGCAGGGCTTCGTCCGTGAAGGTAAGCTCCACGTTATCCATGCCCAGCAGCTCCTTGTACTGCTTGACCAGACTGTTACGGGGCTCCTTGAGCACGCGTACCAGTGCATCCTCGTCCAGATCATCCAGCACAGTGATGACCGGCAGACGGCCGATCAGCTCCGGGATCAGGCCGAACTTGACCAGATCGTGGGGCTCTACCTTGCGCAGCAAGGCGCGCTCGGCCTCGGTGGAGTTATCCTTCAGCGCACTGCCGAAGCCCAGCGCGGACTTATCGGTGCGGCGCAGGATATACTTGTCCAGTCCGTCAAAGGCACCGCCGCAGATGAACAGGATGTTGGTGGTGTCGATCTGGATGAACTCCTGCTGCGGGTGCTTGCGGCCGCCCTGCGGCGGCACGTTGCTGACAGTGCCCTCCAAGATCTTCAGCAGTGCCTGCTGTACGCCCTCGCCGCCCACATCGCGGGTGATGGAGGGGTTTTCGCTCTTGCGAGTAATCTTATCGATCTCATCAATGTAGATGATGCCGATCTGTGCCTTCTGCACGTCAAAATCTGCCGCCTGGATCAGTTTGAGCAGAATGTTCTCCACGTCCTCGCCCACATAACCGGCCTCGGTAAGGGTAGTGGCATCCGCAATTGCGAAGGGCACGCCCAGCATCTTGGCCAGTGTCTGTGCCAACAGGGTCTTGCCCACGCCGGAGGGGCCCAGCAGCAGCACGTTGGACTTTTGCAGCTCCACATCGCCGCCCTTGCCGCTGAGGATGCGCTTATAGTGGTTGTAGACCGAAACGGACAGCACACGCTTTGCCTCGTCCTGACCGATGACATACTGATCCAGACCATCCTTGATCTCGGCCGGGGTCATGATGTTGATATCCAGATCTGCGGCAGCGGGTTGGACATGGGCGCGGCTTGCGCTTCCGCGAGCCGGACGGGCGCTTTTGGGCTGATCCGGCTTGTCAGAGAGCAGATCGTGGCACAGGCCGATGCACTCGCTGCAGATATTGACCCCGGGGCCAATGATCATGCGCTCCACTTCGTCCTGATGCTTGCCGCAAAAGCTGCAAACCAGATCCTTTTCGTTTTTGCCGGAATTGTTATTTGCCATAGCTGTTTTTCCTTATCCTGGATAGATTATAGCGGTTTACCGGTGGGCAATGACCTCATCGATCAGGCCGTATTCCTTTGCCTGCTGCGCGGTAAGGTAGTTGTCGCGCTCGGTGTCCTGCTGGATCTTTTCCAGCGGCTGGCCGGTGTACTCGCTGAGCATCCGGTTCATCTTATCGCGGATATAGACCATGTGCTCGGCATGGATCTTGATATCCGTGGTCTGGCCGGAAAGGCCGCCGCCCTGACCGCCGATCAGCGGCTGGTGGATCATGATCTCGGCGTTGGGCAGGGCAAAGCGCTTGCCCTTGGTGCCGCTTGCCAGCAGAAATGCGCCCATAGAGGCAGCCATGCCCATGCAGATGGTGGAAACATCGCACTTGATATACTGCATGGTGTCATGAATGGCCATACCGGCACTGATGGAGCCGCCGGGGCTGTTGATATACAGGCTGATGTCCTTATCCGGGTCCTGCCCTTCCAGATACAGCAGCTGCGCCACCACAAGGCTTGCGGTGGTATCGTTGACATCCTCGCTCAGCACGATGATGCGATCGTTCAGCAGACGAGAGAAAATATCGTAAGAACGCTCTCCGTGCGCCGACTGCTCGACAACGTAAGGAACAAAACTCATAAAGTTCGCCTCCT
>ENA-OWRJ01001388-OWRJ01001388.1-human-gut-metagenome-genome-assembly--contig:-NODE-1388-length-25438-cov-3.605602_pt1 | contig 25438 bp, 20 predicted proteins | sample MGYA00248269_ERZ651897 | MGnify/ENA primary metagenome ERZ651897 (study PRJEB26924, sample SAMEA4378252) | human gut metagenome | biome: human gut; feature: human-associated habitat; material: faeces...
TATTATCCGTTCGGGCTTGCATGGGAATATAACAACCTGAATAAGAATAAGAATTTATTCTCGGGCAAGGAATTGCAAGACGATGATATCGGCACTTCGGGGCTGCTCGGGTTATACGATTTCGGAGCCCGTTATTACAACCCGGTTCTCGGACGTTGGTTCAATGTCGATCCGGCCTCTCAGGTAGCCAATCCTTATCTATTTTGCGGTAACAGTCCGGCGGTATACGTCGATAAAGACGGTCGGGTCTTCGCGATCATACCGGCTATTGCTATGGGAGCAGCTATCGGTGCGGTTTCCTATACTCTGGATGTTGCTTTCAGTGACGGCGGTTTTCGTAATTGGAACTTTGGTAAATTCATAAAGTCTATGGCCCTAAGTGCCGTGTCTGGAATAGCTACTGCCGGAATAGGAGAAATATTTGGCCCTACCGGTGGTTTTTGGAATGAAGCAGGTCGAGGTCTGGCACATGGTATAGCTCAAGGTGGATTATCGGTTATAGACGGAGGAAATTTTTTGAGTGGCTTTACTGCCGGCGCCCTCAGTTCTTGGGGCGTTTCGGGTTTCCAAGAATGGAAAGGTGTCGGAAATACCATAGCAGGAATGTATATTTTCGGCGGCATATCGGGAGGGATAGGTTCCGCAGTCTCCGGTGGAAACTTTTGGGAAGGAATGGCCAGAGGTTTAACGATTACAGCACTGAATCATGCTCACGCAGCATGGGAAACAGTAGCCGCACTTAAAGGCGAATTGCCCGTCTATTCGGGTAAAGCAATGGAAAATGGAGATATGGGAGGATGTACATACGCTGTATTAAAATCAAATGCTGAGTATTCGGGAAAGGAATTACCAGCTGATTTTCAAATAGAAGCAGACGGTGCCGATTATAACCAACTCGCAAATAAAAATGGTTTACAAACCGACAACATAAAAGTAGATGAAATTGAGGCTACGTTAAAGCAAGATCGTCCCATTGCCGTTTCTTACACTGTACAGGGAAGAGGACATACGGTCGGTATCCAAGAGTTTCAACAGAAAACATTGCCCAGTGGGAAGACTCGACAAAGATTCAAAGTCATGGATCCGGATGTAGGGAGTATTGTACATAAGTCATACAATATTGTCACTGATTTCCAACCTAGTGTATTGCGTATTCTAAAATAATTTATTATCATGAAAAGAAACTTGTGGATCGTTTTGTTCTTGTGTCTTCTTCATGAGACGCATGCCCAATCCGTCTCGTATCCTTGTTTTGACCAGTTGCAGCAAGAGCGGTCTTTTCTGCGCCCGCAAGGAAATCGTTCGGGCATGGAAGGTTTATTATGATTACAGTAAGCGTTATAGTGAATCCATTTTGGATACGATCGATGTATTGTGTATCCCTACGCTCCACATCAATATTTACCAATATCCGGAGAGGGATTTCACGGTAATGGATTCCTTGTTTTCTTCTTTGCTATTTTCCAAAAAAAAGCGTCTCCCCGGTTGTGTATACGATGAAATTATGTGGTATAAGGATACCTTGTGTTTAGGGAACTTCGAAGGAATTTATATCCGTGCCACCAATGCATTCGATTCTTTGGCTCATATCCGGTGGGCCGGTCGGACCGGAAATGAAATAGCATTCCGGGCAATTCGGAAAATCAAATTATTGAACCATTCAATAGGAAAAATCAATTTGTATTTGATATTGAATGGTTCAATGCATGGTGGCTGTTATTGCCGGATAATTCGTTATTAGTTTATAACAGGAAAGATAATCATTTTTATCAGCCACAAGAATATTTGGATAAATATGCACAACGCGTACATGACCCATATTTTAGGGATTTTACACGTTGGGATCAAGGAATGTGTTGCAAATGGAGAAAATACAGAAATAAAGCCAACCAGAAAGATTTGATTTCGAAGCGATAGAAGTGTTTTGTTTCTTTTTTGCGACAGTCGTCCGGAAAGCAGCAATGAACCGAGCCCCTGCTCGTCGCCTGTTCGAGAAAATATCCGACCCGCGGCCCGTATGAAAATGCCCGTCCTGTTTAAGACGCTTCTTTCCCGCTCAGGGACGGTCGGGGCCGATCAGCTCGTAGCGGTCGTTGACCTCGAGCCATCGCGCGACAGGGAAGCGGTCGGCGAGATAGGCTTTCAGGTAGGTCCGGGTGTCGCGGACGATCGGTTCGGGAGCGGGCGGGTACAGGTTGTACGCGACCGCCGCCACTTCGATGTTCCGGTTGCGGCAGGCTTCGAGGCTCAGCAGCGTGTGGTTGATGCTGCCCAGCCGGGGCGAGGTGACCAGAACGACCGGCAGGCCGTGCTCGGCGACGTAATCGATCGTCTGGTATGCTTCCGACAGCGGAACGTACAACCCGCCGGCGCCTTCGATCAGTACCGTGTCGTATTTTTGCAACAGCTTTTCCGTGCTCCGGCCGATCAGCGTCAGGTCGATGTCGCGTCCGTCGATCGCCGCTGCCAGATGCGGCGAGGCCGGATAGGTGAACACGATCGGGCAGGTCGTGCCGTCCTCGTCCTCCGGGAGCAGGCCGATACCCATGATCCGGCGGTGGGTTTCGATATCCTCCGACAGGCCGTCGCAGCCCGTCTGGATGAATTTCTGCGTGATCACGCGTTCTCCGCGCGCACTCAGGGCTCGGGCCAGCACGCCTATGACGATGCTTTTACCTGCGTCCGTGTCGATCCCTGTGACGAAATAGGCTCTTTTCATATTTCCCGGCGAACGTTATTCGGTCCAAAAATAGTACCTTTGCCGGTAGGATGCAAATATACGCGGACATGGATAGGATCGACCGGATCGAAAGCGATATGGCGAACGGCCTGAAGCCGGGCTACGAGCAGGTGTCGGAGTGGATGGAGACGCTCGGGGACGAACGGCTGTACGAGTTGGCGCGCCGGATCAGGATGCGCCGGGACGGACGCCGGATCGACATGTGCTCGATCATGAACGCCCGCAGCGGCCGTTGCAGCGAGGACTGCAAGTGGTGCGCGCAGTCGAAATTCCACAAGACCGATATCGAGGTCTATCCGCTGGTGGGCGAGCAGGAAGCCGTGCGCGAGGCGGCTCACAATGCTTCCAAAGGAGTGAGGCGCTTCTCGCTGGTGACCAGCGGTAGGGCCCTGAGCGACGGAGAGACCGACCGCGTCTGCGGCATTTACCGCCGGATCGGCTCCGAGGTGGACATTTCGCTGTGCGCTTCGCTCGGGCTGTTGTCGAAAGAGCAGCTCGTCCGGCTGCGGCAGAGCGGCGTCAGGCGCTATCATTGCAATTTGGAGACGGCCCCTTCGTATTTCGGAGAGCTTTGCACGACGCATACGCAGCAGCAGAAACTGCAGACGATCGCATGGGCCCGCGAGGCGGGGCTGGAAATCTGCTGCGGGGGTATCATCGGCATGGGCGAGAGCGAGCGGCAGCGCATCGAGTTCGCGTTGGCGATCCGCGACACGGGAGCCGTGTCCGTGCCGATGAACGTGCTCAATCCGATTCCCGGCACGAGGCTTGAAAAGGCATTGCCGCTGTCGGACCGCGACGTGCTGCGTGCCGCCGCGCTGATGCAGATCGTCAATCCGGACGCCTCGGTCCGGCTGGCCGGAGGCCGGAGCCGGATCAAGCATCTGGAGCCCGAGCTGTTCCGCTGCGGCGTCAGCGCCTCGATCGTCGGCGACCTGCTGACGACTTCCGGATCGGATATCGATACGGACAAGGCGATGTTCAAAAAGTGGGGGTTCGGCATATGATTCGTTAAAAAAACGTCTCGCACGCCTGAATCGACGGCGAATGTATAATTTTGCAACGGAAAATGGGTCGGAGTATATGGGAAGGATATGGACGATCGGAATGATTCTGTGCGGCATGCTTTGTTCGGAAGCGAGCGCTCAGAACTCTCCGCTGAAATTCGCGCAGCAGTCGTGGGATTTCGGTCGGATCAAGGAAGACGGGGGGAAGGTCTCCCATGCCTTCGAGTTCGTCAACGCGTCGTCCGCTCCGGCCGTGATCGAGCAGGTGACCGTGTCGTGCGGTTGCACGAAGCCCGAATACAGCCGCGCGCCGGTCAAGCCTTCGGAGAAAGGGACGCTCGTGATCAGCTACGATCCCGAGGGGCGGCCCGGGGCATTCCGCCGCGATATCGTCGTGCAGAGCGGGGGCGCGACGGGCAAGACCGTGCTGACGATTACCGGCGAGGTTTTGCCCGCCGAGAAAAGCTTCGGCGAGATGTATCCGGTACGCGCGGGCGACCTGATGCTTGCGTGGCGGAACGTGAATTTGGGGTATGTGCCCCGGGGGGGCGTCAAATCGACGGCGATCGAGTATTACAACCCGACGCGGCAGCCGCTGACGCTCTCGCCCGTGTACCGCGACCGGAAGCCTTATTTCGATATCGCTCTGTCGAAACAGCGGCTCGCTCCGGGCGAAAAGGGCGTGATGACGCTGAGCTACGATCTGCGCGACAACGACGTGTGGGGCATGCTCAAGGACAGCTTTTCGCTGATCGTGAACGACATTCCGGTCGATGTGCTGTTCAGCGCCTCGGGCGTTGCCTGCGAGGATTTTTCGGGGATGACGCCCGATGAGAAGGAGCGGGCTCCGAAAGCGGTCTTTTCGTCGCAGTATCACGGTTTCGGGACGATGAAGGCCGGCGGCGAGCCGAAACGGGAGTTCACGATAACCAACCAAGGGAAAGAGCCGCTGCGTATCCGTGACATGAAGCTGGGGGACCGGATGTCGACGACGCTCGATCCGGACCGAGCGATCGCTCCGGGCGAGACGGTGTCGTTCGTCGCGATGCTCTCGACCAAGAATGCGCCCGCCGGACGGTTGATGGATCATATCGTGCTGATACTGAACGATCCGTCCCGTCCGTTGCGCGAAATACGGCTTGCGGCTACGATCGTGCCTTAGGACAAGGCGGGGCGAGATCGCCGGGACGACGGAGCCGGAAAACAGGAAAAGACTAAACCAAACAGATAGCATGTACAAGATTGTCAAGAAAGAACTGCTGGCGCCCAACATCTACCTGATGAACATCGAGGCTCCGCGCGTGGCCCGCTCGGCCCGGCCGGGACAGTTCGTCATCGTCCGGCTGGACGAGCACGGAGAACGCGTTCCGCTGACTATTTCCGACTACGATGCCGAGCAGGGGTGGGTGACGATCGTCACGCAGACGGTCGGCTATTCCACTTCGAAGCTGTGCGCGATGAGCGAGGGCGACTCGCTGGCCGATTTCGCCGGTCCGCTGGGCTGCCCTTCCGAGTTCGTGCACGAGGAGCCCGAGGCGTTGCGCCGCCGCAGGATCCTTTTCGTGGCCGGCGGCGTCGGGACCGCTCCGGTCTATCCGCAGGTCAAGTGGCTGTCGGAGCGCGGCGTGAAGGCCGACGTCATCATCGGCGCCAAGACACGCGACATGCTGATCTACACCGACGCCATGCGCGCCGTAGCCGAAAACCTCCATATCGCCACCGACGACGGTTCGGAGGGTTTCAAGGGGCTCGTGACGGCGCTGATCGGGGAGCTGATCGAAAAAGAGGGCAGACACTACGACGAATGCGTGGCCATCGGCCCGATGATTATGATGAAGTTCGTGGCCCTCACCACGAAGAAGTACGCGCTGAAAACCACCGTGTCGCTCAATGCGCTGATGGTCGACGGCACGGGCATGTGCGGCGCCTGCCGCGTGACGGTCGGCGGCCGGACGCGCTTCACGTGCGTCGACGGCCCGGAGTTCGACGCCCACGAGGTCGATTTCGACGAGGCGATGCGCCGGCAGGGCATGTACCGCACCCAGGAGCAGCGCGCCGCGGCGATCGAGGCCGAGCGCGAGGCCGGACACGTATGTAAGATCGGATTGGACAAGTAGAAAGGTATTTTAGCGACGGAGACCATGCAGAATATATAATTATCTCCCGCATAGAACTTCCCTCTTTTAACTTTTCACTTTTAACCTTTAACCTTTCACTTTTAACCTTTAACCTGCTATCACATGGCAAACAAAATACCCCGCGTGCCGGTGCGCGAACAGGACCCGGCGATCCGTGCGACCAATTTCGAGGAGGTCTGCTACGGCTACGACCTCGAAGAGGCCACACTCGAAGCTTCGCGCTGCCTGCGCTGCAAGAATCCCCGCTGCGTGGCGGCCTGCCCCGTAGGCATCCGCATCCCCGACTTCATCGCCGCCCTGCACGAAGGGCGGTTGCAGGAGGCAGCCGACATCATCTCCGAGGACAGTTCGCTGCCGTCGATCTGCGGCCGCGTCTGCCCGCAGGAGAGCCAGTGCGAAGGCTCGTGCATCCTGGGCATCAAGAGCGAACCGGTCGCCGTGGGCAAGCTCGAACGCTTCGTCGGCGACTGGAAACTCGAACACGGCGCCCCCGTGCAGCCTGCCGCCGTGCGCAACGGCCGCAAGGTCGCCGTCATCGGCAGCGGCCCGGCCGGGCTGGCCTGCGCCAGCGACCTGGCCCGCATGGGCTACGAAGTGAAGATTTTCGAGGCGCTGCACAAGGTGGGCGGCGTGCTGGTTTACGGCATTCCCGAATTCCGCCTCCCGAAGGAGCGGATCGTGGCGCGCGAGATCGCCCAGGTCGAACGGCTGGGCGTCGGGATCGAGACCGACGTGATCGTGGGCCGCACCGTGACGATCGACTCGCTGCTGGACGACGAAGGCTATGACGCCGTATTCATCGGCTCGGGCGCCGGGCTGCCCCGCTTCATGGGCATCCCGGGCGAGAACCTCAACGGCGTGGTTTCGGCCAACGAGTTCCTCACGCGGGCCAACCTGATGCATGCCTACGACAAGGCGTACGACACCCCGATCTACGTCGGACAGCGCGTCGTGGTCGTAGGCGGCGGCAACGTGGCGATGGACGCCGTGCGCACGGCCAAACGGCTGGGCGCCGAGGCCACGATCGTCTACCGCCGTTCGGAAAAAGAGCTTCCGGCGCGCGTCGAGGAGGTCCACCACGCCAAGGAGGAGGGCATCCGCTTCCGCATGCTGACCAACCCCACCGCAGTCCTCGGCGACGAAAAAGGCTGGGTGACGGGTCTGCGGTGCGTGGAGATGGAGCTGGGCGAACCCGACGAAAGCGGCCGCCGCTCGCCGGTGGTAAAGGAGGGCTCGGAGTTCGAAATCGAATGCGACGTGGTGATCATGGCGCTGGGAACCTCGCCCAATCCGCTGCTGGCCGCCACGACCGCCGGTCTGGAAACCACCCGCCGCGGCTGCATCACGGCCGACGAGCGCGGCGCGACGACCCGTCCGGGCGTCTTCGCAGGCGGCGACGCCGTGACGGGCGCCGCGACGGTCATCCTGGCCATGGGAGCGGGACGCACCGCGGCCAAAGCCATCGACGAATATGTAAAATCACGTGCAAACGGCACACATTAAGCGAGAGTTCCGTATATTAGCTGCAACATGCAAATCCGATAAATCCGACACCATGAACAACATCAAATCCCTGATCGCCGCACTGGCTTTCGCCGGCCTGACGGCCTGCGCCGACAACAGCCCCAAAACCTTCTCGGGATTCATCACCGACGCCTCGATGAACACCGTCACCGTCCGTGCACTGACCGACGAGAGCACCTGCACCTTCGCGACCACGGCCGCCGACAAGAGCGACGCCAACGGCCTGCTGCTCGGCGCCCCCGTCACCGTAGACTACACGGGCAAGCTGAAGGACGGCGCCGCCGCCACGAAGATTGCGACCGATCCCACCTACGCCGAAGCCGTCGGCAAATGGACGATGCCCGACCCGATTGCTCCCGAAGGCGTCATGGGCGTCGAGATCATGGTCGAAGGCGCGGCCAGGTCGATCAACATGGCGACGCTGGTCTACACCTCGTGGGAACTTCAGGGCGAGGCGGACAAAATCCTGCTCAAGGGCCAGAGCCTCGGCAACGGCCAGACCATCGACTTCACCCAGACGGGCGTGATCGCCAAAACGGCCGACGGAAACTACACCCTCACAATCGAGGGCACGGGCACGGTCTACACCAAGGCCAAGCAGTAAACAGCTTTCCGCCCCGAAAAGCCAGCGCCTCCGGACTTCCGGGGGCGCTTTCGTTTCCGGGAGGGTCCGGCGTCCGTTTTTCCCCGAAAATAGCGGCTCCGACGCTTGCTAAATCCGTGCTAAATGCGTAAATTTGTGGCTACTAACCCGTTTATCCGAACCATGAACAAAATTCTGACGGGAGCCTTGCTGCTCCTCTTTTCCTCCAGCGCCGCGGCGCAGACACCCCGCGACTCGATTGCATTCGCCACCGCCCAATGGCGCACGGCCGACCTCGGCGGCGGCGCCGAATGCCGCTACGCCCAGATCGACATGTTCGGGTCGCGGCAGAGCATCTCCGTCGCCACCTACCCCGGACGCAGGTTCACCACCTCGATCGTCCACCTCGATCGCAGGGCCGAGTCCACGAGCGATCTGGGGAAGGCCGCCGGCGCGGAGATCGCCGTCAACGGCAGCTACTTCAACGTCAAAACCTTCGAACCGGTCACCTTCGTCCTGCTCGACAGGAAGATCGTGGGACGCACCACCCCCGAGGAGGCATTCCGCACCAACGGCGTCATCGCCTTCAAGGACCGCAAGGGCCGCCGGATGGAGATCTTCCCGTGCGACACGACGCAGTATGCCGACGTGGCGCGCCGCTACCGCTCGGCGCTGGCCGCAGGCCCGGTGCTGATCGACGGCGGCAAGGTGGTCGAATACACCTCCGGAAGCAGTTTCTACACGCGCCGCCATCCCCGGACGCTGATCGGCAAACGGGCCGACGGCACGGTGGTGATGGCCGTGATCGACGGGCGTTTCAAAGGCCAGGGCGACGGCGCGACCATCGCCGAAACAGCCTACATCGCACGCCAGTTAGGTCTTACCGAGGCGCTGAACCTCGACGGCGGCGGCTCTTCGACGCTCTGGACGGCGCAGGAAGGCGTCCTCAACCATCCCTACGACAACCGCCGCTTCGACCACGAGGGCGAGCGCGGGGTCCCCAACTGCATCGTGGTCCGCAGGTGACCGGCCAGCGGCCCGGAATCAAAGAACGCGGTTTGATGAAGTTGCATCAAACCGCGTTCTCATTTAACCCGACCGTCCTTATTGCTTCGACTGCACGTACTGTTCGTACAACCGGTCGTAACAAGCCTTCAACTGCGGGAACTCCGCCTTCTTCACCTCGTACATGAAGACGCCCCGGTAGTGCGCATCCTCGTACAGGGCCTTCAGGATCGCCGTCCAGTCGTTGTCGCCCCGGCCCTGACCCGGCAGTTCGTGACACTCGCTGCGGCCGTCGCCGTCGCTGACGTGAATCGTCCTCACCCGGCGTCCGAGCGCACTGATCAGCAGTTCGGGATTGTCGATGTGGTTGGTGTCGACCGCGGCGTCCACCTCCCGGGGCACGAGCGACATGATGTGCAGCACCTCTTCGACCGTACGGCCCAGCGGGCGTTCGTAGTTCCCGTCCTTGACCAGTTCGTAGCCCAGCATGTTCTCGATCACCACCCGGGCGCCGATCTTCTTCGCATCGGGAAGCAGCTCCCCGACCGAGCGCACCAGCTGCGCGATCCGCGCGTCGCGCTCCCCGTGCCCGAGATACCAGCTCGGGTGGAACAGCACGATCCGCGGCGACAGGATCTTGCAGAAGCGCAGCACGCGGCGGTGCAGTTCGACACTCCGCTGCCGCACGGCCTCGTCCGTCTGCGAGAGGTCGATCTCGCGGCCGAAAGGCATGTGCACCGACCAGATTTCGATTCCGGCGCGCTTGAGGTCGCGCTTCAGCTGACGGCAGCGCGCCTCGATCTGCCGATCGTCGGTCATCTCCTTGTTCAGGAACAGCGTCGACGCGCTGATCTCGATGGCGTCGATGCCAGCCCTCTTCGCCTCGGCGAAGGTTTCGTAGGTCCAGTTCGTCACCGGGCCGAAAATCCCGGACGAGGAACCCACCTTCAGCCGCGGCGGCTGCCCGGCAAACACCGGGATTGTGCATAGGACTGCAAGCAGCAGCAGTCCGGTTCTGTAAAGTTTCATAACTGTAAAGATCATAAAAAAGTCGGGCCGATGCAAAACCGCACCTCCTTGCGGGGGGGGGCGGCCGGACGCCGCGACAGATAAAAGGGGCGTTACGACCCCAAAGATACAAAAAAAGGGGCGCACCGATGAAAGCACGCCCCCTGTGAACAGATTTATTTCACGACGGCTCCGATCACCGTCTTGCCCGTGCGCGAAGCGCCGGTCTGGTCGATGGCGCTGACCGCCTCGCCGAAAGCCGGATCGAGCGTCTCGCCCAGGATCTTCAGCTCCGAAGCGGACATGCCGTACTGGCGCGCCGGATTCGCGTCGCCGAGCAGCACGCAGGTCTTCGTCGCACCGCCGTTGTCGCCCAGCGGGCTGAGCATCGAGGCAGGATCGAACGCCGCGCCTGCGACAGCCATACCGTCGGCATTGTAGACCATGCCTCCGATAATGGAGTTGGCGACCTTGTAGCTGGCGTCCTTGAACCAGGCGACATCGTCGGCCGCGCCGTCCGTCGTATTGCCCGAGATCAGCGTATTGTAGACCTCGATAGCCCCTCCGACGGCAGCCTGCTGCAATCCCGCGCCGTTTCCGGCCGTCACCGTCGTGTTGCCGGCAATCGTACAGCTGACGATCACCGCCTTGCTCGGCTTGGCCGCCTTGCCGTAGACCGCGATACCGCCGCCCTTTCCGGAATGGTTGCCGCAGACCGTCGAATTGACGATCACCAGGTTGCCGTTTTCGCGGACGTAGATACCGCCGCCGTTTAGGGTCGCATGCTCGGGATTGACGCTGTTGCCCGAAATCGTGGTGTTGCTGATCAGCACATTGGTCTTGCCGCCCGTGTCGCCGAAGACGTAGATACAGGGAGCTACGCCCGACGCCTTGTTGTTGCTGAACGTACAGTTGTTGATCCGCAGCAGTTTGGCTCCGTCGGCCCACAGGCCGCCGCAGTTGTACGTCGTCGTCGACTTGGTCGCATTGTCGGCAACCACGCAGTTGTCGAACAACGCCTCGGCTCCGGCGTCGACACGGATGGCGCCCATGCGGATGTCCGTATTGTCGACGATCTTGCAGTTGAGGATGTCCACCGTCGCGTTGCCGATGAAAATGCCCGCGCCGTAACTCTGGTAGAACTTCACGCCGCCTATCGTCGTGCTGCCCACCGTACTGAACTGCGACGAACCGTTCTTGATCGTGAATCCGTCGAGCGAAGCCTTCATGCCGTTCATCTTGGCCGCCGTCACCGCAACCACGTGGCATACGGCGTGGTCGCCGTCCAGAATCGTCTCGTTCGCCACGGGATCAGCCACGGCGCCCTCGGCCGCATCGGCCGGATAGCCGCCGATCATCGAGAAGTTGCTGTGGATTTCGAACGTGTTGTCCAGCGCGGTCTTCATGCCCGTCAGCGGAACCGAAGGCACGTAGGAACCCGCAGCCACATGGATCACGTCGCCGTTCATCGCCTGGTCGATCGCGTTGGCCAGCGTGGTCGCCGTCTCCCATGTCAGGCCGTCCTTGTCGGCCGAGCCGTCGGTCTTGACATAGTAGTGCGTCGCCAGGTCCGAAGCGCTCGCAGCGGCCTGCGTCACGGGCAGCGTGACGTTCTCGCCCTTGATGACATAGGCCGAGATCGTCGCCGTGCGTTCGTCGAGCGTACGGTTTGCGGCCACGGTCACCGTGATCGTGGCGTCGCCCTGTCCGTACGACGGATCGAACGACACCCAGTCCTTGTCGCATTCGATGCGCCACGGAAGGTTCGATTTGATCGAAAGTTCGTAGTCCTTGGTGGCCTTCTCCGCGGTGATGCTCGTCTCCACGAACGACAGTTCGGGCGTCTCGGGAGTAAAGGCCGTATCGTCGCTAAAATCCTGGCAGGCTCCCAGCGCCGCGCATGCGGCCGTCAGGAGCAGGTATTGAAATATCGTTTTCATCGGTTCCGTCTTTTATTGTTCAACAATCGCCAATCCGGTCGCCACCTTGCGCATGACCCCGCCCTGGTCGGTCGGCCAGTTCAGCAGTTTGAGTTCGCCCTCCGCGCCGTCGCGAGCGATGAAGGTCGACGAGCCGCCGCCGTCGAGGTTGAGCGCGTCGCAGGCTCCGCAGGCCGACATCAGGTTCATCAGGTCCAGCAGGTCGGCGCCGTTCGAATAGTAGAAGTTACGGCCGTCGACCACCATCAGGTAGACCTCCTTGCCGTCCTGCGACACGCCGATCGCCGTACGCGGTTCCATGTTCGCCACCGGCATCGTGTTGCCGCTCTGGTCCAGCTGCTCGCCGTTCTTGAGCAGCAGCGTGCCGAGGCCGCAGACTGCTTCGCGGACGATGTCCTTGTGAAGAGCGTACTCCTCCTCCGTGAAGCAGCAGGCCTCGTTGTCCTTCGTGATCACGAAGACGTTGCAGTCCGTACGGCTGAACGAAGTCTTCACCGCCACGCCGTCGCGGTAACATACGCCGTAGGGGATGTAGGTCGTATTGAAGAAGTCGGCGTTCGTGCCGCCCAAGACCTTCTTCCCGTTCTTCTGCATCGCCTCGAGCTGCTTCATAATCGTCTGGCCGGTGCCCACCTGGTTCTTGTCGTCGGCGAGCGTCGTGCGCAGGGTGATTTTGTCGCTCAGGGCGATCTTGAACAGGAACAGCTGCATGGCCAGTCCGTCGTCGGCCAGAAATGCCATCTCCAGCACGTCCACGCCGTCGGCCAGGTTGTAGGTCCTGTCGCTCTTCACGTGAGCCACATACCCGTTCGATCCGTCGACGATGCTCTGTCCCCAGGCCGTCTGGGCGGTCGTGTCGAACTTGGCGTATTCGTCGAAAGCATTCGAATTGTCGCACGCAGCAAGCAGCCACACGCACAACAGCATTCCGATCATATATCTGTATGTTTTCATCGTTTTATCGTTTTATGCATATTGGACAATCCCGCTAATAACCCGGATTATTCGGTTTGAGGTTCGGATTGTAAAGCAACTCCCGGCTCGGAAGCGGCATCAGGCATTGGTAGTCCTTCGTGCCGAGCGTCTGCGTAGCCTTTCCGGTCCGCACGAGGTCGTACCAGCGGAAACCCTCGGCGAGGAACTCCAGACGGCGCTCCTGAAGCACCGCGTCGAGAAAATCGGCTTCGTTCCCCGGACTCACCCTGTCGAGGCCGCGCTTTTCCCGCAGTTCGTTGAGACGATCCAGACCTCCGTTCAGCCCCTGCGCCTCGGCGCTGATCAGGTACATTTCGGCCAGACGCGAAATCACCACGGGGTCCGACCCGGTCTGCCCGCTGGGGTATTTGTTGACGAAGTTCAGGTTGTCGAGCGTGGTGATCGACACCTCCTTGCGCAGGTCGTTGTCGGCGTACATCGTCATCACGTCGCCCGCGGGACGGTAGTTGTAACTGCCCTTGTTGGGGTGGTTGTAGGAGTAGAACTGGTTGGAAATCTTGATCGACGAACCGTCCTCGGTCAGGCACGAGAAGGCGAAGATCACCTCCTTGTTGGCCTTCGAGCGGAAAATCTTGTCGAAGTCGTCGAGTGCGTAGTTCGGATTGGTGATCAGGCTCTCGGCCAGCTCCTTGGCCTCTCCCTTCTTGCCCAGATAGAGTTTCACGCGCGCTTTCAGGGCCGTCACGGCGGCGGGCGACACGTAGTAGAAACTGTCGGCGCTCAACCCGTTCAGGAAGCCCGAAGCCGCGTCGAGGTCCTCCTCGACCAGTTCCCAGGCCATCGAGGCCGGGTCGCGCGAAACCTTGGCCTGGGTGTTCTGCCGCAGGACGGGCACGTCGCCGAAGCGGGTCACCAGACAGAGGTAAATATACGCCCGGAAATAGCGGCACTCGCCCAGCACCCGGTTCCGCGTGGGGCTGTCGGCCAGCCCCTCGGCGATCGACATGACGTTGTTCACCTGCAAAAGCGCCTTGTAGTAGCCGTTCCACTGGCTGCTGACAAACGTATGCAGCGCATTGGAAAGCGAGTTGATCAGGTCGATCGGGCGGCCCGTGCTGGTCATCAGCTCACCGCCGAAGAGGTCGAACGCGATGTAGGAGTAGTAGGTAGGTCCCTCCTGAACCTTATTGTACATTCCGATGCGCAGCGCCTCGATGTCGTCGGAGCCGACCACCGTCGGGGAGACCGCCGAATGCGGCTCGATGTCGAGCATGCCGCTGCAAGCACCCATCAGGGGCAGCAGGGCAAACAAGATGATTTTATGCAACGATTTCATGATTGTCGGATTTAGAAAGTGATGTTTACGCCTAACTTGAAGATGCGCGGCTGGGGAACGCCGTCGTTATCCTCGCCGTAGAAGCGCGGATCGAGATTGACGCTCGTCTCGGGGTCCCAGCCGGGATAGCGCGAGCAGAGGAAGACGTTGTCGCCCTGGGCATAGACCCGGAGTCCCTTGAGGTGGATTTTCGAAACCAGCCGCTGCGGGAAGGTGTATCCCAGCGTCACCGAGCGCAGGCGGATGAACGAACCGTCGGTCAGGTACATCGTCGAGTTCTTGCCGTTCCAGCCGCTGTACGAGTAGATCGCGCGCGGGTATTTGTCCGACGTGCCGGGTCCCGTCCAGCGGTTGTCGGCATAGGCTTTCAGCAGCGAGCGGGTATGGCCGGGCTTGGAGCCGGGGATCATCCACGACGCATACACGTCGTTTCCGTAGCTGTACGTAAAGAAGAGGCTCAATTCCAGCCCTTTGTACTTGAAGGTGTTGTTCCAGCCGCCCGAGAATTTGGGGTTGGGGTTGCCCGTGACGATACGGTCGTCGTCCGTGATGTTCCCGTCGCCGTTGCGGTCCCAGTACTTGACGTCGCCGGCGCGCACGCCCTTGTCGTAGAGCGCCTGCGGCACCTCGCCGTCGTACTGGTAGATGCCGTCCGTGCGGAAGATGTACCACGAACCCACCGTCCGGCCGAGTTTCAGCGCGCGGTTGGCGCCGATCGACAGCAGGTCGTCTTCGAGCAGCGACGTCAGCTTGTTGACATTGCGGGCGATGTTGAACGACGAACTCCACAGCACCTTGCCCAGATTGAGGTGGGTGTTGATCGTGAACTCGACACCCTTGTTGCGCATCGACCCGATGTTGCTCAAGATCGAGGTCTCGCCCGTCGTGGCGTGCACGGGCTTCGAGTAGAGCAGGTTGTTCGTGTTCTTCAGGTAAACGTCGGCGATCATGTTGATCTTGCCGCCCAGGAAGCTCAGGTCGAATCCGGCGTTGTACTGGTCGGCGGTCTCCCACGTCAGACGGTCGTTGCCGCTCGACGAAATGGCGATGCCGCTCTGGCCGCCGTAGTTGACGCCGCCGCTGATCAGGGCCTGCCAGCCGTAGTTGCTGATTCCGTCCTGGTTACCCGTGCGGCCGTAGCTGGCGCGGATCTTCAGGTCGGTCTTCTCGGCGTTCCAGAACGACTCGTTCGAGACGTTCCAGCCGACCGACACCGAGGGGAACCAGCCCCAGCGGCAGTCGGGCGCGAAGCGCGACGAACCGTCGGTACGGATCGTGGCATTGACCACGTAACGGTCCTTGTAGGCGAGGCTCAAACGGGCGAAATAGGATTCGATGGCATATTCCGACAGTCCGGCGCTGGCATCGACGATGTTGGCGGCCACGCTCGCCACGTCGAACGCCGGCGAGGGATAGTTCTGCGCATCAATGTACGACGTGCGGCTCCTGGTCTTGAGGAACGAGTGACCCACCATGGCCCCGAGTTCGAAATCTTCGCCGATCTTGCGGTTATAGTTGGCGTAGAGGTCGATCGTGTTGGTCATCACGAACCGGTTCCGGTCCAGGATGCGGCCCTTGTCGGCAGCATAGGGGTGGTTCTGATTGTAATAGATGTAGTCGTAGGTGTAGGCCGAGTCGTTGTTGTACGACGCCCTGACCGTCAGGCCCTTGATGATCTGCGCCTCGGCCCAGAACGAACCGATGAAGCGGTAGTTGTCCGTATAGGAGGTCTCCTCGGAGAGAATCTGCACGACATTGTGCAGCAGCAGTTCGTCGGTTCCGCCCGTGTAATAGCCGCCGTTGGGTTTGTAGGGACGGTCGAAGGGGCGCTGCTGCACGGCGCGTCCGATGATCGTCGATCCGAGGTCGGCTCCCGGGATACGGTTGTTGTGCAGGTAGTTGCCGCTGATGTTGGCGCCCACCTTCAGCCATTTGAACATTTCGTGGTTGATGTTCGACTTGAGGTTGACCTTCGAGATGTCGTTCGTCTTGATGACGCCCTCCTGGTAGTTGTAGCTGCCCGAAAGGTAGTATTTGGTCTTGGCGTTGCCGCCCGAAAACGACAGGTCGAGGTAGTGCGACTGCCCGAGCCGGGTGATCAGGTCGAGCCAGTCGGTGTCGGGCATGTCTCCGTAGGGATTGCGGATGGGCTTGACATATCCCGAGCTGTTGACCGTGAAGCCGTTCTGGCGGTTGTAGTTGTCGACGCCCTCGTTGAAGACCTCGACGTACTGCTTCGAACCGACGTATTCGCGGCGCCCGGTGTTGGGAAACTGCGTGATGCTGAAGCCGTAGTTGACCTTGACCTCCGATTTGCCCTCGCGGCCCTGCTTGGTGGTGATCAGCACGACGCCGTTGGTGGCGCGCGAGCCGTAGATCGCGGCCGAAGCGGCGTCCTTCAGCACCTCGATCGACTCGATGTCCGTGAGGTTGAGCGTCGCCAGCGAACTCATGTTCTCGCCGAACGAATAGAGCGACGCCGAGTTGTTCGACAGCGGAATGCCGTCGATCACGTAAAGCGGCTCGTTGCTGGCGCTGAGCGACGACGAACCGCGGATGCTCATCTTCTCGGCCGAGCCGAGGTTACCCGAACTGGTCGAGATCGACACGCCGGCGATGCGGCCCTGAAGGAGTTCCGAGGGCGACATCACGCTGCGCATGTTCTCCTCGGTGGGCTTGAACTGGCTGATGGCGTTGGTCACCAGGCTGCGGCGCTGCGTGCCGTAACCGACCACGACCACCTCGTCGAGGGCCATGTTGTCGTTTTCGAGCCGGACCTCATAGAACCGTGCCGGATCGTCCACCGCAACCTCCCTGGTCTTCAGGCCGAGGTAGGAGACGATCAGGCGGACATCCGTGCGCGCCCCGATCCGTACGGAGAACGAGCCGTCGAGGTCGGTGGTGGCGCCGATCGTCGTGCCGTCGACGATCACCGTGGCGCCGGTGATCGGATTCCCGGCGCTGTCTTTCACGACGCCCTTCACGACGGCATTGGCCGAAGCGCGGGCCGCGGCGTCCCGCTTCGCGGGGGCGGACATGATGGCGATCATCTTGCCCTCGACGCTGCTCACGACGTTCTGTCCGGCGAACATCTTCCCGACGACCGCGCCGATCTCCTCGTTTTTGACATCGAGGGTGATCTTCTTGTTCACATCGGCATCCTTCGTCTTGATGACGAACGAGTAGCCGTAATCCTTTTGCAGGCGTTCGATCGCCGCCTTGACGGTCGCATTGCGGACCGACAGGCTCACCTTCTGGGCCGAGGCCGCGGAGGCCTGGAACAGGAAGCACAGAAGTGCGGCAAGCGTGATCAAACTTTTGACGGAAGGTAAAAGTTTATTCATTACGTTAAGATTTGAAGTTTTGAGAAATAGGTCATTAAAGATTCCGTTCGTTCTGTGTACTACATGATATGGTTATTTTAGGGGTGGCGATATGTAATATACCTCGGCTTCCCTGCGCACCGAGAAAAGGCGGTCCTTGTTGAGCGCATCGAGGATTTCGTCGAGCGACTCCTCGTTGACGAACGAGGCGTAGTAGGTCTCGTCGCACAGCGATTTGTCCGTGACGACGATCTCGACGGCGAAGTGGCGGCGCAGGTCGGCGACGATGTCGCCCAGGGTCTGCTCCACGAAGAAGAAGTTGTCGTTGTCGATCCAGTTCGCATAGGAATCGGGATCGAAATTGAGGAAGTCGATGTGATTGTTGGTCTTGTTGAAACGGAGGATGTCTCCGGGCTCGAGGGTGAGTTTCCCGTTCATCTTCGACGCCTTGATGCCTACCGACACCTTGCCGCGCACCAGACTCACCTCCGACTTGGCGTCCTCCTGGTAGGATTTGAGGTTGAACTGCGTGCCGAGCACCTTCACCTCCAGCCGGTCGGCGGAGACGATGAACGGGCGGTCCTCGTCGCGGCGGACGTCGGCGAACATCTCGCCCGACAGGTAGACCTGCCTCATCGAGCGGTTGAACTGCTTGGGATAGATGAGTTTCGTACCGGCGTTGAGCCACACGTGCGTGCTGTCGGGCAGCACGATCTCGCGGCGCTCGCCCATGCCGGCATAGACCTCCACCCACTCGCGCGGGGTGTTGGCCTGATGCCTGTAATGGAGCGCCAGAACGACGGCGGCAACGGCGGCGGCGTATTCGATTATACGGAGGGACCACCGCCACCGCCGGAGGTTACCGCTGCGGGGGGGGGAATTCGGGGCGGGGCATGCCGCGAGGATCGAGTCCAGCTTACGCCGCACGCGCTCCTTGCCCTCGGGATCGTACTCGGTCTCGGTGGCGTCCAGCAGGTCGCTGAACAGCTGGTCCAGCCCCGGGTCCTTCAGCCGCTCCCGCAGCCACATGCGCACCTGCTGCGCCTCGGCTTCCGTGCAGTTGTCCCGCATGTAGGCAAGCAGCTGTTCACGCGACATATTTTTCTTGGTATCCATAGGTTTCGTCTTGTTTTCAGAAGAACAGCACAAAAAAGAGCGTCACGACGGAGATCGTCTTGCGGATCTGCTTGATCGCCAGGTCGACGTGCTTTTCGACCGTGCGGATCGAGAGGTTCAGCGCCCGGGCGATCTCGGCATTGGTCATGTTGCGGTCGTAGCGCATGGCGAATATCTCGCGCCGCTTGTCGGGCATCGAACGCATCACCGAGTCGATGAACCCGACCCGTTCGCGCACGTCCACGTAGTCGTAAATGTCCGTATCGCCGTCGGCGACGTTGAGCATCGCATCGTTGATGTCGCTGCGCAGCATGTTGTACCGCAGCCGCATGTAGTCGAAAAGTTCGTTGCGCGTGGCGACCAGCAGGTAGTTGCGCACCGACAGTTCGGGATTGACCTGCTCCTTGCGCATCCACATTTTGACGAAGACGTTCTGGATGATGTCCTCCGCCACGGAAGAGTCCTTGACGATATGCCTGGCGAAGGTGTGCAGCAGGTCGTAGTAGCGGTCGAAAAGCACTCCGAAGGCTGCCTTGTCGCCGCCGCGCATCATCACGACAAGCTCCGAATCCCGTAAACGATTCTGCATGCCCGTCAGTATTTGCTCATGTCCGTAACCGCATAGGGCGTCCGGCAGGCCTCCAGCGCCGCCCGGATCGCCACCGGGGCGTTGGCGTCGGTAACCGGCGTCGAATAACCCGTCGTCGAGGTGCTGGAGGTCGAATAGCGGTAGCCGTTTCCCTCGACGCTGACGCCCGTGCAGGGCGTGACGAGCGTCCGGAACACCGTCGCGGCGGCCGCGTAACGGCTGATTCCGTAGTCCATGTGGTAGGAGTCACGCGTAAGGTCCATCCCGTTGTCCCTGTTCAGCGACGAGGTCCGCAGGTTCTGGAGCGACGTTCCCGAGGGGATCACGATGTCGATGCAGGTCTGGGCGGTGATCTTCCGCACCTGGGCCACGATCGCCTCGAACATCGCCTGCTGGTTGGCGAAATACTTCGGATAATGGGAGTGGTAGGCTCCGTAGGCCTGGGCCATGATGTAGCCGATCGTGGGCCGGTCGAGGGGCTGCGCCTGCTGGATGTAGTCGCAAAGTCCGGAAATCGCGCCCCGCTCGGTCTCGTCCCACTCCCACGCATAGTACGAACCGGTGTGCTCCTGCAACGTCACGATGTCCCACGTATCCGACTCGACGATGCTCTTGAGCGAACGGTTCAGCGTCCCTTCGTTCTCCCACTTCGTCGCTCCCGGCTCGCAGTAATAATAGGTGCAGATGTCCGGCGCGGCATAGTTCTCGAAAAATTCGGGCAGCTTATAGCCGCCGTGATAGGCCCGCACCATCCGGACATGGGTGATTCCGGCGCTTTTCAACATGCCCGGCAGATGCTCCGTGGCATCGACCGTAAAACTGTTGCCGATAAAAAGTATCTTGAGGGATTTGCCTCCCGCCGGCAGCGGCGGGTTGAACGAGCCGTTAAGCTCGCTCCCGATCCGGATCACCTCGCCGTCGGCGAAGACGAAACAGACGTATTTCCCCGTGTCGAGCACGCAGCGCAGCGCAACGGCTCCGCCCGCAGGAGCGGCCGTGCCCGTGTCGGCCCCGTCGAAAGCGATCGTTCCGCCGGCCGTCAGCGTCACCGCGGGCGACGCCCCGCCCCGCAGGGCCTCCGCGTCGGCTTTCACCGGCGTCGCAACGCCGTCGGCCGCCCAGTAACCGCCGCCGTTCACCGTAAAGAAGGGAATCGCCTCTTTCCGAACGCCCCGCGTCGCGGCGCCCTTGAAGCCGAACTTCAGCACCCTTCCGGCGGTCGTCGTCACCGACTCGGCGTAATTGCAGGCTTCAACGCGCGCTTTCAGGTAGGCTTTCATCTCGTCGGTCGAGCCGAACAGGTCGACCGACTCCTCCCCGGAGACCTTTTGGGTGACGGGCACGACGGCCGGTTCCGCACCGCCGTATGCGATCGTCAGCGACGAGGTGCGCTGCTGCGCCAAAGGATTCGCCTGCGCGGTGATTCCGACCTTCGCACTCCCCGTGCCTTCCGCCGGAACGGCTTCCAGCCACTCGTCGTCGCACACGATCGTCCAATGCCCCGTCGTCGAGATGCTCAACTGCAAGGTCGTTTTCCCGGCCTCGAAATTCAGCGAAGCCGGAACCGCATAGAATCTGACATCGGGATTTCCGTCGTCGTCCTTGCCGGAAGAGCAGCCGGCGGCGGCCGCAAACAAGGTGAAAATCAGCAGGTGAAAAAGAAGTTTCTTCATAAGTTCATCAGGTCGGTTATAATAAGTACGAATGAGGCGAACCCTCTACGTAACCGAAAATGCAATTTCACGGAAATGAAACACGGCTCCCCGGAACCGGAGCGGTGAATAAGGCGAAATAAAACTCCGGACGGGAACCGGAGGCCTGCTTTCAGCCCCGGTTCCCGTCCGATATCGCTCCGTAAGGTCACCCCTGAATCGGATTATGGATTCAATCGGTTTATCCGTTTCCGGGACATTCCGGCAAGCTGCCGGTGATTTCGGCCACCCGCCGGGCCGCCATTTCGGGCGTAACGGCTTTCAGGCAGCGGTAGTCGCCGTAGCGGCAGGGCTTGTTGCCGAAGACCGAGCAGGGACGGCACGCCATGTCGGCCTGCAAAACGTTCCCGGGCGAAACCCCGTAGCCCAGAAAACCCAGCCCGGGATGCGTCGCGCCCCATACCGACACCACGGGCGTCGCGACGAGCGACGCCAGGTGCATCACCAGCGAATCCATCGTCACCACGCAGTCCAGGTTGGCGATGAGGTCCATCTCCCCGGCGAAACGGACCTTGCCGTACAAGGCCGTGACGTTGGGATACGTGCGTTCCATCTCCTCGGCGAACGCCTGTTCGGCGCCTCCGCCTCCGTGGATGAAAACCCGCCCGTAACGCTCCGAGAGCATCCGCACGAGTTCGCGGCTCTGCTCCTCGGGATAGGTCTTGCCCCGGTGTGCGGAGAAGGGTGCGAAGCCCACCCACACGCCGTGTTTCTCCCCGAAGGGATTGGGGCGGTCCCGGCGCACGGCGGGCGCAGGGTCGTCCAGCACGAATCCCAGCCTCCGGAAAACGTCGCAGTAGCGCAGCACCGTGTGGCGCAGCGGCTCCATGCCGCGGCCGCCGCAGCGGATGAACGCCCGTTTCCCGGCGCGCCCCTTGTCGATATGCGCCGCCGGAACGCCGTGCAGACGCATCGCGAGGCGGAACGCCTTCGAGCGCAGCACGTCGTGCACGTCGGCCACGGCGTCCACGCCCAGCCTCCGGGCCTGGGCGGCCAGCCGCCACATTCCCGCCAGGGAGTGATGGGCGCCTTTTACATCGACGTCGAGAAACCCGACATCCAGCCCTGCGAAAAAGGGCCTGAACATGGCCTGCGTGGCCACCGTGACCCGCAGATCGGGATAAGCGGCCGTCAGCGCACGGAGCGCATGCGGCAGCATCGCCACGTCGCCCATCGCCGAGGTGCGCATCACCAGCAGGTGACACGGAACCGGCGCGCCGCTCCCGGCCGCCGCACCGCCCGCTCGTTCCCCGTTCGGGAGGCCGTTCGCCGTCCCCACGCTATTTTTTCTGCCCATAGAGCACCGGATTCAGTGCCGGGTCGTTGTACATTTTCATCTGTTTGTAGGTCTTCATGTACTTGCGGCCCGCCTCGATGTCCTCGATCAGCTCTTCGATGGCCTGCGAAAGGTCGACCTGCTGCGCGAGCAGCACGTCCAGCTTCTTCCGGCAGGCCGCGCGATGCGCGTCGTCCACGTCCGTACGCTCCGCCTCGCGCGCCATGTGGTAAATCTTCAGGGCGAGGATCGACAGGCGGTCGATGGCCCACGCCGGGGTCTCGGTGTTGAGCCGGGCGCCTTCGGCAGGCGTTACGTCCTTGTATTTGTCCAGCAGGTAGGAGTCCACGTACTCCACCATGTCCGTACGGTCCTGATTCGATTTGTCGATGCGGCGCTTGATGAGAAGCGCCTCCGCGGGGTCGATGGCCGGGTCGCGGATAATGTCCTCCAAGTGCCACTGCACCGTGTCGATCCAGTTCTTGTGGTAGAGCAAATGGTCGATCGTGCCCGGCGCGTAGGGATTGTCGATGGGATGGTCCACATCGTCCCAGCGGTGATACTCCTCGATGGACCGGTTGAAAATACGATTCGCGTTTTCGGTAAACATAGCTTGCGGTTTTATAGTATTATTGGATTTTTCACCGGAAAATCATACCTTTGTCGGTAACGATTAAACAAAGATAATGACTTTTTCCAAAAAAGCAATACTCCTCTCCGGAATCCTCCTCTGCATCTCCGTGCAGCTCGGGGCGCAGGTGCGCCAGACGCGCGAAGAGTACATCAGCCGCTACATGCCCATCGCCATCGCCCACATGGAGCGCTATGGAATCCCCGCGAGCATCACCATGGCGCAGGGAATCCTCGAATCCGACTGCGGCAACAGCCTGCTGTCGATGAAGTCGAACAACCACTTCGGCATCAAGTGCAAGCGCAACTGGACGGGCGACAAGGTCTACCACGACGACGACGCCAAGGGCGAATGCTTCCGCTCCTACCCCTCGGTCGAGGCGTCGTACCGGGACCACGCCGAATTCCTCGACTCGCAGCCCCGCTACGACTCGCTGTTCGCCTACTCCTCCGACGATTACAAGAGCTGGGCGCGGGGTCTCAAGGCCGCGGGCTACGCCACGGCCCCCGACTACGCGCAGCGGCTCATCCGCATCATCGAGGAGAACCAGCTCTTCCTGCTCGACCGGCCCGACGGCGCACGGCTCTACGCCTCGCGCTACGGCCTGAAACGCGACCCCGAAGAGTGGTTCTCGTCGCAGAGCAGCGTGGAGGAACTGGCCCGGACCGAGGGGGCCGTCGACCCGGACAACTACCGCGTGACGATCAACGCCCACCAGGGTTACAACGTCTACGTCACCAACGGCGTGCACTACGTGCTGGCCAAGGAGAACGACACGTTCGAGAACATCGGGCGGAAGTTCCGCCTCTCGCCGCGCAACCTGCGCAAATTCAACGATCTGAAGGACAAGAAGGCCCAGCCGGTGCCAGGCGAGGCGGTCTACATCGAACGCAAGCGGAAACGCTGGGAGGGCAACTCCCGGCACCACATCTGCCGCCAGGGCGAAACGGCCTACTCCGTGGGCCAGTCCTACGCCATCCGCACGCGGTCGATCGAGAAACTCAACAAGCTCCGCAAGGACGAGGAGCTGGCCGCAGGACGCGAAATACGCATAAAATAAAACCTACATACCATGGAAACAACCCCGCTGAGAGCACAGATTCTCGACACCATCATCCGCAAGTCGACACTCAAACAACGGGTTTTCGACAACACCTTCGGAGCGTTCAACTCCCTGAAGGAGACGCTGCTGGAGATGGCCTCGGAGATGGACGACGAACTGGACGGCAAACTCGACCGCCGCGTGAGGCTCGAATACCGCGACCGCGGCAAGTTCGAGGCCCAGTTGCAGGTAGCCAACGACATCCTAATCTTCCAGATGCACACCGACGTCTTCGAGTTCGGCTCCGACCACCTCATCTGGCAAAACCCCTACGTGCAGGCCGACCGCGACAACTCCTACTGCGGGCTCATCAACATCTACAACTTCCTGTCCGACTCGTTCAAATTCAACCGCAACGCCGACGAAGGCTACCTGATCGGCCGCATCTTCATCAACCGCGAACGCCGCTACTTCGCCGAAGGCAAGCAGCAGAACTCGATGCGGGCGATGGATTTCGGCAAGTCGGAGATCGGCCAGGAGGCGCTGGTCGCGATTCTCGAATCGGCGATCGGCTTCGCGCTGAACTTCGACCTGCTGATGCCGCCCTACGAGGAGAACAAACGCGTGACGGTGGACCAGTTCAACACCAAGATGGACAACTCGAAGTTCGTGACGGGCAAACGCCTCGGCTACGACTTCGACGTAGAGGACATTTAACGGGCCGAACACGGGAGGGGCTTCCGATTTTCACCGGGTCCCGCGTGCCGCAACCGCCGTTGCGGCACATGATCGCCGCTTTAGCGGCACGCCGTAAATCCGGCCCTTCCCCGAACCCCTCCTCCGGAGGGAACTTGCCGTACCGCGCCCCACGCATCGAACACAACTTTCAACACGTCATTTTCTCTTGAAAACCATTCTTTTCCCGCTAATAACCGCAGCGGCGCTCCTGACGGGCAGCGTCCGCGCCCAGAACGAATACGCCGAAATCGCCCGGCTGCGGGGGCTGAACGAATCGGTGCGCGGCATCCGCTCGATGGCCGACGGCGAACACTACACCACGCTCGAATCGAACGACATCGTCCGTTACAGCTACGCCTCCGCGGCTCCCGGCGAGAGCATGCTCCCCGCGCCCGCGCCGAACCTCGTCATCACCGACTACGCCTTCTCGCCCGACGAGCGGTCGATCCTCATTGCCTCGGGCCGCAAGCCGATCTACCGCCATTCGTACACCACCAGCTATTCACTCGTGCGCGACAACGCCGTGCGCCCCGTCCTGCGCGACGCCGAAGCGCCGCGCGACGCCTCCTTCTCGCCCGACGGGCAGAAGATCGCCTACTCGGACCGCAACGATCTCTACGTCTACGACATCGCCTCCCAGACCACGCGCCGCATCACCGACGACGGGGCGTGGAACGAGGTGATCAACGGCACGACCGACTGGGTCTACGAGGAGGAGTTCGGCGCAACGCGGGCCTACGCCTTCTCGCCCGACAGCCGCCGCATCGCCTACCTGCGTTTCGACGAGAGCGAAG